>Ga0335072_10010335_pt1 | contig 13446 bp, 9 predicted proteins | sample Lox_Sample_21_FD_206725 | JGI IMG/M metagenome (GOLD analysis project Ga0335072, IMG submission 206725) | Soil microbial communities from Loxahatchee National Wildlife Refuge, Florida, United States - Lox_Sample_2.1 | ecosystem: Environmental > Terrestrial > Soil > Wetlands | place: USA: Florida...
GGCAGCGACGCGTCCGCGGCGGAGCACGTTGCCGCCGAGATCCGCGCCGCGGGCGGCGAGGCAGTGGCGAATACTGCCGACATCACCACCGCGGACGGCGCCGACGGCCTCGTCCGGCAGGCCGTCGACGAATTCGGGGCGCTGCATGTGCTTGTCAACAACGCCGGGATCCTGCGCGACCGCACGATCATCAACATGACGGACGCGGAGTGGGACGACGTCATCAGGGTGCACCTGCGCGGTCATTTCATGCCCACCAGGGCGGCTGCCCGCTACTGGCGCGAGCAGTCCAAGGCGGGCGCCGCGTTGCAGCCGTCGCTGATCAACACCACCTCGACCTCGGGCCTGTTCAACAACCCCGGCCAGGCCAACTATGGCGCGGCCAAGACCGGAATCGCCACGCTGACCATGATCGCGCAGCGAGAGCTCGGCCGGTACGGAGTGAAAGCCAACGCGATCGCGCCGGCCGCCCGGACCCGGCTGACGCTGGCCACGCCCGGAATCTCGGATGCGATCCTGTCCGTGCCGGAGGACGGCTTCGACCCGATGGATCCGGCGAACGTCTCGCCGTTCGTCGCTTACCTGGCGACCGCGGACTGCCCGATCCGCGGCCGCGTCTTCTTCGTCGCCGGCGGCGCCGTGCATTTGTTCCAGCCGTTCGCGCTGGTCGACAGCATCAGCAAGGACGGCACCTGGACGGTCGCTGAACTGCAGGAGAAGGCCGCCCGGCTGGCAGACGTACCGTTCGATCTCGGCCGCATCCCGCTGTAACAGATGTCAGGCCGGCTGGTAGCCGAAACCGACAGCCTCCGTGCCCGCTGAGTCAGTTCCGATCGGGAACGTGGTCAGCGTTAGCTTCATGCCAAGCGTCACGCTAGCCGGATCCGGGCCAGTGCCCACGATGTTGGCCTTCACCACGCCGCCGCCGTCCAGGTCGACGATCCCCGATACGTACGGCACTGTCACACCCGGACTCGCCCGGTGGACAATCGTGAACGCCCGCAGCACGCCCGAGTTCGCCAGGCGCCGGGCACTGAACTCGCGCCGCCCGCAGTTCGCGCACGCGTTGCGCCGGTCGAAGAACAGCGCGCCGCACGACTCGCATTCGTTCGCGGTCAGGTGCGGGTCATCGCCGAGGCTGAGGTAGCCGACGTAAGGCACTTGTGCAGGCATAGCCACAGGCTAGCTTCCGGCGGGCTCGGTCGCATAGCGTGCCATGACCTGCAGGACAGCGTCCGGAGCCGGCGGCTTGCCGGCGGCGGCCAGGTCACGCAGGTCACGGAAGTACTGCACGTAGAGATCAGGCGTGAAGGTGTTCAGCAGTACGGCCGGCTGGTCGGTGGCATTGGCGAACGTGTGCGGCGCGCCGGGCGGAACCATCACCAGCGTCCCCTGGACGGCCTCGTAAGTCTGCTCGCCGACCGTGAACTGCGCGGTCCCGGAGACCACATAGAAGCCTTCGTCATGCAGCGCATGCCGGTGCTGCGGCGGCCCGGCGGTGTGCGGGGCGATGGTCAGTTCAGCGATGCCGAGGCGATGCGATGTAGTGCTGCCGTCCTCGAGGATGCGCAGCCGGATCGGGCTGGCCAGAGTCAGCTCGCCTTGGCCCGGCGGCACTATGGAAATAGCCGACACATCGTCATGCGGCTGGCCTTGATGGTGTGCGGGTGACAGCCCGGCGAACTCGCTGACTACTGCTAGCAATTCAGCGGGCGTTTCCAGCTGGGGGAGATGGCCGGCGTCAGTGATCAGCCGGAACTGCCCGCCGGGAATGGCATCGGCGTAGGCGCGGCCGTGCTCCGGCGGCACCATCCGGTCTGCGGCGCCCCAGACGACAAGCGCCGGGATCGAAACGCCAGGTAGCCGGCCGAGCAGGGTGGGATCCGCCATTGTGGTGCCCGCGTATACCTGCAGCGAGGACCGGTTTGCCGCTAGCGCGGCGGCCCGCTCACGGGTCAGTGCCGCGGGGTCGATACGGAACGCAACCGGATCGAAATAGCTCAGATCGAACACCTGGTCCAGCGTCAGCGAGAAGAAATCCGGGATCGGAGCAGCGTCGATCTGCAGGCCAGCTGCATCGACGAGCACAACCGAGCTCACCCGGCGGTCCGGTGCCGCGCTCTCGGCCAGCGCGAGCTCCGCAGCGATCCAGCCGCCGATCGAGTTGCCGATCACGCACACGTCGCTCAGACCGAGATCGCGCAGCAGTTGCCCGTAGACCGCAGCTAGCGAGGCGATGCTGGTCAGCTGCTCGGGCCGCGGCGTGCCGTCGAAACCGGGATGCACGGGCGTGATGACCCGCGCCGTGCCGGACGAGGACAGCAACTCGGCGAAGCCAGCGACGGAGAAGGCGCCGGCCCCGCCGTGCAGTAGCAGCACGGGTTGACCGCTACCTCGCTCGGTGAAGGTGACCGGCACATCGACGCCGGCCACGCTTACGGTCCTGGTGTGAGTGTTCATGACTGCTCCTCGCGTCGCTTGCCAGTTGGTAAGAGTTCACTCTCACGAAGCTGACAGTAGCTGAGCAAGGACCCTTATGCAAGTAAACTCTCACGACGAGAGCTGACTTGACTTATGCGGATCTGTTGTCGAAACTGAGCAGATGACCATCCAGGCCGGCCGGGCGAACCAGAAGCAGCGCACCAGGACCGCGATCCTCGTCGCGGCCCGCGAGCTGATCCGGGGCAGCGCCGAGGTCACCATGCCCGCAGTCGCCAGGGCAGCACTGGTTTCCGAGGCGACGGCGTATCGTTACTTCCCGGATCTTTTCTCGCTTCTCCGCGAGGCACTCGAGGGGACCTGGCCTTCTCCGGCCGAGGCGCTCGCGCCGGTCGAGCACATCGACGATCCGGTGGAGCGCATCGCGTTCGCCACCGAGCGACTGCTGCAGCACGTACAGGCGCACCAGGGCGCAGTCCGGGCAATGATCGCCAGCGCGATCGTCAGGCCCGCTAGCGCGGCTATCCGGCCCGGATACCGGTTCGGCCTGATCGATCTCGCGCTCGCCCCGCTCCGTGCGACCTTGGGTCAGCAGCGCCCGGAAGCGCTGCGGCAGCTGAAGCAGGATCTCGCGGTCGTGGTGAGCGCGGAGGCGCTGTTCACGCTGACCGACTTGTGCGGGCTGTCACCAGACGACGCGATCGCGAGCGCGGTGCGCACAGCGCGGACCATTACCGCTGCCGCGGTAGGCCTGCCTGCCTTATGACGCGTCCCCGAAGGCACTCCTCGTTCATGCCCTGAACACGCGGCCAGGATTGCAGGTTGGTCGGCGCCTTGCCTTGCCTGACGGCAATGGGCCCGGCCGGTTACGGCCCAGGCCGGGCCCTGCCCTTGGTGCCGGGCATCGGTGGTCAGGTGGTGATGTCGCGCCTGCCAAGCAGCGCGGCGCCGGCGATCAGGGCGACGATGCCGTAGCCGGCTAGCACGAGCGCTGCGACCGGCTGCCCGAGGAGGTTGGCGGTGTCGGGGAAGCCGGTGGTGTGGGTGGTAGCCGCAGCCAGGCCGCCGATGCCGTATTGCTGGACGGCGGTGCCGACGTGCGGGATGAATCCCAGTAGCGGTTCGCCTACATACAGGAGGGCGAGAACGGCGACGATCGCGCTTACCTGATTGCGGATGACCGCGCCCGCGCCGATGCCGATGGCGGCCGACAGAGCGGTAGCGACCCCGCCGCCGGCAATGATGGCGGCGGCACCGGAGCCAGTAAGCCCGGCCGGGATGTGCCGGGCGGCCAGCAGCGGCAGGGCGGTCGCGGTTGCTATTGCAGTCGTGGCGAGGCCGAATACCAGCCCGGCGGCGGCCAGGGCGATGAGTTTGGCGGCCAGCAGCGGGGTGCGGCGGGGAGTGATCAGTACGGCTGAGGTGATGGTCTTGTGCCGGAATTCGCTAGTGACCGAGAGCACGCCGGCGATCAGCGCGACAGTCTGGGCCAGCCCGGCCATGGCCAGAACGGAACGGGCCGGGCTGGGGTCAGGGGTGAAGCTGGTGGCTGCGGATGTGGCGGCGATCCCCCCGGCGATCAGGACGGTAGCCCCGATGGCGAGCAGCCAGTAAGCGCGGGTTATGGCCAGCCTCAAGGCTTCGGCGCGGAGCAGGCGCGTCATGACGGTGCTCCTTCGGGAGTGCCGGTCAGTTCCAGGTAGATGTCTTCCAGGGTGGCACCGGGGCGGGCGGCCAGCAGGTCGCCGAGCGGGGCCTGGGCGACAGTCCGGCCGCGGCTGATCATCACGATGTCGTCGACGGTCTGTGCGGCCTCGGCGAGCATGTGGCTGGAGACCAGGACCGCCCGGCCCTGCGCTGCCAGCGCGCGGAGCAGGTCGCGCAGCCACCGGATGCCTTGCGGATCCAGGCCGTTGCCGGGCTCGTCGAGGATCAGAATGTCTGGGTCACCCAGCAGAGCGGCGGCCAGCCCGAGCCGCTGCCGCATGCCTAGCGAGTAGTGCCCTGCCCGCTGCCGTGCAGCGTGGGCCAGGCCAACCCGGAGCAGCAGTTCATCAGCGCGGTGACCGGGAAGCCCGGCCGCCGCCGCGAGCACTCGCAGGTGATCCCGGCCGGTGTGACCGGGGTGGGCCGCGGCGTCGAGCAGCGCTCCGACAGTGCGGGCCGGGCTGGGCAGCCTCGAATAGGGCCTCCCCGCGATGGCCGCGGTGCCGGCATCGGCGCGGATCAGTCCCAGCATCATCCGCAGCGTGGTGGTCTTTCCCGCGCCGTTGGGGCCAAGAAACCCGGTGACCCGGCCGTAGTACACGCAGAACGAGACGTCCTGCACCGCCGTCGCTCGGCCGAACTTCTTGTGCAGCCCGGCGACCTGGATCGCCGGGCCGGCGATGGCAGGCGGACGCCGCGGGGTCGCCGGGGCGTGGCAGGCCGTCGGCCCGCCGTCTTCTGTGCTTGTGGTAGCTCTCATGGGACCAGCCTCGCCGCCGGGTACCTGCTGCCGCGCCGGCTGAGTGACCATTCCGGCCCCGGCCAGGTGGCCGGCGCAGGCATCGACTTTGGTAGGGGGTGCCCGGCCAGCCCCCGCGCGTACGCTGGCCTCGAGATGGCCACTACCTCGCAGACCGGCAAGCGTCCGGCGGCGTGGCGGCACCTGCCGGAAGTCCGCCAGCCGCCCGCGTACCCCAGCCTGCCCGCCGGCCGGCTCGGCGACGGAACGATGTTCGCCTTCGCGGTCCTGCTAGGCGGCATCACGCAGGGTTACCTATGGCACAGCCACGGGCAGATGCTCGACTGGCTCGATGTGGCCGTGGGCGCCATAGCGTGCATGGCGCTGTGGTGGCGCCGCGCCCACCCGGTGACCGTCTTCGTGGTGGCCTTCGCGGCCGCGGCGTTCTCTCCGCTGGCCCTCGGGGCGGGGCTTACCGCCGTCGGCACTGCAGCCGCACGGGCGCGAGGCAGCGCTCTCATTGCGGTCGTGGTGGCGTCCGTGGCGGCCAGTGTCGTGTTCCCGCTCGTCAACCCATCGGCCGGGGAGATCCTCAGGGTCGGGTTCCCGGCCTTCTTGTTCACGGTCATCGCGTTCGGGTGGGGCCTTTACCTGCGTGCCCGGCGCGAACTGGTCGCCTCGCTCCGCGAGCGGGCCGATCGGCTGGAAGCAGACCAGCAGCGCAGCGCTGAGCAGGCACGCGAGGCAGAGCGGCGGCGTATCGCCCGGGAGATGCACGATGTGCTGGCGCACCGGCTCTCGCTGCTCAGCGTGCACGCCGGGGCACTGGAATTCCACCCCGACGCACCACCGGGCGACATCGCGGAAGCAGCCGCGGTGATCAGGACGTCCGCCGCGGCAGCGCTCGCTGACCTGCGCCAGGTCATCACCGTGCTGCGCGAGGACTCTCCGGCGGTCGGCGGGCCGCCCCAGCCCGGTTTCGGCCAGCTTGAGGACCTGCTGGAGGAATCGCGCGCAGCCGGGATGATCGTCGACGCCCACGTCGTCCTGCCCGGCGACGCCCAGCTGCCCGAAACGGCCGGCCGCACCGTCTACCGGGTCGTCCAGGAAGGACTGACCAACGCCCGCAAACACGCCCCGGGCGCGCCGGTAACGGTGACGGTCACCACGGACGGAGTGGCGGTGCTAGCCGAGGTCGTCAGCCGTCAGGTCGCTGTCTTGAGCGAGCCGGTTCCGGCAGTACCGGCCGGGGCCACGGCCGGGCTGATCGGCCTGGCGGAGCGGGTCGCCCTGGCCGGCGGCCGGCTCGAGCATGGCCCCGATGCCATCGGGGACTTCATACTGCGCGCAACCTTCCCCGGGCAGCCATGACCGGTCCGATCCGGGTACTGCTCGCCGACGACGACCCCCTCGTCCTGTCCGGCCTGACAATGCTGCTCGCCGGGGCCAAGCAGATACAAGTCATCGGCGAGGCCCGCGACGGCCGCGAAGTGCTACCGGCCGCCGATTTGCACCATCCCGACATTGTCCTGATGGACATCCGCATGCCACGGCTCGACGGCATCGCCGCGACCCGGCTGCTCAACACCAAGCCCAGCCCGCCCCAGGTCATCGTGCTCACCACCTTCCACGCCGACGAACTAGTGCTGCGCGCTCTCCAAGCCGGAGCCGCCGGATTCCTGCTCAAAGACACCGCCCCCACCGACATCGTCGCCGCGATCCAGGCCGTACACGCGGGCGATGGCTCACTGTCGCCCGCGGTCGCCCGCCGCCTCATCAGCCTTGTGGCCGGGGACCCTGACACGGCCGCCCGGCAGGAGCTGGCGCGCCTCCGGCTCGCCTCGCTTACCCCCCGCGAGCACCAGGTCGCGGCCGCCATCGCCCAAGGCCACTCGAACGCCGACATCGCCACCCAGCTGCACATGAGCCTGGCTACCGTCAAGGCACACGTATCCAGGCTGCTGGCCAAGCTCAGCGCAGGAAACCGGGTCCAGATCGCGCTTCTTGTCCAAGACGCGACCGCAGGGCACCCGGCCCGCCCGCGATGATCAGCATCCCGCAGATGCCCCGGCTGCCCGCCGCGCCTTAGCTATCGCGGCCCGCGCGGCTAGTCGGCGTCAGCCGGTGTTCTGCAAACCGGCTGCCACGCCGTTCACGGTGAGCAGCAGGAATCGCAGCAGCGCCGCCCGCTCGTCCGCGTCGCCGACAGCCCTGTCCTCCGCGGCACCGTTTTCGGCAGCACGATCCCCGGCGGCGCGCACCTCGGCAAGCGCGCGCAACTGCAGGTGCGACAGGGCATCGACGTATGGATCGCGGAGAGCGACGGCGCGGGACAGGACCGCGCGGTTCGCAAGCAGCCGGTCGTGCCCGGTGACCTCCAGCACCAGCTTCCTGGTCAGGTCGTATTCCGCCAGTACCTGAGCCGCGAGCCGGTCGTTATCCCCGAATGCCAGATACCGCGCCGCGATGCGGCGGTTCGTCTTCGCCAGGCTCATCTCGGCGTTGTCCAGCAGGACCTCAAGCAGCGGCCAGCCGGAGCAGGCGTCGCGGACAGCATCCAGCCCGCCCGGTCCGCTGATCGCGGCGGCCAGGCCGCTGCCGAGGCCGTACCAGCCCGGCAGATTGACCCGGGTTTGCGACCAGGCGAATACCCAGGGGATCGCACGCAAGTCCGCGAGCTCGGCAGGGGCTGCCAGGCCGCGGCGGGCCGGCCGGGAGCCGAGTCGCATGGTGCCGATCTCGGCCAGCGGGCTCAGCCGGGCGAACCACTCCGCGAATCCGTCGGCCGTGACCAGCTCCCGATATGCCGCCAGCGCGCCGGCTTCCAGCGCCTCCGTCACCGGCGCGAACGCCGCACCCGGCTCGGTCGCCGCACCGGCCGACGCGAGCAGGACTGCCGACGTGACCTGCTCAAGGTGACGCTGGCCGATAACGGGGTGCCCGTACCGGGCGAAGATGACCTCACCCTGCTCGGTGACCTTGAACCTGCCGTCGACCGATCCGGGTGCCTGAGCGAGCACAGCTCGCCCGGCTGGCCCGCCGCCACGCCCCAGCGCGCCGCCACGGCCGTGAAAGAGCACCAGCGTGATCCTGTGCCTAGCGGCCCAGTGCGCGAGCCGCGACTGCACGTCGAAGAGCCGGAAGGTAGCGCTGACCGTGCCGAGTTCCTTGGCGGAGTCGGAGTAGCCGAGCATCACTTCAAGCCGGCGGCCGGTCGCGGCCAGCCGCTGCACCACCGGGTCCAGCAAGATCATGCCGTCCAGGATCGCGATTGCGTTCGCCAGGTCGTCGCCGCTCTCGAACAGCGGCACCACGTCGAGCACCGGCGGACGGCTGTCACAGGCCAGTTCCGCGAGCTCGTACACCGCGGCGATGTCGGCAGCCGATGTGGTGAAGCTGACCACGTACCGGCGGCAGGCATCGACCCCGTGCCGTCGCTGGATCGAGGCGATCGCCGCGATCGTTGCGAGTACCTCCCGCGTCTGCGGGGACGGCTCCTGCCCGACGCGCAGTTCGCGCAGCGCCGCGGCATGCACTGCGCTGTGCTGGCGCACCTCGAGTTCAGCCAGGTGGAAGCCGAACGTCTCGGCCTGCCAGATCAGGTGCTGCAACTCACCGTAGGCCTGCCGATCCGCGCCGGCCTCCGCCAGCGCGCGCTGGAGCAGGCGGAGCTCGCCGATAAATTCCGCGGCCGACTCGTAAGCCAGCCCGGGCGGGGCCGCCGTTTCGTCCCTGTCACGGTCCGCCTTGTCCCGGCCGGCCTCATCGGGGGCGACACGACCACGATCTGCACTGTCACGGCCTTCTTCCAGCCGGCGCCGGGTCGCTTCCAGCCGGTGCGCGGCCGCGAGCAGGTACGCGCGAAACGGCTCGCCGGGCGCCCGCGAGACAAGCTCGCTGAGCAGCACCGGGTGCGCGTCAGCCAGCACAGCGAGCGCGGCATCAAGCTCGGCCAGCGCGGTCCCGCCGCGCTCGGTGGCTGACTCCGCCAGCAGGACGGCGTCAATGGTCAGCGACCGGCCGATTCGGGTAGCCGCGTTCTCCAGCGCACGCAGCGCATGGTCGGCCTGGACGCGGGCAGCCTGCTCGGTGACCGTCGCGGTCACGAACGGGTTCCCGTCCCGGTCAGCGCCGATCCAGCTGCCGAACCGCAGGAACGCCGGCGCTTGCGGCACCACGGCGCCCGACGACTCGCCCTGCAGTGCCCGGTCCAGCGACCGATAGACGCTCGGCGCCAGGCGGAAGAGGGTCTCGTCGAAGATCGCAGTGCCGGACCGTACTTCATCCAGCGGCTGCATCGCCTGGATGCGCAGCGCCGAGGTACGCCAGAGCAGATCGATCTCTTCCCGCAGGCGACGCCTCGCCTCCGCATGGGCTGCAGCACCGAGGCGCGCGTCATTCAGGTTGTCGAGCTGGGTGTCGATCCGGCGGAGCGCCTCGGTCACTGCCCGCCGCCTGGCTTCAGTCGGGTGCGCGGTCAGCACCGGGTGCACTTCAAGCCGTCCGAGCAACGCCGCGCGCTCGTCATCACCGACCGTGGCGCGGAGCGTGACCATCGTGTCGGCCAGCGACTCACGTACCGGCTCGGCGGCGGTGTCCCGATCGCGCAGCGTGCGGATCCGCTGGTGCTCCTCAGCGAGGTTAGCGAGGTGGAAGTAAACGGTGAAAGCTCGTGCCACTGCCTCGGCTCTGCCCAGCGGCCAGCGAGCGACGAGCGCCGCGATGTCATCGTCGGCGGCAGTCGCCGAGCCAGAATGCGCGTCAGCGGCATCGGTCTGACGGGCCGCGATCACCCGGTGGCGGAGGTCCTCCACATCGGCCAGCAGGTCCGGGCCGTCAGACTCGGCGATCACCTGGCCGAGGATCTCGCCGAGTAGCCGGACATCGCGCCGCATGGCCGCCGGCACCCGCTGGGAAGCCGCGTTCCGGTTCTCGGTATTCGTGACCACGCGCGCCAGCGTAATAGGTCACGCACAGCCGCTGACGGGGCGCGCCCCTGGATGTACAGCACTGTCTGGCGATGACAGAGTGGACTCCTTATGTCTTCCAGCACAGTGGCGCAGTCACCCGGCCTGACGGGCGAGGGGGCACCCGCAGGCTCTCCCGAACAGCAGAGCGGGTCCTGGTGGCGGGTCTCGTGGTCGGTCGCCGCGGCGATGCGCGCGGTCCGGGCGACCATCGTGATCCCGTGCCTGTTCTTGCTGACATTCAAGGTCATCCACGACCCGAACATGACGTTGTTTGCCGTGTTCGGCGGTTTCGCCACAATCGTCATTACCACCTTCGGCGGGACAAGGCGGGACAAGGCGGTCGCGCACCTGGGGCTCGCGCTGGCGGGCAGCGCAGCGATCACTCTCGGCACGCTGGCCAGCGGCTCCGCGTGGCTTGCTGCCGTCGTCACGCTCCCGGTCGGGTTCGCTATCTATTTCGCCGGGTCAGCCGGGCCTAACGCCGCTGCGGGCGTGACCGGGTGCTTGTTCGCCTGGGTTCTGCCGATCGCCTCCACCGGCGGCACTGCGGTACTGCTATCCCGGCTCGAAGGCTGGTGGCTCGCATCGGCGGTCAGCACGCTTGCCGTGCTGCTGCTGTCGCCGAGGCCGCCGGGTGACCGGCTGCGCGCCCAGGCGGCGAAGCTGGCCGGCCTGCTGGCCGATCAGCTCGACACTGCAGTCCACGGCACCAGTACCGACCCAAGCGTGGCCGCGACGCTGGCAGCTGACCGCGAGCTGATGAACGCGTTCGTGGTCACGCCGTACCGGCCGATCGGGCTAGCCGCTGCCGACCAGGGCCTGGCGAATCTCATCCACGTCCTGGACTGGTGCACCTCGCTAGTCCTGGACGCTTCGGACGGCCATGTCCAGATGTCAGCTGCGCCGGCCGCAGATCGCGAGCTGCTCACCCTGTCCTGCCACGGGCTGCGCCAGGTCGCGGCAGTGATGTCCGGCCAGCAGGCCAGCCTTGACGCCGAACGAGTCTGGCGCGGACGGCTGGCCAGCGCGCAGGACCTGCATGAGCCGACTGGCGACCCGGAGTCTGCCATCCGGCGAGCAGATTACGCGTATCACGCGCAAGCCATTGGTATCGCGACCTCTGCGGCGATGGGGGATACACTGATCGCCGCTCGCCGGGCCTCGCCGCAGCAACTGGCCGCGCAGCACCGTCGGTGGGTTGCCGGCCTTCCCGAGGCCAGCGGCCCCGCGCGGCCAGATGGCCGGCTTGCTGGCGCCCAGGCAGCCTTGTCCGGGGTAGCGACTCGCACTTTCGGCGCGGTCAGCACGCACGCCAGCCTGCGATCGGTATGGTTCCGCAACAGCGCGCGCGGCGCAGTCGCGCTGGCGGCGGCGGTCGCAGTCGCAAAGCTCACCGACATCCAGCACGCGTTCTGGGTCGTGCTCGGCACACTGTCAGTGCTGCGGACGAGCGCAACTGCTACCGGTGCCACTGCGATGCGAGCACTTCTGGGTCAGGTTCTCGGCTTCGCCATCGGCGCAGCGCTGCTGGTAGGCATCGGCACAAACCCGACAGCGCTGTGGATCGCCTTCCCGCTTGCCGTGCTCGTCGCCGCCTACACGCCTGGCACCGCACCTTTCGCGGCCGGCCAGGCTGCCTTCACGGTGACGATCGTGGTGCTGTACAACGTCCTCGCCCCGGCCGGGTGGCGAGTAGGGCTACTCAGACTCGAGGACGTGGCCATCGGCTGCGCGGTCAGCCTTGTCGTGGGTTACTTGTTCTGGCCACGAGGTGTGTCCTCGGTGGTCGGTGACAACCTCGCTGATGCCTTCCGGAGCGGATCGAGCTACCTGACCGACGCGACGGACTGGGCTCTGGGTGATCGTGACCAGCGGCCAGAGCGAGCAGAGGTCGCCCTCGCGGCCGGCACGCGGCTGGAAGAAGCCGTGCGCGGTTTCCTGACCGAGCAGGGCTCGAAGCGGCTGAGCAAATCCGATCTGTGGATCCTGGTCATGTCGGCGACGCGGCTGCGGCTCACCGCGCACTCGATGGCTAGCCTGCCGGGCAGGACGCAGGCGCACGCGGATGACGGCCGGCTGCACGCGGCGCTCGGCCACCAGGTAGCGGGCATATCCGACATCTACCAATGGCTGGCCACGCAGGTAGCCAAGCCCGCCCGGAGTGACCGGGTCGACCACGCTCACCAGGACCCGGAGCCGCCGAGCGCCCTGGCACTGCCGGCCAGCGGGCTTGCGGATGGCATCCGGTCGCCGTGCGGCGGGGCTTCTGCCTACCGTTCGGACGCCCTGTGGGTCGGTCACCACCTCGATCATCTGCAAGCGCACCTTGCCAAAGTGGCCGGTCCGGCCGAGCGCCTGGGCCAGCTGCGCCGCAAGCCCTGGTGGCGCTGAACCGGCGAGCGGCACCGAACCGGCGAGCACACTGAACCGGCTAGGGACACTGAACCGGCTAGGGACACTGAACCGGCTGGGGGCACCCGCGGGCCGGCTAACAGCACCGGTCCCGGGCACCCCGCCTACCTGAGTCTCTCCGGGTCACCCCGGCAGGCCTGGCTCCTGACCTGGCGGCGACACCGCAGCGGTGGCGCTATGTGGCGCGACGGTAAGCTCCTCGAGCCTGCGCTCCGGTACCGGCCGCCCGACGATTCGGTACACCTCGGCGCCGTCGACCGTCTCCTTTTCCAGCAGCAGCTCGACAAGCTGGCCGAGCTCGTAATGATGGCTGCGGATGAGTGAGACGGCCGTTTCCTCAGCCTCGCGCAGCAGCCGGCTGACTTCCGCGTCGATGGTGGCCTGCGTCGCCTCGGCGAACGGACGGCTGGACAAGCCAGATCCGCCTCCGCCGAGGAAGACCGAGCCGCCCTCGGGGTAGCCGACCGGGCCCAGTGCGGCCGACAAACCGAACTCCCGCACCATCTTGGTGGCCAGGTCGGTCGCAGATGCCAGGTCGTTGGCCGCGCCGGTGGAACCCTGACCAAGCTCGACCAGCTCGGCCGCCCGGCCGCCGAGCCGCACCGCCAGCGACTCGTGCAGGTAGTCCTCGCCGTACAGATGGCGCTCGAACAGCGGCAGCTGCTGGGTGACGCCAAGAGCCTGGCCAGCCGGCAAGATGGTGACCTTGGCGACGGGGTCGGCATGGTCGGACACCGCCGCCACGATGGCGTGCCCGGCCTCGTGGATCGCCACCGCGTGCTTCTCCTCCGGCAGCAGCACGTTCGTGCCTTCCCTGCGGCCGAGCAGTATCCGGTCCCTGGCGTCGTCGAAGTCCTCGGCTGAAAGTATCTGTCGGCCCGCGCGTACGGCGAAGATCGCCGCCTCATTCGCGAGGTTTGCCAGGTCCGCGCCGGAGAAACCGGGCGTTCCCCTCGCAACTACCATCAGGTCGACGTCCGGCCCGAGCCGTTTGTCGCGGCAGTGCACGGCGAGGATCGCGGCACGCTCGTCGAGCGTGGGCAGCGGGATGACCACTTGCCGGTCGAACCGGCCCGGGCGCAGCAGGGCCGGATCGAGCACCTCCGGGCGGTTCGTAGCGCCGAGCACGACAATGCCCATTGCCGTGTCGAAGCCATCCATTTCGGACAGCAGCTGGTT
>Ga0335072_10010336_pt1 | contig 13446 bp, 10 predicted proteins | sample Lox_Sample_21_FD_206725 | JGI IMG/M metagenome (GOLD analysis project Ga0335072, IMG submission 206725) | Soil microbial communities from Loxahatchee National Wildlife Refuge, Florida, United States - Lox_Sample_2.1 | ecosystem: Environmental > Terrestrial > Soil > Wetlands | place: USA...
AGCGACCGCGGCTAGCAGCGTGAACTGGGTTGCGGTAGCGAAGACATGGTCGGGAATGCCGAGGATGGCCCCGAGCGCCAGGGCGTAGCAGGTTCCGCTGGCGGCCAGCTGCCAGCGGGCGGTCAGCAGGGCGCAGCAGGGGCCGATGGCTAGCACGCCGATGAGGACCAGGTGCGGGCCGGTGGCCGCGTCGCAGGCCGCGACGGCCGAGCTGCTGGCCAGGGTGAGCTTCCACAGTCGTCCGGTATCCCAGCCGGGCACGGCCGATGGCCGCCGCCACCGGCCGCCTCCCGCCTGGTTCCGGGCAGGCCAGGCGAGGAGGACGACGCCGGCCGCGGTGATGGCGGCGGCGGGAACGACGGCGGTGGCCGTGCTGACCGCGTGCCGGGCTACGCTGGCGGCGAGGGCAGCGGTGAACGTGAGGTAGCCGGCGATGATCAGCGTGCCGGGCAGGCGGCTCAGTCCCCGGCCGCGCCAGGCCAGTGCCAGTGCCAGGACGGTCAGGCCGGCATACCAGGCGGCGACCAGCAGGTCCTGCCCGCCGGGTGCGCCCAGGCCGGCCAGGCTGGCCGGGATCAGGAGTCCGGCGGTCACGTTGATCGCGTTGCTGTTCAGCGCGGTCGAAAGCACCGCGGCGCCGCGGCCGCGGCGGGCCAGGTAGACCGCGCTGACCGCGTTGGGCAGGCTGGTGACGACCGCGAGGACGACGGCGCCGGTGATGATGTCGGCGACCGCGTACCGGTGGCCCAGGGTGGTGGCCGTCTGCTCCATGGTGATGCTCGCGGCTACCACGGTCACCAGGGCGATGACGGCCGCCAGCCCGTCGCGCCTCGTTCCCGGGGCGGCCCGGACGGTGGCGGCCAGCTCGGCGTCCTCCTCGTGAACGGCGGAGGCCAGCCAGGCCGTCCAGGCACCGGGCAGCGGCAGCCGGCCGATCCGGGCGGGGCGCATCGCGAGCAGCCCGGTATAGGGGACGATGGCCAGCGCCGCCACTCCCAGGCCGGCCGCGGGCGGCAGCACCCGGGCCACGGTCAGCAGGCACGCTACGGCGATCCAGGTCCCGGGAATCCCGCCCATCAGGACGACCCGGCGGTGGAAGCCGACCGTCCCGGCCGCGAGGGCGGCCAGCCCGAGCAGGGCGGCCAGGTTGAACACGTTGGACCCGATCACCACACCCGCGCCCACGCTGGCCTGCCCGTGGGCGAGCGCGGTGGTCGCCGAGGTGATCTCCGGAGCGTCGGCGGCCACCGCCGCGACCAGCCCCAGCGCCGCCTCCGACAGCCCGGCCCGCTCCCCGAGCCGCTCCAGCCGGACCACCAGCTGCCAGCTTGCCGCGAGGCTGACTGCCACCCCGGCGGCAAACAGCAGGGCCTGCAGCCAGGCCGTCATCGTCGCCCCGCCCAGCGGTCACCGGGAATGGCCGGAACCAGGTGCGGATCGGAACCTGCGGCGGCTGCCAGCCGGCGGGCCGTCGCGCTGAGGCGGCCGGGGTGACTTGGCCGGTGATTCCGGTCATCAGCGGGGATGCTCATGGCTTGCCTTGCTCCGGGTCGGTGAATGACTGCCGCTACAACGCCGACCAGGCTTCCCGGCTCACCTGAGCTTGAGCCTAGATGACGTGGCTCGCGGCTGCGAATCGCACGAATTTGCCCTTCCCGTGGTAAGACCGCTGCCTTCCTCGTCACTAACTTCCCGTACGCCCCGCCTAGTCAGGAGAGTTCCTCATGCCGCTGCTGCATCCCGGTGACCAGTTCCCGCAGCTGACCCTCAGCCTGCCCGGCGGGGAAGCCGTGACGGTACCGGACGCCTTCGGCGGCGACTTCGGCGTCCTGCTGTTCTACCGCGGCTCGTGGTGCCCTTACTGCAACGCGCAGCTGCGCTCCTTCCAGCGCGCCAGCGGCACCCTGGCCGAGGCCGGCGTTCGCGTTGCCGCGCTATCGGTTGATGACGAGGCGACCACCGCCGCCCTCATCGCCCAGCACCACCTGGCCTTCCCCGTCGGCTTCGGCGCGGACGCGCGCGCCGTGGCCGAGCTGACCGGCGCCTTCGTCAACCCTGATCCGGTGTACCTGCAGTCCACCGGCTTCGTGCTCGACCCAGCAGGCAAGGTCATCGTCAGCGTCTACTCCAGCGGCGCTATCGGCCGCCTCGTGCCAGAAGACGTCGCAGGCCTCGTCCGCTACGTCCGCGAGCACGCCCCGGCCTAGCCGGCCACAATCCCCGGTCCGTTCAGGAAAGGACTGACAGCCCTTTTCAGAACGAGCCGTGGCAGCTCACCACCGGAGGCTTGATCCCCAGCAGACGGAGGAGACTACCGTGAAGACTGATCTTGCAGGCAAGACAGCGCTGGTCACCGGGGCCGGGCGCGGCATCGGACGGGCCATCGCCACCGGCCTGGCCGAGATGGGCGCCAGCGTGGTGCTGCTCGCCCGCTCCGGCGAGCAGCTGGCCGAGACGCGGGACCTGCTGCTCGCCCGGGGCGCCACCAGCGGGCGGATCCGCATTATTTCCGCTGACCTGGGAGATGAGGACCAGCGCGGCAAGGCGGCGGCGGCGCTTGAGCGTGGCCCGGTCGACATCCTGGTCAACAACGCCGCCACCGTCGAGCCCCTCGGCTCCACCGCGGCCATCCCGGTTACGGGGCTGCGCATGGCCTTTGAGGTGAATGTCATCGCGCCGGCCGCGCTGGCCGCCGCGGTCCTGCCCGGCATGCTGGCGGCCGGGTGGGGCCGCATCGTCAACGTCTCCAGCGCCGTCGTTGCCCGCCCGCAGTCCATGACCCGCGGCAACGCCTATGCCGCCACGAAGGCGGCGCTCGAGGCACACACCGTCAACCTCGCTGCCGAGCTGGACGGCACCGGGGTTACCGTCAACGCCTACCGGCCAGGCGGCGTCGATACCGCCATGCAAGCCTGGATCCGCCAGCAGGACCCCGAGCGCATCGGCGCCAGCCTGCACGAGCGGTTCAGCCAGAGCTACGCTTCAGGAGCGTTGATCACGCCGGAGCACTCGGCCGCAGTCCTGCTCGCCCATCTGGCCGGGGCGGAAACCGGGGCCATCTGGGACGTGAGCACACCAGCCCCGGCACCGCCACATTGACCTTTGCCTTCCTCCGCCGCGGCGAAGCGGAGGCCTTCCGGTGTGTTCAGGCCCCGGTTATGGCATCCTCGTCCGGTTGCGGGCCGGTGCCCGGCTGATGCCCGTACTAGCGTTATGCCTGTAGCAGACGAGGATCGCCAGGTCTGCTCCGCACCTGGAGGACGGTCATGCCATTCGAGGCAATCACTTGCACCCACTGCGGCTCAGGAGACGTTAAGGAGGTCAAGCCGGGCACTTATTTTTGTGATCACTGCGAGCAGGTCTTCAAGTACGTTGATCCGGCGAAGGTAACGGTGACGCCAGGCTTCTGCGACCATGGCAACCCGGTCAGGGTCCAGTGCCAGGTATGCAAGGCCGGGATGTGCGTCCAGCAATGCGATGTCGTTGCCGCCTGGGCCGCTGATAAGTCCGCGGGAGTCGTCCGTACGCAAGGGTTCGGCTACCTGGAGCAGGACTGGGGCTACCACGTCGACGTGGAAGGACCTTTCCTGCCCGTGGGCAAGCTGCTCGCCAGCCTGGCCAGGGACCGCGGTGGCCTGAGCCACGCCTGCTACGCGTGCGTCCTCGGGGCCGTCCCGGCCGCCGCGGAGCGGATCGCCTCGGGGGAGATATGCCAGACCATACGCTGCGGGTCGGCGGCTGCCGGAAAGTGCCCCTGCTGTAACGCCGGGTTCTGCAGGGACTGCTCAATTCCGCTGGTTGCCAGCCACCGCGAGGTCGACAGGATCCTTCGCCTGCGGGGAATACCCTCGGGTCCTGGGAGTGTGGTGATCCTCGCGGTCAGGGGAGGCCAGATTGACATGCACATTCTCGACGGCGACCCGGGCCGCGCATATCAGGCGCATTACCACGCCTGGCGGGCGCCGGATGGCATGTGCAAGCCATGTGCCGGAGAGCACGCCGTCAAGGCCCTGGCGATGGCCGAGGCGACCTGCCGGCAGGATTACGCCGGTCGGCTGGACCCCAGCGACCACGGCTTCGAGGTTCCCGCGGTCCAGGTCCGGCGGAAGAGGCAACTGGAGGAAATCGGCCGGCAGCACCAGGTCGCCCAGCAGTACGCCGCGGAGATCAGCGCACACGTCGCGGAGCGCATGGTTATCGAGGGCAACTGCGACCTGGCCCAGCGCGGCGGGGCCGGAGGGGCCGGCGACGTTAACTACGCGATCATGGACGACCGTCATGCCGCGAGGCCAGCGGCCCTTTCCGGGGTGATCTGGGCCAGGCCCCACCCGCTGGCCATGAATCGGTTAGCGAGGTCAAGCTCGCGGGGCGGTGAAGAGCACGCTAGTCGAGCGGGCCCGGGTACCCCGACGGTGGTCGGCTGCGTTATCCGATATAGACTATGAGTAACGTCGTATCACGACCTAAACTTCGCCGCACCATCGCGAGAGCGCCAGGGCGTCGCGAGGAGTCCCGGATGCCCCGGGCCGCTGCCCGCGGCAGCATCCGGCTGACAGCCGCGGTCGCGCCTGGGCCGGTAGCATGCCGAGCGGGACGGGGCGGGCAGAACCCGCGCCCGTCCGCTGCTTGACGCTCGCTTGAAGGGGGTGGCCGGGATGGCATCGACGCACGGTGAGGGCAGTGCGGCACCGGGGCTGGCCCAGGAGACCACGGAGGTGCTGCAGTCGGCCACCCGGATGCTGGCCGGCGTGGCGCTGCGGAGCCTGGACGTGCTCGACTCGGCGGTCACGCTGCCGCAGTTCCGCCTGCTGGCCGTGGTGGCCGACATGGGCCCCATGCCAACCGGGCAGGCGGCCCGGACCCTCGGCCTGGACCGCTCCACCGTCACCCGGCTGGCCGATCGCATGGTTACCGCCGGGCACGTGTCCCGCGGCACCGATCCGCGGCACCGCGGCATGGTCACCCTCGAGCTGACCCAAAGCGGCCGGGACCTGGTGGCCGCAGCAGACGCCTGGCGGCGGGCCGAGCTGGCCCGGATCATGGCGCGGCTCTCGCCTTCCCAGCAGGCGGTAGTGACCGTCGCACTAGACCTGCTGGTCAGCGCGGCCGGCGACGATTACGGAGTCACCGCCCACCGGCCCGTACCCCTGTGACATGGGAGCGGCCCGAGCAGGCGCCGATGAGGAACTGATCGCCGGGGGCTGAGGGCTTTTCCTGCCCATTCGCGATAGCGGCGGTTTTGTCCTCAGAACAACCTGCGGTTACGCGCGACGCTGCGGCGCTTCCTGCGCTGGAGTGAGGAGCAGGCGGCTGCGGCGGGGCTGACGCCGGCACAGCACCAGCTGCTCGTGGCGATCAAGGGGCATCGGGGCAGAAGCCGCCGGCCATGCGCGAGCTTGCCGACTACCTCCTGCTGCAGAGCCACAGCGCGGTCGGCCTCGTCGACCGGGCCGAGGCCGCGGGCATGGTCCGCCGCGAGCAGGATGAGCAGGACGCCCGGGTAGTGCGAGTTGGTGTCTTGTCGTCGTCTGGGTTGGGCTAGGCGTCGTGAGCTCGTCGATCTGGGCCCGGGCCTGCTCAGCCTGGCCGGCTAGTGCCTGCTCCCGCGCCTCGATCTTGTCTAGCAGGAACTGGCCCGGGTCCGGGTCCGTGGTCACGTGACCCGCCATGATTACGTGGACGTGCCGGTCAGCTGCCAGGCCATCACGTCCGTCATGGCCCAGTACACCCGCGACGCCGGGCTGGACGGCCGGTGCTCGTAGTCGCGGACGAGCCGCCGGTGGAAGGAAGGATGTCGAAGGGCTGCTCGACCACCCGGCGCTTGGGCTGGGGGACGAAGCCCTTGTCGGCCGGGTAGCGCACCCGGACGTCCATGCCCGCAGCCCGTCCGGGACTGGTACAAGATCGCGCTCGGGTACCGCTTGCGCTCGCCCATGCGGGCTACCCAAGCACAGCCAAGCCCGCCGACCGGCCGTAACGCCACAGATCCACCTGATCACACAAAGACAACACGGGCGTAGCCTCGCGAACCGTCCTCTCGGCAGTTCAGTCCCTGCACTTTCCTCGGTTGCTTATGGCACGGCCAACAATGCATTTCTCGATGAGTTCAGGCTCACCGGAAGGCACAAATTGCAGCAGCCGGCACAGGCTTGAACTGCGGTGGCGCATCAAGCATCCCAGCCTGTGCTAGCATGAAGAGATGCGTTGACAAGCGAAACACCAGAGTGTTAGCTTCTGGAGGCAGAACCCTCGTCTCGAATTTTGGGCGGATCCGAGGAGGCCCCCGGAAAGCAGGAAGAATGCAGGACGAGACAGAGTGGGCCGCTAGCCAGCTCAGCAGGCGGTCGCTCCTGAGGAATGGCGTTCGCGTAGGAACGGCCGCCCTCACTATCGGCATTGCGTCCTCTGCGCTCGCGGGGGTGGCGCGGGCCGATGGCGGACTCCAGTACAACTGGTCATGGTGCAGTAAATGCCGTGGCCTGTACTTTGGGCCACACCAGTCCTCGAGCAGTTGCCCAGCGGGCGGGCAGCACGCTGGCTACCAGACCGGAAGCTACGACTACCTCCTGAACTATAACGAGTCGAACCCCGGCTCTGAGGGCAGCCAGGGCGGGTGGCGCTGGTGCAGCAAGTGCCAGGGACTCTTTTACGGGCCGCAGCAGGCTTCCAGTGCGTGCCCTGCGGGCGGTCAGCATGTCATCGGGGCCGGGAGCTTCGATTACGACCCGTACGATAGCGGGATATCAGGAACCTACATCCAGGCCAACTGGAATTGGTGCCTTAACTGTCGAGGCTTCTTCTATGGTCCTCAGATATACGAGAGCCGCTGCCCATCGCCGAATGCTTACAATCACGACAACGGTCTTATCAGTCAAGGCAAGGTAGTGAGCTACAACTACAGCCTTGGCTGGGAGTAACCGGCCAAGCTCCCCCGGCAGTTCATAGATGACACAATCCATGCCGTTGTGCCCGGTGTAGCCGGTGAGCACAAGGCCCTGTGCCGTGCCAAAACTGCACATGTCCGCTGACCTGGCGCTTCTCGCTCGCTAGGCTGCTCTGCGGTACTCGCCGATCAGGCCTGTACCGCATGCTGCGACCTGTAAAGCCAGTCATGAGCTTCAGCCGCGGGAGACCTCGAACGCGGTCGGCGTGGCGATGTCGGCCTTGCCCGCTTCCGCCAGGCCCTTGCCTGGCGGCAGGCCGCGCATCGGTGCGATGGCGAAGTACTGGAAGACAATTCCCAGGCTGATCGCGGCGAGGTAGTCGCCGACGTACTCGGCCGTGAGCGCCTGGCCGGCAACAGTGGCGCCCAGGCCGAACACGCCGAACTCGGCGATGATGTCGCCAAGGGTGCAGCCGGCCCCGCAGTGCGACACGCCTGTCACGGTGACCGCGTAGCCCGGCTTGGCAGGCGGGTCGCCGTCCTCACGCCGCCAGTGGGCCATGGCCGGCCGCCCCTCAGGCCCGGTAGGCAGCGACGGCGGCCGGGCCGAAGTACAGCGCCGTGACGGGCCAGACGGCCTCCATGACCGTCATGCGCTGCCGGTAGCCCCGCCCGAAGATGTCGAGGACGATCCAGGCGGCGCTGGCTAAGGAGACCGCCAGGGCCAACCCATGACAGCACGGTCAGCCAGCCAGGCGGCACGGTAGCGGGCTCCCTCCACTCTCGCGGCTAGGTTACCTTGCCCTTGCCGTACCCGAGGCTCTTAACTATTGTATTTACCAATGGTTGATAACTCCGGGTGGCTGCTCGTCTAGCGGCAGGTGATGAAGTTGCGGCAGTTCAGGTTCAGAGCGCTGATCAGGCTTGACCCAGCCGGCGCGGATCCCTCACTGATCCATCCGCCCGCATCGGAGTACCCCAATCACACCCGCTCCCTGATGATCCACGCTCATGAGGGATACGACGCTGGCGGCTGGCGGTACTTCGAGACGGAGATCTGCTGGGACGGCGAGGCGCCGCTGAGGCCCGGGGATCAGGCGGTGGTGACGGTCACGGTGACCGATGAGGATGCCGCCGCCTTCCTCGCTACCGGGCCGAAGTTTGCCTTGTGGTCCGGCGGCGACGTTGGCCACGGCACGATTTCCCGGCGGGTCTTCACCGAGCACGGCCCATCCTGACCGGCGCGGCCTCGGATCTGGCCACCGCGCGCAGTGCCGTGCGCATATACGTGTATGATGCAATCATTGATCTGTACAGTTATTGGCTCATGCATGGGACTGGACGGCTTGAACGATCACCCGGAACAAGGGCGGCTAGCCGACCCGGATGCCGTCGAGGCGGCGCTGGCTGCCTGCCAGCGCATCGCGACGGTCGCCATGGGGACGCTGGGATCGGCGGGAGCGGGGACCACCGTCGCGGACTGCCGGGCACTGGTCGAACTGGCGGCCGGGGGGCCGCAGCGCCTCGTGGACCTGGCGGCGGCGATGGGCGTCGCGGCGCCGACCGCGGCGCGAACCTGCGACCGGCTGGAGCGCAAAGGCCTGCTTGTCCGCAAGCGCCGACCGTGCGGCGACCGCCGCACGGTGCTCATCTCGGTCACCGACGCGGGCCGGCGGGTGGCTGACGAGGCCATCGGACGACGCCGCTCGCTGATTGCCTGCATCCTGGGCGGCCTTCCCGCGCCCAGGCAGCAGGCAGTGACAGAGGCCCTGCGGGCGTTCGCGGACGCGGCGGGCGAGATTCCGGGCTGGCAGCGGCTGGCGGGCGCGCCGGGGAAGATCCCCGGGCAGCGGCCCCATGTGCCGGGCGAGCCTGGCGCCCGGGCGGGACGGGCCCGGGCAGTTGCGGAGGAGCGGCGATGACGGAAGCGGCCACGGTGAGCGGCCAGGCGGCCGCGCGGGCGATGGCGTGGCTGCGGGCGGGCCGGGGCGGGATGTTCCTGCTCGCGCTGCTGATCGGGGTAGGGGCCGGGCTGGGCGCGGTGGTGTTCCGGTACCTGATCTACTTCTTCACCTGGCTGGCGACCGGGCACAGCCAGTTCGGCCAGGCCGGGTACGTCGGCAGCAGTCACCTGCCGTGGCTGGGCCTTGGTTTCTTCGTGGTCATCCCGGTGATCGGCGGGCTGCTGTACGGGCCACTGATCTACCGGTGGGCGCGGGAGGCCCGCGGGCACGGCGTACCGGAGGTGATGATCGCCGTCGCCGATAACGGTGGCCGGATCCGCTGGCAGGTCTCGGTGGTCAAGGCGCTGGCCTCGGCGCTGTGCATCGGGTCCGGCGGGTCGGTCGGCCGGGAGGGGCCGATCGTCCAGATCGGGTCGGCGCTGGCCTCCAGCATCGGCCAGTGGATCCGGATGCCGGAGAGCCGGCTGCGGATCCTGGTCGCCTGCGGCGCGGCCGGCGGCATCGCGGCCACCTTCAACGCCCCCATCACCGGGGTGTTCTTCGGCGTGGAGATCATCTTGCGGGAGTTCTCCGTCGATGCCCTGTTCACGGTGATGCTGTCGGCGATGATCGCCGACATCACCGCGATCCCGTTCCTGGGCGACAAGCCGTTCCTTTCCGGCTTCCCGGCCGGCCTGGCCCTGCACGACCCCCGCAACTACCTGCTGATCACCGTGCTCGCGGTGGTCGCCGCGCTGATGGGGCTGGCGTTCAAGACCATCCTGTACAAGGTCGAGGACCTGTGCGACGGCCTGTGGAAGGGCCGCCCGGAATGGGCCAGGCCCGCGGTCGGCGGCGCCGCCTTCGGGCTGCTGCTGCTGGCTCTGCCGCAGATGTACGGGGTCGGCTACCCGGTGATGTACAAGACCACCGCCGGCGGGTACGCCCTGTGGTTCCTGATCGTGCTCGCCTTCGGCAAGATCCTCGCCTGCAGCCTGTCAATCGGCATCGGCGGGTCAGGCGGCGTCTTCGCCCCGTCACTGTTCATCGGCGTCACCTCGGGCTACGCCTACGGCGACATCGCGGCTCACCTGATCGGCCCGAGCGCGGGGCCGCCGGCCCTCTACGCGGTGGTCGCGATGGGCGCGGTGTTCACCTCCGCCGCCCGCGCCCCGCTGACCTCGCTGGCCAGCGTGGTCGAGATGAGCGGCGACTTCTCCCTCACCCTGCCGGTCATGCTCGCGGTCGCGGTCGCATCCATGACCTCGCGGGCGCTGTCGTACGGCACCATCTACACCACCAAGCTGCTGCGCCGCGGCACCGACATCGACCAGGCCGTCCCCTGGCGGGCCCTGCAGGACCTCAAGGTCACCGACGTCATGCGCCCGCTCCGGCCTGGCCTCCCGGTCCCGCCGGACGTGACGGCCGACGGCCGGGCCCGGGCCGGGAACGGCAGCGGGGCTCCGCAGCCGGTCATCACGGGACCGGTCACTCATCAGCATGACCCGCAGGCCCTGTTCGCGTCGGAATCCCTGGCCCAGGCGCTGCGCCAGCTTGAGGTCTACGGCCGTGACGGCCTGCCGGTGCTGTCCCCCGACGGCCAGCAGGTCCAGGGGTGGGCCACCAGCGCCAGCGTCCTGAGCGCCCTGGGCCGCCAGGTCGCCGGCACCGGCGCCGCCGCCGCGCACGCCCAGGCGGCCGCCGACTGGGACCACGACGACGCCGAGGCCATGCTCCGCAATCCGCCCGCGCCCCTGGCCGGATACCAGGTGATCGAGATCTCCGTCACCGCCGCGTCGCCCGCCGCCGGGCAGCGCCTGGCCGACATCAGCTGGCCGCCCGGCGCCACCCCGGTCTCCGTGCTGCAGGGAAGGCGCCTGCGCGCCCCCGCCCCGGGCATCACCCTTCTCCCCGGGGACCGTGTCAGCCTCCTCATTCCCGTGTCGGACGGCCCGCCACGACGGGACCCCGGCGACGGCCAGAGCCGGCCTCGCGCGGGGGCTCATGAGGGCGGGGTCGCGTGACCGCTTCCCGCTGGCCTTAGCCTCACCGCCGGCCCGCCCTGCCCCGACCGGATCCTGCTCACTAGCCTGCGCCACCCGCTCCGCCCCGGGCAGGCAGTCACGATCACGCTCACATTCGCGCATGTCGGCCAGGCCACCCTCCAGGTCCCTGTGACCCCACCCGTCTTATAGCCCGGCTCTGGCCGCGACAGTCAGACTGCTCTCCCCAAGGACGCGTCAGCACGAGTCCCCAGAGCATTGCGATTAACAACCATTGCCACATACAATCTTAGTGTGGGGCTTTAGGCAAGATCGGCTCAGGGCGGCAGCCCGGGCCTCAGCAGGTAGCGCTGCGAATCGGGGCGGGGGCCTAATCGGCATGGCACAGGCGTTGCATCTGGCATTAGGCGATCGGACGGGACTCAGCCTGCCCGTGCGCCTCCCGGCCATATCGCTCATCATGCCCACTGACTGGATAGGCACCCGCGGGGCACCCGGTCTGGGGCAGGCAACCCCGTCACGCAGGGCTGGAACGGCTATCCGACTCCGCGGACGCCGGCCAGGGTGAATGCGGAGGGCTACCTGCTGCCGGTGCTCAACTGAATAGTCGGTCGCCGTTCCGTCGCTGTTCCAGCGGCCGGTGGCCGGCCTTGCCTGATACGGGGGAATCAGTGGTTGTGAGGTGCCTGTGACTGGCATCCGGCCAGACCGCGTGCTGCGGGGATGGCACAGGAAGAGCCGATCGCGCGAAAAGGACGCGAAAGGGCCCGCCCAGGGGGAGGCTTGGCAGGATGCGGACCGGGCTGTGTCCGCTCTTTACCGCGCACATCACTGCTCCCTAACCGGGATCGCCGCGCTGCTGGCCAGCGATGGCGCGAAGGCCGAGGAGATAGTGAGGGAGGGCTTGACCGCCCTACGCGAGGCATCGCCGCGCCTGCGTAATGGCGACAGGGCCCTGAGCTACCTGCGGCGGGCGGTCGTCACCGGGGCACGCTCCCAGCGTGAGTCGCCCGCTGTCCGGCCGCCCAGCGTGGCGACACTCGGGCAGCCAGGCAGCCCTTGGATACTGCTGCGGGACGCGCTTCCCTACCTTCCGGCTCTCCAGCGCGAGGCGCTAGTACTCAAGTACTACGCGGGCTGGCCCGACCGCCAGATCGCGGCCGCGATGGGGATCAGCAGGCCCGCGCTGAGGACCCACGTCCAGCGTGGTACCTCGGCCGTCCGGCCTGCTCTGGCTCTCGCTCGGGAAAGAACATGAAGGCACCTGGTGGTCTCGGGCAGCGGGTGGCCGCGGTTCCCAGGGTTGGTCGGCGGCGCGGCCAGATGACGGGGGGCCCCTCCCGGGCGAGGCCTGAGCGGGCCGCCGATCGTCCGGCCGCCCCTCCTGGTCCCCACGGCATCTTCCTCGCGGCGCTGCCCTTCGCCGTGATCGCTGCCGTGACCATCGTCGACGCGCTGGCGGGTCCCAGGGTGGGGTTCCTGCCAGTGCTCTCGCTGGGGCCCGCGCTGGCGGCCATCTCCCGTCGCCCATTGCCGACCGCCCTGATCGGGGTGCTGGCCCTAGGCTGTGGCGCACTCCTGGCCACCTACGATGACCTCGCCAGCTCCCGCCGCGGGGTGATCACGCTGGCCACGATCGCCGGAGTGACCGCCGCGGGCGTCATCGCCAGTGCCGGACGGCGGAGGCGGGAACGGGAACTGGCCAACTTCAAGGCGATCGCGGACGCGGCGCAGCAAATCCTGCTGCGCCCGGTGCCCCCCAGGATCGGGCCAGTCGGCATCGCCGTCCGGTACGTCTCGTCTGCCGCCTCCGCCCGGATCGGTGGCGACCTGTATGAGGTCATCCCCGCGGCCGGCGGCATCCGGCTCATCGTCGGCGACGTGCTCGGCAAGGGGCTGCCGGCCGCGCGCACGGCCGCCGTTGTCCTGGGGGCCTTCCGCGAGGCGGCCTACGACGCGCCGAGCCTGGCCGTGATTGCCGCCCGCATCGAGGCCAGCCTGGAGCGCCAGGAGGCCGAAGAGGAGTTCGTGACCGCCGTGGTGGCGCAGGTTAGCGCGGACGGTTGCCGGGCTGAGATCCTCAGCTGCGGTCACCCGCCGCCGTTGCTCGTGCGCGCCGGCGAGGCCACTGCTGCCGAGCCCGCGGAGGCAATCCTGCCGCTCGGCCTCGGATCTCTCGCCTCGCAGGCACGCGAGGTCACCACGGTCCCGCTCAGGTCAGGGGACCGGCTCCTGTTTTACACCGATGGGATCACTGAGGCGCGGGACAAGAAGGGCACCTTCTACCCGCTAGAGCGATCAGCCACCCTGCTCGGGCAGCCGGACCTGGGCTGCGCGCTAGACCGCCTTATCGACGACGTGCTGCGTCACGTCGGACACGCCCTGCACGATGACGCCACGCTACTGCTGATCGGGCCGACAGAGCGATTACCTGCAGCGGACAGGGTTCCCCGCGCGAGCCGACATCGGCCGGTGACGACGCCGCCTGCCGTCGCGCGTCAGTTGGCCAGCGCTGCGGACAGCCGGTCGAGGGCGGCCACGGTGAGGTCCGGTTGCGCTCCGATCGTGTCGAACGGGACGGCAGAGCGGTTCACCCAGGCGGTGCGCATCCCGGCGG
>Ga0335072_10010337_pt1 | contig 13446 bp, 7 predicted proteins | sample Lox_Sample_21_FD_206725 | JGI IMG/M metagenome (GOLD analysis project Ga0335072, IMG submission 206725) | Soil microbial communities from Loxahatchee National Wildlife Refuge, Florida, United States - Lox_Sample_2.1 | ecosystem: Environmental > Terrestrial > Soil > Wetlands | place: USA: Florida...
TGAGTAAAGGCGCTTCTCTGCTCGCAGCCGGTCTCGCACACCGATGTCTACAATCGGAAGCGTGACTCCGCGCTTCACCCTGGGGCAGCGCATCGCGCTGGCGATCGTCCCGCGCGTGACCGCGCTCGTGCTGGCCCTCATCGGCACGACCCTGCGCTTCGAGGTCATTGCCGAAGAGGGCGCCGCGCCGGAGACCCCCCCGGCGCGCGGCATCTTCTGCTTCTGGCATCGCTGCACCTTGCCGGCCGGCTGGTACTTCCGCAAATTTCGCTGCTCCATCCTCATCAGCCAGAGCTTCGACGGCGAACTCATCGCGCGCACCCTCGGCCTGCTCGGCTACGGCAGCGTCCGCGGATCCAGTTCGCGCGGCGGCGCGGCCGGCCTGATGGCGCTCCGCGAAGTGCTCGAGCGCGGCGACCCCGTCGTCTTCACCGCTGACGGCCCCCGCGGCCCCATCTACCAGACCAAGATGGGCCCGGTAAAACTGGCCTCCGTCACCGGCGAGCGCATGGGCAGCTTCTATCTGCTTCCCGAGCGCGCCTGGACGCTGAGTTCCTGGGATCGCTTCCTCGTCCCGCTGCCCTTCTCGCGCGTGGTGGTGAGCTGGGCGCGGCACATCGATCCTCCGGCCCCCGACGCGTCCCCCGAAGTCCTTGAAGCCAGCCGCGCAGAACTGAATGAAGCCCTCGAACGCGCGCGGCTCCGCGCCGAAGAACATCTGGCGCGCAGGCCCCGCCGGTAAAATCGCATCAGTGCAGGTTCGCGATTTCGATTTCCACCTCCCCGAAGAGCTGATCGCGCAGGAGCCTCCTTGCGAGCGAGCCGGCGCGCGCATGCTCACGCTCGATCGCGCCACCGGCGCCTGGGCCGACCGGCATTTTCGCGACCTGCCGTCCCTCCTGCGCCCCGGCGACCTGCTCGTCCTCAACGACAGCCGCGTCATCCCGGCGCGCCTCTTCGCCCATCGCGTCGGCTTGCACACCCAGGTACAGCACAAAACGACCGGCCGCGTGCAGGTGCTGTTAGCCGAGCAACTCTCTCCGTGGGAATGGAAGGTGCTGGTGCGCCCCGGTCGCAAGGTTCTCACCGGCGAGCAACTCACCTTCGGAGCCGGCGATCTGCACGCCGAAGTGATTGCGCACGGCGAATTCGGCGAGCGCACGATTCGCTTCGCGCCCATCGACGATTTCTTCGGAGTCGTCGAACGCCTCGGCCACATGCCGCTGCCGCCCTACATCCATCGCGAAGATGAGCCCGGCGATCGCGAACGCTACCAGACCGTCTATGCGCGCGAACGCGGATCGGTCGCCGCGCCAACGGCCGGACTCCACTTCACGCCAGAGATTCTCGCTGCAATCCGCGACCACGGCGTCGAGATCGCCCAGGTCACGCTGCACGTCGGCCTGGGAACGTTCGCTCCGGTGCGTGTCGATCGCGTGGAAGACGTCAGGCTCCACGCCGAGCGCTACACGATCTCGCCAGAAACCGCCGATGCCGTGAACCTCGCGCGCCGCCAGGGCCGCCGCATCGTCGCTGCAGGCACCACCACCGTGCGCACCCTCGAGCACTGCGCCACGCTTGGCCCCGAGCTGACGCCGCATTCCGGCTCGACTTCAATTTTCATCAGCCCCGGCTACATGTTCCGGATCGTCGGCGCGCTTCTGACGAATTTCCATCTGCCCCAGTCGACCCTGCTGATGCTGGTGAGCGCCTTGGCCGGCCGCGAGAATGTGCTGCGCGCCTACGAACACGCCGTCCGCGAACGCTACCGCTTCTTCTCCTACGGCGACTGCATGTTCATTTCATAGCCCGCAGCCAGTATCGTATAGCCGGTAGCGAAGAACCAATTGCTGCGAGCTACCAGCCACTGGCTACAGGTTTCCCCTCACCACACCTTGCACATCTTCGCGTTCACCATCGGTTGCCCCGCGTGGCAGCCGAACGCCGTTGCGAACTGCGGCATGTCACTCACGATGCCGTTCACGCGATAGCGTCCCGGCGAATGCGGATCGGTAATCGCATTGGCGCGCTCGTTCTCCGGCCGCTCGTTCTCGCAGGCCCACTGCGCGTATCCGATAAAGAACCGCTGATCAGGCGTGAACCCGTCCTTATTCTCGAGATGCATCGCCGCGGTCTGCTTCTTCCAGGCCTCCCAGGCCAGCAGCGTGCCGCCCAAATCGGCAACATCTTCGCCGCTGGTCAGCTTCGAGTTGATGTGGATGTCGTCGACCACCACGTACCCCGCATACTGATCGCGCAGGCAGTTGATGCGATCTTCAAAGTTTTTGGCGTCCTCGGGCGTCCACCAGTCCTTCAGATTGCCCTGGCCGTCGAATTGACGCCCCTCATCGTCGAAAGCATGCGTCAACTCGTGCCCGATCGTGCCGCCGGTGTTGCCGTAGTTCGGCGCGTCGTCCTCCTGCGGATCGTAGAGCGGCGGTTGCAGCACGCCCGCCGGGAAATTGATGTCGTTCATCTCCGGGCTGTAGTAGGCGTTGACCGTCGGCGGCGTCATACCCCATTCCGTGCGATCGACAGGCTTCCCCACTTTGGCCCAGTCTCGCTTCTCCGCGAAAACATGCGCGCGCAGCACGTTGCCGTAGTAGTCGCCGCGTTCGACCGTCAGCGCCGAGTAGTCCCGCCACTTATCCGGATACCCAATCTTGTTCCGCACCGCATGCAGCTTCGTAATGGCAGCCTGCTTCGTCGCCGGGCTCATCCAGTCCAGGCCCTCAATCTCCTGCTGCATCGCCTGCTCGATCTGCTCGGTCATTACGGTGACCTTCTGCTTCGTATCCGGAGAAAAATCGAGACGGACGAATTCCTGGCCGAGCGCCTCGCCCAAATAGCGATCCACCTGTCCCTCGCAGCGCTTCCACCGCGCCTGCATCACCGGCACGCCGCGCAGGTAATTCGAATAGAAGTCGAACTGCGCCTCTTCAAACGGCGTCGACAGGCTCGGTGCGGCCGCAGAGATAGCATGAATCCGCAGGTATGCCTTTAAACTGTCGAGCGGCTCAGTCGCAAGTTCGTTCTGCAGAGCAGCCACGAACTTCGGCTGGCTCACGTTGATATTCCCGAGCACCGCATCGGGAACATGCTCATCGCGCAGATAGACGCTAAGCTGCAACGCCGGAGCCATCGCGTCGACGTCGGCAATCTTCCTCGGATGATAGAGGTTGTAAGGATTGCGCCGCTCCACGCGCGTCAGCGACGCCTCCGCCAGCGTGGTCTCGATCTTCATCGTCGCCGCGGCATCGGCGTCCGCCTGCGCTTGTGGCTCGCCGGCCAGAACCAGCAAATGCCCCATGTACTCGACGTATTTCTGCCGCGTCTCCTGGCTCTTGGCGTCGGTCTTCGTGTAATAGTCGCGGTCCGGCAGGCCCAGCCCGCCCGCGCCAACGCCCACGATCATCATCGCCGCGTTCTTTGGATCCTGCTCCGCGCGAACTCCATAGAAATACAGCCCTCGCTCGTTCGCACCCTCGCGCAGAAACTCCGCGATCTGGCCGCGCGATTGAATCGCCGCAATCTTGTCCAACTCCGGCTGCAGCGGCTTCAATCCCAGCGCATTGATGGCATCGGTATCCATGCAGGCGGCGAAATAGTCGCCGATCTTCTGCTGCACCGGTGTTCGATGATCGGCCTTCATATCCGCATCGAGGATGCCCCACAGCTGCTGCCGGTTCTCGTTCGCCAGCTTCGCGTATACGCTCCACCCCGCCTGATCCGCCGGAATGGGATTGTTCTTCATCCATCCGCCACACACATACTGGTAAAAATCGGTGCACGGATCGGCGGTGCGATCCATGCTCGTCACGTCGAGCGACGGCGAGTAAGGAATCTTCGTGAGCGGTTGATCGGCAGGCGCGGTTTGCGCAAAACAGGGGTGCAGCGATGCCGCGGCCAGAGCCAGCGGCACAAGGCGCTTCAACATGGGCAGGTCTCCGTGCGGGCCATTATACGGAGAGAGGCCGGGGACCAGAAGCCCGGGTTGGCGAGGCGCAAGCGTACACGCCGCGGCGGTACACTCGAACTCTGATGGCGGAAAACTCCGGCAAGCCCACGATCTTCCTGCTCGATGCAATGTCGTTCATCTTTCGCGCCTACCACGCGATGCAGCGGCAGCGGCCCATGTCCACGCGCACCGGTGTGCCCACGGCGGCAACCTACGTCTTCGTGAACATGATCAACAAGCTGCGCCGCGATTTCAGCCCCAAATTCGTCGCCGCGGTTTTCGATCCGGCCGGCCCCGTCTTTCGTGACGAGCGCGCGAAGTCGATGACGCTGCGCAAGCTCAACGCCGAGACGCAGCAGTTTGAGGAAGTCGTCTACGGCGGCTACAAAGCGCAGCGCGAGGCCATGCCCCCCGATCTGGCGCAGCAGATTCCCTACATCCGCCGCGCGCTTGAAGCTTTCCGCATCCCCATCCTCCAGGCTGAGGGCTTCGAGGCTGACGACGTCATCGGCACCTTGGCCACGAAGGCCGCACAAGCGGGCTATCCCGTCTACGTCGTCTCCAACGACAAAGACATGATGCAGCTCGTTAACGAAACCGTGAAGGTGCTGAACCCGGTCAAGGACAACCTCATCCTCGACCGCGACAAAGTCACCGAGACCCTCGGCGTGCCTCCCGAAAAAGTTATCGACGTGATGGCCCTGCGCGGCGACAGCATCGACAACATTCCCGGCGCGCCCGGCATCGGCGACAAGGGCTCCGTCGAGCTCATCCAGCAGTTCGGAAGCGTCGAGGCCGCGCTCGATCGCGCCGGCGAGATCAAGCGCAAAACCTATCGCGAGTCGCTGCAAAACAACCGCGAGGCGGTGTTGCTGAGCAAAGAGCTGGTCACCATCCACTGCGAGGTCCCGGTCGCTTTCGACCTCGAAGCCATGCAGACGCAGGCTCCCGACGCTGCCGCCTGCCGAACACTATTCACTGAGCTGGAGTTCACATCTCTCCTGCGCGAACTCGCTCCTGCCGAAGAGCCCGTTATGGGCGAATACTGGCTCGATCCGACGCCCGAGCAGATCGCGGCTTTCGTCCGCCAGGCGCGCGAGCATGGCTTCGCGCTGGCTCTCCCGGCCAGCGAGTTGGAAGCCACCGAGCAGATCAGCGAGCAGGAGGCAGAGGCTCTCGAGGAAAAAGAGCCGCAGCTGAAAACCATGTCACTGCTCGATCTCGCCGAGCAGGCCGAGGCCTCCTCGCAGACCCCGGTGGAGCGCGGCTGCCAGATGGGCCTCGCTGCCGAATCCGGTGTCGCGCTCGTCGTCCCGCTCGACGCAGTGCGCGCCCTGCTCGAAGACTCCAACATCCCCAAGCGCGTGCACGACCTCAAGTCCGCACTGCGCATTCTCGATACGCATGACGTCACGCTCCGCGGGGCAGCCGACGACGTGATGCTCTATTCCTACCTGGTCAATCCCACCCACGCCACCCATCGCCTGCCCGACGTCGCCGCACGTTTCGGCGATCATCCGCTCCGCTCCGCCGGCGACCAGGCGCTTCCCGAAGCTGCCGGGGCGATCTACGCACTCGCACCGAAGATGCGCGAAGACATCGATGCCCTCAGCGAGCGCCGCGTCTACGAAGAGATCGATCTGCCCCTCGTTCCCGTCCTGCTCGGCATGGAAAAGGCCGGCATCCGCATCGACTCCGGCGTGCTGAAACGCATGGCCGACCGCCTGGCCGCGGAGATGCAGCGCGTCGGCGAAGAAATCTTCTCCCTCGCCGGGCACCGCTTCAACATCAACTCGCCCAAGCAACTTGGCGACGTGCTCTTCAACAAGATGGAGCTGCCGCGCCCGCTCAAATACGGCAAGGGCAAAGTAATTTCCACCGCGCAGGACGTGCTTGAAGAGCTGGCCGAGCACAACGCCGTGCCGAAGCTCGTGCTCGAATTCCGACAACTGGCGAAGCTTAAGTCAAACTATGCTGATTCCCTGCCCCTGCTCGCCGACGGGGATGGTCGAGTCCACACCACGTTCAATCAGGTAGGCACCGCCACCGGCCGGCTCTCGTCGACAAATCCCAATCTGCAAAACATTCCCATCCGCACCGAATTAGGGCGCGAGATTCGCGCCGCGTTCGTCGCGCCCCAGGGTTGCGTGCTGCTCTCGGCCGACTACTCGCAGATCGAGTTGCGCCTGCTCGCGCATTTTTCCGCCGATCCGCTGCTGACCAGGGCCTACCAGACGAACCAGGACATCCACACCCTCACCGCTTCCGAGGTCTTCGGCGTGCCCGCAGACACCATGGACAAGGAGACGCGCAATCGCGCCAAGGCCGTCAACTTCGGCATCGTCTACGGCATCTCGCCCTTCGGACTCGCGGCGCAGCTCGGCATCGATCAGCACGAGGCGCGGCTCTATATCGACAAGTATTTTGAGCGCTACGCGGGCGTGCGCGCCTATATCGACCGCATGCTCGAGGAAACGCGCCGCGAGCAGCGCGTGCGCACCATGTTCGGCCGCATCCGGCCCATCCCCGACATCCAGAGCCGCAACGCCAACCAGCGCGGCTTCGCCGAGCGCACCGCCATCAACACCCCGCTGCAGGGCACCGCCGCCGACCTCATCAAGCTGGCCATGATCCGCATCGACGCGCGCCTTCAAAAGGAGAAGCTGCGCTCCTGCATGACCCTCCAGGTCCACGACGAACTCGTATTCGACGTGCCGGAAGCCGAGATCGACGTGATGAAGAAACTCGTCGCCCACGAAATGGAGCACGTCGTTGAGCTGAGCGTCCCCCTGGTCGCGGACGTAGGCATCGGCGCGAACTGGCGCGATTTGGAGTAACTAGGCTCCCAACTCCGCCCGGATCGCCGCCGCAATCCGGTCCGCGTGGCGTCGCATCGCCTCTTCCGATTCCGCCTCGATCATCACTCGCGCCAGCGCCTCCGTGCCGGAATAGCGCACCACGACGCGGCCGCTCTCGGCCAGCTCCGCCTCGGCCTCGCGAATCGTATCCGTCACCGCAGCAAATTGATCGAGCGGCTTCTTTTCGCGCACGCGCACATTCACGATCACCTGCGGAAAGACTTTCAGGTCCGCGATCAGTTCGTGCAGCGGCCGTCCTGACCGGCGAACCACATCCAGCACCACCAGCGCCGTCAGCAATCCATCGCCCGTCGTCGCCAGGTGCGGAAAGAGAATGTGCCCCGACTGCTCGCCTCCGAGCGAGGCCTTCTCCTGCTGCATCCGCTCGAGCACGTATTTGTCGCCCACCGGCGCGCGCAGCATGCGTATGCCGCTGCGTCGCAGCGCCGCCTCCAGTCCCATGTTCGACATCGTCGTCGCCACCACCACCGCGTTGCGCAGCAGGCTCCGCTCATGCAAATCGCGGGCCGCCAGCAGCATCACCGCGTCGCCGTTCACCACGTTTCCGTGTGCATCGGCCAGCATCGCGCGATCCGCATCGCCGTCGAACGTCACGCCCAGGTCGGCGCCCAGCGACTTCGTTTCCGCCGCCACCACCGCAGGGTGCAGCGCTCCGCAGGCGTCGTTGATGTTCCGCCCATTCGGCGAGACGTGCGTCAGATGGGTGGTCCCGCCCAGATGCCCAAACAAATCCGGCGCAATCGCCGAGGCCGCGCCGTTGGCGCAATCCAGCACCACGCTCAGCCCCTTCAGGTCGAGTCCCGGCACCGCCGCTCTCAGAAATTTCTCGTAATCGAGGCGGTACTGCGGATTCACCGGCGGCGGATCCCCGACCGGCGGCGCTTCGAGATTCTCGAGCCGGCGGAAAATCTCCTCCTCGATGCGCAGTTCCGTCTCGTCCGGTAATTTGTAACCGTCGCTGCCGAAAACCTTAATGCCGTTGTCCTGCCAGGGATTGTGCGAAGCCGAAATAACCACGCCCGCCGAAAATCCATGATGTCGCGCCAGAAATGCGATCGCCGGCGTGGTGATTACACCCGCGCTCTCCACCTGCGCGCCGCCCTCACGCAGCCCCGCGCTCAGCGCCGCCGCAATCCACGGGCTCGACTCGCGCGTATCCATGCCGAGAATCACGCGCGGATACTGATGGGATCCGTTCAGTTGATGCGCAAGCGCCAGCCCCACGGCCCGAATCGTCCTCGCATTCAGCGGCGCCTCGCCGGCCACCGCGCGGATGCCGTCGGTTCCAAACAGTTTTCTCATCATTCGGTGGATTCTTCCTCGATCTCGCTGATGCGCCCGCGAACTCGCCCCTGCGCCAGCCGTATATGAATCGCCTGGCCCTCCGCCAGGCTCATGGTCGATTTCAGTAGCGTTCCCTCGTCACCGTACACCAAGGCATACCCACGATCGAGCACCGCGAGCGGCGACAGCGCGCGGAGCTGCCGCTCCAGCCCCGCCTGATGCTCCATCCGCGCGCGCAAATAGGCCTGCGCCGCCATGGCCATCCGATTGTCGATCGCTGTCAGCCGCTCCCGTGCTACGCCCGCCCTCGCCGCCACATCCTGCGCGGCCAGCCGATCGTCGAGCCGCCGCAGCCGATCCGTAGCCGTGCGGCAATACGCCCGCCACTCCGATTCAAGCCGCCCGCTCAAATCGTCGACACGCTGCTGCCGCCGCCGAATCTGATCCATCCCCCGCATCAGCACGCCTTCCACGCGCACCCGCGCCACCGCATGCGACGCCTGCATCAGCCGATACCGGCAGCTCCGCACCAGCCGATGATCCAGATCCTGCACCCGCTCGGCCACATTGTGCAGAGCACTCGTCACCAACTCCGCGGCCGCCGACGGAGTCGGCGCGCGCAGGTCCGCAACAAAATCCGCAATCGTGAAATCCGTCTCGTGCCCGATCGCCGATACAACGGGCAACTCCGACGCGGCAATCGCCTCCGCCAGCAGCTCTGAGTTGAACGGCGCCAGATCCTCGAGCGACCCGCCGCCGCGCGCCAGCACAATCACATCCACTTCCCGCGTGCGATTGAAATACGCGATCCCGGCAGCCACTTCCGCCGCCGCCGTCTCGCCCTGCACCAGCGCCGGATACACCAGCACGTGCAGCCCCGCATGGCGCCGCCCCACAATGTTGAGAAAGTCGCGAATCACCGCGCCCGTTGGCGACGTCACAATCCCCACGCAGTGCGGAAAAGCCGGCAGCGGCTTTTTGCGCTCCGCATCGAACAAGCCCCGCGCCTCGAGACGCGCTTTCAGCTGCTCAAACGCGATCTGCAGCGAGCCCGCGCCCACCGGCTCCAGAAATTCTGCCACCAGCTGCATCTGCCCGCGCTGCTCGTACACCGAAATCTTGCCCCGCAGCAGCACGTGGATCCCGTCCGCCGGCTTAAACCGCAGCAGCGACGCCTGCTTCCGGAACAGCACCACCGGCAACTGCGCTTCGCCATCCTTGAGCGTGAAGTACACGTGCCCCGACGGCGCCGCGCGCAGGTTGCTGATCTCTCCCTCGACCCACAGATCGCTGTACTCGCGCTCGATGTGCAGCCGCACCTCGCCCACCAGCTCGCCGACGGTCCAGATATGGCGTGCGATTGGCTCCGGTGCGGCTTCGAACGAGAAGCCGAGCTGCGGCTCCGCCTCTGAAGCCGCGGTTCGCGATGGATGGGTCGCGGGTCTCACCATCGCTGAGTATAAAACCCGCGCCGTGTTGCGAAGTTGTCGCAGGGCCGCGCCGCCCCTGATAATGGCTGAATCCTGAACACCGAAAGGTTCCCCCGCATGATGCCTCGCCTTGCCGCGGTTGTGTTCGCATCGCTCCCCATGCTCGCGCTCGCCGCGCCGGCCTCCGCGCAGAGTTTCACCATCCAGCAGGTCATGAGCGCGCCCTTCTGCTCCGCGCTCCAGGCCGCTCCCAAGGGCGGCGGCCTGCTCTGGATCGCGAACGAACAGGGCAAGCGCAACATCTATGTCGCCGAGCCAGGCGGCAGCGGATACAACCTGCACCGCGTTACCAGCGACGACGCCGACGACGGCATCGACATCGGCGACATCACGTGGACACCGGACGGCACAAAGGTCATCTACGCGCGCGGCGGCGATTTCGAATTCCCCGAAGAATCCTCACCCAATCCTGCGCTGCTTCCCCAGGGAGTCACCCAGGAAGTCTGGATCGTCGACGCCGACGGCAGCAACGCCCGCAAACTCGGCGAAGGCCGCGCGCCCGCCGTCTCGCCCGATGGCGCCACTGTCGCGTTCCTCAAGACCGATCAAATCTGGACCCTCGACCTCCGCGACACCACCGCCAAGCCCGCGCAGATCCTGCACACTCGCGGCACGCTCGGCGACCTCTCCTGGTCCCCCAACGGCAAATACCTCGCCTTCACCAGCGATCGCGGAGACCACAGCTTCATTGGCGTCTACACGCCAGCCAGCCAGACGCTCACCTATCTCGACCCCTCCACCGAGCACGACGGCAACCCTGTCTGGTCTCCCGATAGCCAGCAGATCGCCTTTACCCGCGTGCCGCCCGACACCACCGGCGTCCACTTCAAGCCCCGCCGCACCGCCGTTCCATGGTCGCTGCGCATCGCTGACGTCGCCACCGGCACGGGCCGCGAAATCTGGCGCGCGCATGACGGCGTCGGCAGCGTCTTCCACGGCACCGAATCCGATGGCCCGCAGCTTTTCTGGAGCGCCGACGGGCACATCGTCTTCCCGTGGGAAGGCACCGGCTGGCTGCATCTCTACTCCGTCGCATCCACCGGCGGCGCCGCCACCGATCTCACCCCAGGATGGTTCGAAGTCGACTACACCGCCTTCAGCCGCGACCGCAAAACCCTCGTCTACTCCTCGAATCAGGACGACATCGATCGCCGCCATCTCTGGGAAGTCAGCCCGGACGGTGGCTCGCCGCGTCAGCTCACCCACGGAGAAGGCCTCGAAGTCATCCCCGTCCTCGCAGCCGACGGCACCGTCGCCGTCCTCCGCTCCGACGCCAAGCTCCCCATCCGCCCCGCCGTACTCGATCGCACCGACAACCTGCACGACGTCGCTCCGCAGATGATCCCCGCCGAGTTCCCCGCATCGAAGCTCGTCACTCCGCAGCAGGTCATCTTCAACGCCGCCGACGGCCTCCAGATCCACGGACAGCTCTTCGTGCCCGCAAGCGCCAACGATGGCAAGAAACACGCCGCCGTCGTCTTCTTCCACGGCGGATCGCGCCGCCAGATGCTGCTCGGCTGGCACTACATGGACTACTACTCCGACGCCTACGCGATGAATCAATACCTCGCGAGCCTCGGCTACATCGTGCTTTCCGTGAATTACCGCAGCGGCATCGGCTACGGACTCAACTTCCGCGAAGCGCTCAACTACGGCGCGACCGGCGCGAGCGAGTTCAACGACGTCATGGGCGCGGGCCTCTACCTGCGCAGCCGCGCCGACGTCGACGGCGCGCACATCGGCGTCTGGGGCGGCAGCTACGGCGGATTCCTCACCGCGATGGCGCTCGCCAAAGCCTCAGACCTCTTCGCCGCCGGCGTCGATCTGCATGGTGTGCACGACTGGGTGCTCGAGCTGGGCAACTGGGAACCGAACTACAAACCCGACGCCGATCCCAACGCTGAGCGCCTCGCCTGGGAATCCTCGCCGCTCGCGTACGTGAAGGACTGGAAATCACCCGTGCTCCTCATCCAGGGCGACGACGACCGCAACGTGCAGTTCGCGAACACCGTCCGCCTCGCCGCCGCGCTCCGTGCCCAGGGCACGCCCTTCGAAGAACACGTCTTCCCCGACGAAATCCACGGTTTCCTGCTCTGGAAAGACTGGATCACCGCGTACTCCCTCGGCGCGGATTTCTTCAACCGCAAACTGATGGGGGCAACGCAGTAGCTGCCAACATCGACGCAGATCCGGGTGCCCCATTCAAGCCCGCCGTTGGCTTGGGTGGGGTCGTTCGGCTTTTGCCTTCGTATCACCTTCCGACTGCACCCGTGCCACAAAGCCCCCTGTTAGCCTCTTACCAGTGCTCACGCTCGAAACGCCAGTTCAGTTCGTCAAGGGCATCGGCCCGGCCATCGCCGCCATGCTGGCCGAAAAGCAGATTCTCACCGTCGAAGACCTCCTCCTCCATCTCCCCTTCCGTTACGAAGACCGCCTGAATCCCCGCGCGCTCAACGAGCTCACCCCCGGCGAAACCGCCAGCGTCATCGCGGAAGTCCGCGGCGCGGCCCTCCTGCGCACCCGCCGCATGCCCATCTTCGAAATGACCGTCGGCCAGGGCCTCGGCTCGCTCAAGTGCATGTGGTTCCACGGCACGTATCTTGAAGGCAAATTCAAGCCCGGCCAGATGGTCGCGCTGTATGGCAAAGTCGAAGCCTCGCGCTCCGGCCGCGGCTTCAAAATGATCCAGCCGCAGTTTGAAATCCTCCCCGACGGCAACGACGACGCGCTCGATCGCGTCCTCGAGGTCGGCCGCATCACCCCCGTGTATGAGTCGCTCAGCGGCAGCCGTCTCGCCTCGCGCTGGATTCGCCGCATGATCTGGAACATCCTCGACGAGCTCAGGGGCAACATGCCGGAAACCCTCCCCACGGCGCTGCCCGCCTCGCTCACCCAGCGCCTCGGCCTGTGCAGCCGCGAGCAGGCGCTGCGCGAAGTCCACTTCCCGCCTGCCGGCACGGCCATCACCCAGCTGCAATCCGCCTCCACGCCCGCGCATCGCCGCCTCATCTTCGAGGAGCTCTTCTATCTCGAGATGGGGCTCGAAGTGAAGCGCCGCCGCTTCCAGGAGAAAGCCGGCCTCGCCTTCGAAACCAGTGAAAAAGTCCGCGAAGCCCTCCGCAGCGTGCTTCCCTTCCATCCCACGGCAGCGCAGAAGCGCACCCTCGGCGAGATCGCCGGAGACATGCGCCGCCCCACCCCCATGCGCCGCCTGCTCCAGGGCGACGTCGGCTCCGGCAAGACCATCGTCGCGCTCCAGGCCATGCTCATCGCCATCGAAAACGGCTGCCAGGCCGCGCTCATGGCCCCGACCGAAATCCTCGCCACACAACACTACCTGTCAGCCCGCCGCATTCTTGAGAAATCTTCGAAGCGCTACCGCATCACGCTCCTCACCGGCTCACTCGACGACGATCAAAAGCGCGCCGCGCGCCGCAAAATCTATCAGGGCGAAACCGACCTCGTCATCGGTACCCACGCGCTCATCGAAGAAAAAGTCGAGTTCGCCAACCTCGGTCTCGTGGTCGTCGACGAGCAGCATCGCTTCGGCGTCCTCCAGCGCTTCCGCCTCATGAAGAAGGACGGCGCCGAGCCTGACGTCCTCGTCATGACCGCAACGCCCATCCCGCGCACGCTCGCGCTCTCGCTCTACGGCGACCTCGACCTCAGCGTGCTCGACGAGCTGCCGCCCGGCCGCACCCCCATCGTCACTCGCCAGGTCGGCGACGAAAAATCTGCCGAGGTTTGGGACTTCGTGCGCGCTCAGGTGAAGAAGGGCCACCAGGCCTACGTCGTCTATCCCGTGATCGAAGGCCCCAAAGACGATCAGCCCGAG
>Ga0335072_10010339_pt1 | contig 13444 bp, 13 predicted proteins | sample Lox_Sample_21_FD_206725 | JGI IMG/M metagenome (GOLD analysis project Ga0335072, IMG submission 206725) | Soil microbial communities from Loxahatchee National Wildlife Refuge, Florida, United States - Lox_Sample_2.1 | ecosystem: Environmental > Terrestrial > Soil > Wetlands | place: USA...
CGCGCACACGCGCGCGGGCGCGCGCGCACACACCGCCGAAATCGAGCACACAACGCCCACCCCCGCGCCCGCCGGCGTCGGCCGCGAGTTCTGCGTCACCGACGCCAACGTCGCCGCGCGCTTCGCCCCGCCCCCGCTCGCCGGCGGGCGGGATGCGTCGTCCCCGATCGTGCTCCCCCCCGGCGAGGAGCACAAGACGCTCGGCACCGCCGAGCGCGTCTGGCGGGAGCTCGCCGCCGCCGGCATGACCCGCGCCGACCGGCTCCTCGCCATCGGCGGAGGCGTCGTCGGCGACCTCGCCGGGTTCTGCGCCGCCACCTACCAGCGCGGGGTCCCCGTCGTCCAGGTGCCCACCACCCTCGTCGCCCAGGTCGACTCCGCCTACGGCGGCAAGACCGGCGTCGACCTCCCCGAGGCCAAGAACTACGTCGGCGCCTACCACCAGCCCGCAGCCGTCCTCGTCGATCCCGACGCCCTGCAGACGCTGCCCGCCGCCGAGCTGCACGCCGGCTGGGTCGAGGTGCTCAAGACCGCCCTCATCGCCGGCGGCGAGCTCTGGGAGCGGGTCTCGCGCGAAGCGCCGCCCGACTCCCATGCAGGGGAAGCGGACCAGGCCGGCGCGGAGGAAGTCGGCGCGGACGGGAGCGGCGACCCCGGCCGCGCCCTGCCGGTGCCGGTGTCCACCATCCTCGACTGCGCCCGGGTCAAGCTCGACGTCGTCGCCGAGGACGAGCGCGACGGCGGCCGCCGGCAGGTGCTCAACCTCGGACACACCGTCGGCCACGCCATCGAGACCGCCACCGGCTACGCCCGCTACCGCCACGGCGAGGCCGTCGGGCTCGGCCTGCTCGCCGCCCTGCGGCTGTCGGGTCTGCCCGACCTGCGCGATCAGGTGCGGGAGCTGCTCGCCGCGCGCTCCCTGCCCGTGGCGTTCAATTCCGGGTCCGGGCTCGAGGTCGACGCGATCGTCGCCGCCGTCGCCCGCGACAAGAAGCGGCTGGGGGCCGGCGTCCCGTTCGTGCTCCTCGACGCCCCCGGCGAGACGCGGATCGGCTGCGAGGTGCAGCCCGACGCCCTCCACGCCGCCGTCGCCGAGCTCGCCGGCGCCTGACCGCGCGAGCCGGTGGCTGGCGCCGGCGTCGAGCTACGCAGCCGAAAGGCCGCGGCGGGCGGATACCCTCTGAGCCGTGCCCGACACCGCCCACCGCGTCGAGGTCCTCCACGGCGTCAACCTCGACATGCTCGGCCGTCGCGACCCCGCCCTCTACGGCACCCTGACGCTGCCCGACCTGCAGCAGCGCATCGAGGGCTACGCCGCCGAGCTCGGCGGCCTGCGCCTGGGCTTCTTCCAGAGCAACTTCGAGGGCGAGCTCGTCCAGCGCCTGCACCGGCTGCGCGGCCAGGCCGACGGGATCGTCATCAACGCCGGCGCCTGGAGCCATTACGCCTGGGCTCTGCGCGACGCCCTGGAGATCGCCGCCTGCCCCGCCGTCGAGGTCCACCTCTCCGACGTCAAGGCCCGCGAGCCCTGGCGGCGGGTATCGATCTTCGACGGCCTCTGCCTCGCCAGCGTCAGCGGCCACGGCGCCGAGGGGTACCGCGTCGCGCTCGCCCGGCTGCGGGACGCGCTCGACGGAGCCGGCGCGGGCGCCGCCGACGCCCCTGCGCCGCCCGCCGAGGAACGGGGTGAGCGGTGAGCACGACATCGCCGAGCACGGCCGGCCTGGCGATCGCCCGCGAGGGCCCCGAGGTCGGTCGCAGCCTGCGCCTCGTCGAGCTCCTCCGCGCCGACCGGCTCGACGTCCTGCTCGTCGCCGAGCCCGTCAACCTGCGCTACCTCACCGGCTTCACCGGCACCAACGGGCTCGCCCTGATACCCGCCGCCGACGAGCGCCGGCCGCGCTTTCTCACCGACTTCCGCTACGCCACCCAGTCCCTCGCCCAGCTCCCCGAGCTCTACGAGCGCGAGATCGTCACCGTCGACCTCCTGCGCGCCGCCGCCGCCATGCTCGCCCCGGAGAACGCCGACGACGACACCGCGGGGGGAGCGCGAGGGGACCCGGGCGCCACCTCCCAGGGCGCCGCCGCAGCCAACCCCGCGGAGCCCTGGCCGGCATCCGGCGCGGTGCGGCTCGGCTTCGACGACGCCGCCGTCACCGTCAAGCAGCACGACCGGCTGCGGGAGCTGCTGGGGGAGCGCTTCGAGCTCGTCCCCAGCGCCGGTTTGGTGGAGGGGCTGCGCGAGCTCAAGGACGCCGCCGAGGTCGCCCGCATCGCCGCCGCCGCCGAGCTCGCCGACGAGGCCCTGCGGGGGCTGCTGGAAGCCGGCATCGTCGGGCGCAGCGAGCGCGACGTCGCGATCGACCTCGAGGCCAGGATGCGCCGCCTCGGCGCCACCGCCCCCAGCTTCCCCTCGATCGTCGCCGCCGGCGAGCACTCCGCGCTGCCCCACGCCGAGGCCCGCGAGCTGCCGATCCCCCGCGACACCCTCGTCACGATCGACTGGGGCGCCCGCCACGACGGCTACTGCTCTGACTGCACCCGCACCTACGCCACCGGCGAGCGCCTCCCCGAGCAGGCCCGGGAGGTCTACGAGCTCGTCCTGCGCGCCCAGCGGGCCGGCGTCGCCGCCGTGCGACCGGGTCCCGAGGGGCGCGAGGTCGACGCCGTCGCCCGCCAGGTCATCGAGGACGCAGGCCACGGCGAGCACTTCGGCCACGGACTCGGCCACGGCGTCGGCCTCGAGGTCCACGAGGCCCCCCGCCTCTCGCGCATCGACTCCGAGCAGCCCCTGCGGGCCGGGCACGTCGTCACCGTCGAGCCCGGCGTCTACATCCCCGGGGCCTTCGGGGTGCGCATCGAGGACCTCCTGCTCGTCACCGACGACGGCCACCGCGTCCTCAGCGGCCTGCCCAAGGAGCTCACGACGATCGACTGAGCGGCCCCGGCGCGCCTTTCAGCGGGCTGTCCGGGGAGCCGGCCACCGTCGGCCCAGCTCCGCCCGGGGTCTGCCCAGGCGGCCCGCCGGGTCGCCCGACCACCGCGACGCATACAGCCGCAACGCCAGCCCCGCCGCCAGCGGCAGCGTCCAGAGCAGGAAGACCGCCGCCTCCAGATCCGGGCCGCCGTGCTGGGGCAGCCATTCCCAGTCCAGCCACGCCAGCGCCACGCCGCCCAGCGCCAGCGCCGGCAGGCCACTCTCGCCGAGCGCCTCCCAGGTCGTCAGGGCGAGGACGAAGGGCAGCAGGTAGTACTCGTCGTCCCACGTGTCCAGCATGCAGCGCACCAGCAGCAGCAGCGCCAGCAGCAGCAGCGGCTCGCGCACCCGCGGTGACGTGCCGGCGCCCGTGTCGGTTGGCGCGCGGCGGCCGGCGCCCGGGACGACGTCAGCGCCCCGGCGGCTCCGCTCCCGCCGCCACCACGCCACGGCGCTCAGCGGCAGCCCCACGACGACGATCAACGGGTGGCTCACGTCACCCACCCACCCGGGGCCGGTGCGGTAGTCGGCCAGCACCCGGCCGAACATGCCGTGCACCACCGGGCCGTGGTGTCCGAGGAACCACCACACCTGCCAGGGCTGGAAGATCGCGCTCGACGGGACCGCCGTCGCGGCGCTCGCCGTCACGAACCCGCCGGCGTGGACCAGCGCCGGCGGCGCCAGCACCGCCCCCGCGACGCCCGCCGCCGTCGACAGGCACAGCGCGCGGCGAGCCGGCAGTGCCAGCAGCACCGGCCCGACGGCCACCAGCGCCCAGTCCTTGTTCGCGATTGCCGCCCCCAGCAGCACCCCGGCCCACAGGGGCCGTTCCCGGTCTGCGGCGAGCACCGCCGCCACGCACAGCACCCCGCCCAGCAGCTCCTCGGGGTGGCCGACTTCCAGCGCGTTCAGCGTCAACGGGTTGGCCACGCACAGCGCCAGCGCCACGCCCCGGGCAAGTCGCGGCCGTCCGGCCCGGCGCATCTGCGCGAGGAGCCACACCGCGAACGCCGCCGCCGCCAGCAGGCAGGGCAGCGCCGCCATCCGGTACACCGCCAGCTCGCCCCCGCCCCAGAGGTCGACGAGCGCCACGAACGGGGCGCGCAGCACCAGCGAGCCGCCGTAGGCGGGGGCCAGCCGCAGGAACTCCGCGAGGTGCCCGTGGACCAGCGCCGCCAGCGCCGGCCGCGCCTCGACTTCGTAGTCGCTCCAGGCGAAGCCCGTCAGGCCGAGCCAGGCCAGGGTGACGCTGCCGGCGGCCGCCGCCGACGCGCAGAGAGCGTTCGCGCGCACCGCCCGACCCACCGCCTGCCGGCTCATGACACCGGCATCGGCCTCCGTCCCTGCTCGCTTGAGACTCGACCCGCCGCCGGCGCCCTCAGGAGCCCCGACCGACGCGCCGACGATGCCCAGTCAGTAGACCCCGCCGAGCTTGCGGTGATCCCAGCTCGCCCGACGCCGCTCGACGAGCTCCAGGCCGACCCGTTTGGCGGCCTGGGCCTCGACCACCGCCCGCGCCTCGGGCGCCAGCTCCGTCGGGGCCTCGGTGCCGCGCGGCACCGAGTTGCGCAGCAGGATCGCCGCGCCCAGCGCCGCGACAATGTCGAGGTCGCGGTGGACGACGACCTCGCACTCCAGCATCGCGCCGCGCAGCTCGAAGTACTCCTCGCCGGCCTCCACCTGCAGCGTCGCCCGCGGGTCGCGCTCGAGGTTGCGCACCTTCTGCGAGCGGCCGTACGTCCAGGCCCAGACCCGCGGTCCCGGCTCGCCGGCCGGCGCGTCGCGCAGCACGTACCACAGCGGCATCAGGTGCGGCCAGCCGCGCGGACCCTGCGTCGCGCAGGTCACCGTGCGCTCCTGCGCCAGGAAGACGGCCAGCTCCTGAGGGGACATCGCGATCTGGGCGCGGCGGCTCATCTCGGTGGGAGCCTACAGAGCGTATTGGCAGGCAGTGGCGTCTATTGCTGGCCGCGGCGTTCCAGGAAGTCGGCGAAGCGCGGCACGGTGTAGTCGAGGTGGCCGTGCCGGGGCGCATAGATGAGCCCCTTCTTGATCATGGTGTTGCGGCGGACCGAGAGGGAGCGTTGGTCATCCTTGCCAAGTGCGCGGGTGATGTCGGCGATCGAATAGGGAGGTCCGGGGCAGCGGGCCATCGCGTGCAGGAAGGCCCGCTCGGCGTTGGTCGCGCGGTGCTCGTAGCGAACCAGGAAGAAACCCTCGTCGAGACGGTCCTGGGCCACCTGCCCGCCGGTCCGAGCGTCGCTCTCGGTGATCGTTCCGTTCGTGGCGACATCCCAGATGTACTTACCGTACTCCTGCAGGAAGTACGGGTATCCGCCGGTCTGGGCGAACACGTAATCGAGGGCGGCTGGCTCCCAGGCGACTCCCAGGTTGCGCGCGGGGTCGGCGAGCGCGGCGATCGCGTCGGCCCTGGGCAGTTGGTCGATGTGCGGGTACTCGAAAAGCCGCTCGGCGTAGCTCTTGGCATTGCCGACGAGCGCAGGCAGGCTCGGGAGACCGGCCGCGACGCATGTCACCGGCAGGGCCTTCTGGTTCAGACGATGCAGGCCAACGATGAAGGGTCCGAGCTCGTGGGCGGGCACGAACTGGACCTCGTCGAATAGGAACGCGACGCCTCTGCCCCTTGCGGCGGCCGCCTCTCCGACCGCCAGCAGCATGTCGGTGAAGTCTTCGGCGAGCGCCTCTGTTGGGAGGGACTGCCTGGGCGTGTAGCCCAGCTCGAAGCCGTTCGGATCTCTGAGCGTGAAGGTGCCCAATCCGCTCAGCAGGACGCGCACCCGCTCCGCGGCCTTTTTGACGGGCTCGAGCTCGTTCAGGATCCGCTTGGTGCTGCGGGCGATCGCGGTCGGGAACGAGCTCTGCTCGTCGAACTCCCGTCCCGCGGCGATCCAGTGCCGTCCGACCGCGATGTCCTCGAATGCGTTCAGCAGAACGGTCTTGCCGACGCCGCGCAGCCCTGTCACGATCATGCTCTGGCCGGCTGTGCCGTGTCCGAGGCGGTCGAGCAGAACCTCGTAAGCTTCGATCTCCCTGTCGCGGCCGCTCAACACCGGCGGGCGGGTGCCGGCGCCCGGCGCATACGGATTCGTCCGCGCGTCCATCACGGCAACTCTATCGGCTTCTAAGGCGATGGCTTAGAGCGGGCTAGAATCGCTTAGACTCCGACGCGAGCGATGGTGCATAGACTCGAGCGCCAACCACTTGCGATTTGCAGGGAAAGCCTTGGTCTCAACCAACCAGTTCAAGAACGTGTGCGGAACGTACTCGCTGTCGGTGCGGGCCGGTGTCAGCCTTTGATGAGTTTCTCGACGCCGTCGTCGTCGGGGAGGACGTGAGGGAGTCCGGCGATCTCGGCGAACGCGCCGTCGGCGGACACCAGCGCGCTGGTGTCGACGTCCATCGCGGTTGCGGCCAGCACGGCGTCGAACGCCCCGAGGCGTTCGTTGCTCTCAAAGAGCGACAGTCCACGGCGCAGGTGCTCATCTGTGACTGCGAGCAGTGGCGCGAGCAGGTCGATGTAGTCGCATCCGAGGCTTGCCGCGTCGCTGCGTTTGCGACGTTGGGCGCGCACATGGACGAACTCCTGGATGACCTCGACCGTGGTGGCCGCTTCAAGCTGGCCGTCCGCGATCGCATCGATCAGTCGCCGGCAGGGCTCGCGAAAGGGGTGAGCGCTGCCCTTGGCGTATACGAGCACCGTCGTGTCGAGGATGATCATGTGCGACGCGCGCGCAATGCCTCCAGCTCGGCGCGCAGCTCCTCCGGATCAGGCACGGGCATGTCCGGGGCATCCAGAACGCGTCGCCCGGCGGCTCGGCGGCGGGCGGAGGGGGCGCCGAGACCTCGGTCGATCGCTTCACGCACGACGGTCGCGACCGACACGCCCTGCTCGCGCGCCGCGCGCACGATCCGCTGATGACGCTCATCATCGATCAAGAGCTGCAATCGATGCTCTAGAGGCATGAGCATACTGTAGCATGAGCAGCTGGCTGGCATGAGTGGTATCGATGCCGTTTTGCTGTCGCGGTATCCCGTCGATCGGGCGCTATCGTGATCCGGTTGCGATCGAGCTTCGCGCATCCGCAGCCACATCCCAAATTTGGCTACAGAACAGTCTTCTGATGGCTCTGTCAACAAATCAATTCAAGAACGGCAACCACATCGACGTCGACGGCACGGTCTACAAGATCGTGGAGTTCCAGCACGTCAAGCCCGGCAAGGGAGGGGCATTCGTGCGCACCAAGCTGCGCCGGGCCTCCGACGGCGCGGTCATCGACCGCACCTTCCGCGCCGGCGAGAAGTTCCGGGCGGTCCGCACCGAGGCGCGCAAAATGCAGTTCCTCTATGCCGACGGCAGCGACGCGCACTTCATGGACACCGAGTCCTACGACCAGATGGCGATCCCGGAGGGCTCGCTGGGGACGCTGCTGCACTGGGTCAAGCCCTCGACGGAGGTCGACGTGCTGTTCATCGACGACCAGCCGTCGGACCTGCAGCTGCCGAGCACGGTCGACCTCGAGGTCACCGAGGCCGAGCCCGGGCTGCGCGGCGACACGGCCTCCGGCGGCGGCACCAAGCCTGCCACTCTGGAGACCGGGGCGAGCATCCAGGTGCCGCTGTTCGTCGACGTCGGTGACCGGGTGCGCGTCGATACGCGCTCGGGCGAGTATGTCTCGCGTGCCTGAGCGCGCGCGGGGGCGCTAGCTTGCGCCGCTCCGAGCAGCGTCGGGCGGCGGTCTTCGCGCTCTACCAGCACGACCTCACCGGCCGTCCGCTCGGCGACACCCTGGGTCGGGGGGCTTCGCTGTTCGCGCGCGCCCTCGCCCACGCCGCGGCCGACAGGGCGCCGGAGCTGGACGAGGTCATCGACCGCAACGCCCGTGGGTGGGCGGTGGACCGGATTCAGCCGCTGGAGCGCAGCATCCTGCGGGTCGCGCTGATCGAGATCCTGCATCCCGACGCCGTGCCCGGCGAGCGCGAGATCCCGCCAGAGGGGGCGATCGAGGAAGCCGTGGAGAGCGCCAAGACGTTCTGTGGCGAGGGCGCCCCGGCGTTCGTCAACGGGGTGCTGGGCGCGGTGCTGCGCGAGGTGCGCGAGAATTCGCCGATCTCATGAGCGAAGACCAGAACGACATCGCCGACGAGCACGATCGAGCCCCGGTCCCGGGCGAGGAGGCTCGCACGGGCCCGACCGACGCTCGGGGCGACGTCGCCGCCCAGGGCGACGCCGACGTCGAGGGCAGTGCCGACGCCGAGGCACAGGAGGCGCTGCGCGAGCTCGAGCAGCTGATCGCACGGCTGGGAGGAGCGGCCGAGCAGCTGCGCTCAGGCGACCTCTCCACCGACGCGGCGGCGACGCTCGTCGAGGAGTGCGCCGTGCTCGCCAACCGAGCCGGCGCCGAGCTCGACCGGCTGGGCAGAGCGGGACGCGTCGAGGACATGGCCGGCCAGGCCGGCCGCTACGCGCCGGCGCCCGGGCAGGACTCGCTGCTGTAGTGGCCGGCGCGACGGCCCCCGGCTCCGCCTATCCCGAGCACCTGCGGGCCGAGGTCGAGCGCTACCTGGAGGGGATGCGCTTCTCCGAGGAGCAGCTCACGGCGGGCCTGGACGAGGCGATGCGCTACTCACTTCTCGCCGGAGGCAAGCGCATCCGTCCCGTGCTGGCCCTGGCGACGGCGGACGCCGTCGGGATGCGGCGCGGCGAGGCGCTGCCCCTGGCGGGCGCGATCGAGCTGATCCACACCTACTCCCTGATCCACGACGACCTGCCGGCGATGGACGACGACTCGCTGCGCCGGGGTCAGCCGACCTGCCACGTGGTCTTCGGCGAGGACGTCGCGATCCTCGCCGGCGACGGGCTCTACGCCGAGGCCTTCCTGCACCTCCTGCGCCACCAGCGCTCGGCGCCCGAGCGGGTGCTGGCGGCCGCCGCCGAGCTCGCGGCCTCCACCGGCGCCGGCGGGATGGTCGGCGGCCAGTACGCCGACGTCCGCGCCAGCGCCCCGTCCGGGGCGTCCGGTCTGCGGCGTCTGCACGAGCTCAAGACCGGCCGGCTGATCGGCGCCTCGATCATCTGCGTGCTGGCGTTGGCTGGAGTGGGCGAACCTGCGACAATGACCTTCAGCCGCTTCGCGGCGGAGCTAGGCGTGCTGTTCCAGATCGTCGACGACATACTCGACGTCACCGGCACCGCGGACACGCTGGGCAAGCCGCAGGGCAGCGACGAGCGACACGGCAAGCGGACCTACGTGAGCGAGTTCGGAATCGACCAAGCAAGAGACCTCGCCGGCGAATCCCATCGGCTGGCGCTGCAGGCGCTCGCGCAGGCGGCCGCCACGGGTGTCGCGCGCGACACCTCCGAGCTGGAGCAGATCGCCAACTTCATCTACACCCGCACCTCATGAGCGCCAGGGGCGAGCAACCGGGCAGCGAGCGCCCCGCGGCCGAGGACGCAGCCGGACGCAAGCTGCTGGCCGGTGTGAACGGGCCCGAGGATCTGCGCGGACTCTCCGAGGACGAGCTCCAGCGCCTCGCCCAGGAGGTGCGCGAGCACATCATCGACACCGTCGGCGAGATCGGGGGGCACTTCGGCGCCAACCTCGGCACCTGCGAGCTCGCCGTCGCGCTGCACTCGGTGCTGAGCTCTCCGCACGACAAGATCCTCTGGGATGTCGGCCACCAGGCCTACCCGCACAAGATCCTCACCGGCCGGCGCGACCGGCTGCACACGATCCGCCAGTACGAGGGACTGGCGCCGTTCTGCTCGAGGGCGGAGTCAGAGCACGACGTCATGGGCGCCGGACACGCCTCGACCTCCGTCGGCTACGCCGTCGGCATCGCCGAAGGCCTGCGCCACCTCGGCATCGAGGATCCCGGCCGCGTGGTCGCGGTGATCGGCGACGGCGCGATGACCGGCGGCGTCGCCTTCGAGGCCATCGGCCAGGCCGGCGGCCTGGGGACGCCGATCGTGGTCGTCCTCAACGACAACGGCATGTCGATCGCCCCCAACGTCGGGGCGCTCTCGCGCTACTTCAACCGGGTCCGCCTGAACCCCAAGCTGTGGCACGTCCGCGAGGAGGTCGAGGGCGGCCTGACCCGGCTGCCGGGCGCGATCGGGACCGCCTTCGAGCGCCTCGGGCCGCAGCTGAAGGAGTCGATCAAGGCCTTCTGGGCGCCCGGCCTGTGGTGGGAGGAGCTGGGCTGGGCCTACATGGGCGTCATCGACGGCCACGACGTGCGCGCCCTGCGCGAATCTCTCCGCGAGGCCCTGGCCGCCCAGCGTCCCGTGGTCGTGCACATCGCGACCGTCAAGGGCAAGGGCTTCGCGCCCGCCGAGGACGGCGGCTTAGAGGGCATGGAGAAGTGGCACGCCGCCAAGCCCAAGTCGATCGTCAACGGCTCCCCCGCCAAGGCGGCTCCGCCCGCCGCGACGGGTCCCGCCGCGCCGCGGCCCGCGGCCCAATACACCCAGGTGTTCGGCGAGGCGCTGGTGCGGGAGTGCGAACGCGACGGGCGCATCGTCGGGATCACCGCCGCGATGAACTCCGGCACCGGCCTGAACATCCTGCAGAAGGCGATGCCGGAGCGCTACTTCGACGTCGGCATCGCCGAGCAGCAGGCCATCCTGTTCGCCGCGGGGCTTGCGCTGGAGGGCGTCAAGCCGGTGGCGGCGATCTACTCGACGTTCCTGCAGCGCGCCTTCGACCAGATCGTGCACGACGTCTGCCTGCAGAAGCTGAACGTCGTCTTCGCGATGGACCGGGCCGGCCTCGTCGGCGACGACGGCCCGACCCACCACGGGGCGTTCGACATCGCCTACCTTCGCTGCCTGCCGAACATGGTGCTGATGGCGCCGCGCGACGAGGCGATGCTGGTGCACATGCTGCGCACCGCGCTCACCCACGACGACGGCCCGATCGCCCTGCGCTACCCGCGCGGCGAGGGCGCCGGCGCGGCGCTCCCCGGCGAGCCCCGGGCGCTGCCCATCGGGACCGGCGAGATCCTGCGCGAGGGAGGCGCCGCGGCGCCGGCGGGGCGACGGGTGGCGCTGATCGGCTACGGCAGCGGCGTCGGCAAGGCGCTCGCCGCCGCCGAGCTGCTCGCCGAGCGGGAACTGGCGGTGACGGTCGCCGACGCACGGTTCGCCAAGCCGATCGACACCGGGCTGATGGCCCAGCTCGCCGCCGAGCACGACCTGCTGGTGACGGTCGAGGAGGGAGTGCTGGCCGGGGGCTTCGGCTCGGCCGTCTGGGAGACCCTCAACGACGCCGGCATCGCGGCCGCCGGCGGCTTTCGCATCATGCGCGTCGGTCTGCCCGACCGCTACGTCACGCACGGCAAGCCCGCCCTGCTGCACGAGGAGGTCGGCTTCACCGCTGAGCGCATCGCCGAGCGCGTCGAGACCGCGATCCTCCAGCGCGACTCGACCGCGGTCGGGGCCTGAACGACTCCACCGCCGCCGGGAGCGGGCCGCCGCCGGGAGCGGGGCCACCGACCCCCGGGGCGGGGCGCACGGCGCGACTGCCTCGGCGGCGCTCAGCGTGCTTCGCGCACGCCGCTCGTGAGTTCGTTGATGCCGTTGGATTTGTTTTCGTATTCGTTGAGCGCGTGGACCACGTGATGGGGCAGCAGCGCGACGGCGAGCTCGACGGCGAGGATCGCCAGGCAGGCCAACGCCACCCAGATCACCCACCGGCGCCCGGAGAGAGCGATCGCCAGTCGCATCACGACTCCACTCATGCGCTGCAGCCTAGCCGCGACGGGAGCCCGACGAGACGGCTCGCGGGCGTCGCCGCGATTCGCCATTTCCAGAGAATTCGACTCTCTGTGCGCACAATCACACACCGGAGGGTCGAGATGCCCCAATATGTCTCTCGACCCGAAGTACAGCAGCATCCCTCCTCCCTCGAAGCGGCCCGCCTCCCCAGCGGGCCGCTTCTTTTTTGGCCGGACGCCGCTGCCTGAGCGAGTACCGTGTCCTGCCACGGGCCGATGCGCAAGCAGCGACTGGACACCCTCCTGGCCGAACGCGGCCTGTTCGCCTCGCGCAGCCGCGCGGCGGCATCGGTGATGGCCGGCGAGGTCTGCGTCGGACACGAGCGCCGGCGGGCGCAGAAGCCCGGCGAGCTGGTCGCCGTCGACGCCCAGCTCAGCGTCGCCGAGCGTCCGCGCTACGTCTCGCGCGGCGGGATCAAGCTCGAGAACGCCCTGGGCGCGACCGGCCTGGACGTGCGCGGCCGCCGGGCGCTGGACGTCGGCGCCTCCACGGGGGGCTTCACGGACTGCCTGCTGCAGCACGGCGCGGCGGAGGTCGTGGCGGTCGACGTCGCCTACGGCGAGCTGGCCTACGCGCTGCGCGGCGACCCCCGGGTGCAGGTGATGGAGCGCACCAACGCGCGCAGCCTGTCGCCGGCGGCGCTCCCGCCGTCCGCCGCAGCCGGTCTCGGGCCGCCCGACCTGGCGGTGGTCGACGTCTCGTTCATCTCCCTGGCGAAGGTCCTGCCGGCCGTGCTCGGCTGCCTGTCGGATGCCTACGACGTGCTGGCTCTCGTCAAGCCGCAGTTCGAGGTCGGACGCGAGGTCGCCGCCCGCGGCCACGGGGTGGTCCGTGACGCCGAGGATCGTCGCGCGGCGTTGATCGCGGCGGCGCTCGCCGCACGCGAGCTGGGGGCGGCCGTCAGGGGCCTGCACTCCTCGGGTCTGCCCGGCCCGAAGGGCAACCGCGAGACCTTTCTCTGGCTCGGCCCGCGGGGGCAGGCGGGCGAGGTCGCTGACATCGAGCGGATGGCGCGCGAGGTCGAGCCATGAGCGACGCGTCAGCAGGCGCCGATGCGGGTCGGGTGGCCGTCTTGACGCATGCCCGCCCCGGCGAGACCTCGGCGGCGCTGCGGAGCGTCATCGAGATCGCCCGGCGGGCGGGGGCGACGTTGTGCTTCGACCCCGAGGAGACCGCCAAGCACAACCTGCGGGCACAGCCGGGGATGGAGGTCGACGTCGCGCCCCACGCGCCCGGTGTCGGAGCGGTGGATCTCTGCCTGGTGCTGGGAGGCGACGGCACCGTCCTGCGCGCCCTGCGGCGCTACGCGGGCACGCCGGTGCCGGTGTTCGCGATCAACTTCGGCGAGATCGGCTTCTTGGCGACGGTGGAGCCGGAGGAGCTGCAGGACGGTGTCCGGCGTGCTCTGAGCCGCGACTTCGAGCTGCTGCGCCTGCCGGCGATCGTGCTGCAGGACGCCGAGGGAGACGCCGAGACGGCCTTCAACGACGTCGCCATCCACCGCCGGGTGGGGGAGCGGGTCGCCGAGCTTGCCTACGCCCTCGACGGCGAGGAGGTCGGCAGTGTGCGCTGCGACGGGCTCGTCGTCGCCACCCCGGCGGGGTCCACCGGCTACAACCTCGCCAACGGCGGTCCCGTGATGGCGTGGGGGGTGGAGGGGTTCGCGGTGT
>Ga0335072_10010341_pt1 | contig 13444 bp, 10 predicted proteins | sample Lox_Sample_21_FD_206725 | JGI IMG/M metagenome (GOLD analysis project Ga0335072, IMG submission 206725) | Soil microbial communities from Loxahatchee National Wildlife Refuge, Florida, United States - Lox_Sample_2.1 | ecosystem: Environmental > Terrestrial > Soil > Wetlands | place: USA...
CGGGATGCCGGCCTCAAGGTCGTCGCGGACTGCGCGGGCGGCACCACCTCGCTGGTGCTGCCTACCCTGCTCGGGCGGATCGGCGTGGAGGTCCTCACGCTGAACAACCGGCTCGACGAGGTCACCCCCACCGAGACCATCGCCCAGCAGCGGGCCGGCATGCAACGGCTTGCCGAGGTGGTCTCCTCATCCCGTGCCGCCTTCGGGGTCCGCTTCGATCCCGTTGGCGAGCGGATCCAGCTCGTCGATGAGAAGGGCACCCTGGTCAGCGACGAGCGCGCGCTGCTGGTCGTCCTCGACCTCGTCGCCGCGGAGACGAACAAGGGACGGGTAGCGCTCCCGGTCACCACGACGCGGGTGGCCGAGCAGGTCTGCCGGTTCCACGGGGTTCAAGTCGGCTGGACCCCGACCTCCATGGACGCGCTCGTCAAGGCGGCGGCCGCGGAAAACGTCATCTTCGCGGGCGACGGCCGCGGCGGGTTCGTCGTGCCGGAGTTCGGCCGCACGATCGACGGCATCGCGGCCTTCGTCAAGCTGCTCGGGCTGGTCGCGCGAACGCGGCTGACACTGAGCCAGATCGACGCCCGCATCCCCGAAGCCCACCTGCTTCGGCGTTCCATCCCGACACCGTGGGCGGCCAAGGGCAGCGTGATGCGCACGGTGGTGGAGGCGTCGGCGGGACTCGTGGTGGACACGACGGACGGCGTACGGATCATCGACCGGGACCGGGGCTGGGTGCTCGTGCTGCCAGATCCAGCCGAGGCGGTCACCCACCTGTGGGCGGAGGGCATGGACGCCGACGCCGCGCAGACACTGCTCGATGAATGGGTCGCCGTCATCGATCGCGCGGAACTCTAGCCCGCGGGAGTAAATAGCCGCAGGCAAGGGTATCTGGCCCTACTGTACCTGTAGGGTATCCACGGTGTATCAAGACGCTTGAGCGTGCGATCCCAGTAACGCGGGCGGATGGATGCCAACGGGTCGGTTAGTCTGTAATTAACTACGCAGTCGTGCGAAATTTGTGATGCATTAGGACGACAGTGCTCGTTCGGACGCGCATCGTGCGGCTCGAAGCGCGTGGACGCGGAGGTGAGGCGGCTGTGTGGCGGAAACGTCGCGATGCAGGTGGACAGGACTCGCGCCCCGATCGCCATGGCAAGCATGGCGCCCTTGGCAGGCAGGGCAGCCCAGTTAAGCGGGGTGTCCTGGGCAGGCTGTTCGCCCGACGCGTGGACCCACGCCCCCTGGATTCGGTACGCTCAGCAACGGTACCCGAAGCGATTCTGCTGCCTGATGACCAGATGCTGCACGAGGGGAGGTCGGACGGAGCAATGCCGAGCATCTTCTGCTCCCGCTGCAGTCGGCCGAACCCTGACACGTCGCGTTTCTGCTCTAACTGCGGTGCCCCGCTAATCCGTGGCACGACGGGCAAGTCGGTGACCGAGACGACATCGATGATCTCGCTGAACTCCGCCAGCATCGGGGACGTGGACGCCGGCGAGGAGCTGGCGATCGATTACGCCGCCCTGGAGGCCCTGCCGCCGGACGCGGCGCTGCTCATCGTCACCCGTGGTCCCAACGTAGGCAGCCGGTTCCTGCTCGATGACGACTTCACCAGCGCGGGGCGGCACGCCGACAGCGACATCTTCCTTGACGACGTGACAGTTTCCCGGCGGCACGCCGAGTTCTACCGGCAGGGTGGCCGGTTCACCGTGCGCGATGTCGGCAGCCTCAACGGCACCTACGTCAACCGTGACCGAATTGAGGAAGCCGAGCTTTTCGGCGGCGACGAGGTGCAGATCGGCAAGTTCCGGCTCCGGTTCCTTACCCGCAGCCCAGAGGTCGGCAGAGGCCGCGGATCCGGTGGAGTCCAGGGCTACGCATGACCGGAGGGTCCCGCTCCGGGTTCGGCGGACGCAGTGTGCCGGAAAGACGTACTGCTTCCGCGCGAAGAGCAGCCACGGCTAACGTCGGCATAGGCCAGGTCCTCGCGGAGCTGCGCCCGGAATTCCCGGATATCAGCCCCTCCAAGATCCGCTTCCTCGAGGCGGAGGGGCTGATCCTCCCGCAGCGGGCCGAATCCGGCTATCGGCAGTTCACCGTCGCCGACATCGAGCGACTGCGGTACATCCTCACCGTGCAGCGAGACGAGTACCTCCCGCTGCGCGTGATCAAGGAGCGGCTAGCCGCCCTGGACGCCGGCGGCTGGCTAGGCGGCGTGCCTCGTGCCGCATCCGGGAGCGCCCTCATTGACGGCCCGCGGAGCGCCGGCCGCGGTAGCGGCCCCGCCGCGCTCGGCAACGGAACCCTGGGCAGCGGGGGAATTGCCAGCGCGGTCACGGGCGACGCCGGTCCTGAGAGCCCGGCCGGGCCGGCGCCGGTATCGATGACCCGCAGTGAACTGCTCGAGGCGGCCGGCGCCGATGAGGCGCTGCTGACCGAACTGGAGGACTACGGGCTTATCCGGCACGCCCGCCAGTACAGTGCCGAAGCACTCAAAGTTGCCCGCAATGCCGTGGCGTTGCGTGAGTATGGCATCCAGCCGCGCCACCTGCGCGCCGTCAAGGCCGCCGCCGAGCGGGAAATCTCCCTGGTCGAGCAGGTCGTCGCGCCGCTCGCCCGGCAGAAGGCGAGCCGCGAGCCCGCGCAGCGGGCCGGGAGCGCCGTCGCCGCGCTGATCGCCAGCCTGCACGCCATCCTCGTGGAAGAGGGACTTAACGACGCGGGCCTCGCTTTGGCGCCCGCGGTCGCGGGTACGTACGAGGTAACTGCACAGCAAGCCCCCGGTCTGCGCTCGGCTTCCGGGCGATAGCGGGTGTACTTTGGCAAGAGAGTGATTCGGTGCGCTTAGCGCGATGCGCTGAGGGCGTTCGAGGACGGAGCTGTAGTGCGGCGGATGGAGGTCGTGGGCGTCCGGGTCGAGATGCCGTCCAACAGCCCGATAGTCCTGCTCAAGGAAGCGCAGGGGGAGCGGTACCTGCCAATCTGGATCGGGGCGGTCGAGGCAACCGCGATCGCGTTCGCGCAGCAGGGGATGGTGTCCCTGCGGCCGCTGACGCACGACCTGTTCAAGGACGTGCTCGAGGTGCTGAACGTGCAGCTGCGGACGGTGAACATCACGGCGTTGCGGGACGGGATCTTCTACGCGGACCTCGTGTTCTCGAATGGCGCGGAAGTGAGCGCTCGGCCGTCTGACTCGATAGCGCTGGCGCTGCGCACTGGCGCGGCGATCTTCGCGAGCGACGAGATCCTCGACGAGGTCGGGGTGGCGATCCCGGACGAGCAGGAAGATGAGGTCGAGAAGTTCCGCGAGTTCCTTGACACGATCTCGCCCGAAGACTTCGGCCGGTCAACCTGAGGTTTTTTACCGTGAATGTCGCGACTCGCCGCGCGCGATCGTTGACGTGTCCGTGCGCATCGCCTTACGGTGCCAGTGCCATGGTCAGTCACAGGAGGTGGCCGTGTCGGTAACCAGGGGTGGGTCCGGCTCCCAGCAGGACATCCTTATCGGCGGTAGCGAAGACGGCTACCGCGGTCCCACGGCGTGCCACGCCGCTGGCATCACGTACCGTCAGCTCGACTACTGGGCGCGCACAGGCCTCGTCGAGCCGAGCGTGCGCGCCGCCCAGGGGTCGGGGTCGCAGCGGCTGTACAGCTTCCGGGACATCCTGGTGCTCAAAGTGGTCAAGCGACTGCTGGACACCGGGATCTCGCTGCAGCAGATCCGCGCGGCCGTCCACCACCTGCGCGAGCGGGGCACCGACGACCTCGCCCAGGTCACGCTCATGAGCGACGGCGTCAGCGTCTACGAGTGCACCTCGCCCGACGAGGTCGTGGACCTGCTGGCAGGCGGCCAGGGAGTCTTCGGCATCGCGCTCGGCCGTGTCTGGCAGGAGGTCGCCGGAGAGCTCGCCGAGCTGCCGGCGGTCCGCGAGGAGGACGGCCTCATCACGGCCGACACCGACGAGCTCTCCGCCCGCCGCCGCGCCCGCAAGACTGGGTGATCGCGGGTCCCTGTTACCTCGGCACAGCCCTGAAGCGCAGTCGTTGTGCTCTCAGTACAGATCCCGAGGGTATTTCTTGCGTTCACCGGGTAAACTGTCGCCCAGCCAGTTATCCCGCCTGGGAGAGACCCCGCCGCTGTCGGCACGCGGGGCGCCGAAGGGGCAACACTTCCCCGGAACCTCTCAGGCACCAGGACCGGGCGGGACAGGCACATCTGAAGCCATCAGGCGACAGACGGGGAGCCGACCAGGAAGGCTCTCTCGGTGCCGGATTTTTCAGCTGACGTCCCGTTCGCCGCCCGCCATATCGGCCCATCGGCCGAAGACCAGCAGGCCATGCTCGCCGCCCTCGGCTACGGCTCCCTCGACGAGCTCACCGAGGCGGCACTGTTTTCGGCAACACTGTTCTCGGCACCCGCCGAGCACCTCAAGGCGCTCCCGCAGCCGCTCAGCGAGACCGAGGCCATCAGCGAACTGCGCCGCCTCGCCTCCCGCAATGTCGTGCGCGTCTCCATGATCGGCCAGGGCTTCTACGACACGACGACGCCCGCCGTGATCCGCCGTAACGTGCTGGAGAGCCCGGCCTGGTACACCGCCTACACCCCCTACCAGCCGGAGATCTCGCAGGGCCGTCTGGAGGCCCTGCTCAACTTCCAGACGATGGTCGCCGACCTCGCCGCCCTTCCTGTCGCCAACGCGTCCCTGCTCGATGAGGCCAGCGCCGCCGCCGAGGCAATGACCCTCGCTCGCCGAGCGTCAAGCAGCGGTGCCGCGAGGAACGCGTTCCTGGCCGACGCCGACTGCCTGCCGCAGACCCTCGACGTCTTGCGCACCCGGGCCGAGCCGCTGGGCATCGAGTTGCGCGTCGAGCCGATCACGCGGGACACCGACTTCACCGGCGCGTTCGGCGTGCTGCTCCAGTACCCCGGCGCCTCCGGCATCGTCCGGGAAGACCTCGCCGCGGTCATCGACGCCGCCCACGCCGTCAAGGCAACGGTAGCCGTCGCCGCCGACATTCTGGCCCTTACGCTCCTCACCCCGCCCGGCGAGCTGGGCGCGGATATCGCGCTGGGCTCCACGCAACGCTTCGGGGTCCCGATGTTCTACGGCGGACCGCACGCCGCCTACATGGCCGTCAGCGACGCGCTCAAGCGGCAGATCCCCGGCCGCCTCGTCGGCGTCTCCGTGGACGCCGCCGGAAACCCGGCTTACCGCCTTGCCCTGCAGGCCCGTGAGCAGCACATCCGCCGCGAGAAGGCCACCAGCAACATCTGCACCGCGCAGGTCCTGCTGGCCGTGACCGCCGCCATGTACGCGACCTACCACGGTCCCGAGGGCCTGGCCGCCATCGCGCTGCGCGTCCACCGAAACGCCACCACCCTGGCGGCCACCTTGCGCGCCCACGGACTCGACACCGCGCCGGCCGGCCGCCAGGCGGGCTTCTTTGACACGATCCGCGTCCCCTTCGCCAGCCAGGGAGCGGCCGCTGCCGCCCGCCAGCGGGCCCGGGAGGCCGGCTACAACCTGTACGACGCCGGCGCGGGGGTGCTTCAGGTCGCCTGCGACGAGACGACGGTGGACGCCCACCTGCGGGACGTGGCGGCCGCCATCCTCGACGTGGAGCCGGGCAGCATCCACCTGGCGACCGACGGGCCAGATGAGTTCCCGGGCAGCCTGCGGCGCGCCTCCAAGTACCTCACGCACCCGGTCTTCAGCTCCTACCACAGCGAGACGTCCATGCTGCGCTACCTGCGCCGGCTGTCAGACATGGACATCGCGCTCGACCGGTCGATGATCCCGCTCGGATCGTGCACCATGAAGCTGAACGCCACCACCGAGATGGAGGCGGTCACCTGGCCCGAGTTCGCCCGCATGCACCCGATGGCGCCAGCCGAGGACGCCGCCGGGTACGCCGAGCTCATCGGCTCGCTCGAGCGCTGGCTGTGCGCCATCACGGGCTATGACGCGGTCTCCCTCCAGCCGAACGCCGGCTCTCAGGGCGAGTTGGCCGGCCTCCTGGCCATCCGCGGATACCACACGGCGAACGGCGAGCCGGGCCGCGACGTCTGCCTCATCCCTGAGTCCGCGCACGGCACCAATGCGGCCAGCGCCGTCCTGGCCGGACTGCGCGTCGTGGTCGTCAAGTGCGGCAGCGACGGCGCGATCGACCTAGCCGACCTGCGCGGCAAGCTCGCCGCCAGCGAGGACCGGGTCGCGGCGATCATGCTCACGTACCCGTCGACCAACGGCGTGTACGAGACGACCGTGCACGAGGTCACTAGCCTTGTCCACGCTGCGGGCGGCCAGGTGTACATCGACGGCGCCAACCTCAACGCACTGGCCGGCGTGACCGGCCTGGTGGCGTTCGGTGCCGATGTCTCCCACCTCAACCTGCACAAGACCTTCTGCATCCCGCACGGCGGGGGCGGCCCGGGGGTGGGACCGGTCGCGGCCCGCGCGCACCTGGCGCCGTACCTGCCGGGGGGCGCCGGGGCGGGGTCGGGCGGGGCCAGCGGGGGGTCAGGCGGGGCCAGCAGGGCCGGGGGAATGATCGCGGCCGCTCCGTACGGCTCGGCGGGCATCTTGCCCATCTCGTGGGCGTATATCGCGATGATGGGCGCGGCCGGGCTGCGCCAGGCAACGCAGGTCGCGGTGCTGTCAGCGAACTACATCGCCCGGCGGCTCGCCCCCTACTACCCGGTGCTATTCACCGGTCCGAACGGGCTCGTCGCGCACGAGTGCATCGTCGACTTGCGGCACCTGCCCGGCGGGATCACCAATGAGGACGTGGCCAAGCGGCTCATTGACTACGGGTTCCACGCGCCGACGATGTCGTTCCCGGTGGCCGGCACGTTCATGATCGAGCCCACGGAATCCGAGAGCCTGGCGGAGATCGACCAGTTCTGCGACGCGATGATCGCGATCAGCGGCGAGATCGGGCAGGTGGCCTCGGGTGAGCACGACGTGAGCGACAACCCGCTGAAGAACGCCCCGCACACTGCCGAGATGCTCATCGCGGGGGACTGGAAGCACCCGTACCCGGCGGCCCAGGGCGGCTACCCGTGGGGCCTGCCCGGGGCCCGGGGCGGGCAGGGTGCCCACGACCTGCACGCCCGGCCCAAGTACTGGCCGCCAGTGCGCCGTATCGACTCCGCCTACGGCGACCGTAACCTGATCTGCTCCTGCCCGGCGCCGGAGGCCTACGAGGGGTGAGCCGCCCGCGGGGGCGGCACGACCAGCGCGACCGGCAGGAAAGCAGGCCCGTACCCGAGCTTCTGCAGGTCATAGATGGTCACGTCGCCCCCGCTTTGGTCAATCCCGGTGAAGATGGTCCGCCACGCCAGGGCCTCATCCGCGAACTCGTGGTTGCGGATGACCCAGATCCGGCCGTGCTCGCCGGCCGGCTCGGCGTCGACGACGGAGATCGCCTGGCGCATCGCGACGGCGAAGTCCCCCGCCGTGCGGTCGGTCATGACCAGGACGCTGGGGTCGCCTGGGTACTGCGGGACGAACCCTGCCGCGTTCCCGGGGATGGCCAGGTAGGCGGGCGCCGGGGTGCGGAAGTAGTACGAGAAGCCGTAGCTCGCCCCGAAGTCGACGAGGTACACGTCCCCGGGCCGCGCGTGCGCCTGCGCGTACGCGATCTGGGACCGCGGGTCGTCGTCCTCAAGCAGGTGCGCGTTGACGTCGGGCCGGACCTGCTGCAGGTAGCCGCCAACGGCGGCGGCGCACAGGACGACGGCGACGACGGGCAGCGCCCAGCGCGCCCGAGGGCGAAGGCGGGCCAGGCGCAGGCCGATGGCGTGGATGAGCGCCGCGACGGCGATCGCCATCAGCACGGGGACGAGGACCTCCCAGAAGGTGGAGGTTCGCGGGTCGCCGAACGGGTACTGACGGGCCGCGCTGGCCGCCATGACGATCACCAGGGTCACCGGGAGCATGGCGGCCAGGGCGTACCGGCCCAGCAGCGCGAGCGCCACGATGCCGGCGATCGTCAGGGCAAGGGGGATGGCCAGCTCGCCGACCGCGGCCGACTCAGTGAACGTCTTCGGCGCCGCGTCGGGGAAGCCGATGTACGGTCCCAGCCCCTGCGACAGCTGCGCCCAGAAAAACCGCGCCGCGCCGGTCACGGTGGCGGGGGAGTACCACGGCGCCCAGTAGCCGCTGAGGTCGGGATCGATCCGGGGCCTGACTACCGTCAGGAAGACCACCCCGTAGATCACGAGGGCTCCCGCCCCGGCGACGGCCAGCTCGGCCAGTCGCCGCCACTGCCGCCGGATCGCCGCCGCCAGGAACAGGCAGGTGAAGGCCGCGCCGCCCGTGAAGATCGCCGTCTCGGCGAACAGCGTGCCCAAGGCGGTGGCCAGGCCAAGCGTGACCAGCCGCCACCGGCTCCACGTGTTCTCCAGCCGCGCTACCAGGAGCCAGATCACCAGAGCGGCGAATGCCTCCGCCGTGTACTGCTTCAGGTCATCGCGCACCAGCATCGCGGGGGACAGCAGGACGGCGGCCGCGGTGAGCAGCCCGGCGGCGAACCGGGTGAGCCGCAGCTCGCGGCCGAGCAGGTACCCGGTCGCGACCGCGAGGGCGGCGAAGGCGAGCGGCACCAGCCGCTGTCGCTGCAGGCCATGCCCAGGTACCAGGCGCAGCAGCAGTACCCAGCCGAGCGGGGTGCTCGACGCCAGCCGGGGGACCAGGCTCAGCGGCGCCCGGATGGAGTCCGCGACCCACGCCTCGTCCAGCCAGTACGGCTCCGACAGGAGGTAGTGCATATCGTGGACGAAGATGACCATCACGCCAGCGATGATGGCGAGGACGACATCAGCCGCGGTCAGCGCGACGGCCAGCGGCCTGCCCGAGCGGGCCTGCGGCCCGGCCGTGGTCGCCTGGTCCGTGCCCTGGACGCTACTCATGCGGTGCCCACCGCCGCCGGCCAGGGCGTGGCCAGCGACAGCATCCGCTGCCACCGGTCGGCGGAGGAGCCCCACAGCGCGGCGGGGGCGGCCGCGTGAACCGCGGGCCGGAACAGCAGGAGAGACTCGGGCACGCGAGCCTGGAACCTCCGGAACCGAATCGTGATAAGCCTGCCGCCCGCGAGGGCGTTGTCCCAGGAGGCCAGCTCCACCGTGGTCAGGTGGTCGGTGATGACCCAGATCCGTCCCCGGTGAGCGGGCTGCTGCGCCGCGAGCACGTCGACGGCCTGTGCCACGCCATCGGCGATGGTCGCCTGATCGCGATTAGTCAAGGCGATGATCCACGGCTCGTTAGGGTAGGCGGGGGAGAACCCGTTCGCGGTCACCGTGGTTGCCGTGTAGGCCTGCGGCGGCGTCTTGTAGTAGTACGCGAACGCGTAGGTGGCCTCCTCGTTGACCAGGATGACGTCACCGCGCCGGAAGTGCTTCTCGACGTAGACGATCTGGTCGTAAGGGTTCTGCGGGTTGATGGCGATGGACCGCACGTCGACCCACCTGCTGTTGGCCACCGACAGGGCGGTCACCGCGAGGGCGGTGGCGGCCAGCGCGGCGGCCCACCGGGCCCGCGCGCGGCCCGGGCTTCGCGTCGGGCCGGGAGCTATCTCCCCGAACGCCACCACGTGGATGACGGCCGCGACCCCGATCGCCATGAGCACCGGGACCATGACCAGCCAGAAGGTGGAGATCCGCTCGTCGCCGAACGGATACACCCGGACCGCGCTGGCCACGACGGCGACCGCCAGCGTCGCCGGCAGCAGGCCCGCCAGCGCGAGGCGGCCCATGCGGGCGAGCGCGGCCACCCCCAGGGCGGCCACGCCGGTGGCGACGAGGTCGGTTCCGGCCCCGGACCGGCCGGCGATGGCGAGGTACGGGGTCAGCTGAGCCAGTCGGGTGTGCAGGAAGGCCAGCGCGTTCGGACTGTTGCCCGGCAGGTACCACGGATCCCAGTAGGAGTTCAGGCCGGGGTTGATCTGCGGCCGCAGGACCACCACGTAGATGCCCGCGAAGATGACCAGCGCCCCCACGCCGGCCACCGTGAGCTCGGTGAGGCGCCGCCACTGCCGGCGGGCCAGGCACGCGAGCCCCAGGCAGGCGAAGGCCGCGAGTCCCGTGAAGATCACCGTGCTCGCGAACAGGCAGCCGGCCGACACGGTCACCGCGAGCGCCGCGAGCCGCCGGCGGCTCCAGGCGGTCTCCAGGCGGGCCACCAGCAGCCATAGCAGCACGGCCGAGCATGCCTCGGCCGTGTACTGCTTGAGGTCGCCACGCGCGAGCATGGACGGCGCGAGCAGCACGGCGGCCGCGGTCAGCAGTCCGGTGGCGAACCGGGTCAGCCGTAGTTCCCGGCCCAGCAGGTAGGCGAGGGCGACCGCCAGCGCGTAGAAGGCCAGCGGGACCAGGCGCTGCCGCTCCGGGCCGCCGAAGGGCACCAGGCGCAGCAGCAGCACCCAGCCGAGCGGCGTGCTCGACGCCAGCCGGGGGACCAGGCTCAGCGGCGCCCGGACCGAGTCAGCGACCCACGCCTCGTCCAGCCAGTACGGCTGGCCCAGCAGGACGTGCATATCGGTGACGAAAATCACCGAGACGCCGGCCAGCGCGGCGAGGCAGGAGTCGGCGGCTGCCAGGATGGCGACTCGCGGAGCGGCTGCGCCCGGGGCAGGACGCCCGCTCTCGCCGCGGGCGGGATTGTCGCGGGCGGGATTGTCGCCGCCGGGCGGCGGCCACGGGCTGGCCGGGCCGCTGGGCCGGGCACGGGCTGGCCGGGAGAGCGGGAGTCCTGGCACGTCCGTGCTGCTTTAGCTGCGCCTGCCGGACCTGGCTAGCGCGGCCCGCGGGACCGGGCGTAGCCGCTCACGGGCGAGGATGGCCACGGCGTCCACGCCGTCCATCCAGGTGAGCTTCTTGCCCTCCTCACGGCTGCGTGCCTTGTAGGTGATCGGCACCTCGTAGGGGCGGATGCCGCGACGCAGCAGCTTGCCGGTGATCTCGGCCTCCATGCCGAAGCCCACCGACTTGATGTCCAGGGACCGGTACAGCTCGGTCGGGATCAACTTGAAGCAGGTCTCCAGGTCGGAGATGTAGCAGTTGAACAAGATGTTCGCGATGGTCGTGACGCCCTTGTTGCCCAGGACGTACAGGTACGAGTACGCGTTGTGGCTGCCAAACGTCCGCGTGCCGTAGACGACGGTGGCGTCGCCGGCGATGACCGGGGCCAGCAGGGACGGGATCTGGGCGGGCGAATACTCCAGGTCAGCGTCACATATGATGACGTAGTCACCGGTGGCCTCGGCCGCGGCGGTCCGGATCGCGGCTCCCTTGCCCTGATTTTTCTCGTGCAGCTTGATGACCACCCTGGGGTCATCAGCCAGCGATGGATATAGCTCGCGAGTACCGTCCGTGCTGCCGTCGTCTACGATGACAAGCTCAAAAGTGCAGGAATAGTTAACGTCGAGGACTTCCTTGACGGCCGATGCTAGGGTTGCATACTCGTTATAAACGGGCATAAGGATCGATAGCTTCATAGGGACCTGATCTTACCTGTACGCATGTCTTGCCGGATGAAAGTGGACGAAGAAGCAAACATGACTGATCCGATTTCCCGGAAGGCGGACACCGCGCAGCGGGTCCTGGTTACCGGGGGCGCGGGATTCATCGGCTCTCACCTCTGCCGCCGCCTGCTCGACCTCGGGCATGAAGTGCTCGCGGTCGATAACTTCAGCTCCAGCTCGCGGCGCAACCTGCATGACCTCCTCGGCGAGCCGCGCTTCGAGTTCATCCGGCATGACGTAACGTTCCCGCTATACGTCGAGGTAGACCAGATCTACCACCTTGCCTGCCCTGCCTCGCCTGTCCACTACCAGCGCGACCCGGTGCAGACCACGAAGACATGCGTCGTCGGCTCACTCAACATGCTCGGCCTGGCCAAGCGGCTGGGCGCGCCGGTCCTGCTGTCGTCCACTTCTGAGGTCTACGGCGACCCCGCGGTGCACCCGCAGACGGAGTCGTACTGGGGGAATGTCAACCCCATTGGCCCCCGCTCCTGCTACGACGAGGGCAAACGGGCCGCCGAGACGCTGTTCTTCGACTACCACCGCCAGCACAAGCTCACCATCAAGGTCGCCCGGATCTTCAACACCTACGGGCCGCGGATGCACCCCAACGACGGGCGCGTGGTCTCCAGCTTCATCGTCCAGGCGCTGTCGGGAATCCCGCTCACGCTGCACGGCGACGGGTCACAGACCAGGTCGTTCTGCTACGTCGACGACACGGTCGAGGGCCTCATCCGGCTGATGGACTCGCCTGCCGGGGCGACCGGCCCGGTCAACATCGGCAACCCGGACGAGTTCACGATGCTGGAGCTAGCCAAGAAGGTGCTGGCGATGACCGGCAGCACGAGCCCGGTCGAGTACCACCCGCTGCCCGTCGATGACCCGGTCCGGCGCCGCCCGGACATCACGCTGGCCCGCCAGCTGCTCGGCTGGGAACCGACGGTGCCCTTTGACGTGGGCATTACCCGCACGGTCGATTACTTTAGGCAGCAACTCCAGTAGGGGAGCGCCAGCCAGTCCCGCGGCCGCGCGATGAGCGGAAAAATGGCCGCTGTCGAGCGGCGCGCTGTTTTCCGCGCGGGGTCGGCAGCGGCATTTCTTTACGCCTGTTAAGCCGGCGTTAACTGCTCCCGCGCGGGCTGAATGCAACAAGCGTCTGGCTAATTCGGCCGGGCGGCGGAAACGCCCAGGCCGGCTGAGCCGGGAAAGCCCAGACAATGGCTTGGCCGCGGTCCCCATTGCTACACCAACGGGGTACCACGGCCAAGCACGCGGCGTCCCGGCGTGGTGGGGGGAGAGAAGCCCCTGGGCCCAGGCGGAGGAGGAGTCCGCCGCCAGTGCTTGCCGGTGTTGCCGCGTCCCCGCGGGAGGCGGGCGCGAGGACAATTATTCCTGGATTGCGACCGGAAGGCTAAGCAGATCGGCGAGGTGACGCGGAAGTTCCATGATGACCACGCTCTCCTGCTCTTCGGGATCGGTGCGCGCCACTACGGAGACGGACGTGACGGCGCTCCGGTTGACCGGGAGGTGCGGGGTGCCGGGCGGGATGTACATGAAGTCACCCGCTCGCACAATGGTGCGCTGGGCGAGGCCCGGACCGTGCCAGACCTCGGTCTCCCCGCTCACCGCGTAGATAGCGGACTCGTGCTCGGCGTGGTAGTGCGGCATTCCGCGGCTGCCGGACGGGATGATGACCAGGTGCAGGCAGAGAGCCTTGGCTCCGGCGGTCCGGGTGCTCACGCCGGCGGTGAGGCTAACGCCCTGCCTGCCGTCGTAGTGCTCGCCGGACCGGATGAAGACGCAATTACCGTGCGTGTTCATATCCGGACTAGTGGGGGCGCGATGCAGCCACTCTTCAACCTTGCTAACTCTTAGCATCTGATCGAGTCCTATCCGTGATTCGTACACTGCCAAGGTT
>Ga0335072_10010342_pt1 | contig 13444 bp, 10 predicted proteins | sample Lox_Sample_21_FD_206725 | JGI IMG/M metagenome (GOLD analysis project Ga0335072, IMG submission 206725) | Soil microbial communities from Loxahatchee National Wildlife Refuge, Florida, United States - Lox_Sample_2.1 | ecosystem: Environmental > Terrestrial > Soil > Wetlands | place: USA...
ACAAACTATCGTGGACGAACAGCGATTGCGTTCGCAGTCGATAATGACATCTGCACAGTATTGATTCTCGGCATATTCTACGGCGGGCAAGACTACGAAAGCCGGTTTACACGTCTCACGGACGACGGACGCTAGGCTGAAAACCCAATCAGGTCCACCCGCCGCGCGATCAGTCTCGGCAAAATCTGTTATCAAGAATAAACGGGCAGGACGAGAGCACGAACGGCTATCGGCCGCAAGATCAGCGAGGATACGCGCCTGCGCGCGATTTTCGCCTAGCCGCTGTCGCTCGCTCGGCGGGTACGCGAGCAGCGTCAGAGGCAGCGCGGACCCAAGATCTACAGCCTGCACCACTCCGGCATCAACACCTGAGGCAGGAGGGTAGCCAATGGCGAACCTGTTTTGGGTGAGCGACGCGCAGTGGGCGGCGATTGATCCACTGCTGCCGCGTAATCGTCCTGGGGCTCGGCGCGTAGACGACCGGCGGGTCATCAGCGGCATTGTCCATGTGTTGAAATCTGGTTGCCGTTGGCAAGATTGTCCGCCTTGCTATGGACCTCCAACGGCGATCTATCACCGCTTTCACCGCTGGTGCGGGCGCGGCTTGTAGCAAAAGCTGCTGACCGCCCTGATCCGGACAGCTTGGTTATGTAAGAGCAGCGGGGTGCGTGGCGGGCAACCCCCATGAGGTCAGGCAATTGGGTTCTCGATCGGCGGAGGTGGTTGCTGCGCTCCCGCATCCTTTTTGAGAATTGCTGCACCGCAATAGGAGGGGCTTGCAGCCGGCACGAAGAGCGCATAGGTTTTGCGCCGCAGCAACGGCGGTCCATGATCGTGGTGCTGCTTTCTTGGACGTTTCCTCCCTAAACTTGGCGGTGCCTTGGCACCGCCTTTTTCTTAGGGGACACATGTAAACCACGCGGCTATGCTGGCATCAAGATGGCTTGATGTAGCATTCCAGCCGCACACTACAACGTTATATTTCCTCGCAGGCCAAGGATCCGAATAACGCGCTAGCGACATCCGGCCAGGGACCCTGAGACCAGTCTCAGGCTGGTATTACACCCACTGTCGTGCCGGGAGAACGCGGACGACCACCTCTGAGGAACGCTTCCGCCTTGCTGCAGCACTTGGCGGTCATCGAGCTACCAGCTGCCGGGAGGGATAGTGCGCCAGCCAGTCGCCACTACCAAATGACGGGCGAGCGCTCTCGGCATTGTTCTCGCCGATCGTCTGTTCGTGACTTCGAGCACGTTCTCCTGGCCCTACTTCTTTGATTTTACCGCGCATTGCGGCCAACAAAACCGGAGGACGTGTTAATGGCCAAGCTATCGAAAGATCGAGACCCCGTTGCGACCCCGGGCAAAGCAGTGCCAGACGCCATCGGCTCGCGCAGCGACGGGACAAGTCCGCCCCTAGAAGCTGCAGACGCCACCACACCGGGTGAAGCCTTTAGCAAGGGGCAGCATCGGGGGAGCGCGAAAACCGACTCGAGTGCAAACCAAAAGGTGCCTGGGAAATCAGTACCGGATGCGCTCCGCAGCAGCGGCGAGCGTTAATCTGATGCGGCCCGCGTAACGGTAGCCGTCCCGAGGTTCTTGATCACAGGTAGCGGCGCCGATGAGGGGAGGGCCTTACGGGCGGCCGGAAAGAGAACAGCCCCTTCAACTATCGCTATGGCGGAAGCGCCGATCGAGCAGTGAAGCAGGCCCAAGAAGCCTTGGAAGCAACGGCCTCAAGACGGTTGGAGGCTGCTCAAGTCGTCGCGTAGATGACGGAGGTTTTATGGCGGCGGCTCTGACCTGATCACGCCTCGGCTGATTAGCCCTTCCTCGATGCGGCGCCTCACCTTTGCCCAGGTGGCTCCGATCCACCAGAGCCAATCGTCCAGAAGCAAGGTGGTGGCCGCCGACACGCGATGGCGCCAGTTGCGGAAGGGCGGCATCTCTTCCAGCAGGAAGATCCTCGGTAACGGGGTCCCATTGGCGTGGCTTTTGTCCCACATCGCCGTGCAGTTCTGATCGAACCTCTCGACCGCCCAAGCGATCAGCTGCCGGTCAAAGGCAAGGTGGCCATCCAGTTCGGCGTGTAGGGCGACGTTCTCCACAACCTTCTCTCGGGTATGGGACACGTTAAGCCGGTGGTAGCCGAGTTCGCTCCAACCGAAGCGCTGGGCGAGCAACATAAGCGATTCCTCAAACCGCTCGGTGCAGCCCACGACATCCATAGCAGCCAAGGTCGCTTTCGCTTGTTCCAAATGGCCCTCGTTCAGCGGACCATAGGTGCAATTGGCGGCAAAGCGCGTCTGCGGGTTGTCAGCGTCGCAGGCATCAAAGTCTCTGTGCCGTGCGAGAAATAGACGTACAGCCTCGGGTGAGTTCATAGCGAGGCCGAGGCTGGGCAACTCCACCTCAAAGAAGTGGCGCGCGGCCGGGATGGACTTACGATGCCGTAGCACATGCGCGAAGCGCGACAAAAGGACGGCGCGCGGCTCCCGGAAGAACGTGATGAAGCGGGTGCGCGGATTGACCGCGCCGGCGTTCAAATAATGGCCGTAGGGCGCGTGGCCGGATACGAAAGTGAAGCCGCGGCCTTGTAGGTGGGCAAGATCCGGCCGCCGGCGTCGCATAAGGTAGCTTCTTCGATAGCCGAGGCGGTCGCTGAGGGCGCGAAACAGGCTGGTGCCAGCGGTCTTGGGGCAGTGACAGAAGACGATGGTGTAAGGTTTGGCAATGGTGGGTGGCGGTCGCCGGGCCCTCAGGGTGGCTGCGTGCGGCGCCGGCACCAAGGAGCGAGCGGCGACGAGACCAGCCAAGACGAAACTAATCTGATCGAGATAACCGTAATAGGGAATGCGGTTTGGAATCAGGTCCACCGGGCCGAACCAATAGCCGATACCGATAACGAGAGCGATCTTGGACAACGGACAAGATGCCGACAGCACAACCACGCGGACGAGCAGGGTGGCTTCAAAAGTGCATCGGTAAATGCTGAGCCGTAGCAGCCGCCAAGTACAGAAAAGCCAACAGGCGATCATAATGGGTTGCTTTCACCCCGATCTCCAAAATCACTAGCTGTCTAGCGCCTAAATCGTTCCGTCTGCAAGCTTTAGGGGTAATAAATCAACGCAAGTATTTCGAGGGCAAGTAGAGTGGAGCTCCTGAGTTCCAGCCTCTTCGACCAATCCTCTACTGTGAGCTTCCGCCCGGCCCGGTAAGCAGGATTCGGCCCTCCACCTCGGCCACCCTCATCGGCCCGATCAGGCTGGCGTCAGAGCAGGCCGCGAATATCGTGGACAAGAGCCTTCTCGGCGTCGCTAGGCTCAGACGCTGTGCGAATCCTGCTTACGCGTGCCGCCAAGGCAGCTTGCCGGCCGGTTTGACCACAGACCCGGAAGCGTATGACGCATGGTTTCGTGCTACGATGCGCGAAGCTATGATGGGCGCTGGTCCGACCGTGCCGCATCAACAGGTGATGGATGAGGCCAAGCCCTGCTCGACAAGAAACGTTTAACCGGCCCAGATTTTCCGCAGACCGGGAGTTGCTATCCGGCTATAGGCATGGGCTCAAGGGCACGCGTGGACTTGCCTTCTCCGATGAGGGCCAAAACTGCTCCCCGCAGCGCGTTGCCTCATGTTGAATGCTGCCAGCCTTGGTCGTTGCCTCAGACAGTTTGCTACCGGACGACGCCGGTTTCGTGGCGTCACTGCGCGGAACCGCCGAAGCCGGCGAGCGGCCGCAAGACCGTGGAGCGGGAGCCACCCGGCCTCCAGCGCTAAGCAGCAAGCAGAAGAACCGCCTCCTCCTGCCCGATCGGCGGAAGTCCACCTGGCGGGCGCCGGCTCGAAACCGGAACGGGCGGCGGATCATCATCCTCATCGTCCCGGCGCCTGCGGCGAATAACGTTGCCGATCCAACGCGTCGAGCGCCTCCGCCGTGGAAACAGTGAAGGCGGCTTGCCTAGCGCCTGCTCAGATGACGCCGGTGATCCATCTAGAACTCGCAATGCATGCGAGACTTCGTCGACAGTCGACGCGAACAAAGGTTCCGTTATCGAGCTGACGCCAAGCCGGGGCGTCCGGCACCGCCCGAATATCCGAAAGCCACGACGCTAGCACTTCCCGCTTTTCGTCCGGGCTGAGGTTTGGATCGCAGACGATCGCCTCTGGAAGCGCAATAAGCGGAGGCGATGCTCGAAACGTTTCGCCTGCCTTTGCAGGGTAGTCGGGCAGCTGATGGGAATAGTTCGTGTGTTGTGACATCTCCTTCTCCACGATCAAGCCTCCCAGCGATGCTGGGAGGCTTAACCAACGTCAAGGCAGTACGAATCAGGCGGCCCGGACCTGTCGATCTGAATTCTGATCAGACAGTTTGCCCTGATTGTCTTGCCCAACGATTGTTGGCGACGGAGCGCCGATCTCAATTCGCCGGGGCTTCAACGCCTCGGGAACCTCGCGGACGAGCTCGATCGACAGGAGGCCATTCTCGATCGTCGCCGCTGAGACCCTTACATGATCAGCAAGATTGAACGTCTGCCGGAAGCTACGGGCGGCAAGCCCCTGATGCAGCATATCCCGCTGGCCCTGGTCAGCCTTCTTCTGGCCCGTCACAACAAGAGAATTCCCCTGTTGGACGACCTCAATGTCGCTGCGGTCCAGACCGGCGACGGCCATGCTGATGCGGTACCGGTTCTCGGCTGTCCGCTCGATGTCGTAGGGCGGCCAATCTGAGCGTGCGGACGCCTCCTCAAGCTTATCGAAGAGTCGGTCGAAGCCGATGGTCGACCGGAAAAGCGGAGCGAAATCGTAGGTTCTCATAACCACATCCTCCAAGAGCAACATGGATACGAAGCGCCGTTGAAACGGCGCCCACCGAGCCTATTGGCCTCGGCGCCGAACGAGATATTTTGGGCATTTGCGTTTTCAAGAGGTCTCGAGCATCTGATTTCGCCTTGTTCTGCCGGCTTCAGAGCACTGGTTGCGGCTTAACGAGAGGCCAGTTAGCGCCAAAGAAGGCGCATGGGCGTCACCAGAGTCCGAACAGTCCGAGTCGCTGTCGCAACCGATCAGCCATCCCGGCGGCCATAGCTAGGCCAGAGGAGCCCGGCACGCCACAACCACATAATTTAGGCCGGGTGCATGGTCCTTGAGCGTTACCCAGCTGCTTCACCCTGAGCTCCGCCACCCTCTGATCCTCCACATCTCCGGTCCCCCATGCCCCCACCGAAAGGCCGTGGGCTAAGGAAAACCGAGAAGCGAGTCGGGACATGGGACTCTACTGACGCCTGAGGCCTCCAAAAATTTCCACAGTACGGAGGAGTTATCCAGAGGACTCTACTGACGCCTGGTTGGGACTCTCCTGACGCGACTCGGTCCGGAAGGGCTGCTACGGCGGCGGTGAGGGCTGCGGGGGGCCGATCCAGAGCGGCACAGTGCAGGCCTGGCGCCCCAGTTGCACAGAAAGGGCTGAGCCTGTGCATTGGGAGAGTGCGTCCGTGATGTTGTTCCACTGCATAAGATCGAGCCATTTCTGGGCGGCACCGGCGCCAGCCTCGAAGGCCACCTGCAGGCCGGCTTCGGTTTCATGGATGCCGGCAAGGGCGGTGTCGCGGCCCCACCAATAGCCACCGCCAAGACAGCTAGCGGCGACGAAGAAGAGAATTCCGGCGGCCCCCAGAACCAGCTGCCACTGCAGGACAGCGACGCGCCGCGTGAGAGCGAGATCGGCAGCTTTCGCGATATTGTCGGCGATGCGCTGAATGGTAGCGGTTTCCGTCTGAGCGATACCGGCCTGGAAGCGGGCGATTTCGGTATCGGCGGCCTGGCGGCTTTGCTGAAGGGCGTCGATGATTTTCGCGCTTGTCTCCCTCGCCACCCGATCGCTGGTGGCGGTGCGGTTAGCGAGGAAGCGGATCTGATGGGCGAGGGTGGTGAGCAGCGGCATCATCGGATCGTCGCGCTGGATACCGGCGTGACGCGCAGCCTCCCGCAGTTCCGCAATCAGGGCCTCGACATCCACTGCAGGATCCGGTGCGGCCGGCACGACGGAGGCAGCGACATGGTCCCGCGCTGGAGCGGGAGCCATCGCCTCACCGGTCTCCGGAACGGGCGGCGTCCTCCGGAAGAACCAGTTCACGGGAGCCACTCCGCGACGGGAGCAAAGGCGGTTTCCATGGCCCGGCGCCAGGTGGCGATCTGCTGGCGCTTCCAGGGTCCGATGGGTGTCTGGCCCTCCTTGACCTTGCTCGTCTCGGCGGCGGCGAAGGTCAGGCGCCGGGTATCGATGTCCTGGGCGGGTTCCAGACGCGGCATCCAGACGAGGCGGGCGCCGCGCTCGAGAGTTTTGGCCAGGATGGGATGGGTCTCGACGGTTTCGGTAAAGGCGGCGCGGGGCGTGCGATGGCTGGGGACGAGGGCCTCGTTAAAAATGAGGACGGTCGCCTCCGGTGCGAAGAGGTTGTCGGTCTCGACATCGCGGAGATAGGCAAGGTCATCGGCGTCGGGGCCGAGAAGATGAACGGCGATGGGCCGGATGCCGTGCTGGCCGAGGAAATCGACGAGGCTCATCTCGCGGGCGATGCGCTTGAGAATGAGATCGCCGCCGCCGAGATCGAGAAGGGCGGTGAAGCGCTGCTCGATCTGCGCCTCGACGAAGGCGGCCAGCCATTCACGGACATCGCGGTCATCGGCGGAGGGGGGTGCTGTGACCCCTTCGAAATAGCTGGAGAGGGTGGGGTTGGTGCGGTCGGCGTCGGCGACCACAACCTCGCGGCCCTGGCTTTGCGCACGTTCGATCGCCCATCTTGCCCACCAGGATTTGCCGCGAGAGCCGCGGCCGAGCGGCACGATGAATTTGGGTTCGGTGATTGCAGCCGGCGGCAGGGCAGCGGCGTCGGTGGCGGGACGGGCCATGAGGAACACTCCGTGTTGTTCGGATCACCATTCTCCGTGCGTCGGTTGCGAATGGGATCAGGGATAGGCGCGCTCAGTCAGGATTTTTTCTCCGGCGGCACGATCCGGGGCATGGGAGTGGCGCCGGAGGCCATGGCACCGAGAACCCGGCGCAACTGGGCCTCAGCGGGTTCGCCATTCCCTTTGGCGGCTGTTCTGGGGGCAGGAGCGGTCGCGGTTGGCGGTGGGTCTGTGATCTCGCCCCGTGGCCGGGCAGGGCGGATATCGAGCTTGGGCCGGGAGGGTTGCGGCGCCGCAGCGTTCTGGCTGGCTGATCCAGGCAGGAAGACCGCAGCTGGCGGGTTTGCCGAAGTGGGTGCCGATCCAGCAGCCACGATGCCGGGGGCGATCTCGTTGGGACGCAGCGGCACCTCCGCCTCCTGGCTCTTGGCCTGTCGGGCACGCATAGCCGCGAGATCTCGGCGGACCCGGTACCAGGTGCCGCGTGTACCCTCGGGGGTGGGCACTTTGCCGGTGCCGTCGCGGATGTCCATCTCGCCGAGGCGGATCGCGAGCGCCCGCCAGTTCGGCCGCAGGCCGATCAGGCCCTCGGCAATGCGGTCGTGATTCCGGCGCATCCAGAGATAGAGCTGGCTGTGACCCGGCGCCCGGATCTCATGCAAGGCTGCGAGGAGATGGGTGACCTGGTCAGGGCGTTTTGCCTTGCCGGTCATAGGGGCGAATCTCGCGCCGGGGTGGTGATCGCGGCTATGAAGATGCCGCGCCTGGCGTGTTGCCCCCGCATCATCTTCGTTCGGTAGGCGCCGATAAAACGTGGTGAAAGCGTGTAACCGATAACCATCTAAATCTCCTACAGACCAAGGCACCTTTGGTGCTGAGGATTCTCGAATAACGGAGTAGACTGTGCCCCAGTTAGGGTGAGGTGGCAACCGTCATGAGCGGATCGGCTGAGGATAAGATCGAGGCGCTGCAGCTGGCGGTTGAGCGCCTCACCCAGGGTCTGACGCTGATGGCGGAAACCCAGGAGACCCATACGGCGATGCTGCTGCAGCTTCTGCAGGCCGCCGCGGTGCCTATGCCGGAGACGAGCCCCGTGGCGGACGCCCTGAGCAAGCTGGCGGCCACGATCAGCACGCAGACTTTACTCCTGCATGAGATGAGCCGCGGCCTGGATCGGCTGCCGGAAGAGGTCGGCCGGGAAGTAGCGGGCGGCCTGCGCGCGGCTCTGGGCGAGGCGCCTTAGTCTGTGCTGACCTACCGTACCGGGGCGGCGGGCGCGCCTTCGGCCGCGGCCGGGATGGCGGATCATCTGCTCGAGCAGACACTGACGCCCGAGCAGGCGGCCCTCGCCCAGTATTACCAGCAGGGCATGGAAGCGGCTTCGCCTGACGTAACGGTGGCAGAACCGCGGCGGGATCTCGATCCGCGCTTGGCCGAGTTGCTGGGGCTCGATCCCAACCGAGCGCCGACACGCGAGGAGATCGCGCATCTGCTCAATGGCAGCCGGACGGACGGCGCCGCGATCCCCGGCAAACAGATCCAGAAGGGCACGGAGAGCCTCGCCGAGATCCTCGGCCTCGATGCCGCGCATGTGCCGAGCACGGCGCAGATCGCCGCCATCCTCGCGGGCAAGCGCGCAGATGGGGAAGCCTTAACCGAGAAGGTTGTTGGCACAGCACGGAGCCGCTTTCTCGAACTCTATGGTGTGCCGCGCGAGCGGGAGGCCTCTGAGGAGGAACTGGCCGAAATCAGGGTCGGCCGGCGCGCGGACGGGACAGAACAGCGGCTGGGGCCTCTGAGCGAGGGCCTTGCGGCGTCACGGGCGCGGATTGGCTATGTCGATCTTTGCTGGTCGGCGGATAAGTCGGTCTCGCTGGCCTGGGCCTTTGCGCCGACCGAGGCCGAACGAAACATCATCGCCCAGGCCCATCGCGACGCGGTCTCCTCCGCCCTCCTCTATGTCGAAGCGGAAATCGGTCAGGCGCGACGGGGCAAGGGCGGCCAGGATGGCGCCGAGCCGGGACAGATCGGCTGGGTGCGCTTCGATCATTATGCGAGCCGGCCGACGGTCGAGGTGCCGCGCGTCGATCGGGCAACCGGCGAGGCCTATACCGAGCTGGTGACGCTGAAGGTCGCGGGCGACCCGCAGCTCCATACCCATGTGGCGATCCCGAATGTCGTGCTGACGGAGGGCGGCCGCGTCGGTGGGCTCGACCTGCAGCGGCTGGAAGGGCGGATCAAGGAATTCGGCGCCTATTACCAAGCGCATCTGGCGACGAATCTGCGCCGGCACGGGGTGGAGGTGGTGCTCGATCCGGCAACCGGAGCAGCACGACTAACCGCGATCCCAGAGCCCGTGCGGGCGGCCTTCTCCAAACGGACGCAGCAAGGGACGGAGGCGGCGCGCACCTATGCGCGGTCGCTTGGGCTGGACTGGGACAGTCTCGACGCCGAGCGCAAGATTGGCCTCGCCAAGCGGGGCGTGCAGGGCGATCCGCGCCAGGTGAAGCAGGACGATCTGAGCGACTGGGCGTCCTGGCGCCGGCAGGCCGAGGGTCTCGGTTGGGAGCCCGCGAGCGTGTTGCGACCGGATCATGTCCAGGTGCTCGCCAGCCGGGAGGCGCGTCTCGAACAGGCCTATGCGGTGGGGCGGGATCTACTCGATCGAGAGCTGCAACGCCGCGCGGTGTTGGACGGGGCGGATGCGCGGGTGGCGGCGGCACGGGGCCTGATCGCAAGCGGGATCGAGACGCCAGACGAGATCGGCGCGGTGACGCGGGCCTTCGCGCAGCGCGGGGTGCGGCATGACGGGCAGGAGGTCAGTCTGCTCTGGGGCATGACGACCGATGTCCGAGGCCAGGAGGTGGTCAAGCTGACGACCACGCTGCATGCCGATCGCGAAGCGGAGTTGGTGCAATTGGCACAGGCAGCGGCATCCGACCGGAGTGCTGCTTTGTCACCGCAAGCGATAGCCGCGGCGGCCGCAAGGCGTGATTACAACTTCACAAGCGCGCATGGTCTTCAGCAGCGCGCGGTGATGGATCAACTGGGGCAGGGCGGCCGGCTGGCGGTCGCGATCGGTGTCGCGGGCTCGGGCAAATCGACGCTGCTTGCCCCTCTGGTGGAGGCCTGGGCGGCCGAGGGCCGGACGGTGCATGGGGCGGCGCTGGCTTGGCGGCAGTCCGAGGATCTGGCGGCGGCCGGGATCGCACGCGAGCGGTTATCCGCGATGTCGGTCTTTCTGGATCGCGCGCAGAAGGGGCAGGTCACGCTCAATCGTCAGAGCGTGGTCGTTGTGGACGAGCTGGGGCTGCTGGGCACGCGGCAGCTGCTCGATCTGCTGCGCCTGCAGCGAGAGCAGGGCTTCCAGCTGGTAGCGGTCGGCGACCCCAAGCAATGCCAGTCGATCGAGGCGGGGCCAGTGATCGGGCTCCTGCGCCGAGCGCTTGGGGACGAGGCCATACCCGAGCTGCTGACGACCATTCGCCAGAGCACCGAACGGGAGCGCGAGACCAGCCTGCTGTTCCGCGAGGGCGCCGCGGCCGAGGCGCTGGCGCGCAAGCGAGAGGACGGTATGGCGCTGCTGGTGCCGGGCGGCTACCGCGAGGCGGTGGAGCAGGTGGCGGCCCTCTGGCAGGCCCGCAGGGCGGCGCATGCGCATGACCCGGCGTTCCGCCTGACGGTAAGCGCGCCGACCAACGCTGATGCCCGCGAGATTGCGGCCGCCATCCGGGTGCATCGGCGCGCGGCCGGCGAATTGGGGGCGGACGCGGTGGAGGTGAAAGCCACCGACCAGATGGGCGCCCAATACGATCTGCCGCTGGCGGTCGGTGACCGCGTGCGGCTCTTCGCCCGCACCAATGCGGCCTATGCCGACAAGAGCCGGGGCATCATCGGCAATAACGGCTCTGTGCTCGAGGTGCGGGGGATCGGTACCGGCGGGGTCACGCTTCGTAATGCCCAGGGCCGCGAGGGTTTCGTCAAATGGGACACGCTGCGGGATCCGGAGAGCCAACGCATCCGGCTGAGCTATGGCGACGTGTTGTCGATCGACGCGACCCAGGGGCTGACCAGCACCGAGCATATCGAGGCCATGCCGGCGGGCAGCCAGGCTGTGAATGCTTACAAGGCCTATACTCAGGCGAGCCGGCATCGCGAGCGGAGCTGGCTGGTGACCTCCGATGGTGCCGAGCGGCGGGAGATCGCTGGCCGCCGGCCGCTCGGCGACCCGCGGCCGATCCGTGAGGCGGATGTTTGGGCGAATATGGCGCGGAACCTTGCGCGAGCACCGGAAAAGGCCAGCGCGCTCGACTTCCTGGAGATTGCGCGCGATCTGCGGCGCGGCGCCGTCCAGAGCCTGCAGGCGGGACTTCAGCCGGCCGAGCAGCGCCAGGCGGAGGGCAAGGCCCCCTTCACCCTGCGGGAAATCCTGCAGCGGCGCCGAGAAGCCGAGCGCGTCGCGGAGATGACCGACCAAATAGATGCCGCTGTCCGAGAGCAGGGGCGCCTACAGCAGCGGCTGTCTCAAGTGGTGCACGCCATCCGCGAAACCGTTCGGGAGACCGTCAAGGGTGCGGCACCGCTGCTGCGGCAGGCGGCCGAGGCCCTACGCGAGCGTCAAGCCCTGAACGCTGTGCGGGCGCAACTGCTCGACCACCGCATGGGCGAGTGGCGTCAGGGGCAGAGGCAAAATCCGAGCACCGAAACCGAACAGGCAGCTCAGAAGCGGTTCAGCCACGAGATCCGCGCTATGCCGACAGCCGATCTGCACCGCGCCGCCGCGGAATGGCGCCGGCAACAGGAAGCCAAGCACGAGCGCGCCGCACACCAACGCTCAGGCCCGAGTATGAGCCGGTAACCATCTTCCTCATGGCGGAAAACCGGACCACATCTGTCGCGTGGCTCTAAAACCTACGACAGCTGGATTTTTCCTCCGTGAGACCTTCGCGACGATTGCGGGCATGATCTTAGATGGACGCTCCATAGATTGCGTTGGTTCCAAACGACATGGCACTCTCGAACTCCGTAGAAAAAGGACGGCTGCGGCCTTTGATCGCAAGCTACATCATTTGCACCACGCCTCGGAGCGGGAGTACCCTTCTGTGCAAGCTTTTAGCTTCTACAGGTAAGGCGGGACAGCCAGATTCGTTCTATCATCGCCCTGAATTCATGCGCGAATGGGCAGGTGAGTGGGGACTATCTGATACCGGCACACTCTCGAAAAGCGATTTTGAGCGCGCCTATCTAGCTGCGGCCATAAAAGCAGGTGACGCTGGAACGGGAATATTCGGACTTCGACTTCAACAAGAATATCTGGGGCTTCTTTCCCAGACACTGGATCGGATCTACCCGAAACTGCTATCCGATAGAGATCGTTTCGAGCGAGCCTTTGGAAGAACCGTGTATCTCCATCTCACACGTGAAGATAAGGTGGCGCAGGCCGTATCACTTGTGAAGGCAGAACAGAGCGGCCTTTGGCATATCAACGCGGACGGAACCGAGCTTGAGCGATTGGCTGCACCGCAAGAGATCCATTATGATTTTGAGCGCATCCATAGAGAAGTGGTCGCTCTAGAACGTGATGACCATGCCTGGGACATTTGGTTCAAGCAGCAAGAAATTACCCCTGTGCGGGTACGGTATGAGGCACTTGCCGAGAACCCCTCAGGAACATTGATTCGAATCTTTGACGCCTTTGAAGTCGAGTCACCGAACCTAGGCAACCTACAGCCCGAAGTAGCCAAGCTCGCAGATACAGAAAGTTTAGAATGGATGTGCCGCTTTCGGGCCGATCTGCAATTCGCCGCAAAATGATTGTCGCCTTTGTCCTGAAACCCGCAACAGCCGGAATCGAGCCATCTAGGTCATCCGCGACCGCCTCGCGCCGTTCCGGAAACGGGCGTTCACACCTGCGGTTCGCCGATGGCGTCGCGCTCAACGCGGACTCCAAGTGACCTCGGCGACATTCCGAAGCGTAGGCATCGCTAGCTGGACCTCTCAGTTGGGGATGAACGGCACCCGCGATGCGACACGCCTGCTAGTCGTGTCGCGTCCGAGGTGCGTCCGATATGTCGCAATGCCCATCCACAAGACCCCAGAAAAGGAGGTTTTGCTGCAGACGCGTGAAAGAGTTGTCAAAATTCGACCGCCTGAAGGGCGTTTAAACAGGTCCGGAACCCGCGCAGCACCCGTTTCGTCGCAGCTTAGCACCCGTTAGACGGGAAGTCTGTTGGGGGGGAGTCGTGGAGGCGCGACGCGGCCCTTCCCAGCAATCCACGAGAGCTGGGGCTGCCGGCGCTGGATAAGGACGGGAGGGAGGTCTACTGACCGCGCGGAACCGGCGTGGCAAGAACGTGCTCCCCACCACGAGAACGGTCAATCCAAGTTGCGGGGGCTTACCCGCGAAAGCACTTATCGGTAGTAATGCTGCGCGATAATACTCGGAAGTTGGAAATTGAGTAGAATGAGGGCAAAGACGGGCGTGATCCACCAGATCCAACCGAAACGTTCGGAGAGTGGTATCAGGCGTCCCA
>Ga0335072_10010344_pt1 | contig 13442 bp, 11 predicted proteins | sample Lox_Sample_21_FD_206725 | JGI IMG/M metagenome (GOLD analysis project Ga0335072, IMG submission 206725) | Soil microbial communities from Loxahatchee National Wildlife Refuge, Florida, United States - Lox_Sample_2.1 | ecosystem: Environmental > Terrestrial > Soil > Wetlands | place: USA...
TTTTATCGCATTGCACGAGACCATCCGGCAACTCAGTCTGCCAGCCGGTCTTTTCACCGATTTGCTCTCCGCCTTCAAACAGGACGTCACCAAGCGCCGCTATGCCGATTTTCCCGAAGTGCTCGATTATTGCCGCCGCAGCGCCAATCCAGTCGGGCGGCTCGTCCTCTTATTGCACCGCGTTCGCGACGAGGAATTCCATCTGCTGGCCGACAAAATTTGCACTGGGCTGCAGCTGGCGAATTTCTGGCAGGACGTCGGAGTCGATTTGGAAAAAGACCGGATTTATCTTCCCGAAGACGAGCGCAAAAAATATGCCGTGACGGAGGAGGCTCTTTTTACCCGCCGCTTTGATGACGCCTACCGCAGCCTCCTTCAGTTTCAGGTTGAGCGCACGCAGGAAATTTTCAATCAGGGTGAATCACTAACGAAAAAACTCCATGGTTTGCTTCGTCTCGAGATCCGCCTCACCTGGCTCGGCGGCACCAAGATCCTGCGCAAGATCGAGGCGCTCGGCTACGATACGCTTCATCATCGCCCCACGCTGGGCAAGAGCGACATGGCGATGCTCTTTTTCCAAGCCTTGGTTTCATGAATACCTCTCCGTCCGGTATCCCGGCGCCTCTGCCGGGCAGCGAAGCCATCACCCAGTCAAGCAAATCGAATTTGGCCCTCGCCTTCGCCTCTTTGCCCAAGGCGGAACGGCGCGCCATGATCGTTTTCTACGCGTTTTGCCGCGTCGTCGATGATGTGGCGGACTCCACCGAACTGCCTCTCGAGGAAAAACGCCGCCAGCTTGGGCAATGGCGCGAGGAAATTCGCCGCGCCTATCTCGACAAGCCGGTCACGCCGCTCGGCCAGGAACTCGCGCAAGTTATCCGCACCTACCTCATTGCGCCGACCCCTTTGGAAGAGATTCTTAATGGAGTCGAGATGGATCTAACCGTTACCCGCTATCCGACTTTCGCCCTCCTCCAACAATATTGTTACCGCGTGGCCAGTGCCGTGGGGTTGGTTAGCATCGACATTTTCGGCTGCCGTCACGCGCGCACGCGCGATTACGCCGTGGCGCTGGGCATGGCCTTTCAGCTCACCAATATTTTGCGCGACGTGAAAAAGGATGCGTCGTTCGGACGCATCTATCTGCCGCTTGATGAGATGGTCGCTTTCGGCGTGAGCGAGGCCGACATTATCCAAGGGCGTTGGTCGGAGAACATGCGCCAGCTCTTCCGCTTTCAACATCATCGCGCGCGGCATTATTACGCCAAATCGCTCCGGCTGACGGCGCCCTCCGACCGGCCCCGGCTTCTCGCCGCCGAAATCATGCGCGAGGTTTACGAAGGTCTGCTCGACAAGATCGAGCGCCACGATTTTGATGTCATGCGCGCGCCCGTCAAGATGCCCACCTTCGAGAAGCATTTACTCCTTCCTTTTCGCGCCAAGCTCCGCGAGAGGCGCGCGTTGCCTCGTCCGCCCGCGCCCAAAAAAGTGGCCGTCCTGGGCGGAGGTTTTGCCGGACTTGCCACCGCGGTCGAACTCGTTTTGCGTGGGCATGACGTTACGGTGATCGAGAGCCGCGGCCTATTGGGAGGTCGGGCCCACAGCTTCGTCGATTCCAAGAGCGGGCAGATTCTCGACAACGGCCAGCATGTGCTGATGGGTTGCTACCACAAAACGCTCGCATTGTTGCGTCAGCTTGGCGTCAGTGCCCGCCTCTATGCTCCGCCCAATCTCCAAGTGCCATTTCTCAGCGGAAAAGGGAGAAGCGTGCTGGCCGCCACCTCGCCCGCTCCGTTTCATCTTCTTTCCGCCCTGGTCGGTTATGGCGAACTCGCGATGGCAGACAAAGTGGCGGCGGTCCGGCTGGCCCTGCGTCTTCGTCTGGGCGGAAAACCCCGCGCCGAAGAAACGGCAGGGGCGTGGCTGGAACGTTGGAGACAAACGCCCAACATCGTTCGCGCGTTATGGGAACCCCTCTGCATTGCGGCGCTCAACGAGCCTGTGGCCACCGCTTCCGCGCTTCTCTTTGCGAACGTAATCCGCCGGTCCTTTCTTGGTGGCGCGGATGATTCCAAAATTCTTCTCAGCCGCACCGGATTAAGCGAGCTTTTCGCGCCCGAAGCCAAGAGACTGATCGAAATGTGCGGCGGAACGGTTCGCCTTCAGTCTCCCGTGGCCGGTCTTCGCTTTGAAGGCGCCGCTGTGCGCGAAATCAAATTCAGCGACGGTTCCTCTTTTTGTCCGGAGGTAGTGGTCTCCGCCTTGCCGTGGTATGTCTTGCGCGCTCTTTTGCCCGAGGCAAGTAAGCTGGCTAGTGCTTGCCGCCAGATTGCCGATGCGCCCATCGTCAGCCTTCATCTCTGGCTTGATCGTCCGGTCTTGGACGAGCCTTTTATTGGACTGCTCGATTCCCCCGTTCATTGGGTTTTCAGCCGCGATCACATCCAGGGTTCCCATCCTGGTCAGGAGGGGCATGTCATCACCGCCGTCGTCAGCGGAGCGCGTGATCTCATCGATAAATCCGCCGCCGAACTGGAAGATATCACGCTGCGGGAACTTAACCGTTTTTTGCCGACAGCAAAAGATGTTCGGGTGTTGCATCGCATGGTCTACAAAGCTCGCAGCGCGACCTTTGCCGCGACGCCCGCCACCGAGCCGTTGCGGCCCAGTGCTGGAACGGAATGGTCTAATTTTTGGCTGGCGGGTGACTGGACCAACACGGGGTTGCCCGCCACGATCGAGGGCGCCATCTTGAGCGGATACCGGGCGGCTTGCGCTGTTGACGAGGCCATTTTGGCCTAAAACAAAAAAGGCGACCCGGGAAATTCCAGGCCGCCTTTGCACAAAACGCAAACTTAAATCTTTAACCGCCGCCCGACAACACCGTCGCGTTCCATCCAGGGTAAACCTGGGGAGTAAAGTTATAAACCGTAGGCTGGTTGTTGCTCGCGCTCGCCTTCATGAATTGGGCGCTGTTGCTTTTGTAGCAGACGGCAATACCCTGCGTTCCAAGAGGATTGGTATTGGTGACCGTGACATTGACTGCTCCGGAACTCGTCAAGGTAGGTGTGTTTGGGGAGACAGAAGTCCAAACCAAGGGAAGCGTATCTGGCGCATTGGGATTAACACCCTGGCCATTCGAATTGCCGGTAAAGTCATAAGAGATATTGCTCTGCGCAATGGTGGGAGTGCTCAGGGAGCCGGTATATTTGGTTTCTTGGGAGCCGCTGATCCAAAAGATGCTTGGATCCTGAATATAACCGCCGGACATCAGGCAGTTGGCTACCCCTGCCGCTTGAGTTCCGCCAGAGGCCCCCTGAGTGCCGGTGTCGGGATAACTTTGGTTGTTATCGTTGGCGTACTGGAACTCAGCCAACGCGAGAGTGCGCGTGGTTTGCATGGCGGCATTGTTTTTCGCGTTTTTAATAGCGCCGGTGATTGGGCCAAGGGCGACACCGGCTAAAATAGCGATGATACCAATAACGACCAGAAGTTCGACAAGAGTGAAACCCGCCCGGGAAAGTTTGAGCTTGCGGATGGGCACGAATAGAGGACGGATAACTTTCAGCATGCCAGTGATATATCGTATTATTGCCTAAATGTCAAATAATGAAACCGCCCTTTTTTACGTCTTTCTTGAAAAAAGAATGTGACATTCTTTCAGGCCTTTCTTTTTTTTATTCCCATGCTTAGGTAAATACCATATATGGCCGGAGCGCAGTCCCTCGAAGAAATTATTCGCCTGGAATGTCTCCCCTTGCGTGATTGCATGCTGACTGTCACCGATTCCAATGGCGAAGCGGCTTTTCTTTATTTCAAAGAGGGCGAATTGATTGAAGCCAACTACGCCGCTCTCTGGGGCAAGGATGCCCTGGCGCAGATTGTGACCTGGAAACTCCTGGAGCGCACCGTCGCCCCGTTGCCGCTCGGCATCAAGCGCTCGCTATGGGACCGACTTGAATTCCTTCTTAATCCGAGTCTCGTTCCCACGCCCAGCGGAAAAATGCCCGTTTTGCCTAGCTTTCGGGCGCAAAAGACCTCTTCTTCGAGTCCGTTTGACCGGTTTAAAGCGGTGGCCAGTCTCCATAAGCTCGTCCATCTCGAAAAAAACAAGCAGACCATCATCCATGACGCCGGCGCGGAGAAGGGCGATTCTGAAAATACAGACTGGTTGGGCGAATTTGCCGCCAGTGTCAAAGCGGTGGGAGACACTCTTGGCTTCGGCAATTGTGATAAATGGACCGTGGACACGGAGAAATACCAAGTCGTCGGCTTGCGCCATGACGAGAGTTTTATCGCGTTGGTCCGGCGCAAGGATGCGGTGCAAAACGACCTCGAGTTGGACGTCCAGACCATTCTTGACGGCATGTAAGACCGGATATGGCGACAAAACTCGAAGACGCCCTGCGTAAAATCACCGCCCTACCGGGCGTAAAAGCAGCGTTTGTCTTCGATCAGTTTCAAGGCATCGTGGCCCGCGACGTTCCGGGCCAATACAGCAACGACATCCTCAAGCGTATCGCGCTTCAGCTCTATCATCTCGCGCGTTTTAGCTGGAAGACGCGCGTGGCGACCCAGGAATTCCGTCTGGTCTATGACAAGTACGCCGTCTACACGCGTCTCTTCGCCAAGAATTTTTATTTGGTCGTCTTCATGGAAAAGAGCATGGAACCGGCCGATTTCCGGCAGCCACTCAACCTTGCTGTCCTGGTGCTCGACCGCGCCCTGCGCACCGAGGAGGCGCTGGAATCGAGCCGCACCATCGCCACCGTCGCCCAAATGGCCGAGAGCTCGCTGAAGGATGCGCACGAATCCGACGACAGCTTTGCCGGACAATTCCGCCGTCTTTGCGTCACATTTCTGGGCCAGACCGGACGCGATCTCATCGACCTGGCCATCGAGGAGCAATATCTCTTTCCGCCGCTGCGCACCGAAGCGGAGATGCGCAAACTGCGAGACTTCGCCCTTTCCCATATCATCCATCCCATCAAGCGCCAAATCGTCGAAAAAGATTCGGAAGAGATGATCCGCAAGTCATTGCTTTGACCGGCACTGGTTCGCTTGCTGTCTGCCCTCCGCCCCCATGCTTATTTTTGAATAGCCTCTGGCTTGACCTTGCCGCTCGTCTCGCGGTAAAGTTCCCCGTATTATGTCCACATTTACCGATACCTCCAAGCGCCCTCCTCTTCCCTCTGATTCCACCCGGCCCGGAGCATCCGCGGGTGCGCGCAACACCACTGTTTTGACGGCTGACTGCGAATTTAAAGGCGCTCTCGCATTTTCCGGTGAGCTTCAACTCCACGGCAAGCTCGAAGGCACAATCGAATCCGAAGGCGGCGCCCTCACGGTGGGAGAGGAAGCCCTCATCAAAGCCGAGATCCGGGTCAACGACGTTCTCATTTACGGCAAGGTTCAGGGCAACATCTACGCGACGGGGCGCATCGAGCTGCGCGGCAAGGCGGAAGTCTACGGCGATCTCCACGCCAACCGCCTGGCCATGGATGATGGCGTCGTTTTCATCGGGCGTTCCAATCTGCTCAGCGGAAAGAACCAGCCTTCGAACGATTTCTCGAAAATGTTTACCCGTCTCGGCACGGTGGGGAAATCGAGCAACGGCGCTACAGTGAAACTTTCCGAGTAAACTTCGGATCCATCGCCGGGCACTCGGGGTTATACGAAGTCCGTGGCGGTCCGAACCGGGAGGCTGACCTGCTTTTCGGACAGCCTCCAAGCACCAGGCGGCTTCACGGCTGGGTGACGTTCAAGCGGATGAATTCACTGGCTCCGCTGGCGACAAGTTGCGCCTGCATGATCGGATCGCCGGTGTTGGGATCGGTGCCGGTTTGGGTAAGGGTGTAGGTCGTTGTGGTTGGTGTCTCCGTCTGGCTTTGGCTCAGCGTCGTCCAGTTCTGCAAATCGGGGGAGGTCTGCACATTGACCGTGATCCCGGTCTCGCCGGCATATTGGCGGTAGGTGAGCGTCAAATAGGATGTGCCCGCCGAGGTGGTGATGCCCACCGTGGGCATCGCGGCGAGGTCCGCCGCGCTCATAACCTCAGCCGGATCGATGTCGAACAAATATTTCAGCAGATTCGGGACGCCATCGTTTTGCGGAGTGGCAGTGGGACCGCTGATGGCGGGATCTTCGATCTGGGTGGAGGTAAAGAATCCCGGTTGTCCCTCCCATTGGCTGAAATCGACCGGCAAAGGGCCTAAATCGTCTGCCGGATAGATGTCATCTGAATCAGGTTCCCAAATCGGCGAGGTAAAACCTGTCGCGCCATTGTAGTAATAAACGGTAAAATTACTGGCGGCACCCCAAAATACGCCACCTCCCATGGTCGCCGGGGCATTGCCCTGAAAAATCGCCGCTGTCAGGCTGGGGCAGTCATAGAATGCGCCAGCATCAATCTCGGTGACGCTGGCGGGTATGGTTATACTGGTTAGGTTGGGACATTGAAAAAACGCAGATTGTCCGATAGAGGTAACACCATAGGGAATCGTCAGATTGGTGAGACCGGTATAGCCGAATGCTTCAATCCCGATCGTCGTAACACTGTTGGAAATTGTGATGTTGTTCAAGCTGGTGCATTTCTCAAATGCCAGCTCCCCAATAGTGGTGACGCCGCTGGGTATCGTTACGTTGTTCAAGCTGGTGCATTGTTGAAATACGCCGGTGAAATCGGAAGTGGTTCCGATGCTGGTGACGCTATTAGGAATGGTGATGCTGGTTAATGCCGTGCATCCATAAAATGTTCCTGCCCCGAGGCTGGTTACGCCGGAGGGGATCGTGACGCCGGTTAAATTGACAGAGCCATAAAACGCATCGGGTACAATGCTCGTAACGCTGTTGGGGATGGTGTAACTGCCGGTTTTGCCTCCCGGATATTGGAGAAGAGTCGCCTGAGCATAATCGAAGAGGACGCCATTTACGCTGCTAAAGAAGGTATTTTGCGGGGAAACCGTAATCGATTGCAGGTCGCCGCAGCCAATAAACGGAGTAGCTCCCATGCTGGTGACATTGCTGGAGATCGTAACGCTCGTCAGGCTCGTGTATCCGAATGCATTCCCCCCGATGGAGGTCACACTGGCGGGAATCGTCACGCCAGCCAGATTGGTGCAGGATTCGAATGCTACCTCTCCAATGCTGGTCACATTGCTGGGAATCGTTAGGCTGGTCAGGCTGGCACACTGAATGAATACCCCCTCATTGATACTGGTCAGCCCGGTGGAAAGTGTTACGCTAGTCAGGCCAGTACAGAATGCAAATGCATAGTCGTTAATAGAGGTGACGCTGTTAGGAATCGTTACACTCTCAAGTTTGGTGCAGTTGCTAAAAGCATAGTTTCCAATGCTCGTGAGTCCGGTGTGGAGTGTTACGCTGGTAAGGCTGATACAGTATGCGAACGCAGAATCGTTAATAGAGGTGACGCTGTTGGGAATCGTCACACTCTCAAGTTTGGCGCAATTGTTAAAAGCTGATTCTCCAATGCTCGTGAGCCCGGTGGGGAGTGTTATGCTAGTCAGGCTGGTACAGTATGCGAACGCAGAACCGTTAATAGAGGTGACGCTGTTGGGAATCGTTATGCTGGTCAGGCTGGTACATCCATTGAATTCCCCCTCATTGATAATGGTGATCCCGGTGGGGAGTGTTACACTGGTTAAGTTGGTGCAGGATGCGAACGCATACTCATAAATATGGGTGACGCTATTGGGAATCGTTACGCCGGTTAGGTATGTCAGGCCAGAAAACGCATCGGGAGCGATACCGGTAACTGTCAAACTATTAATTGTACTCGGGATGGTCAGCGATCCGCTGCCACTGGCGGAAAAGCCGGTGATAATGAGCCCGCCGTTTCCATCCGACTCGGTGGTGTATTGAATATTTGTTAATTGGGCCTGCGCTGTCGCGGGGAATGTCAAAACTAAGAGGAAAGCCAAACCCGCCAGCCAAAGTCGCGAAGCGAAGGAATCTTTTCTCGGAGAGGAGATGGTCGATTTACTCATGGACTCAGACTTGGAACCGGTTTTTCTCCAGGCCTGTTTGCTCTCACCCCCAAAAAGCAACCCTCCGGCGCAAGATAGAACTGATGTTTAGACAAGTAATTAATGGAAAACAGAAACAATACAATTCCAAAAAAATAATTCGATAGATGAAAAATTTACTGCCTTTGATGGGCCGCTTGGGAGGGAAGCAAATTCGTCTATCGGGGAACGCGCTTTTAAGCCTGTTTGAGACCCTTGTCTCCGTCCTTTTCCTTGCTGGATTCGGAGGCGAAGGGGACGGCGATGACATCTTTGCGGGGCAGATCGGTGAGCGTATGAATCGTCTCGATTCCGGCCCGTTCCATATCGGCCATAAGAGCGTGCACGCGCGCGACGAGAAAGTTATGCGCCAGATAGCATGGAATGGCCACGGCGAGACCGGCGGCGGTGGTGACGAGGGCGGTGTAAATTCCCTGGGAGAGTTCACTGACGGAGGCTGTCCCGCTCGTCCGGTTGATCTGCTCAAATGCATCGATCATGCCGGTGACGGTGCCAAAGAGGCCGAGCAATGGCGCGATGTAGCCGATGGTGCCGAGGATGGAGACGTTGGCTTCAAGATCGGGAATGGCCAGTTGGGCGACCTCGCGCACGACTTCCCGCAACTCGGCGGCGGGAAGATGACGCTTGTAGATCGCGGTGCGGACCACCGAGACCACAGGGCCGTGGCCTTCTTCGCAACGTTCAATGGCTTCGGCGTAGCTTTGCCGGCGGACGAGCGCCAGCACTCCGGCGAGGAATTCGCTCACGTTCATCCTGGAGCGTTGATAGAAAAAGAGCCGCTCGAGGAAGACGCCCACGGCGACGATACTGCAGATAATGAGGAGTACCATCAGCCAGCCCCCCTGCTGCATCATTTGGAACGGGCTGATTTTTTCCTCAACCGGGGCGATTTGGGCAAAGAGGGAGGAGATCATAACTTACCAGACAAAAGAATGTGTTTGCGCGACCACGGTGTCCCCCTTGAGGATGGAAAACCGCCACGAGCAGACCGGTCCATAGGTAAGATAAGCTTTGCCCACCACGCCAAAATAGGAACGCGTGGCGCCATGCACCTGGGGCATGGCCTGATATAAGGTTCGCACGATGGCCTGGCTTTTAACCTGCCGGTACTCAAATCTGGCGGTGAAATCGGCCTTTGGACCGCCGTTGACCCAGGTAATCGTGAAATAATGGCCGCGCCGCGCCTGTAACTGCTCACTTGTCACCGCGCCCCAGTTGAGATATTCGATTTCAAACGCCAGGGCGTGATTATCCATGCCCACATAGTTCGCGTCATCCTGGATGTCATGAATCAGTGGCACTCGGATCCGTTTGTCGAACGCCGTTTTTTGGGATGCCGACATGAATTTGTTGTCCGGGACCTGGGTCTCTTCCAGATCGTCGGTTTCCGAGGCGAGAACGAAATGCTTTTGCGCCGGCCCGCGGTCCGCGGCGGTCGGCCCTGTGGGCGTCGCCGGTACCGGACTTCCGTAAGCGCCTGGATTTGCCGGTTCGGCCACGGCCTTGGGCAAGCCCGACGGCACTTTGGGCGATTGCGGAGGGGGCGGTGGCGGGACGGTACTTTGTGCCCATACCGGGAGCGCCGCGAGAAACGCGGTTAGGACAAGAAGCGCCAGCCAAGGCATGAGTCAGACTAAGGAGGCCGCCTGCATTCTGTCAATCATCTGAGAGCGGATAAAGAGGGGCAAGGGCTTGGCCATGAAGTCATTCAGCGACAAGGTCGTATTCCTTCGCCGCAGTTACGGTGACTTGCGCGAAATTGCCCGCAGGCAAGTGATCCGGCACGAAGACATGGGCATCGACTTCCGGCGCATCGGCTTCACTGCGGGCGAGGCCCCGCGCTTCGACCAGAACGCGGATGGTGCGCCCGACCGCCGCGGCTGTCTGTTCCAAGGCGATGCGCCGTTGCAGCGCCATCGCCTTTTTCCAGCGGGATTCCTTGGAGCGCGAGGGAAGGTGCCCCGGCTGCCTGGCGGCGCGCGTTCCTTCTTCGCGCGAATAGCGGAAAACGCCGAGCCGCTCGAAGCGGGTCTCCTCGATGAACTGGAGCAGGGTTTTGAAATCTTGCGTTGTTTCGCCTGGGAATCCCACGATGAACGTGGTGCGGAGCGCGATGCCCGGCACACCGGCACGGATGCGTTTGATCAGGTGGCGAATATGCTGGGCCGAAGTCTCGCGCCGCATGGCCTGGAGCATCGGATCGGAAATGTGCTGCAGGGGCATGTCGATGTAGCGCGCCACTTTCGGGCAGGCGGCGATCGTTTCGATCAGTTCATCGCTCCAGTGGGCCGGATGGGTGTAGAGCAGGCGGATCCAAAAATCGCCCTCGATGTTTTGCAGCTCGCGCAGCAGCCGGACCAGCGAATCGCCCCGGGTTGAATCGACCGGCGCGCGCGGCCCCGCTTTCTCCTCCCAGCGATCCATGCCGAAATAAGTGGTGTCCTGGGAAATCAAGTTGAGTTCGCGCACGCCTTCGGCGACGAGCTGCTTCGCCTCGGCCACGACCGACTCGACCGTCCGGCTGCGGTGCCGCCCGCGCATTTTGGGGATAACGCAGAAGGAACAGGGGTGATTGCAGCCCTCGGCGATTTTGACGTAAGCCAGGTGCGGCGGCGTGAGCCGGAAACGGGGCGTGTCGAAATCGGGAATGAACCGCGGTTGCGGCGTCACAAAATTTTCCGGCGTCCCGGCGCCTTGTTCCCGGGACAGCAGCTCTTCGATAATCGGCACCACTTGGGTCAACTGGTCCAAGCCGATGAAGGCATCGGCCTCGGGCATCGATTTTTGCAATTCGGCGGCGAAACGTTGCGCCATACAGCCCGCCACGATGAGTTTTTGCGCAGGGCGACGGCGGCGCAGGCCGCGCCGCTGGTTGGTTTCGAAAATGGCCTCGATGCTTTCCTCCTTGGCCGTGTCGATAAAAGAACAGGTGTTGACGATCATCACGTCGGCCTCGTCCGGATCTGGTGTCAGCGCCATCCCTGCCTGGCGCAGATGACCGGCCATGATCTCGGAATCGACCAGGTTTTTCGCGCAGCCGAGCGAAACCAAGCCGACTTTCACGCGGGCGCGGACGGGTGAGGGGATGGCTGGTCCGCTCACGGTTGGCGTGACTCCACCGTAAAGGTCTCCGGCGCTTCCTGATCGCTGTGCGGCCCGTAATTCACGCCATCCAGGGTGATGTTGACCGCCGCTGGAACGCCGATGTTGATCGAAAATTTGTGTCCATCAAAGCTGACCGATTGCCCGGTGTGAATGACGCTGGCGTAAAGCACCTTGTCGGGATTGGCGCTGTCTTCCGACATTACCCGGACGAATGAATCACGCGAGGCGGTCAGCACCAAGGGTTTTCCCGCCGAAGCCGCAGTGGTTGTGGTTGCCGGGGAGGGATCATTCGTTGGTGTCATCGGTGGCGGATCATCCGTTGTCGCCGATTGTATCACAGAACTGGCTGGCGCGGGAGCGGAACTTACGTTTGCTTGCCGCGCCGATGTGGAGGGAACGGGACTAGTCGCGGTTGAAGCCTGCGCTGGGTTGGGGACATTGGCTGGAGGACCATTGGCCGCCGATGGATTGGTTCCGGTTAATTCACTCGGATTAACCGGCAACGCGCGTACTGCCTGCATGGGCGGGTTTGCTCCGTCATCGGCGGACGGTGAAGAGGTCTGGGTTGGGGATGACGCTCCCACCGGTTCCAGCGGCGCCGCGTTGGTCAATGCAGAGGAATCGACCGGCAGGGCTCGCACGGACTGGAAAGGCATGTCGGAACTGGTTGTGACAGCGGGGACCCTATTCGGCGCGCTGGCGTTTGTATTCTGAGCGTTCAAATCGACCGGCAGCGCGCGCATCGCCTGCACTGGCGCATTCGTGTCCATTTCCGCCGTATTCGTATTCGTAGCGGTCGCCGTTGTGGCCGTCACCGGCGCATTGACCGGCAGGGCTCGGGGAGCGGTGTTGGTCTCTGCGTTATCAGTGATCGGTGGTACGGCCGCATTGGCATCGACCGGTTTGGCCCGGGCCGGCACTGGCTCCGTCGTAGTTGCAGTGATGTTTGTGGTGGACGCGTTGCTCTCTTCCGTCGAGGAATTTTCCGCGAAATAACCTGGCAAGACTCCCGCCCGGTAGGCTTCGAAGAGGATGAACGAAATCACCAGGATAACTCCCATGCCGAGGGAAAGAACCACGTAGAGGCCGGTGTTGCCTTCGTGGCTGATTCGGGACTTTGCCGATGGTTCCGGCACATAGGGAATGCCCGCGTCCGCGCCGAAGCTCGAGGTTTCGTCCTCGGGCAGTTTGGTATCGAGCTGGCGCAAAATTTTATATTCGTCCAGGCCGAGCGCCCGGGCGTAGGTGCGGACAAAGCCGCGGGCGTAAGTCGGGCTCGAGAAGTGAGTATAGTCGTCCGCTTCGAGATCGCGCAGCCGGTCGACCTTGATTTTGGTCTCCCGCGCCGCCAGTTCGGGCGTCCAGTTGCGGGCTAAACGTCCTTCCTGAAGCTGCTTACCGACTGATTTCATCGCAAGGGACAAGAGTAAGAATTTTTCCGTTCCGGTTCAAGCCAGACCGCAATTTGTAACGTTCATTTTTATGGTGTTGTTGCATCCAATGACCGTTTGGGAAATTCGTCTGTGGGGGCGCTGGGCTGCTTCATTTTCACGCTGTGCTGCTTATTCTTTCCGCTTTTTGCTCCAAATCGATTTTCCAAAATATTTTCAGGCTTTATCCAGAAAATTAAGGTTTACTCCTGAAACATGAAGGGCAAATGGCTATGGTTGCATTGGGCACGGCGGACGCATCTGTTTCTTGGCGTCTTTTTTTCGCCGCTTCTGTTGATGTTCATTATCACCGGATGGTGGCAGACGGTGACGACCGATGATGAAAAGGAGGCCGAGGGCGGCGCGGTGCATACGCTCATGCAAAATCTCTCCAATGTGCACATGAACGATTATCTTCCGCGCGCGGGCGCCAGTCTCCATTCCCACCTGCCTTTCCAGATTCTCGTGGTTTCGATGTGCCTAGCTCTTATGGCCACCATCACTCTCGGTCTCGTTCTAGCCTGGCAGCTTAAGAAAAAGGCGTTGGTTATAACGGCCTTTGCCCTCGGGATATTGGTTCCCGTTCTGTTGCTTTGGCTGGCGTGAGATCTAATCTTTGGTCCGGAATTGTTTGTGACCAGCGCCCATCTGCTGCTTGAGGCTGGCCATGATTTTACGCGCGTCATCCCATTTGCTGTTCTGGATCGCCTGCGTGAGCGAATCGATCGACTGGATGAGATCGTCGATGCTCTTTTGATACGCCGTGACCATGGTGCTTTGTTGATCAGCCGGAAGAGCCGCTGCCTTCTTGGGAACGAGTCCGCGCGAGTTTTGCGCCTGGGTCTTGAGCGTGCCGGCGAGC
>Ga0335072_10010345_pt1 | contig 13441 bp, 9 predicted proteins | sample Lox_Sample_21_FD_206725 | JGI IMG/M metagenome (GOLD analysis project Ga0335072, IMG submission 206725) | Soil microbial communities from Loxahatchee National Wildlife Refuge, Florida, United States - Lox_Sample_2.1 | ecosystem: Environmental > Terrestrial > Soil > Wetlands | place: USA: Florida...
CGATGCGGCGCGCCCGGGACCGTCCGCGGCATTGTTCTGTTGCAGCCCCGGCTGGGGATTTCTTCCTTTAAGGATAGCGCGAAACCGGCGGCCTTCCGAAGCGCCGCGGCTCGTTCGCAAACGCATTCCGCGCCGTGCGGCTGCCGCTTATTGCGTGAAGATGGCCTTCGGGCAAAGAGCGTGCACGCCCACGTTGCCGTCAACCAGTTGCGTAATGTCGACATCGACTGCAACCGATGTGAGCATGTAAGCGTCGTCGCGGGAAAGATGTTTCTCCTCGACGAGAAAGTCGATCATGTTGCGCACGGCCATCTCGGTCGCGGTTTTCAGATCGGGGCTGAAGCCCATGCTGATGTAGCTGGTGGGGGTCTCGGCGCGCGGCCATAACAGATGCTGGTCTTTGTGGACGATGAACCGGAAGGTGCCGGTGAGGAAGGTCTCCATCGCGGTGATGTCGACTTCGCCGTTCCCCTGGCCGGCGTGGCCGTCGCCGACTTCGAAGAGGGCTCCTTTGGCGTGGACGGGTATAAAGAGCGTTGTTCCGGCGACCATCTCTTTGTTGTCGATGTTGCCGGCGTGCATCCAGGGCGGGGCAGAGTCGTAGCGTCCGGCGGAGTCGGGCGGCGCGTCGCCCATGCTGCCGAAGAACGGATGCAGCGGCAGATCGATGCCGGGGGCGAAGTGCCCGATCATCTTCGCGCGATCGAGGGGGATGATTTTGGTGCGGCCATAGGGGAAGTCGTTGGGGAGAAATCCGCGGCCCACGCCGAATCCATTGCACGCGAAGGGCGCGTCGATGTCGATTTTGAGAATGTCGACTTCGAGCACGTCGCCCGGCTCCGCCTCGGCGATGGCAACCGGGCCGGTGAGGATATGTCCGCCCGGCCCCTTGTCTTTTACCTGGTCGAAGATGGGCTGGTTGTACGCCGGAATATCTGCCGCCGCGACGCCTTCCGATACCAGCCGCTCGTTCGAACCGCATGTGGACAGCGTCTGAATCCGCACCGTATCGCCCGAGTGGACGGTGAGGACCGGCTTCGCCTTCGACCAGTAATAGCCCCACGCGACGGTAGTCGGCGTAGCGGCGAGAAATGTGGGTGCGGATTGCGCGGAAACGGTGGCGGCGGCGAGAAGAACAAGGACGGCGAAGGATTTCAAGCAGGCCTCCGGGCAAAAAAATTTGTGGAGAACGAAAAAGGCTGTGGAGTGCATGATAGCGCGGCGCTCCGGAAGTGCTTCGGCCCTGCCGTCACCGCCGCTTCTTCCTGACATGCCTGCCCTGGCCCTGGTAAACTCGGCCCAGCAGAGAATTCTGAATTTGTGCGTTCTCTGCAGGAGGAACAGGGTCCCGTGGTGAGTCCAGGGCTTTCGTCAGGAAGCGGATCGCGGCGCAACTTCAAATTGGAAGGCAGCATGGTTCGGGCGCTCGCCGTTGCCTGCCTTGCCTGCTCATTCTCCGCAAGGCTCGGCGCTCAGACCCAGCCCTCGGTCCCTGCCGCGCCTGCGATCGTGGTCAGCGGCCTCGACCTGCCTGCGGCGATCGCCTCCGACGGCACGGGTAATCTGTACGTTGTCGATGCGGGTTGCGCCATTCCAGCGGCTCAGGGCGATTGCAACGTATACAAAGAGACTCTTTCCGGCGGGAGGTATTCACAGAGCCGCGTGACTTCCTTCGATTCGAAGGAGCGTCCCACGAGCATCGCGGTCGATGCCGGCGGCAACGTATACGTCGGTGTTACCGGCAAGGGTCTCGTCAAGGAATCTCCGTCCGGTCAGGCCTGGGCGCAGTCGCTTGTTGGATGCGCTTTTGCCAAACCAACGGCCCTGGCCTACGACGGCAAAGACACCTTCTTTGTCTTCGACGCGCAAACCGGACATATTTACCGTGAAAAGGCCACCGACACCTGCGCGACGGCTGCGGTAGTCGCAAGTCCGGCCAACGTGACGGCCCTCGCGGTGGATAGCTGCGGCGATGTATATCTAGCGCAAAGCACAGGATCCGCCGCCATTGTCAGAGAAACTCCGGTGATGGGTGGCTATGCGCAGTCGACCGTGGGCAGCGGCATGGCTGGATTGATCGGTGTCGGTGTTGACGCCCATGGCGACGTCTACTCTGCCGACGTGATGGGCGGCGTCAACGTTTGGGTTCCCAGTGGCCGGGACTACGCCGAACACAACGTCATGAAGGGGCTCTCGCTCTCGCCCATCGGCCCCATGGCTTTCGATGGCGCGAACAATTTCTACTTCGCCGAATTCCCGAACAGCCGCATCTGGAAAGTTTCTCCGTCGTTCCCGGTGCCACCCGCGCTTGCATGCGGCGCACCGGCGGCTCCATCCGGTGGACAAGCGACCGCAGCCCCACAGCACTAAGCGCGAGCAGATTTAGTTGCGCGTCCAGGCCCCGATCGGGTAAACAGCCATCCAACGAAGGATAGGAGCGGTGCGGCTTTTGAAAAGCGATCTCAGTGTGTTGGATCCCAGCCATCTGCTGCAGCCTGCGCGCCTCAGTCTTGAAAAGCTGGTGCTGCGCCAGGCAGAGCCACTGAACCTCGAAGGCCCGTACTCTGCGCTCGACAGACGAGTGACCGCGAGCGAACGGTTCTATGTGCGCTGCCATTTTCCAGTCCCCGCCATCGATGCGCGGAGTTTCCGGCTGGCCATTGAAGGAGCGGTCGAACGGCCGATGACGCTCTCGCTCGAAGATCTGGCCGATCTTCCTGCGATGACGCGCATCGCTACGCTCGAATGCGCGGGAAACGGACGGGCCTTTCTCGATCCACCCGCGGAGGGCGTGCAGTGGCTGTCGGGCGCCGTAGGGACGGCTGAGTGGGGCGGGGTTCGGATGAGCGATCTTCTCGCGCGCGCCGGGTTGCAGCCCGACGCGGTGGATCTGGCGCTGGAAGGCGCAGACCATGGCAAGCCGCAGCACCTGCCCCTGCCTTCCGGTACGGTCCCCTATGCCCGCAGCGTGCCTGTTCGCGACGCCGAACATGTCCTGGTGGCATTCGCGATGAACGGCCAGCCGCTTTCGCCGGAACACGGATTTCCGCTGCGGGCGATTGTTGCCGGGCACTACGCGATGGCTTCGGTGAAGTGGCTGACGCGCATCCGCGCGCTGACCGAGCCATTCCAGGGGTACTTTCAGACTTCCGACTACGCGTACTGGGACGAAACGGCGGTGCATCCGGTGCGGAGGCCGCTGCATGCGATGCAGTTGAAGGCCTCGATTGCGCGGCCGGTGGCCGGGGCGGTGGTGAATGCCGCGTCGACGGTGACGATTGCGGGAGCCGCCTGGGCCGACGGACCGGAAGTCGAGGCGGTCGAAGTCTCGACGGACGGCGGATCGAGCTGGGATGAGGCCGAACTGCTGGATCCCGCAGAGCACGGAGTGTGGCGTCGGTGGCAATTTCCCTGGCGGGTTGGGCCGCCGGGAGACTACACGCTGCTGGCTCGGGCGCGGGATGCGGAAGGGAATGTGCAGCCGGGTGAGCGAGATCCACGGTGGGATACCTATGTGATCCACCACATCGTGCCGGTGACGGTTACCGCGCGGTAGCGCTGGTTCGGGAAAACACTTCAGGAGGTCTTGACCGCCGACGCCGTGCCGGAGTACGTTATCCCGCATGGGCGAAGAAAAAGCGAATCATCCGGCGACCGGCGCTCCCTCTCAGAGCGATTTGTTTCAGGGCGACTCGTTCGCTCCCGTGTTTTCCATCATCGGCCAGCACCATACCGGCATCGCTCGTCTGGCAGCTGCCGGCGAAGACGCCGGCCATCGCGGCGGCAAAAACGGTCAGGGCGTGGAATTCCGCACCATCCAGACGCATTCGCTGCTGAACCGCGTGGTCTCGAAGCGGGGAATCTTTTTTGACTGGGCGATCAATCCGTATCGCGGCTGCGAGTTCGGCTGCCGGTACTGCTACGCACGCTACACGCACGAATTCCTCGATAAGGCCGATCCCCTTCTCTTCGAGCGCGAGATCTACATCAAGCAACAGGCCGCCTGGCTGCTGCGGCAGGAACTGAAGCAGGTGGCAGCGGACGAGGAGATCGCCATCGGCACGGCGACCGATCCCTACCAGCCCATCGAGCGGCGCGAGCAGGTGACGCGGAGCGTGCTGGAAGTCTTTGCCGAGCGAGGGGGCCTGAGTCTCGGCATCGTGACCAAGTCGACGCTGATCGAACGCGATATCGATCTGCTGACGCAGATTGCGGCCCGGAACCGGCTGACCATTTGCCTCACGATCACGACTCCGGATGCGCGGCTGGCCCGCGTGCTGGAGCCACGGGCTCCCCGCCCGGACCTGCGCTTCAGAACCGTGGAGCGGCTGCGCGAGGCTGGGTTGCGGGTTGGGATTCTGTGTTCACCGCTGATGCCAGGGATCACCGACACCGCGCCGGCGCTGGAGCGGATGGCAACGCGGGCGAAGAAGGCGCGGGCGTGCTTCTTTTCGGCGCAGCCGCTGTTCCTGAAGCCATGCTCGCGGCCGATGTTCCTGCGGTTCGTAGAGGAGCACTTTCCGCAACTGCTGCAATCCTACGAGACGCGCTATCGCGAGCACGCCTTTGTGAGCAAAGCTTATGCCGAGCGCGTGCGGTCGCTGGTGCAGGCCGTGGTCAGGAAATACGGACTGGGAGACCGCTTCAGCGCGGAGGCGCGGAAGCGCGTCCAGCCGTCGTGGCCCTCGCAGGGCGATCTGTGGGAGGGACTGCAGAGGAGGTCGGCGTAATCGGATTTTCACGGAGTCCGCATGCTTGCTGCGTGAAATCGTCAATTCAGTTGCGGCGCTCCCGGCCGTTGCGTATAGTTCGAGCAAAGCCAGGTAAATCTAAGGAGCGTAGGCATGCCAGCGGTGGAAGCAGCAGCGGTGATCGGGAAGTCCGTGCAGATTCGCGGCGAAGTGAAGGGCAATGAAGACCTGCAGGTGGAAGGTATGGTGGAAGGAACGATTTCGCTGCCTGAGAATCGGCTGACGATCGGCGCCCATGCGCACGTGAAGGCCAACCTCGTTGCGCGCGACGTGGTGGTGATCGGCGAGCTGACCGGCGACATCCAGGCCAGCGGCCGGGTGGAACTGCGTGCAGGCTGCTCGATGACCGGGGATATTCACGCCGGGCGGCTTTCCGTGGAAGAGAACGCGATCTTCTCCGGCAAGGTGGAGCTGAGTGGCGGCTCGAACGCCAGTGCGGCCCATGGTGAGAAGGCGTCCGCGGTGGCCGTGCCCCAGGTTGCGGCTGGCGCCGGATCGCAATCGGGCGCGCTGTTCGGCGCGAACTGACAGGCAAAGTTCAGGGATTAGAGGTTAGTGAAACGGCTCTGCATCCGGCGAGATGCGGAGCCGTTTTCATTTCCGGCGCTGGCGTCCTTACTCCGCGACGTGCATCGTCGCCGTAAGCGGCGTGTCGGCTGATGAGGAGCCGGCGAGGATTTGGTAATCGCCGGGCGCCATGGTGAAGTCGTTCTTCCCCACATCGAAGGTGGAGAGCGTGAGCGCGTTCATGCTGACGGTGACCGTTTTTGACTCGCCCGCTTTGAGCGCGACGCGGTCCCAGCCGACCAATCGGCGATAGTTGTTTTCGCCGGTGGAAGCCGGGAGAACCGCGTACACCTGAGCGATTTCGGTTCCCGTGCGAACCCCGGCGTTGCGCACGGTGAAGGTCGCGGTGTGCTGCGCGGCATCGACATGGAGGCCGGAGAACTCAAAGTGGGTGTAGGAGAGACCGAAGCCAAACGGGAAGAGCGGCGTCTTGTGCTCCGACTCGAACCATTTGTAACCGACACGGGCACCTTCCGCGGTGTAGTCAGCGTCGAAGGGCGTCTCCTTGCCGAAGCCGGCTTCCGGCAGACTGCCCTTGGCCGCGATGTGCAATCCTGGCACCTGCGGATGCGGAAGCTGATCGTCGGACTTCGCGAACGTGACCGAGAGACGGCCGGAAGGATCGACCTGGCCGAAAAGGATCGACGCGAGCGACTGCGCGCCGCCGATGCCCGGATACCAGGCTTCGACGATGCCCTGAACCTTATCGGCCCACGGCATGTCGACCGGGCCGCCGGTCTCGAGAACCACGATCGTGTGCGGATTCGCCGCGACTACGGCATTCACCAGCGCGTCCTGATCGACCTTCTTGCCGTTCTCATCGAGGACGGGCAGTTCGCTCGTGGGGCGATCCATGCCTTCGCTCATCCACTGGTTCACGAAGACGATGGCGATCTGTGACGATGCGGCCAGCTTCGCGGCCGCCGCCGGATCGATGCCGGGATCGTATTCGACCTTGGCATCGGGCGCATCTTTGCGGATTTCCTTCAACGGAGACGACGGGAAGTAAACCACCTCCATCCAGTTGGACCCGCCCGCATGCTTCTTGCCGCGGAAGGGAACCGCGTTGCCTCCGGGCGCGTCCACCTGCGCGGATCCGCCGCCGGAGAGCACTCCCACGTCGGCGTGGGAACCGATGATGGCGATGGACTTCACTGATGCCGCGGAGAGCGGGAGGATGCGATCCGCGTTCTTCAGCAGCACAATGCTCTCATCGGCGATGTGTTTGGCATCGTCGCGGCCGCGGAACGGGTCAGTCTCCTGGAATTGCGGCGGATTATCGATGACGCCGTTGGCGAACATGCTGCGCAGCACCCGGTGCACCGCATCGTCGAGGCGCGACATCGGAACCTGGCCGGACTGGATCGCCTTCTCGAGCGGGTCACCGAAGTAGCGCGAGCCAGGCTGCTCCTGATCGAGACCGGCGGTGAAGGCGTGGACGTCAGAATGTGTGCCGCCCCAGTCCGACAGCACGAAGCCCTTGAAGTCGAAATCCTTCTTCAGAACCTGATTCAGCAGGTAGTCGTTTTCGCACGACCAGTCGGTGCCGCCAGGAGGGGTAATCGTGTCCTTGTTGTAGGAGCACATGACACCGGCCGGGTGCGCGATGCCGAGGGCGATCTGGAAGCCGAGCAGATCGCTCTCGCGCGCCGCGCGCTGGCCGATGATGGCGTTGACGATCGTGCGCCCGGTTTCCTGATCGTTGAAGGCGTAGTGCTTGATGTCGCCCATGACCTGATTCGACTGCACGCCGGCAGCGAGCTTGCCCACCATCGTGCCCGCCAGCAGCGGATCTTCGCCCGCGTACTCAAAATTGCGCCCGTTGCGCGGCTCGCGCATCAGGTCCATGCCGCCGCCGATCGACATGTTGTAGCCCATGTCGCGCAGCTCGCGGCCGATGACGGAGCCGTAGAGGAAGAGGGCATCGGGATCCCACGAGCAAGCCGCGCCGATGACCGACGGCAGCAGCGTCGCGTAGTGGCTGCCCGCGGCGGAGAGGCGCACGCCGACGGCCGAATCGGCCATATTGATGCCAGGTATGCCGAGACGCGGCACCCCCTCCACGTAGCCTGCGCCGCCCAGCGAGCCCTTCGGAATGGCAGCGTCGGCGCGAAGGCCGTTCCACCCCGTGCCGTGGACGAAATTCATCTTCTCGTCGAGGGTCATCTGTTTGATGACGAGGTCAGCGCGCTGATCCGGAGAAAGGGACGTGTCCATCCATGGACGCGGGGGTGGCGCACCCTGCGCGAGAGCGGAAGCGCCGGCGAAAAAGAGCGCGGTGGAAGCACAGAGCAGAAGGCTTTTGGCGGAATCTGAAAACATACGCATGGAGACCTCGGAATGCAAAGGAATGCTACCTGGCGGCTGTGAGCAGCGTCAAGCTGAATCGTTTGAGCAAAGGGAAAAAGCGCGGGCCGGGCTTCTGAAACAGAGCGCAGTCCGCAATGGCTCAGTCACTGGATTTGCCGGAAACGAGCTTCGCAGCCTGCTTCAGCAAATCGGCTTCCTTTTCGAGCGCATCCGACACACGAACGATCTGCTGATCCGCCTCGATCCACTGGCTTTGCTCGATCGCCTCGCGCACGCCCGGAATCGTCTTCACGCCATAGCCGGTATAAAAGCCGGGCGCGTAGAGCAGATGCTCGAACCAGGGGCGATTCGGCAGTCCAGCCGGGCTCGTGAGCAGCCTTTCGCTGCGGATGAGGTCGGGGTTGAGGCCATCCGGAGCGACGCCGCCGGCAGCCGCAAACGCTGCGTCGAAGGTTTTTGCGGCTTCGGTCAGATCGTCGGAGGCCTGGTCGAGCGGCGCGAAGTTCAGATACGGCGGCACTGCTTCGGGTTTGGGAGGCACCAGCGTTTTCTTCGGATCGTAGAGCGCCTGGTAGACGCCCTCCTGGATTTGGCGATTGCGCTCCTTCACCTCGTCGCGTCGCTGATCGGCCAGCGTTTTGAGCTGCGTCACGTAGAGGTGTACGGTGTCGGCGAGGTCGCCGAACTGGAAGGGCAGGGTATCCGCGTCGGCCATGCGCAGGACCATGGTGCCGGCAGTCTGGGCCAGCGCGCGCTCGTAGTCAAAGGTCGTGTCCATGAAGTGCGTGTAGTAGTAGAAGTCGTCGTAGACGGAGTGATACTGGCCTCCGCCTTCGTCTTCGCCGCCATAGCTGAGGTTGACGCTGGCGATGCCGAGGTGGTCGATGAAGACGGTGTAGTCGGAGCCGGAGCCGAGCGCGGGAATGCGCAGGTCGGCTCGCTCCCGGATCTCCTTGCGCTCGGCCGGAGTGGCGCGAGAGATATCGACCAGGCGAACGCGCTTCCACACTGTCATCTTCGTTTCCGGGTCGGTGATGTCTTTCGCGACGTCGTTCACAAAGTTCTCGAGCGAGTGCGATCCGCTGGCATGAAAGTAGCCGCGTCCGTTGCCGTCGGAGTTGAAGTACGCGACGGCGTGCTTGCGCAGCTCGTCGGCGTGCGTCTCCGCCCACTCCGTTGAGCCGAGAAGGGCAGGCTCTTCGCCATCCCAGAAGCAATAGATGATGGTGCGCGCGGGTTTCCATCCCTGCTGCAACAGCTGGCCCAGAACGCGCGCTTCCTCCAGCTCAGGGCTGGTGCCGGAGAGCGGATCTTCCGCGCCATTCACCCATGCATCGTGGTGGTTGCCGCGGATGACCCACTGATCGGGGAATTTTGCCCCGGGGATCCGCGCGATGACATCGTAGAGAGGCTTGCGATCCCAATTGAAGGCGACGGCGAGGTGCGCCTCGGCCTTGCTTGGGCCGACGTGATAGGTGAACGGCAAACCGCCGCGCCACGCTTCGGGCACGGTTGCACCGCCCAGCGCCTTCAGGAAGGGCTGCGCGTCGTCCCACGAAATGGGCAGCACCGGGATTTTCGTGATGGTCTTTACCTGGTCCAGCGGAATGAGCTTCACGCCTGCGACCGCGCCCACGCCCGGCGTCTGCGGATCGCCCGGGTAGATCGGCATGTCCATCACGCTGCCACGCTGCGCGCCGTCGGCGGGGCGCATGGGGCCGTCCGGGTACGGATCGCCGCGGTAGAAGCCGTCGTCGCGGGGATCGGAGTAAATGATGCAGCCGATGGCGCCGTGCTCGGCGGCTACCTTCGGCTTGATGCCACGCCAGCTCTCGCCGTAGCGCGCGATCACGATAGCGCCTCTGACCGAAATGCCCATGCGGTCGAGCACCTCATAGTCTTCCGGCCGTCCGTAGTTCACGTAGACCAGCGGAGCGGTCACGTCGCCGTCGCGCGAGTAGGCGTTGTAAGTGGGAAGCTGCTCAGCGGTCTGGCTTGATGTGGGATCGACAGCGATCGGAGGCTCCTGCAGCTTCGCCGTGTACGGCGCATCTCCCAGCAGCTCGAGCTTCCGCGATTTCGGCGTGGGGAAGAGCGCGGAGAACTGCTCGATCTGCGCGTCCAGCCCATAAGACTTCAGCTGAGCCAGCAGCCACTCGGCGTTGTCCTTGTCGTACGGCGAACCGACGTGGTGTGGACGCGCCGAGAGCCGCCGCATGTTTTCGCGAATATGGTCGCGGTCGGGCAGTGCGCGGAACTTCTGTTCCCACGAAACCTCCGTGGCGGAGTCGGCGGGCGTATAGCCGCGCAGAACGCGATCGGTATCGGTCGCGTGAGCGGCGAGGGCAACCAGGCAAACGGCGGCGAGGGGCAGGCGCATGACGTGAGTCCTTTGGACGGGCGATTTTCAGGACGAGGGGATGCTGTAACCCAATTCCGCAAGCCACTATAAAGGTAGACGCCGCGCTGGCAAAGCGCGGCGAGTCTCGATTTGCAGATTGTGACGATGGGCGCGAGCCGAGTCCCGCGTGTTAACGCGCCGCGGCCGTGGCCTGCAGATACTCCTCGTACGGACCCTTGAAGTCCTCGATCGTTCCTTTGTCGAAGTGCCAGATCCGGGTGGCGACTTCGTCGATCAGGTCGTGGTCGTGGGTGACGATCAGCACCGTTCCCTCGTAGCGCTGCAGCGCGATATTGAGCGCGTTGATGGCTTCGAGGTCGAGATGGTTCGTCGGCTCGTCGAGCAGCAGCAGGTTTGGCTTCTGCAGCATCAGCTTGCAGAAGATCAGGCGCGCCGTCTCGCCGCCCGAAAGCGCAGCCGTCGGCTTCAGGCCCTCTTCGCCGCGGAAAAGCATCTGGCCGAGGATGCCGCGAATGTCTTCGGTCGTAGCCTTCTCGTCGAACTGGCGCAACCAGTCGGCAACCGTGGTGCCGGGCTCGATCACGCCGGTGGTGTCCTGCGGAAAGTAGCCGATCTGGACTTCGTGGCCCCATTTCACGGCGCCGGCGTCCAGGACAAAGTCCTTCTCCGCGAGCGCGGGCTGGTTCGCGAGCAGCGCTTTCAGCATCGTCGTTTTGCCCTGGGCGTTGCGGCCGATGAGCCCGATCTTCTCGCCGCGCATCACGCCGGCGGCGAAGTTATCGATGACGGTCACGTCGCCATAGGTTTTCCGCAAGCCCTCCATGTCCACGACGTACTTGCCGGAGGGGCGCGTTTGGTCGAAGCGGAGGTAGGGGCGCTGGATGTTGGAGCGCGCCAGCTCCGTGGTTTGTAACCGTTCCACTTCCTTCTTGCGGCTGGTCACCTGGCTGGACCGTGTGCCAGCGGAGAAGCGAGCGATGAATTCGTTCAGCTGGGCGATCTTTTTCTCGCGCTGCGCGTTTTCCGATTCCAGCCGCGAGCGGATCTGCGTCTTCGCCAGCACCATGTCGTCGTACCCGCCGGTGTAGGTGATGATCGTCTGGTAGTCGATGTCGGCGATGTGCGTGCAGACTGAGTTGAGGAAGTGCCGGTCGTGCGAAATCGTGATCAGCGTTCCCTCGAAGCGGCTGAGGAAATCCTGGAGCCAGTGGATGGAGTCGAGATCGAGGTAGTTGGTCGGCTCGTCGAGCAGCAGCGCCTGCGGCTTGCCGAAGAGCGCCTGCGCCAGCAGCACGCGGACCTTCTGGCCTCCCTGCAGCTCGCTCATTTTTCGCTCGTGCAGGTCGTCGGCGATATCGAGCGCCTGCAGAAGTACGGCCGCGTCGGACTCAGCCGTGTAGCCATCCTCCTCGCCGACCACGCCCTCGAGCTCAGCAAGGCGCATGCCGTCGTCGTCGGTCAACTCGGCCTTCTCGTAAATCTTGTCGCGCTCGGCGAGGGCTGCCCAGAGAGGCTTGTTACCCATCACGACCGTATCAATGACACGGAAGGCGTCGAAGGCAAACTGATCCTGGCTGAGGACGGAGAGCTTTTTCGGCCGGACGACGGTGCCCTTCTGGGGGTCCAGGTTGCCGGAAAGGATCTTCATAAACGTCGACTTGCCGGCCCCATTGGGGCCGGTCAGGCCGTAGCGCCGACCGGGCGTGAAGGTCGTCGTGACCTCTTCAAACAGAACTTTAGCGCCGTAGCGCATGGTGACATTGCTGACTGAAAGCATGAAGGTCTCAGGAAATGAAGTCGCAAGAACGTGCTCTTATCAGGATAAAGGATGCGGGGCAGCTGGCCGGACCGAGCAAAATTTTCACACTGCAGCCATTTCTACAGGGCTACCGTTCCCGATCTGCAGTAAAAGTCAATGAAAATAAAATGTTTATGTCGTCACAGAGATGGAACTTCTCGTGCTCGCGCCCAAGGCGCAGTGGTTCGATTTCGAGGAGGCAGCATGGAAGAATCTCTGGTCGGGCGCATCATCCCCGTTCTGGCAGCGGTGGTTATCGCGGGAGGCGGAATCGTGTACGCCGTTCATGCCCACAGCGGAGCGCAGCGTCTGGCGGCGCAGAATCAGCAGGAGACGGCGCAGCTCGCGGCCGCGCAGACCCAGCTCAACGACCTGACCGCCAAGGTCAACGCAATGTCGACCCAGCAGGCTGCGGCGCAGCAGGCCGCGCAGGCTCAGGCGCCGGACGCCTCCACCGCGCCCATCGTCCATCATCTGACGAGGCCCCATGCCGCTCGTAAACCTGATCCGCGCTTTGCGAAGATGCAGTCGCAGCTCGACCAGCAGGAGCAGGAGATCCAGCAGACCCGCGGCGACCTGACCAGCACCGCGACGCAGCTCAACGGCTCCATCGCGCATACCCACGACGAGCTGGTCGTGCTGGAGAGGCGCGGCGAGCGCAGCTACTTCGAGTTCGACCTCGCGAAAGAGAAGCAGTTCAAGCGCGAAGGCCCTGTCGGCGTGAGCCTGCGCAAGGCGAACGTGAAGCACCAGTATGCCGATCTGCAGCTCATGATCGACGATCGCGACCTCGTCCAGAAGCACGTGAACCTCGACCAGCCGGTGATGTTCTACATGCCGGATACCGAAGTGCCCATCCAGATCGTGATCAACGAGATCACGAAGGACCACATCCACGGCTACGTGAGCGCGCCGAAGTATCGTAAGAGCGAGCTGGCTGCCATGGACGACGCAAATGCGACAGGAGCGCAGGATGCGTCCGCCGGCACGGTGGCGCAGCCGGCGCCGCGCAAAAAGCTGACGGTGGCGCAGCAGGACGGACCGCAGCAGTAAGAATTTCCTGAGGGTTGCCCAGGTCCGCGCGAGCCGTGACGGGCTCGCGCGGATCTGTGTTTTCGTGCTGCCTGATCCGCTATACTTGCCGGTTGTCCTGAAGTTCTTCCTATGAAAATTCTGGTGTGCATCAAGCAGGTTCCGCAGAAGGACGTGCCGCTGCGGCTGAACGAGAGCGCGACCTGGATTCGCGACGACGTCTCATGGGAGACCAACGAGCCTGACGCCTACGCGCTGGAAGAAGCCCTGCGGCAGAAAGAAAAACACGGCGGCGAAGTGGTGGCCATCACAGCGGGCCCGGCCCGGGCGCAGCAGGTGCTGCGCGAGGCGCTGGCCAAAGGCGCGGATCGCGCGATCCATCTCGAAGACGACCGCTTTGTCCATCTCGACTCCGGCAACACCGCCCGCGCCATCGCCGCGGCCATTCAAGGCGAGAACTTCGACCTGATCGTGACCGGCCTCCAGAGCGACGACTTCGGCGCGGCGCAGACCGGCGTCCTGCTGGCCGAGGTCCTCGGCATTCCCCACGCCACCATCATCATCGGCATTGCAGCTGCGGAGGGCGGCCACCTGAAGCTGAAGCGCGAGCTGGAGGCCGGG
>Ga0335072_10010346_pt1 | contig 13441 bp, 25 predicted proteins | sample Lox_Sample_21_FD_206725 | JGI IMG/M metagenome (GOLD analysis project Ga0335072, IMG submission 206725) | Soil microbial communities from Loxahatchee National Wildlife Refuge, Florida, United States - Lox_Sample_2.1 | ecosystem: Environmental > Terrestrial > Soil > Wetlands | place: USA...
GCAACCCCGGCCTTGTGCGCGAGGAGCTGGCGAGACACGTTTCCCGAATCACGCTCAGGACGGTCGGGGAACAAATTCGCTATAAAGGCGAGTGGAAAGTGGTAGGCGATACGGGTGGTGCCGAGGGACGGAATAGCACCCAGCGCGCCGCTGATTTCCTTGGAGTTAGATTTGAATTCGCCGTCGCTGCCGTCGCTTGAGTTGAAAATAAGACGTTTTTTTCTAGAATTGGCCTGTCCTACAATTTGAGCTTGGAGGGGACGGTCAATGGGAAGCAGCGTGAAGCGTGTTGAAGCGATTATGACGAGCACGGGCGGAGACGAGTATCCCGTTCGTCTCAGTTTAGAGCTGCATGATTCTGAGACTGGGCGAGAGACGATTTCAAAAATGACTCTGGCCTCGGACTTCGTTCCGGATGGGGAGTACGTCCTCGAATTCGTCCTGGGAAAACCGTGTCACGAACACGTTCGTGTGCAGAATGGCTCTCTGATATCCAGATAGAGAATTAAATCCCTTGGCAAAACTCAAAGAGGGGAGTTTTGCCACGCCCGGCGAGCTGACCTGGTGGAAATCTCCATCCGGTCCGCAATGGCGCGCCACGCAAGCCCGGACGCGCGAAGCTGACGAATCCTAGCGGCATCAACCTCCCGCCGCGGACGCCCGAGCCGCTTGCCCTTGGCCCTCGCATTCCGAAGCCCCGCGCGAACCCTTTCGGCAATCAGACTGCGCTCCAATTCAGCCACTGCGCCTAAGATTGTGAAAATCATCTTGCCCGTCGGCGTGCTTGTGTCGAGCGATTCGGACAGGGAGACGAATGCGATGCCGAGAGCGTTGAAAGTTTCGAGCGCGCGGAGAAGATGCGAGACGGAACGGGCGAAACGGTCAAACTTCCAGACTGCGACCACGTCGAAGCGGCGCTTGTGGGCGTCAGCCATGAGACGATCCAGTTCAGGGCGCCGATCTTTGGCACCAGAGATCCCAGAATCCACAAACTCGCCGGCGATCTGCCAGCAGCGGCGTTCGCAGTACTCGCGCAGCTCGCGCGTTTGCATCGTGGCGTCCTGTCCGTGGTTTGTCGTGCTCACTCGCGCATAGATGGCGGCTCGCATTTGGTCCTCCGATTTTAAGTTTCTTAAAATCCTGCACGGCCCCGAGGGGCCGCACTGCTCAATTGAGCTGTGAAATGACGCACAATCCTGAGCCGAGGAACGCCGGCGGTTTGATCGCGTTCTCCACGGTGTTTAGGCGGATCGCCGTCCAGTTGATGAAAGTGATGACATTTCCGCGCGTTGCGATTTGGACCTGGACATCTTTGGGTGTGCGACCCTTGGGAATCTCAGCGAACATGGAGAATCCCTTCTGGCCGTCATTGCGAAGGAAATTCCAGAACAGAATCGAGCCACTTTTCGACTCGCGATATTCAGGAGGCCCGAAAGTCGCTTCGAATAGTTGCGGTTCGTAACGAGTCGCTCCTTTCACCTTGTTCGTCACCGGCCGCTGTCCAAGCACGCGGACGAATTGAAACCTCTTCGACTTCGCGAGCTGACGTTCGATGTTGCGTTCGTCCCGTTCTCCTTGCGTCATAGGATGCTGCTTTACCTTGCGCTGCTTCGAATCCGCTTCCTTGGCCTCGTAGGTCGGACCATCGGAGTGAACGATGTCACATGCGATGCCTGTAGCACTTTCCGGGTCTGTCGCACGAACGCGAAGAGTGGATTTGATTTTGAACCGGGGCCAATCGATGGTGACATCCCAAAGCGGCCAGGCTGACTCCACGTCGGTTTTCGTAATCGGATTTGTGCTCTCCATTTGTCTCTCTCCATCCCGCTGTTCCTCATCGGCGTCGCGAGCGGGATTTGATTTGCGACGGACGCCCGGCTAGGCCGCGCGTTTCGGAGCTGCGAGATTCTTGGAAAGTCGGGCAACACCATGCGCTTCGCGCGCCATCGCCGTCAACTGGTGAAGGTGCTTGCAGTGGCGTTTGCGTGCGAGGCGCCGGAAGGTGAAATCCCGGCATTCGCAGAACCAGCGCCGTTGACGGGCGCGGCGGATAAACTGCGCGACGTATTGCGTGCCGGGTCGAGATTCGCTTTCGACGTAGAACGTGCGGACTCCTGGAGTACGGTTGAGGGCGGCTATGATCGTCATGGCGTCGCTCCTACTCGAAAAGCCGAATGCCTAACTTGCAGCATTCATCAGTTGTGAGCGGACCATCCCCAATCCGGCGGCCTTCGCCGTCGTATTCGTGGACGCCCAGCTCGACTTTATCGTGGGAGATCTGAAGCGCGGTGACTGACTGCGGGAAAGGGACGACGTTTTGCTGTGATACGATTTGCGAAGCCATTTTCCACCTCCACGTGGAACTTGGTTAGCCTCGCGCTGGTGTTCGATGCACCGGCGCGGGGCGCTTTCCTCTACCGCTTGGGCTTTGCCTTCCGGCCGCGGCCCTTACGGTAGTTTTCGAGCTTGTACTTCCGAGCGCGCTCCACGTCGCGGTCGTTCCAAAGACGTGCATTCACGCCGCCGTTCGTCAGCCGCCGAGGCTCTGCGATCTTTCCGCCCAATAGCCAACGGATCAGCGTCATCTTGTGAACGCCGAGAATTTTGGCGACATGCGCCGTGGAGTAGCTTTTCATAGCGCCTATACTATTAGCATATTAAGGCTCGCGTGTCCAGTGAAAAGGGTGTGCGGTCGAGGGTGCCGCGATGTAAGCTTGTGCCGTAATTCACTTCTCGCATACTCGGAGGTACGGCGATGGAGTCACAACAAGCCGGCAAGGTCGCGAGTGATTCGGCAGTAGAAACTCGTCATTTCCTTTCGTTGGGCGCGGTAAAGGGCATTGAATTCACATGTAAGAAGTGTTGGGTCAGGATCACCCTGATACCAGGCGAACCCCTGAAAAGGAACAACGTCGCGCCGTATAGTTGCTGGAATTGCGGTGAATCGTTCACGGGGAGGAATACCGCACTTGAAAATGCGTTCGAGCGATTTGTCATCTTGATTGGCGAAATCGCGAAGCGCAAAGCGGAAGCACCAGCAGAGCTGCGCCTTGAAATCTCCGCAGAAAATGAAGTGGGTGTTGATGCTGCCAAAACTGTGAGCGCTGGTCCGCCGGAAAAAACTGTGTGAGAACGTCTCCTCTGGGAGTTGAAAAAAATCCTGGAAAAATGGTCTTGCCTCTGGACAAGGTTTCGTGGTTGTGATAAATTTATACAGTCTTATAAAAAGCCGCGTGACACTCCAAATGCTCACGCGCAGCCCGTAGCGGGCGGAAGTCTACTGCTCAAGCCGGAGAGCGAGACTCCGGTGAGCCTTCTCCCCGAAGGCAAAAGCACGGAGGCGGGAAGCACGAAAAATCCCCGCTCCGAACACCCAAACAAATTTGCTAGTCGTGTTTCGCACCCGAAGACTCTTCCCGGCAACGTGAGGAGTTGGGAAAGTGGTCCTCATCATTCCCAAGGTGCCCCGCGACAGCGCAGCCGGATTCAGCGGCACTCCGCTATCCGTGTGTTTGGGTTGAGAGCTGAGATGGAAGAACGCTTTCAATATTTCAAAATTCCCGCGACGGTAAAAGCCCCAATCTTGGTGTTCAATGGGTCAGATTATTTGGTCAGTGATGCTCGGATTGACCTTCGCGGATTGCGAAAAGCAGGGACGCGACGGATACGCGCGGATTTCGGGCCTCCGACCGGAATTCGGATCCGTGACGTTCGCGTTTATGACTCATCCGCAGACCCGGAATGGAATTTCAAGCGAGGAAATTCAGGAAGACCGGGACCTCGCCAAGTCGTCCGTAGCAGGCCGAATCGTTTGTATCGCGGCCGAGGGCGGACGCTTCGCGGTGGGGCAATTTCATTCGACATGAAGAACTTTCCGGCAGGTGCGGCGCTCAAGGTTTGGGACGTTCCTTGCGATGCTGAAAAGAAGACCGAAATTCCGAACACAGTGAAGCCACCGAAGAGATCTACATGAAAAGCATTGGCAACACAATTCGGAGCCGGCGTAGCAGGCTCAAGATGTCGCAGACAGCCCTCGGCGAGAAGGTGGGAAAGTCCCAGGTCTGGATTTCACTCGTCGAATGTGGGCGCATCGCGATTGACGATGCCACTGCCAGAAAGATCCTGGAAGCGATCGATCTTTACGAGCGGGAAGTGGTCTCTGGGGAGACAGCGTCCTATGACGGCGTGCGTCTACGCGATCGAAGGGTAAAGGTGCCCGCTTCGCAGTCGTAGAGGATTTTGGGATTCCGAAAATTCAAGAGCTACTTTAAGTCGTGACAAATGGACCAAGACAACGCCGCCGGAGAAGCTCCGCGCCCGAAAAAGAAGCGCTATCTGCGGACGATTTTCCTTCCGAACTCTTCGCCGGTGCCGAATTGGTATCTTGATGGGGTCCTTTCCGATTCCGATGTTCCGCACGCAGCTCGGAGCGTCTTCCTGTTCATGCTTCGGAAAACCGTTGGGTGGGACAACCGAGTCGAGGAACTTTCGCTGGCCGAAATTCAGAGCGGCGCATCGGTTACACGTCCGACCGCGATCCACGCTGTTAGGGTCATATGCGATTGCTGGGGCCTGTTTCACAAATCCCGCGGGCGAAAGGGTCAGCATTCCAGCGTTTACACGATCGGTGGACTGACCGATGAGGAATTTTTTGAGAGAAGTTGTCTGATTTCGGATATCTACGGCACGTTATTTCCGAGCCCGTCGCAACTTCGCGAGACACCGTGTACGAGCGAACTACTGCGCCAGCAGCGTGCCAAGAAAAAGGCCGAGGAAGAGTCATTGGAAGCCCGAGAAAAGGCAAAGGCCACAGGACGCCAGAAGTAAAGTGGTTTTACCCACGCGGTCAAATGGCTTTACCTCTACCGGTCAAATGGTTTTACTTCTAGTGGTAAAGCGAGTGGTAAAGCGGACGGTACGTAAGTACTGAAGCAGTTGAATCAGACAAGAAGCAGATATGAAGCAGACGGGTTTGATTCTTTGGAAGCAGACGTGTCGGCCGGTGGGTTTGGTCCTTGGAGAAAGCAAACCCTCTTCGAGAATGAAGATGGAGCCTGAAAATCCATACAAGCGAGATGACGGAATGTGGGTCGTGACCGGCTTGCTCGCAGCCGCGTTTTTCTTCAGTCGCGGCCACCGGGCCGAAGCGGTCATCGTGACGCATCTTGATCGGGACGGCGGGACCGGCTTCGTCTTCGCTCCGAGTGAAGCAATGGATGTATCGATCGAGAGGTTCCGGAAAAACGGCTCCGCGAACATTCAAAATTTGATCTGGTCCTACGGCAAGGCGCGGGCATTACTCAAAAACAAATTTGGGCCAAAGCGGCCGCAGAGAAATAGCGCCGAAGGCGCGCAGGGAACCGCGTCTGACCGCGGCCGAGCGGGGGGTTAATGTCAGGGTCAACTTTATCAGGGGTAGAGGTTCGTGATGGCAGACCAAACCGAAAAGAATGAAGCACGTGCGGGCGCAACGGCTGAGGCCCCTCGGGTTTCGAGGGCAAAAAAAAATGCCGATTTTGTAGCACAAGTAAAGATCGATTTCGTCGAGTGGCTTGCGATGCCGAAAGAAGCCCGACATCCCAAAACACAGCGAGAGTTTGCCCGACTTCACGGCGTTCACGAGTCCACGCTGAGTTCCTGGCGCGAGGGCTTGGCCTCCGAAGTCGAGAGGATCGTAAAGACTGTTGCCGTCTATGCGCTTCCGGACGTAATGGAGAATTTGAAGCGATTGGCAAGGGGTGGGCCGGACATTCCGCCGAACGTCGTCCTCGGGGCGATTCAGACCTATCTCAGCTACGTCCACAAATGGGATCCGAAGAGCCCGGCCGCACGCGACAGAGGAGAGGGTCAGAAGGTTTTCAATCTGGGTTTTGGGGATGAGCGGGAGTTGCCTGCCGGACGAGACTTTGACTCCCGGATGGTTGTCGGGCCGATAAAAAAGAGTCCGCCCAACTAAGGAAAATATGGCGATTTTGCTATTCTTTGCCCGATTTTTCTAACTCTCCTATACGTAAGGTCTTACGTCGCAATTTCGGCTAAAAATAGGGCAAAAGAACAGCACGGTTTGAAGGCCGATCCGGGCGACGGATTTTAGGATTCCGAAAATGACGTCGGAAAGCGAACTGAATCGCGAGATCGGCGAGCTGTGCTTTCGCGTTGGCCTGGACGTGCTCGCGGGGCAGCTCGACGCCGTAGGCGCTGATCCCGAAGTCCTACAATTCGCGGCACGTTTTCTAAACAGGAGCAGAGGCATGAGTGATACAGAAATCGAGAGGCTCTTCAAAGAAGGTGATCTGCGGCCCAGGACGGTGCCCGAAGTATCCGGCGCACAACTGATCCCCGAAACCGACGAAGCTGCGATCGAGGAAACCTGTCGGAAATCGAGCACTGAGGCAGCGGCGAGGGCTGTTGAACGCGACTCGGCCGCGGCCAAATTCATTAGCAATTTCATCCTGGATTTGTTCGCAGCCCCGTTAGTGGCACGGTCGAATTCCAAAAGGGTACGGATGCTTGAAATCCTTACCTCGGCGGTCGAGGAGTGCTGCTTTGAAGATGAAGAAGAGGGCGACGGCGGCGGCCTTTGGGAACGCCTCCAGCTCGATCTTACGCGCGCGGAGAGTTTCATTTTCGAAGAGCCCGACGATGCTCGTTTCCGAAGGGGCGTGTATGTTGCATTCGAGCGGGCAGTGAAGTGTGGATTGGATTTCGTCGCATTGGCGGAGGCAATTCAGGATGAAAAACGTGCGGAGGAGTTACGAGCAGTCCGGCGACGCCTTCGACTTATCCCTCACGGGAAGCGTTCTGCGTCTTCGATTGCGGAAGATGAACTGAAAAGACTTCTCCGGTAGCATCGAAAAACCTTACCGGCGTCCTGAGTCCTGGGACGCCTTTTTATTTCGGAGGAGATTATGCCGCTTCATTATCTCGCGGGCTCCCTTGAGGAGCGATTCCAGGTCGATCCGATATACAGGGCCGTCGAATTGAAAGTTAGGACCTTAGAAAAAGCGGCCGATCTTTTGGAACTCGAACTCAAAGAACTCGAAGGTCGCTTGTCGGCGCTCGACGGGGCCGGAAATGATCGGGGCGCCGCACGTGTTCGTTTGGAACTCGACCAACAGCGCCAGAAGCTCAGCCAGACGCGCGCCGATTTGGAGCAAGCCTGGGCTGCGCGCAACGCCTTGATCGGGAAAAAGTCGTGACAGCAAGAGTCGAGAACGAATTGTTCGAAAGGGAGGTATCAAACCATGGGAGGATGGCCGTCAGGTTGGGATTCGTTGTTACGCCCCGCGCGGGCGGCGAAAGAGCCACCGGCGCCGGTGATGGACGCCGCAAGTTTGGGCCGGCTAAACATTGATCTCGCAAGTGCGGAGCGGGACTTCTGGAAAACTGCGCCCGAGCGTCGGCGTGAGGCAGAGAAGGCCGACCCCGCGCCGGGCTCGCAGGAAGAAATCGACGTACTGGAGGTCACCTTGAACCGGCTGAAGCGCGAAGAGTCGGATTTCTTGGAATCGACGCGCTTCGACTTTTTGTCTCGCGAGATTGAAACAGGACAATTGCAGGGTCGCCGGCTCGTCGAGGCGAAGCTCTTCGTCGATGGGTTGATAAGCCAGCGCGAGCATCTTGCCCAAAAGGTCCGAGAACTTACTGAGCGACATCGGTCACTCCTTGCGGCGCGCCGAATTCAGGAGCGCGAGCACCCGACGCCAGCCGCCGATGAGCTTCCGCCAAGCATGCTCGCCCCATTCGGTGGCCTCTACTACGGATTCTGAAGGCGTGGCAAAAACCCTACGCGCAGAGTAGCTGTAAAGTCTTGAATTCCCGAACTTGAAACCTAAAGAACGAACGTGGCGAAACCAAGTGTTTTCGCTACAGCATCCACAAAAAGACAGGAGCTATAAATGCCACCTCCCGAAGATTCCGCACATGCAATCCTGACCATCGTGCTCGCGTCGATCAACTCAGAGGCGGCCGCGCGTGAGATGCGGAAGGATTTCGAAAACGAGTTTGATCCGTGGTACAACGCGCGCACGCTGTCTCAGGTTCCTAAGAATTTCTTGCCCGCAGAGCGATCCGGCGATCCGTTGGTGGAGTCCATGCGGTCGCGAAAACCGATGAACCCGTTCGCCGCAGAATTTCTCGCCCAAGGCGTTCTGCGTCGGCTCGGGATTCGGACGGCCGAGCAAAAGATTTGCTCCGCCGCTGAAGCTCGCGAGCTTCCTGCGAACTTCGTAATCAAGCATGCGGGAGAACGTCCAGTTCAAAATCTAGTTTGGAAATCCGCCGAAGTCATCAAATCGATCCGCTCCGGCTGGTGTCTGGCTTCGCGCGTCGTTCCCGACGCTGCCAGCCTCGATTTCGTCTCGCGTACGTTTGCTAAATCCCATTCGGCTCATACCCAGCTATTAGTTCAGCTCGCGAAAACGCACGCCGCGAAAGATCGAGGATTCGAGGAGTTGCTCGCGAAAACGCTCGGCAAGTCTTGCGAACCGGCAGACAGATTTTTTCTCGGTTTCGTGCCCGCCCCTTGGGAACTTGAGCGGATCAAGTCGGCGATGGCGCTCGACGGGCCGAAGTATCTTCGCATCTGCGCGGCGCGAATTTTTCTGGGCTGCTCCGCGCCGCATTTCTCGAATACGTTGGTGAGCCTGACGGGCTCGCTCATCTCGATCGATCACTGCCGGGCGAACTTCGAAAACGGCGACGATTTGCGGATGCTTTTCAGATTCGTTGCTCGTGATTCCCGCGCGTTCGACGTTCTCGGCGGTGTCGCCGCTTTGACGGTAGACGACATCCGCGCGGCCGTTTCAGAGATTCCGCAACACCCGGCTTGTGGCTCGACTGACGGACTCGCTGATTACTTCTGCGAGCGGTTGCGACTCTGGAAAAACCTCTTCGCCATAAGCCATGCCGATCAAGTTGCAGAGGGTCTCGCAGTCCCGGCCTGATTTTCAGAATCTCAAAATCCATCCGTTTTCGGCGAGTGCGCTAAGGGAATGGTCGGCCGAAACCGCGTACTTCCGCGGCGTTTCGATCCTCCCGCGTCGTTCGCATCCAGGCGCGCCGCGGCGCGAGCCGTCTCCAGGAGGGTGCGGACGATTCAGCGGGGTCGGGAGTTCCCCGAGTTCTCCCGGCCCGCGAATTTTATGGAGTTCGGCGTGCGAGCGCAGTGTGGACCGACGCGCCGGATGGCGGTAGTGCTCCCCCGCCAACATTCACCGGTCTGCACGGAGCCGACGCTGGCGCTCCTCCCGATCCTTACCGGACCGGGAAAATCTGAGCAGCGTCGGCTCAAAAATTCTTTCTTTTCGGAGGATGAAAAAATGACAGAAGAAAAAACACCAGTCGAAGTTGGATCAGCACCAGCGTTTCCGCCAACTGCGGAACCGCCCGCGGGAGGTCCGATCGCATCGGCGGAACCGACCACGGCTGACTCAGGTCCGATCGGCAGCGCCAATTCCACCGCTCAAAGTTTGGCCGACGTCGTGCCGAATCCTGGCGACGAATAGCCGTCCACAGAATAGACCATCACGCGGGGCGATGCGTTCACGCGTCGTCGCGCCCTTTATCCGAACAGGAGGATTTAAAATGAGAAAAGCTCGTAAAATCTCGGCCGTATCCAATAAACGATCCATGTCACCCCGACGATGGAAGCGGGCGTCTCAGACCATGTGTGGGGCATCGGCAAAATTGTCGGGCCTCTCAACCCGCAAGAGAGTAAGGCTGCCTAAACTGAATCCCGTTCCCCCGACTTCCGAGTGGAGGGTTGGGGTTTCGGATTGTCGTTAGGCCCAGTTAAAAACGCTCACCAGAATATCTCGCGATTGAGGCTGGCAAGTACTTGGTCGTAAGAAAGTCCTTTGAAGAACGGGTGCCAATTTAGTGGTGCCAAAAATTTCATGGTTCCGAAAGCATCTCGCCAAACTGGGACCACGGTTCCCTTCAACCCCGCGCTGATTGCGTGCGCTTCTAATTGCTCTCTGAATTCTTCTTGCTGATTTTGAGCCTCAAGCCCAAATGAAGCGTCTACGGGGATAATAATCAAGTCGATGCCCTGTTCTTTTACGTGTGCGACTTTGTATCTTGGCATTTGGCACCTTCAGATATTGGCGGGATTATACATACGTTTGGCACCAAACCCAATAATATTTGCACGTGGCTAAATTTAAAATGATCCACTCAGGAGAAAGCACCATGACGGTGGACCGCGAAAGACCGCAAGAAGAAACCGACGCGGAAATCCCATTCGATCCCGTCGGTCCGACTCCGACCCAATCGCCGAACGATCCTGTTACTCCCGCGCCGGCTGAGGCAGCCGAGAGTCCATCTCAACCGCAAACGCCACTGATCGGCGAGTTTACGACGGCACCGACGAGAATCGAGCCGATTTGTTGATGAACGGGCCAGGTGCCCGAAGGAAAGGAAAAACCAATGCTATTCCTTGATTTTGGGGTCGCGGACGCACGCGGCGAGGGGATTTTCTGGTTTGTGGCGGATGTTGCGCCGACCTCCTCGACGGATCCAAACGTGTACGCTTGTGGAGTCGGATCTTGGTATTTGAACTACACAACGCCTGCCTTCTACATGAAAACTGCCGCGCCGAACACGTGGACGCAAATTTCCTAGCGGCCGCGTGATAGTACCCTTCAAAGACAATTGGAGCGATCGTGGATGAATGACGAGCACGAACTGGTATGCGTCGTGTGCGGGGACTCTCGAATACCCGCACCGCCCGATTCGACGGCGCGAACGAGGTTTTGGTGTCGCCTGTGCGTCGAACGCCTAGAGATTGCTCGCCACATCGCGGATGCGCGCAGTATTACTCTCCCAGAGGCGTGGCCGCTAGTCGGTGCGGGAAGCGCGAACGAAACACTTTTGGGATTTCTGGCCCTCTGCGGACGGTGATTCAGGTGCTTTATCGGTTTCCTTTTTGAGCACGGAGACACCAACTCCGTCACGCAGCATTCTCGCTTCGTCGTCGTACCAAGGTCCCCTCAGAGAGATTGCGATTGTCCTTCTGACAGGGCGTGCGTTTCCCGCCGCAACGACAATGTCGAGTCGGTATTCACCGGGACCGACGATGTGACTTCTGTCGTTTGGTGACGCTATCAGGTCGAAGGCCAGCGAGGTTTGTTGATCAGTGAGGGCCAATCGTGGCGCGTCCTCGTCCACAACGGCTCGGCGTGCCGGGTCGGTAATATGGCCTAGATCGCAGTGCTTGCCCATCCGAGGGGCAATGCGCGGGAAGTACATATTGCCGAAGTAAGCCCATTTGAGGTTCATTGGCGGAAACGTGCCAACCAGTTCCCACTCGTTGTCCACACGTCGAACGCGCAATCTTTCGGCATAGACCTCAGCGTTCTCTGCCGTTGCGTTCCCGGTGTTTTCGATCCACAGCCTGAGATAAACGGAATTTGCGAATGTCCCACCGGGAGTTCTGATTGGCACCGCGAAACAGTCGGGCGCCCGCGTTCCGATCGAAATTTGAAGCGTAGGGTGATAGAAGCAACTGCGAATTGATTCTTGAAAAACAGCAACCGCCGCGAGGACAAGTGTCCCGATAGCGGTAATCAGGTCGGTGACGATCCTTAAGCAATCCACGCTGACTCCTCTGCTCTGATAGCTAGATTGCGAACCTCGGCGCGGCGCGATTGTTGTGCCAAAAGCCGAATCAGTCAAGCACCTGCGATAACCTGATGGCGGCCCTCCACAAATCGAGTTGCAACACCGTGCGGCCGATGACTGTCGAGGTGACATGCAGGGCAACCCTATTCATTGCTCGATTATTCTCTTTGACGCAAACGCCTAAATTCGGGACCATCCCACCTGTAAATAGCAGGAGGTGGGTATGGGAGTGCGTACGAGACTGCAACACTTTCGATCTGTGTTCGGAGGATGGTGGTGGGGCGTGAACGCAATTTGGGGATGCTTGTCCTTTGCAGATACTCTCGTCTCCAAATGGGGGTCCGAATCGTTCAAGAACGCGTGGGATACTTACTGGCGAATTCCGAAATGGGGTTGGAAGGTGTGGATAATCGGAGTCTTCTGCATCGCCGTTGTCTTCATTTTCGAGGCCTCTTATCGGGCTGTGAGAAAAGACTCCGAAGCACGCGCGCGAGTCGAACAGGAATTAGAGGACGAAAAAAAACGTAAGCCGACTACGGATGAAATCGTGCTCAAAGAAGCCAGAGACGGGTTTCGCAGTTTGAACAAAGCAAACCATGGAAACCGGCACCCGCGGGAATTTGTGAACGAGAAATGGGTTCAGCAGGTCGCCGAAAAACACGGCCTGACCGTTCGAGAAGTTGACGAAGCGGTAGATCGATGCGATGGAAAGTTCCACTGGCAGTTCTAGACACTACAAAATAAATTGATATCGCTACTCACGGGATCGCCCTTGAGTGGCTGACGTGCTATACATGAACAACGAGCGACACTTCGTGAGGGCCTGTTAAGGGATGGCGGGGATGTCGGTACAACCGAAGTTGGTTTCAATCCGTGACGCCGCGACGGTACTGCTTCGTATGCACGCGGAACTATTCGGGCCGAGACCGCTTCGGAGCCTTTTTGATCTTTGTAAGATCCGAATGAGGGATGGGCGAGATGGAGAAAGAGCTTGGCTGGAATGGATGTATTTCGGACTATTCGTTTTTGTAGATGGCATCCAAGACAACTTTCCCGTCAGCAGCAACGTGGGAGTGGGAGTCGCAATAGCGCGCGAGCTTCTGTCGCAGTTCCAGTTTCACGCCACAAAGGTGATGCCAAGCCTAACGACGATACAGCAGGAAATTGACGAACGAATCAAGCGTTACGAGACTGCGGGTGCGGAGCACTATGAGAGGATAGGGTTTGCCGCCGCTGCGGCGGTCTTGGGGTTAGAGGCCGCGCCTGGAACCGTCCCGCAGAGCCTAGAGGCTTTCGAATTCTCAATCGGAGCAAATAAGTTTCACATCGGTGCCCTGAAGGCCGTGAACGATTTTTTCAAAGAGTACAGAATCGAAACTTAAGCTGCCCGTCCAGCTCTACTCTACCCTCGTAGATTCGATGATTGCCCGAGTTTGTAGAAATTGCCTGGCGGAGCCAATCACGCGAGGCACAATCAGATGATTCCGCCACGCCGGATCCGGCCACTTCCCAGATTTGAAAGATAAGCACTTCCGAGCAGTGCGCGGCGAGGGATTTTGCCACACGCCGACCGTGCCTGGTTTTTGAGTCGATCCGGTTCTCCAAGTCCAAAGCCAATGCTTCCTCAGAAGAAACCCGTCGCCCTTCAGCGGTGCGAGATCGAGCCAGAGCTGCGCGAATTCATCGACACGGTACTTGTGCCGATGCTCGTCCGAGATGCGCTGCGGGAACTGTCCTCCGAAAATAATCTTGCGCCCTCTCGCGCGAATGAAGCAAAATTCCCGCGCATGGTACAGCCGTGACAGCTACCACGCTGCGC
>Ga0335072_10010347_pt1 | contig 13441 bp, 10 predicted proteins | sample Lox_Sample_21_FD_206725 | JGI IMG/M metagenome (GOLD analysis project Ga0335072, IMG submission 206725) | Soil microbial communities from Loxahatchee National Wildlife Refuge, Florida, United States - Lox_Sample_2.1 | ecosystem: Environmental > Terrestrial > Soil > Wetlands | place: USA...
CCCAGCCGCCGACCATCGTCCCGACGATCAGGATCAGCGTCGCCCAGCTCACCCGGCGAGGCTGCACCAGCTTCGGCACCTCGATCGAAGCGCCCTCCGCGGCGCGTCCGCGCACGTCTTCCAGCAGGTCCTTCTTGCCGCGCAGGCCGCGGCCGACGGCGGGGTCGAGCGCTTGCTTCTGCAGATGGCGGAGCGCCCCGCCGAGCAGCGCCGGACTCAGGGACCGCACCGCCGAGTCGGCGGCTCGTTCGGCGCCGACCGCCACGGCCGTCGCCGCGACGGCGCCGGCCAGGTCACGGTCGAGCTGGTCTGGTGACGCGCTCCCGGTCGCGTTGCGGAAGTCCGTCAGGACGGTGGTGTGCGTCGCCGCGTCGACCCACAGCGTGTCGCCGCTGATGGCGCCGTGGGCGATGCGGGCACCGCGCAGGGTGAGCAGCTGCCGGTAGATGTCATCCAGCGTGGCGTCGCCGATGCTGGCGCCGTCCGTGTCGGTCAGCGCGGCGCCGGCCGGCAGCCGGCTGACCAGCAGCGCGTCGTTAGCCGGTCCCGCGGTCCCCGCCTCGACGATCTCGGGAACGGCGACACCCTTCTGCCCGGCCCGCATGGTCACGTACGCTTCCCGTTCCACCTGCTGGAGCCGGCTGAGCGTAAGGCTCGGCCCCGAGTCCCGGTAGAGCACGAACCGGCCTACCTTGGTGAGCAGCCGCGCGTCGGCCGCGTCCCGGCCGTAGACCGAAATCGCCAGGCGGCCCACGCCCCCGGGCGAGGCCGCCGGGAGTGTCTCGGCTGCCTCAAATTTCGCCACCCCCCATACCTGGCGCGGGGCCGGGCGCACATCGCTCGCGCGGACGCCGAGGTCGGCCAGCAGCTGCTGCACGTCGGCGCTGGAGGGCAGGCCGAGCGGTGAGCCGAAGATCAGCCGGACAATGACGGCCGCTGCCCAGCCGATGACCAGGCTGCCGAGGACGTTGAGGGGAAGGCCCTGACCCCCGACAGCCGCGGCCAGGCTAACCAGGATGAGGAAGATCTCGATGACGCGCTGCAGGCCTCGCGCGAGGTAGGGCAGTGCCGCCACGGCGACGGCCGCCGCCAGCGCGATCCTGAAGACCGGGAAACTCAGGTAGTAGCCGCTGATCACGACTCCGGCCGGCCGGCCGCCGTTGCCTCCGATCAGCAGGATAAGGATTCCGCCTATCGCCGCCGCGATGGCCGCGCTCAAGACCAGGTCACGCGCCATCTTCCAGCGGCGCACCAGCAGCGCCAGTGCCACCGGAATGGCCAGCACGCCGACCGAGCCCGCCTGGTAGACGACCGTCACCAGCCAGGTGATGCTCCATGGCGGCGGGTGAATGACGGCGACGATGGCCCGGTCGATGAGGGAGTCGTACCGGATGATGAGCACGCAGCACAGCAGGGCCAGGACCGCGGCGGCCAGGCGCATCCCGTCGGTCCCGCGCCGCCGCCGCTGCCCGTCCCCCACCTGGGCGAGCAGGACCACGCGCCAGCGACTCAGAAAATCCTGCCCGGTACCCGAGACAGCATCATCGGACCGGTCGCGGACGTCGTCTGGCCGGTCTGCCGGGTCATAACGGAGTGTGCTGACGGGACCACAGTAACTCCTGCGGACTCGCAGATCACCATGCGCGCCGGATGATGCAGACTATTCGCATGTCCGATAATTACGGCGTCCACTCCGAGGTCGGCAGGCTCCGCAAGGTCCTGGTCTGCGCCCCCGGGCTCGCGCACGCCAGGCTCACCCCGGGTAACTGCGACGACCTGCTGTTCGACGAAGTGCTCTGGGTGGAACGAGCCCAGCAGGATCACGCCGACTTCGTGCGCATCATGCGCGACCGGGGCGTGGAGGTCGTCGAGCTGCACCAGCTTCTGACGGAGATGCTCTCCATCCCCGAGGCCAGGGCCTGGCTGCTTGATCGCAAGGTCACCGTCAACGAGGTGGGCCTCGGCCTCGCCGCCGACATCCGGGCCTTCCTTGACGAGCTGGGCGACAGGGAACTGGCACAGTACCTGGTCGGCGGGCTGGGGACCGCTGACCTCCCGCGCGACTTCCGGTCCCCGTACCTGGCGCTCACCCGCGAGAAGACCGGCGTGCGGGACTACCTGCTGCCGCCCCTGCCGAACACCCTGTACACGCGCGACACCACCTGCTGGATCTACGGCGGGGTGACGCTCAACCCGCTGTACTGGCCGGCCCGGCGCGACGAGACGCTGCTGATGAAGGCGGTCTACTCGTTCCACCCGGCTTTCGCCGGCCGTGTCAGCACCTGGTGGGGCGACCCGGAGCAGGACTGGGGGCTGGCCACGCTGGAGGGAGGCGACGTGATGCCCGCGGGCAACGGCGTGGTCCTCATCGGCATGAGCGAGCGGAGCTCGCGGCAGGCGATCAGCCAGCTGGCCGCCGCCCTGTTCACGAGCGGCGCGGCGGAGCACGTGATCGTGGCCGGGCTGCCGAAGCTGCGGGCCGCGATGCACCTCGACACGGTGTTCACGTTCGTCGACCGGGACTGTGCGACGTGCTACCCCGATATCGTCGACAGCATCCACACCTTCTCCCTGCGGCCGTCCGGCAGCGCCGCCGCGGGCGTCGAGGTCAGCGAGGAAAGCAAGTCGTTCACCGATGTCGTCGCGAAGGCTCTGGGGACTGACAAGCTGCGCATCGTGGAGACCGGCGGGGACGTCTACGCCACCGAGCGCGAGCAGTGGGACGACGGGAACAACGTGGTCGCGCTGGAGCCTGGCGTCGTCGTCGCTTATGACCGCAACACGCACACCAACGGCCTGCTGCGCCAGGCCGGGATCGAGGTCATCACCATCTCCGGCTCGGAACTCGGCCGGGGCCGGGGCGGCGGCCACTGCATGACCTGCCCCCTCATCAGGGACGCTGTCCTGCTCTGACCAGGGTTAGCGGGTTAGCCGCGGCCGTATTGGGATTCGGCTTGCCAGAAGAAGAGGACGCCGAGAACGAAGAACCCGAGGCCCCAGCCGACCGCGGCGAGCCAGAGGTCGTTGTTGGTGACCACCGGGTGGCAGAAGGCCTGGAGCACCGCGTTCGGCACCACCGGGCGGTGGCCGATCACGGTGTAGCCGTGCGCCACCTTGGTGCCGCTCGGGAGCGGCAGGTACTTGCCGCTGCCGAGCGGAATGCTGAAGCCTCCGGTGTTGGCGTGGAAGGCCGTGCAATAGGCGTAGCTGTACGGCTGGTTCCCCGGCGAGTTCTGCCGGTAGGTCTGCATCAGCGCCACGCGGACCAGCGAGATGTACACCGCCGGCGGGTTCAGCGACAGCAGCTTGATGCCCCAGGTGGGCACCGCCGCCGGCAGCGTGGTGACCATGTACATGACGCCGCAGAAGTACCGGGTGATCCGCAGGACGAACGGGATCAGCTCGCTGACGTCGGCGAGGCTGCCGCCAAGGCGGGCGACCATCAGCGCCGCCCCGATGTTGAACGCCGACTGCAGCGCCGTGGCGGGGATCAGCAGGAACCAGTACACGGACAGGGGTTCTCCGCTGACCAGCATGACCGGGATCAGCACCACGAACCCGACCAGCATCTGCTGCAGTTCCACGATCACGTAGGCCAGCGGCAGCGCGGCGCGCGGGAAGTACAGGGCACGGATCAGCTGCAGGTTGGCGCGCATCACGTTCGAGCCGGTCACGATCGACCGCTCGGTGAACGCGAACACGAACACGCCGGCCAGCAGGAACGCCGGGTAGTGCTGGACGCCGCGCGAGGCCTGGAAGAGCAGGCCGAAGATCAGGTAGTACACGCCCGCGTTCAGCAGCGGGGTGAGCACCTGCCACAGCTGGCCGAGCTTCGCCTCGGTGTACATCGAGACGTTGCGCGCAGTGGCGTAGCCGGTGATGAAGTGCCGGCGCTGCCACAGCATCGCCAGGTACGCGGGCAGCGACGGGCGGGCGCCGGAGAGCTTCAGGCCGTGCTCGGCCGCGAGCTCCGCCAGCGGCCGGTCAGGGACCCGCGGCGCCTCGGGCACGACAACCGCACCGGCCTCAAAGGTGCCAGGGGCGCTGAGCTGTCCGCGTCGTCCGCTGTTCTCCACGGTCGGGAAGTCTATTGGACGTCTGCCGGAAACCGCGCATCAAGCGGGCGGTGAACAGTCACAACGCGTACGTTCTGGATAACGATTTCTTACAGGCCCGACTCCGCGGTACGGATCAGGATCCGGCGGCACTCCTCGTGACGCACCACCTCGTCGGGGGCGGCGGACCTGACCTCGTTCAGCTCGACGGTGGGCAGCGACACGTTGCAGCCCTCGCACTTGCCGCGGCGGAGCATCGCGGCGCCGCGGCCGCCGACCTGCGCGCGCACCCGGTCGTACAGCGCCAGCAGGTCGCCGGGCACGCCGGCCGCGACCGAGGTGCGGGCGTCGCCGGCCTTGGACTCGTGTTCCGCGATGTCGGCCAGCGCGGCGTCCCGGCGCGCGGTCACCTCGGTCTCCTCGGCGGCCACCGTCTCGGCGGCGGCCGCGGCCTCGTCCCGCCGCGACTGGGCCGCCTCGCGCCGCTCCATCAGCTCGAGGACGACCTCCTCGAGGTCGCCCTGGCGGCGCCGCAGCGACACGATCTCTGACTGCAGCGACTCGAGCTCCCTGGCGTTGGACACCTTGCCCGCGTCGAGCCGCTGCTGGTCCTTCTCGATGCGGACCCGGACCTGTTCGACGTCGCGTTCGGCGCGGGCCTGCTCGCGGTCCAGGTCGGACAGGTCGGTGTCCGCACGGGTCGTTTCGTCCCTGACCTCGGCGGCGCGGGCGGCGAGCTGGTCGAGTTCCGCGATTTCCGGGAGGGTCCTGCGGCGGTGGGCGAGCCTGCCGAGCTCGGTGTCCAGGTCGGCTAGTTCAAGCAGCCGCAGCTGCGCCTCGGGTGATGCCTTCACGAAGGGCTACGTTAGTCGCACCAGCGAGCGTTGTCGCATGGTAGACACTTTGGCCATGGGCATCCCTCGGGTAAGCAGGCCCTACATGCCGGGATACGGCATCGCGGGGCCAGAACACGGGAGCGGGCTCCTGCACTGGTCCTGGGCGGCGGAACGGCTGACCGCCGCCAGGAACTACTGGGTGGTGTCCGTCTGGCCAGACGGACACCCGCACACCATGCCGGTCTGGGGCATGTGGGACGACACGGTGCTGTGGTTCACGACCGCGGCGCGGTCGCGGAAGGCCCGCAACCTGGGTTCCGACCCGCGGTGCTGCGTCTCCACGGAAGACGCCTCCGACCCGGTGATCATCGAGGGCACGGCGCGGTTCTTCACCGACACCGCGATCCTGCAGCGGGTCATCGACCTGATGAACGACAAGTACCGGACCGAGCTGACCGTCGACTTCCTCGACCCGGCGCAGAACGCCACGATCGGGATCCGGCCCGGGCGCGTGTTCAGCATGCTGCACGGGGACTTCACCGGTTCACCGACTCGGTGGGTTTTCGATGAGGAACAGTAACATTTTCGGAACGTCCTGCACTGACTCCGGCGGGTAGCGTGACTGTGGTGCCCCGTGTAACGCGAGGCGGAACTCATCGGACGAAACCTGCATGACTGCTAGAGCTGGGCGTACTGTGCGTGCTGGCGCTGCCTGGGGCGCTGTTTGCGGGGTACTGGCCGCCGCTGTCGCGATCGGGATCGCGCAGCTGTTCGCCGGGGTGTCGATCCCCGGGGCGTCGCCGGTGATCGCTGTGGGACAGGTGGCGATCAACCTGACCCCGCTGCCGGTCAAGAACTGGGCCATCTCTACCTTCGGCGCCGACGACAAGAACGCGCTGCTGACCGGCGTGGTCGTGGTGGTGTTCCTGTACGCCATCGTGGTCGGCATCGTCGCGATGCGGCGGCTGCTGTTCGGGTTCATCGGGCTGGCGATCTTCGCGGTGATCGGCCTGGCGGCGGCGCTGACCAGGCCGAACGCGACAGCTTGGTGGGCGCTGCCGACCGTGGTCGGCGCGCTGGCCGGGGCGTTCGCGCTGTGGCGGCTGGTGATCGCGGCGCGGCGGGCTATGTCGGGCAGCGCCGCTCGGGCGCCGGGGGCGCCGTGGGCTTCCGGCGGGCTGCCGCCGATCGTGTTCGGCGGGTCGCGGGGGGACGAACTGCGCGCGCCGGACCTGCCTGACGCGCCCGGTGAGGTGGCCGCGCCGGAGCCGCCGGGGGCCAATGTTCCCGCGCTGCGCGCGCCGGAGCGGTCGCCTGCCGCGCCGGCGCGGCGCGCGTTCCTGCTGACGGCCGGGGCCGCTGTCGCGGTGGCCGCCGTCGGCGAGGTCGGCGGCAGGCAGCTCGCGACGAGGCGCAACGTGAGCGTGGCGCGGTCCGCGGTGCGGTTCCCGCGCGCGACCGTCACGGCGCCGCCGCTGCCCACCGGGGTCAACCTGCCGGTGCCGGGGATCAGCCCCTTCATCACGCCGAACAGCCAGTTCTACCGGGTCGACATCGACTTGCTCGTGCCGCAGGTGGACCCGTCGAACTGGCAACTGCACATCCACGGGATGGTCAACCGCGAGCTCACGGTGACGTTCGACGAGTTGCTCAAGCGGCCGCTGATCGAGGACTACATCACCTTGTGCTGCGTCTCGAACCCGGTCGGCGGGCCGTACATCGGGAACGCCAAGTGGCTCGGCGCGTCGCTGGCCTCGCTGCTGCGCCAGGCGGGGATCCAGCCCGGGGCGTCGCAGCTGCTGTGCACGTCGGTGGACGGGTTCACGTCGGGCACCCCGGTGTCCGTGGTCATGGACGGGCGGGACGCGCTCGTCGCGGTCGCGATGAACGGCTCGGCGCTGCCTCAGGAGCACGGGTTCCCCGCGCGGCTGGTCGTGCCGGGCCTATACGGGTACGTGTCCGCGTGCAAGTGGGTGACCGACATCGAGGTCACGACGTTCGCGGCGGCGGCGCCCTACTGGGCGCAGCGCGGCTGGTCGCAGCAGGCGCCGGTCAAGACGGAGTCGCGGATCGACGTGCCAGGGCCGGGCTCGCGGGTGGCCGCAGGCCGGGTGGCGGTGGCCGGCGTGGCGTGGGCACAGCACAAGGGCATCGAGGCGGTCGAGGTCCAGGTGGACAACGGGCCATGGCACGAGGCCACGCTGGCGGCGGTGCCGAACCTCGACACCTGGCGGCAGTGGGTCTGGCAGTGGGAGGACGCCCCGGTCGGCCAGCACACCATTCAGGCGCGGGCGACCGACAAGACCGGCTACACGCAGACCTCGCTGCAGGCGGACGTGGCACCCAACGGCGCGAGCGGCTACCCGTCCACCCAGGTCACCGTCTACAAGCCCTAGGCGAGGGCGACGGAGATGGGGGCGAAGAGGCGGCCGGGGTCACCTGGCGGGTTGCGGGTGCCGTAGGCCATCACCGGGTTCAGCCCGGCCGGCCGCAGGCCGTGCCTGACCGCCCAGGCCGGCAGCTCCGGGCGGTCGGGGTCCAGGTCCACCCGGACCTGGCCGCGGGTGTCCGTTGCCAGGCCGGTGATCAGCTGCCCGGCGGCCGCGGCGTCGGGCGCGACGACGGGGCCGATGACCGTGGACGTGTGGTTCGGCCAGGCGGCGGCGAAGCCTGTGACGCCGTCTGCCGCCTGGAGGACCAGGAGCTTCTCGGCGAACGTGGGCAGCCGCTCGAGCAGGCGGCTCCGGTCGGCGCCGAATGCCGCTTTATCGACATCGATGATGGCCGCCATGTCCGCTGCTTCGGCCGGGCGTGTCCGCATTGTGCTGTTATCAGCGGTGTCGGTGGGGGTGAATCGTCCGGTGAACGCCGCGCTCCTGCGGATCACGCGGAAGCCGAGCTTGTCGTACAGCGGCTTGCCGAGGGCGGTGGCGAACAGCGTGACCGTGGCGTCGCCGGCCTCGGCGAGCAGGTGCTCCATCAGCGCGCGGCCAAGCCCCTGCCGGCCGTGGCGCGCCGCGACGAGCATCATGCCCACCGAGGCCAGGTCCGCGCCGTACCGGGTGAGCACCACCGCGCCGGCGAGCGCGCCGTCCTGCGCTTCCGCGCCGTCCGGCGCGTCGACGCCGAAGACCTCGGCCACTTCGAGCAGCAGCGCCCACTTGGCCTTCTCCGGCAGCCAGCCCCGGTCGACCGACAAGCGCACGCAGTGCGGCAGGTCGGCCGGGCCGAGGCGGCGGACGGGCGGGAACGGAACGCCGTTACGATCGCTGGGCACGGTCTCCGAGCGTATGGCCGGCCGGCGTCCGGCCGCTACTGGCGACGGCTGTGGCGCCGGTGTCCGGGCGGTGCCGCGACCGGGCGGCGAACACGCGCCGCTCCCCGACGCTCCAGCCGACCGACACCACGAGGTAGATGGCCGCGGCCAGCGGCGCGAACGCGGCGATGACCACCGTCAGGTACGGCAGCACCGTGGTGAGCACGTTCACCACGCCGTTTGTCCCCGCTCCCGCGGCCACCGGAGCGCTCATCTGGCGCGCGACCCGGATGGACAGCCAGCACACGGCCGCGAGGACCGCGAGGATGACGGGGAAGACGGCGGCGTGGCCGCCGAGCGTCGCGATCCCGCCGCTCAGCCAGTGCGCGCCGAGCGGCACGCCGAACAGGGTCCTGGACAGCAGGGTGTTCGGCCCGCCCGCGACGGTCGTGGACCTGAAGAGCAGGTACAGCACGCTGAACACCGGCCACTGCGCCAGCAGCGGCGCGAACCCGGCGAGCAGGCCGGTGCCTTCCCGCGAGTACAGCGCGGTCAGCTCGCGCTGCAGCCGCTCCGGCTGGCGGCCGTAGCGCTTGCGCAGTTCCGCGACCTGCGGCGCGAGCCTGGCCATGGCGGCCTGCCCGCGCAGCGCGCGGAAGCTCAGCGGGCTCAGCAGCAGCCGGATCGCCGCGGTGAACACGACGATGGCGGCGACGGCGGCCAGGGCGCCGAGGACAGGGCTGAGGAAGTTGGTGAGGGCGAGGACAAGGTGGTACGCGGCGTCTACTGGGACGCCGAAGATAGCAGTCATGGCGAAGCGACCTTCCAGCACAGAAAGAGGGATGTAGTTGCTGGAAGCGGCCGCGGATCAGCGCGCTTTACCGCGACGTGCGCGGACGATCAGGCGGCCGCGTGGGCCGCCGTTGGCGCTCTGGGTCTGGTTCTGCCCCGGGCGTCGGGGTCACGTTGCTGCAGGAACGCGACGCGCCAGGATTTGTCCCGCAGCGCCGCGACGCGGCGGGTGACGGGCAGGCCCGCTGTCGCGGTGGGGCTGGCGCTGGCGGCCAGGCAGCCGACGACGGCGACGGTCGCGACCGCGAGGACGGCGACCGCGACCACGGCAGCGCGCTGCGGTGTATCCGCCCACGCGAGGATGGCCAGCAGGTGGCCAGCCATCTGCCACAGCGCAGCGAGCACGCTAACCTCCGGGCCCTCATCGAGCTATTACGCAAAGCCTACATCGTCGCGGCGGCGCGGTCAGCCCGCCATCTCGGCGATGCCGGCCAGCAGCCGGTCGACGTCGGCGGTGTCGTTGTAGTGCACCAGGCCGGCCCGCACCGCGCCGTCGGGCTCCAGGCCCAGGACCCCGCATACCTCGTAGGCGTAGTTGTCGCCGTCCCACACGTTGACCCCGTGCGCAGCCAGCCGGGAGGCCACCTCCCGGGGTGTCAGCCCCGCCACGGTGAAGAACGCCGTCGGCGTGCGCCGCACGGCCTTCCCGTAGAGCGTCACGTGGCTCATCGCGCCCAGCTCGTTGAGCAGCCGTGCGAACAGTCCCGTCTCGTACTCCTCGACCGCCGTCATCGACGCCAGGATCCGCTCGCGCCGCGACGCGGCCTCGGAGTCACCCGGCGCCAGCGACGCGAGGTGATCGGCCGCGGCGGTCACCCCGGCCAGGTCGGCGAACGGCAGCGTGCCCCGCTCGAACCGGGCGGGCACCTCGTCGGGCGAGGGCGCCAGCTTGTCCGGCCGCAGCGTCTCGAGCAGCGCCGGGTCGGCGACGACCGCGGCGATGTGCGGGCCCGCCCACTTGTAGGCGCTGGTCGCGTAGAAGTCCGCGCCGAGGGCGGACACGTCCACCGGAACGTGCGGCGTGGCGTGCACGCCATCCACGTAGCACAGCGCGCCGGCCGCGTGCGCGGCGGCGCTGATGGCCGCGACGTCCGGCCGCGTGCCGAGCACGTTGCTCGCCGCCGTCACCGCCACCAGCCGGGTCCTGTCGCCGACCAGCTCCGCGTACTGCGCCGCGGGCAGTTCCCCGGTCGCCGTGTCGACCTCGGCCCAGCGGACCACCGCGCCGGCCCGCGCCGCGGCCTGGATCCACGGCCGGATGTTGGCGTCGTGGTCGAGCCTGGACACCACGATCTCGTCCCCCGGCGCCCAGCCGCGCGCCAGCGCGGCGGACATCCGGTACGTCAGCTCGGTCATGCTCGGCCCGAAGACCACGCCGGCCGGCGTGCCGCCGGTCAGGTCCGCGACGGCGCGCCGCGCCTGCGACTCGATCGCGTCCGACCGCTCGCTCGCCGCGAACGCGCCCCCGGTGTTGCCGATGCCCGCCCGGTACGCGGCGGCGATCGCGTCGATGACGGGTACCGGAACCTGGGTTCCCGCCGCGCCGTCCAGGTACGCGTGCCCGTCGGCCAGCGCGGGGTAGCCAGCCCGGACGCGGCCGACGTCGAAGGTCGTAGCCATGACGCAAAATCATATACACCCGTCGAAAAAACCAGGTGACATCCCCGGGTGCACGAATTACGCTCCGGCTAGTGTCCTCCAGCCCAGTCGCCGCCCTTTGGCGGCTGCGCCCATACCTGCGCCCGTACCGCTTTCAGCTGATCGCGATGATCGTCGCGGCCGTAACCGCGGAAGGCGCGGAGGTCGCGGTCCCGCTGCTCGTCAAGGCCGTGATCGACGGCGCGATCGCCCACCACGAGCGCAGCCTGCTGATCCCGTTCACCCTTGCCGCGGTCGCCCTCGGCGTGGCGTCCGCCGTGCTGAGCCTGATCCGCCGCTGGGTACAGGGCAACGCGGTCGCCGACATGGAGAAGACGATCAGGGACGACCTGTACGCGCACCTGCAGCGGCTGGACCCCGCCTTCCACGACGAGTGGCAGTCCGGCCAGCTGCTGTCCCGCGCCACCACCGACCTGTCGTCCATCCGGCGGTTCGCCGGGTTCGGCATCGTCTTCCTGATCACCAGCATCGTGATGTTCTTCGGGGTCACGCTGCTGCTCATCCACCTGAACTGGTGGCTTGGCCTGATCACCGGCGCGATGTTCGTGCCGGTGCTGGTGTTCTGCACCAGGTTCGAGCGGACGTACAAGGTGCTGTCCCGGCGGGTGCAGGACCAGGAAGGCGACCTGACCACGCTGGTCGAGGAGGCGGCGACCGGGGTGCGGGTGCTGAAGGCGCTGGGGCGCGCCCCGCAGGCGGCGGAGGCCCATTTCGCCCAGTCCACCGAGGTCTACAAGACCCAGGTCGCGAAGGCCAGGCTGCTCGGCGGCTTCTGGTCGGTGCTCGACCTGATCCCGAACGCCGCGATCGCGCTGATCGTGGTGCTCGGCGCGGTCGCGGTCAGCCACCACACGCTGACCATCGGCGGCCTGGTCGCCTTCATCACGCTGGCCCTGTTCCTGGTGTGGCCGATCGAGGCGCTCGGCTACATCATCGCCTCCGGTGAGGAGGCGGCCACCGCCGCGCAGCGGGTGCTGGAGATCTTCGACACCGACCCGGAGATCACGGAGCAAACCAGCCTTCCCGAACGGACTGAGATCTCCGCCCCGGCCCACCTGCGCTTCGAGCACGTGGGCTTCACCTATCCCGGCGCCGTCGCGCCGGTGCTGCGGGACGTCGACCTCAGCCTGGCGCGCGGCGAGACGCTAGTGCTCGTCGGGGCGACCGGATCGGGCAAGACCACGCTGCTGCAGCTCGTGCCCCGGCTGGCGGACGCGACCAGCGGCCGGGTGCTCATTGGCGGCACCGACGTGCGGGACATCCCGCTCGCCGCGCTGCGGACGGCGGTGGGCTGCGCGTTCGAGGAGGCCACACTGTTCTCCGCGAGCGTGCGGGAGAACGTGACGTTCGGCGCGCCGGACGCCTCCGACGACGAGATCGAGGCGGCGCTGACGGCGGCGCAGGCACGGTTCGCCTACGACCTGCCGTGGGGACTCGACACCAGGATCGGCGAGCAGGGCATGGCGCTGTCCGGCGGGCAGCGGCAGCGGGTCGCGCTGGCCCGCGCGATCCTCGCCAAGCCCGAGGTGCTGATCCTCGACGACCCGCTGTCCGCGCTCGACGTACACACCGAAGAGCGGGTCACCCAGGCGCTCGGCACCGTGCTGGCCGGGACGACGGCGCTGGTCGTCGCGCACCGGCCGTCCACCGTCGCGCTCGCCGACCGGGTCGCGCTGCTCGAGGGCGGCGTCATCGCCGCGATCGGCAGCCACCACGAGCTGATGACCACCCAGCCGGCCTACGCGGCCCTTATGTCAATGTCGGAGGTGCAGGTATGACTGTCGAGGCGTCGTGGCGCGGCATCGCGACCGAAGAGGTCGACGAGGTCTCCGCGCCGCTCGCGGCGCTGCTGAGAAAACGGAGCAGGCGGCTGCTCACCGATCTGCTCCGGCCGTACCGGCGGGGCGTGATCTGGACGGCCACGGCGATCGTGGTCGCGTCGCTGGCCGCGCTGGCCGGCCCGTGGCTGGTCGGCATCGCGATCGACAGCGGCATCCCGCCGGTGGTGGAGTCCGGCAACGCGGGGCCGCTGCTGCGGATCGCCGCGGTGTTCGCCGTCACCGTGCTGATCCAGGCGGTGGGGACGCGGATCTTCGTCACGATGACCGGCCGGGTCGGCCAGTCGGTCGTGCTCGAGCTGCGCCGCCGCCTGTTCTGGCACATGCTGCGGCTGCCGGTCGCGTTCCACGAGGGCTACACCTCGGGGCGCGTGATCTCGCGGCAGACGTCGGACATCGAGGCGATCTCCTCGCTGTTCGAGGAGGGCCTGGACTCGCTGATCTCCGCGGCGCTCACCCTCGTCCTCGTCGGTACCGGCATGCTGCTGCTCGACTGGCAGCTGGCCCTGGTGGTGCTCGCCGGGTTCTTCCCGTTGCTCTGGCTCAGCGCCTGGTACCGCCGCGAGTCGGCGAGCGCCTACCGGTGGATCAGGGACACCAACGCGCTGGTGATCGTGCAGTTCGTCGAGACCTTCGGCGGGCTGCGGGCGGTGCAGGCCTTCCGCCGGGAGCAGCGGAACGCCGAGATCTTCGACGAGCTGTCCGCCAACTACGCACGGGCGACCAGGCGATCCTCGCAGCTCATCGCCGTCTTCGGCCCGGGCATCTCCCTGGTGGCGAACGTGATCATCGGCCTGATCCTCGGCTACGGCGGCCTGCTGGTGATCAACGGGGACATCAAGGTCGGCGTGCTCGCCACGTTCCTGCTGTACCTCGGGCGCTTCTTCGACCCCTTGCAGGACGTCTCGCAGTTCTACAACTCCTTCCAGAGCGCGGCCTCCGGGC
>Ga0335072_10010348_pt1 | contig 13441 bp, 12 predicted proteins | sample Lox_Sample_21_FD_206725 | JGI IMG/M metagenome (GOLD analysis project Ga0335072, IMG submission 206725) | Soil microbial communities from Loxahatchee National Wildlife Refuge, Florida, United States - Lox_Sample_2.1 | ecosystem: Environmental > Terrestrial > Soil > Wetlands | place: USA...
CAGGCGATAACTGCGGCGGCGATAACGCCGCCAGCTATGGCGATGATGGCCGTCGCTCGGACGGGGATGCGCATGCGGCTTCGGTCCTTATCGTCAGAAACTTACTGCAAGACACTATCGCTACTGCGGGCTGCCCCGACCGCGCGCTGCGCATACTGATCCCATGCCAGTGACACTGCACCACGTTGTGGTGGACACCCATGATCTGTCCAAACTGGCCCGGTTCTGGTCGCAGGCGCTCGGCTGGAAGGTCCTGTCCGAGCGAGAGCGCGAGATCGTCATCGGGCCCGATGTGAACGCACCGACCGGGATGTGCTTCATGCCGGTGACCGACGCGAAGACGGTCAAGAACCGCGTTCACGTCGATCTCACCACCAGCGCCGCCGACCGGGATCAGGAGATCGAGCGCCTGCTCGCGCTCGGCGCGCGCCGGGTGGACATCGGGCAGACCGGCAACGAATCGTGGACGGTCCTGGCCGACCCCGAGGGAAACGAGTTCTGCGTGATACGGCCGAAGACGACGCTGATCGACTGACCATCGGCCCGGCCAGGCCCGCGCGGTCAATCGGCGCCGCGGGCCACATGTGTGCGCATGGGCCCCCCAAGGGGTCCAATCCCCCCAGAGATATTCGTCTCTATCCGCATATGACCGAGATGGCCTAGCCTGCCGGTGGTGCAGAGCTAAGTCCCCACGCACTCTGCCCAGCCCGAGGCCGCCGGTCGGCCTCAGCATCCTCCTTCCGGCTCCTCACGCTGCACCCGGCTGTACCTGTTTGCACCCCCAGACGGGTAACAGCATGGGCCAGTAGCGAGTCGACCGGGCAGCGACGGGCCGTCTGTGATGGCAGGTGTGCCCGTCGCTGCCCGCCCGGCCCAGGTCCTTCTGGTCGCATCACCCGGCACGGGTGATGCCAGGGTGGCTCCGCAGCGGTCAACTGGCTGGAAGACGGTCAAATTGGCTGGAGGAGGTTACCTGCCATGACCGGAGGAGTAGTGGCCCCAGCCGTCATCGCTCCGATGGCGTTTATCCTGCTGGCCATATGGCTCGCGCTGGTGTACTGGGCCGACGACCACCCTGCGCACAAAGAACACCCCGCGCACAAGGGCTACGGCGCGGTGTCCAGGGCGGACGCCGTTCGCGCCCGCGAGGAAGCGGCTCGCTTCCACGAGGAAGAGGCTCGCGCCCGCGAGAACGAGGCTCGCGCCCGCGAGGAAGCGGCAGCACGTCACGAGCAGGAGGTTGGCCCGCAGGAGCCCGCACATCCGGGCCGGCGAGCCGCGTAGGCCAACGGCACAGGGCCCGCAGCAGTGTGGTGGTGCCCACGCTGCTGCAACAGCAGCAGCGTGGGCCCCTTCACCACACTGAAACGGCGCGGCACCGCGGGGAGAACATCTTCTTCGCCCGCGCCCGGGCGGCGTACCGCTTGACGGCCAGGGGTTTCGGCGATCAGGTCAACGCAGCGCCGACCTCAGGCGTCTATGAGCTAGACGAGATAACAAAAGCCAGCACCGGTTAGGGAGTCAGCGCCGGGCCGTTCCCAGGGGGAGGGGGACGGCCCGGCGCTGTGTCGTCCCCGTGCGTCGTCGCTTGCGCGAGTCGCCGTGCGCTCCTAGTATACCCGGTATGATTCTTGGTTGTATACCGTCATGAGCATCCGGCACGCCCTGCTCGCGCTGCTGAGCGAGGGTCCCAAGTATGGTCTCCAGCTCCGCCAGGAGTTCGAGGACAGAACCGGCGAGGTTTGGCCGCTCAACGTCGGCCAGGTGTACACGACCCTGCAACGGCTCGAGCGTGACGGGCTCGTCGAATCCGACGACACCGCCGACGAAGGGCCGCAGAAGGGCTTCCGCATCACCGCCGAGGGCGAGGATGAGCTGGCCGCCTGGCTGCGCACACCGCCGGACCTGAGCCTGCCGCCGCGCGACGAGCTGGTCATCAAGATCCTGGTCGCCTGGCGGGTGCCGGACGTCAACGTGCACGAGGTGATCCAGGTGCACCGGCGGTATCTGGTCGAGCTGATGCAGCAGTGGACCCGGCTCAAGGAGGACGAGGCGCAGTTTGACCTCGGCTTCGCCCTGGCCGTCGACGCGGAGCTGTTCCGGCTCGACTCGGTCGTGCGGTGGCTGGACACCGCCGACGGCCGCTTCAAGCGGGCCGCAACCGAGCCCGCTCATCCGGTTGCCCCAGCCATGCCACGGCTGCGGCGCAGAGCGGGAGTACGGCGATGAGTGTCCTCGAGCTGCGCCATGTATCAAAGATCTACGGCGAGGGTGCCGCCCAGGTGCAGGCCATCCAGGACATCAGCCTGTCGGTCGAAGCCGGCGAGCTGGTGGCGGTGATGGGGCCGAGCGGATCGGGCAAGAGCACCCTGCTGACCATCGCGGGCAGTCTGGAGGAGCCGACCAGCGGGCAGGTGCTGGTGGCCGGCACGTCGCTGCTGAAGACGTCCCGGGCCGACCGGGCCCGGCTGCGCCGGCAGACGATCGGCTATGTGTTCCAGGACTTCAACCTGCTGCCCGGGCTGACCGCGGTGGAGAACGTCTCGCTGCCGCTCGAGCTGGACGGGCTTACCGCCCGGAAGGCACACGCGATCGGCCTGAAAGCCCTCCAGGAACTGGACCTCACTGAGCAGGCCGCGCGTTTCCCCGACGAGCTCTCCGGTGGCGAGCGGCAGCGGGTGGCGATCGCCCGCGCCGTGGTCGGGAACCGCAAGCTCGTGCTGGCCGACGAGCCGTCGGGCGCCCTCGACTCGGCGAATGGCGAGGCGGTGATGCGGATGCTGGTCGCCGCGTGCCACCGCGGCGTGGCCTCGGTGGTCGTCACCCATGACGCTCAGCTCGCCTCGTGGGCAAACCGGGTGGTGTTCATCAGGGACGGCCGCATGGTCGACCAGACCATGCCGCCGCCGAGCGCAGAGTCGCTGCTGCGGTCGGGGCCGAACCAGTGAACCCTTTTCATCCGCCGGTCTCGCGCTCCAGGGTCCGTCGGCAGTCCCGGGAGGATGAAAAGGGTTCAGTGACCGCGCTGCTGGACCGGCCGGCCGAGACCGGCGCCACGAACGGGGGCGCGCCAGCGCGCCGGGCGGTGATGCGCTGGGCGCTGCGGCTGTTCCGCCGCGAGTGGCGCCAGCAGCTGCTGGTGCTGACGTTGATCACGGTCGCGGTGGCCACGACGATCTTCGGCGCGGCGGTGGCCACGAACACCCCGCTGCCCGCCAACGCCGGGTTCGGGTCCGCCAACGCGCTGATCAACCTGCCTGGGAACGACCCGCACCTGGCGACTGACATCGAAACGATCAGGGCACACTTCGGCACGGTCGACGTGATCGAGAACCAGACCTTCGCGACCGGCTTGGTGCAAGGTGCCCAGCTCCGCGCCCAGAACCCGGACGGCGCGTACGGCCAGTCCATGCTGGCCCTGGTGAGTGGCCACTACCCGCACGGGCCCGGCGAGGTCGACTTGACCAGCGGGCTGGCGTCATCGTTCAGGATAGGAATCGGAGATACCTGGCACGTCGACGGCCGGGCGCTGCGGGTGACCGGGATCGTCGAGAATCCGCAGAACCTCCTGGACACGTTCGCGCTGGTCGCGCCGGGGCAGGTCAGCGCGCCCACCCAGGTGAACGTGCTGCTGCACGCGACGCCCCTCAGTGCCGCCACGTTCAACCTGCCGCGGGGCGCGACGCTGCTGACGCCGCAGCCGCCCAGCGGGCTGACCCCGGCGCTGATCGCGCTGGCGTTCGCCGTGGTCGGGCTGTTCTTCATCGGGCTGGTCGCGGTGGCCGGCTTCACGGTGCTGGCCCAGCGCCGGCTCCGCTCGCTCGGCATCCTGTCCTCGCTCGGCGCGACCGACAAGCACGTCCGCCTGGTCATGGTGGCCAACGGCGCCGTCGTCGGCGTGATCGGCGCGCTGCTCGGCGGCGCGATCGGCCTCGCCGCCTGGATCCCCTACGCCCCGTACTTCGGGACCCATGCCGACCATCAGGTCGCCTGGACGAACCTGCCGTGGTGGCTGGTCGGCCTGGCCATGGCGCTGGCCTTGGTCACCGCAATCCTCGCCTCCCGGCAGCCTGCCCGCGCCGTGGCCGAGGTTCCGGTGGTGGCCGCGCTGTCCGGGCGGCCGGCGGAGCCGAAACAGAGCCGCCGGTCGCCGCGCCCGGGCCTGATCGTGCTCGGCATCGGCATCGCGCTGCTCGCGTTCTCCGGCGAGCTGCTCGGGGGCAGCGGCAGCAGCGGCTCGAGCTCATTCGACGGGCTGGCGGGCCTGCTGGCCACGATTGCCGCTCTGGTACTGCTCGCCCCCGTGATCATCGGGGCCGTGGCGCCGGTCGCCCGCCGGGTGCCGATCGCCGCGCGCATCGCAATGCGCGACCTGGCCCGGTACAGAGCGCGTTCCGGGACGGCACTCGCCGCGGTCACCCTCGCCGTGTTTATCGCGATGCTGACCGCCCTGCTGACGACCGACCGCTACACGGAGCCCCTCGACTACGTGGGCCCGAACCTGCCGCCGAACCAGCTCGTCGTCTACACGCCGAACAACAACGCCACGACCAGCAGCGGGGACACGCTACCCACCGCGCGGCAAAGTCGCGCCGGGCAAGCCGCGACGGCCACGATCGCCACCGCGCTCGGCACCCGCGACGTCATGCCGCTCACCGCGGCCGTGGCGCCGACCGACCTCGGCCTGCAGCAGGTCGGCCCGGGCGGCGGGCAGGGCACGATAGACATCTACGTGGCGACACAAGCGGTGCTGCGGCACTACGGGATCCAGGCGAGCGCGATCAGCCCCGGCACGGTGCTCATCACCTCGCGGCCTGGCCTGCAGGGCACGCCCAACCTGCTGCTGCAGTACGGCAACTTCCAGCTGCCAAACCCCGTGCTCAAGTACGTCCCGGCTCCATCGATCCAGACTCTCGCGAGCCTGCCCTCCGACTTGTCCGACCCCAACCTGATGATCACGGCCTCCGCCGCGGCCAAGCTGGGGCTGCGGCAGGCCGCGGTGGCCTGGCTGATCCAGACGCCCCGGTCGCTCACTCCGGTGCAGATCAGCAGTGCCCGGAGGGTCGCGGCCGGGGCCGGGCTGACGATCGAGACCAAGAACGGCGCGCCGTCGCTCAACGAGGTACGCGACACCGCGACCGCGGCCGGGATCCTGGTCGCGCTCGGCGTGCTCGCGATGACGATCGGGCTGATCCGCAGCGAGACCGCGGGCGACATCCGGACGCTCACCGCGACGGGGGCGGGCGCCCGGACCCGCCGGGGCATCGTCGCGGCCACGGCCGGCGTGCTCGGCCTGCTCGGCGCGCTGGCCGGCACGGTCGCCGCCTACCTGGCTGCGCTCGCGGGCTCCTGGCACGAACTGCTGGCCGGCCACCTCAGCGTGCTCCCGTGGACCGACCTGGCCGCGGTCCTGATCGGCCTGCCGGCCGCGGCCGCCGTCGGCGGCTGGCTGCTCGCCGGGCGCGAGCCGCGTGCGATCGCGCACCAGGCACTGGAGTGAGCGGCCCCTGGAGACTGCCCACGCCGTAGCTGCCCACGGGGCAGGTGGCTACGGTGTGGGTGCGCGTTGCCGCGCAATTCCCGGTCAGTAGGGCTGGATTGATTCCTCGTTCTGCAATTCGGTAATATATTGCATTCCGCGCGACCTGATCAGCTCACTCCTGATGACAGTGGAAAGCTCTGTAATAAAATCGTCCCGGTCCTCATTCACGAGAATGTAGTCGTACACCCACGCCCACGTCTGCTGCAGGCTCCTGATGCGAAGGCGATTGTCGGTATCGGGCGTCTGGCCGCGCTCCGCGAGGCGAGTTCTGAGTTCGCTCTCGGTCCTCGTCGTAACAAAGATGCCGATCACGCGGCGTGCGGACATCGCACGGACCTTAACGTAACCGGTTGGCTCGAGTTCCGCCGCGAGAGGGGTGGGGTCCTGGCTGTCGAGCAGCTCGCGCGGTGATCCGTAGTAGCTATCCGAATACGTACGGGTGTATTCGATCAGCTGCCCTTCCTCGCGGAGCTTCGTGAAAGCCTCATCGCTAACGAAGTTGTACTCTATCCCATTTCTTTCCGTAGGGCGGGGGTCCCTGGTTGTATACGTAGGGACTCGCCGTACCAGGCCCGACAGGACCATCCAGTCGAGCGCGGTGCCCTTGCCGGCGCCACTGGGGCCAGATATTATGAATAGAGGTGATCTAGCATCCAATTCTGGCCTCAATTCAACCTTGTAGCGTCAGGCCCAGCACCAATCAGCCGCAGACCCGAACTTACCGTGTCCGGTCCGCCGCGAGGCACCCGCCCGCGCCGGGGGGCGCCACGGCCCCCGCGGCGTCCCCCGGCGGGCCGGCCGGGCCGTACCGTGGTCACCGTGAGCGAGAGATTCGGCTGACGTGCTCGACGAGATCGTGCCGCCTGCGGTCATCGCGGTAGAGGCATTCGAAGATCCCCCGGACGTGCACCTTTACCCGCAGGAAGAAGCGCTGCTGCGCAAGGCGGTGACCAGCCGCCGGCTGGAGTTTGGCACCACGCGGTGGTGCGCCCGGCGGGCGCTGGCCAAGCTCGGGCTGCCCGCGGCACCCATCCTGCCGGGCCCTCACCGCGCACCGAACTGGCCCGACGGGGTGGCCGGGAGCATGACCCACTGTTCTGGCTACCGGGCAGCCGCCCTGGCCCACAGCACGGACATCGCCTCGATCGGCATCGACGCCGAGCCGGACGGGCCCCTGCCGGACGGCATCCGGGACCGGATCGCCAGCCCGGAGGAACTGCCCGCGCTGGCCGAGCTCACGGCGGCCGCGCCGGGGACGTCCTGGGACAAGCTGCTCTTCAGCGCGAAGGAGTCGACCTACAAGGCGTGGTTCCCGCTGGCCCAGTGCTGGCTGGGCTTCATGGACGCGTCGATCAGATTCAACCCGGCCGACGGCACGTTCGTCGCGCGGCTGCTCGTTCCCGGGCCGGTGCTGGCCGGCCGCCAGCTCACCGAATTTCATGGGCGCTGGCTGGTCAGGAACGGGCTCGTCGTCACCGCCATCGCCATGCCGGCCGGGCGATGATCGTTGACGCCGCAAGAGCCGCTGCCCGGGGTGGGGAAGACCGCGCTCGGGGCGGCGATGATCCGGGCCCGGGAGAGCGGGCGTGGCGACCGGCTATTTGACGACGCCTACGCTCAGGCGTTCGTGGACGCCGCTCCTGGGGCGTTCCCTGAGGCGCAGGAACCCGGGGAGCAGCGGGCGGGCCCGGCGAGCGCGGGTGCCTTGGGCCCTTCGGCGGGTCGGGGGCGAGGGCGTCGGTTGGGGCGGTGCTCTACGCCCACGGCGTGATCCGGACCCGGTTCTTCGACGACCACCTGGCCTCGGCCACCGCGGCCGGGTGCGGCCAGGCGGTGCTGCTGGCCGCGGGCCTGGACACCCGGGCGTTCCGGCTGGCGTGGCCCGGCGGCACGCGCGTGTTCGAGGTGGACCTTCCTGACGTGCTGGCCTTCAAGGACACGGTGCTGGCCGCCCGCAACGCCGTGCCCCGCTGCGAGCGAACGACCGTGCCGGCCGATCTGCGCCAGGACTGGGCGGATGCGCTGGCCACGGCGGGGTTCGACCCCGCCAGCCCGGCCGCGTGGCTGGCCGAAGGGCTGCTGCTGTACCTCACCGCCGACGAGGCCAGGCGGCTGCTCACCGCGGTCACCGAGTTTTCCGCGCCGGGCAGCCGGCTCTCGTTCGAGCACAGTCCCCTGGACGCCGCCGAGCTGGCCGGGCAAGCCCGGCAGATGCCCGCCCTGCGGCAGTACGCCGCGCTGTGGAAGGGCGGGCTGGGCGACGACGCCCCTGGCTGGCTGGCCGGTCATGGCTGGCAGCCCCAGTTCCATGAGCTGGCCGCGCTCTCTGATTCTTACCGGCGGCCGGTTCCTCGCCCAGCCCACGGCGGCTTCCTGACCGCCACACGCGAGGGCGGTTGACCGCAGAGTCCGGCCGGCCCGGCTTCGGCTGGTCAGTGCAACGATTCGGATATTGGCATGTTTTTGCTGGCTATGCGCTGCTGACCGGTCCTAGCATCGGTAAGGTAGCGTGTTTGCCTTCAACCGTGGCTTGCGAGGCGATCATGTCCAAACTGAAGATCTTCGTTGCTGCTCTGAGCGCGACAGCGACGGTCGTGGCCATGATTGCCGCCGCCGCCAGTGGCCCGGCCGAAGCATTAACGAAGCCAGCAGCCACGACGCTGCCCGGCAGCGCCCTCCCGTTCACTAGCCACACCCGGTCCACCGGTGACGTCGCCGGTTCGCTGCGGCTGACGATCGAGGTGTGGCTGAAGCCGGACCTGGGCGCCGCCGAGGATTTCGCCACCGCGGTGAGCACGCCGGGTAACCCGCTCTTCCGCCATTACCTCAGCCCGGCGGCCTACACCGCGCGGTTCGGCGCGTCCAGCGGGGAGGCGGGCCGGGTCGAGTCGTGGCTGCGTGCCGAGGGCTTCACCAGCGTCGCGGCCGACTCCGGGCGTAACTATGTGCGGGCCACGGCCCCGGTGTCGAAGATCAACGCCGCGTTCGGCGTGCGCCTGGAAACCTACCGGGCATCCGCGTCGGTGAACGCCGGTTCCTATCAGCTGCACGCCAACAACCACGCGATCTCCCTGCCCACGTCGCTGGCCGGCAGCGTGCTCGCGGTGACCGGGCTGGACAACGCCGCGCCGATCATCCCGCTGGACAAGGCGACCGCGGCGCCGGCCCGCGAGACCGGTCGCACCGTCGATGCCGGGCCCAAGGCCCCCTGCTCTCAGTACTACGGGCAGCACATGGCCACCGGGCTGCCAGAGATGTACGGCGTCACGTCGTTCCCGACCTTCGTGTGCGGGTACAGCGCCCGCCAGATGCGGTCGGCCTACGGCGCCAGCTGGGCCAGTACCGGCCGCGGGCAGACCATCGCCCTCGTCGAGGTGGGCCTGACCCGGGACATGTTCCTCACCCTGCAGGACTACGCGAAGGCGAACGGCATGCCCGCCCCCTCGCCCGAGCGGTATGCCCAGCTATCGCTGGGCAAGAACACCTGCGGGGACCCGTTCAACATCGAAGAACAGCTTGACGTCGAGTCCTCCTACGACATGGCCCCGGGGGCGAACCAGCTCGTCGTGGGCGGCGACAGCTGCGATCAGGCCGAAGATGGCAACCAGGCCGCCTACAACGCGGACGTCGCGATCCTCGACGGTGCCAGCGGCCACCCGCTGGCCTGGGTGGCCTCCAACTCGTGGGAGAGCGGGACCGAGTCCCAGCCCTTGTCACAGACCAAGCTGGTGCATGCGTACCTGGTGCGCGCGGCCGCCGAAGGCGTCGGCATGTACTTCTCGGCCGGCGACGGCTCCGGTGTTCTCGAGCCGTCAATCGACCCGTACGCGATCGCGGTCGGCGGCACCACGCTGGGGATCGGCAAGACGGGTAACCGGCTGTTCGAGACCGGCTGGTCCACCGGGGCGTCCCAGCTGAAGAACAATGCGTGGGTGTTCGCTGGCGAGGACGGCGCCTCCGGCGGTGGCCCCAGCGTGTACTGGCCCCAGCCGGCCTACCAGAAGGGCGTGGTGCCGAAATCCCTTGGCACCACCCGCAGCGCGCCGGACATCGCCGCCGACGCCGACCCGTTCACCGGCATGAACGTGGGCATGCTGAACTTCAGCGGCAAACAGCCCACGTTCTTTGAGGAGAGCATCGGCGGGACCAGCGAATCCTCGCCGCTGGTGGCCGGGATGGTGACCGCGGCCCAGCAGGGCCAGGAGCCGTCGTTTGGGTTCATCAACCCGGTGATCTACAAGCTGAACCGGGCGAACGCCTTCTACGACACCCTCCCGCTGACCAGCCGGAGCCCCGCGCTGTACCGCGGGATCGAATGCGACCTCCTGGTATTCGTCAACATCTGCCTGGGCCCGAACCGGGCAACGAACCGGATCCCGAGCCTGACCACCAACGACGACCAGAGCCCGACCATGAAGGGCTACACCGGGCAGGTCACCCTCCCCGGCTACGACAACATGACCGGTCTCGGAACGCCCGACGGGCCCAACTTCATCAGGGATCTGCGCGAGCTGGGTTAGACACCCCATTAGGGCGGCGCCTGCCGGCCCGGCTGGACAGCTCGGGGCGGCGGCCGCCGGCTGACGCATGGCCGGGTGCGCCAGTGCGCCGGTGCGCCAGTGCGCCGGTTCGGCCCGGGCAACGCGGGGTCGCCTGCGGCACCCACGGCCGGGCGTGTGATGGTGGCAGGAGACCCGAGCGTAGGAGGGGAATGCCACGATGAGGCCTGCTCATGCGTCCATGCCTCCAGCGCAGCAGCGCAGCGGCGCGCAGGTCAACGACCTGCTCCCGCTTGGTGACTGGTTCCGGCACCACTCGCTGCGCAGCTGGCCCGTGCTGCTGTTCCTGGTGCTGATCTGCGTGCCGTCGATCGCGCTCGTCATCTTGGGCGGAAGCCCGAGCCCGCGGACGTTCGACCACGTTGCGTGGATCTTCGCCGCCTACTTCGCGATCGCCTGGCTGCTGCTCCTTGGCGTCATCGTGCGGCCGGAACACGTGACCAGGATGATGCTCGTGATAGTGACGGTGATCGCGCTGGTGACGGAGGTGCCGCTGGCCGTGACGCTGGAGGTCGCGCTGCACGTCACCAACGCGGGGCTGGGCGCGAGCATCTACAGCGTCGGCCTGCCCGAGGAACTGGCCAAGGCCATCCCGGTGCTGGCGGTCGCGCTGATCTACCGGCGCCGGACGGGCCTCGCCCCCCGGGACTACCTGTTCCTCGGTGCGGTCAGCGGGCTGGTGTTCGGCGCCAGCGAGGTCGTGCACTACTTCACCGTGAACGGGGTCGAAGAGTTCTACCTGACCGTGAGGTCGGCCATTCCCTCGATCGAGCACCTGATCAACACCGGGAACTCGGCGCCGAACTCGGTGTTCTCCGTGCTGCTCGGCCCGGTGCTGTACTTCACACTGGACTTCGTCTGGCGTTTCGTCACCGACCCGATCACCCACGCCTGCTGGGCCGGCCTGACCGGATATTTCATCGGGCTGGCCGCGACCGGCCGGCACAAGTGGTACCAGGTCGCCTGGATCGGCCTGGTCGCCGCGGCCATCCTGCACGGGCTGAACGACTGGAGCCGGGTGAACGGTCACCCAGCGTGGATCGTGGTGGTCCTGGTCAGCGGGATCCTGTTCCTCGGCTACGCAAAGGTCGGCGCCCGCGGCGACCTGTATCTTGCCGATGCCCTGCCGCCCGCCTTCCGGTTGCACGGGATGCCGGCCGAGCACGCGGCCGGATCGGAGGCCGGAACGCCCGCCCCGCATCCGCAGCCCGAGCACGCCATCCCGGCCGCGCTGCCCAGCCGGCCGAGAAGACCTTGGTGGGTGCACTGACCGCAGTCGCGAGCTGGCCGTTTGGTGGTCTGGGCCCCGGGTATGACCGAGCGCGCCGGGGGCGCCGCGGGGGTGCACGGGGGCCGCAGTTTTGCGGCATCAGGCCACGTGGCCTGGCCTGCGAGGGCCGTCCTGTACCGGAGCGAGAACACCTTGTCCTGCGGCAGCGCGCCCAGCGGGCGTTAGCCAGCCTCGGGTCATAAAGGAGATGCCGGATGTCGAATCACTTCACTGGCCTCAGCCTTGGGCCGCCTCTCGGGGACCAGCGACTCGATCTCTGTGATCTGTACGCGTTCCAATCGCCCACGGATCCGGCCCGGACTGTGCTGATCCTCAACGCCAACCCGAATGCCGACGCGCTGCATCCCGATGCGATCTACCGCCTGGCCATAGACAACGACGGCGATTACCTGAACGATATAGCGATCACATATGTGTTCGCTCCGCCGGCCAATGGACGGCAGACTTTCGACGTCTTTATCGCCACCGGCCCCGAGGCTCGCTCAGCCGAAGCCGCCGGGACGAAGGTCGTGGACGGCGCCGATGCTTCGTTTGACACCACGCCGAACGTCGTCACGTCGGGTCAGTACACGTTCTTCGCTGGCAGCCGGAGCGACGCCTTCTTCTTCGACTATGACGGAGTCAATAACCTCTTCGACACCAGCGGAGGCAGGAATTTCACCGCGCCTCACCTGGGTGACAAGTCCCCCTGGACCGGCGTGGACTCGAACGCCGAGGCCAACGTATTTTCGATGGTGGCCGAGCTGCCGACGAGCGATCTCGGCCCCGATCCTGACATCAACATCTGGGGCCGGTGCAGCGTGCGGCGCGATGGCCGGCTCCTCCATGTCGACCGGGCGGGCCACCCCTCGGTCAGCAGCTTCTTCAACACCGACGAGACCAAGGAGGAATACAACGCCAGCGAGCCGGTTCACGACCGCGAGCGCTGGACCGATCAGTTCGTCCACCTGATGGGGCACACCGGGAACTACACCAGGCAAGAGGCGATCGCCGCGATCAACGCCGAGAGCCTGCTCCCCGACATGCTGACCTTCGATCCGGCCAAGCCTGCGCGATACCCCAACGGCCGCTCATTCACCGACGACGTCATCAACCACCGGCTGTCGTTCCTGTCCAAGGGCGATATCCCGCCCACCGGTCTCAGGCCGCACACCGACACCCTCGGCGAGTTCCCGTACCTCGGTAACCCGCATCCGAAGCCAAGCTAGCCTCAGCCCGTTACGGCCTGGCCGATTACGACCTGGCCGGCCAGGGCTGGCCCGCCACCGGCTGGCCCGCCACGGCTCGTAGTGTCGTACGGTCCCAGCCGGGCATAACGGACAGGTGACCGCCCCGCTGGAACCTCCCCGCTACCAGGTCCGCATCGAGATCCCCCGCCTCGCTGGCACGCGTGGCTGGACTGCCGCGGCCTCGGCCTTCGAACAAGGCCTGACCGCGCATGCCAGCCTTCTGGTCACGCAGCGGCAGATTGAGCTGCTGACGCGGCAGGGTCGGGACTACGTGCGCGTGTCGGCCATGGTCGAGGCGGCCAATGTTGGCGAGGCGGCCGTGGTCACGTGGGCCGTGCTGCAGCAGGCCATGGCCGAGGACGCCGACGGCTGGGACACGGCCGGAGCCACCGCCGAGATACGGCCCGCGCGGAACTCGCGGAACTCGCGGAACGCGCGGTTAGCCAAGCCGTTGCCGCCGCCCGCGGCCCCGGCAGCCTGATCCGCGTGGGCGGTCAGACTTCCAGTGCGGCCGCGAGGTCCTCATCGACGATCAGGACGAGCTTGCCCCTGGTGTGCCCAAGCTCCACTTCCTGGTGCGCCTGCGCGGCGTCGTCCCAGTAATACTGGGCCTGCACGGTGACCGAAAGCGACCCGTCGCCGAACCATGGGGCCATCCGGATCAGGCGGCTCCCCCTTGGCTCGCCGTCGTATTGCTGCCAGCGGATCCGCTCCGGGTCGGGCAATTCGGCGTGCACCGGCGTGGCCACGAGCGCACCGTCGCGGGCCGCCCGGGCGGCGCCCTCCAGGGTGGGCGCCGCGCAGGCCAGCACCCGCTCGG
>Ga0335072_10010349_pt1 | contig 13440 bp, 9 predicted proteins | sample Lox_Sample_21_FD_206725 | JGI IMG/M metagenome (GOLD analysis project Ga0335072, IMG submission 206725) | Soil microbial communities from Loxahatchee National Wildlife Refuge, Florida, United States - Lox_Sample_2.1 | ecosystem: Environmental > Terrestrial > Soil > Wetlands | place: USA: Florida...
GACATGGTTTTGCCCGGTAACGTGAAGCTAGCGTTGCATCCGGTTGCGAAGGGCGCGGCGCCGCCGAACTGGACGATCGAGAGCGTGAACGCGCCGTCCGATTTACCTAACCCGAAGGATACAAAGCGTTCCCGCGTTGATGCCATAGTGGCAGGTTTCAGCACGCCCGCGGCAACGAAGTCGGTCTCCCTCGTGGTGAACGGCAAAACAGTCGCTACAAAGAAGATCAACGTGCCGTCCAACGGGCGCGCGACCGTTGAGTTTGCGCCGCTCGATGTGGGTTACGGATTCAATCGTTGCGCCGTGAAGATCGACGACAGCGACGCATTTCCTGCCGACGATGCCAGCGTCTTCGTCGTGCGGCGCGCCGATCCCGAGCGCGTGCTATTTGTGCATCGCGCCGGTGAAACGCGCTCGGCAACTTATTTTGGCGCGGCGCTGGCGGCGGCAGCTCAGGGCTCATTTGTCTTGCAGTCGATGGCTGCCGAGGAGACGCAGAATCTCGATCCCTCGAAATTCGCGTTTGTGGTGCTGTCAGACACCGCGGGCCTGCCTTCGATCTTCGAGCACACGCTGGCGCAATATGTGGCGAAGGGCGGTAGCGCGCTCATCGCCCTGGGCGCGGATGCGGCGCGGCGGGCGCAGATTCCATTGTGGGGCGCGAGCGTCAAGGATGTGCACGACTACGCGCGCAACGGGAATGCAGCCAATGTGGGCCAGGTGGACTTTACCGATCCGGCGCTTGAGCAGGCGCAGCCGGGGCGCGACAACGGTGGCTGGGCTGAGGTGAAGGTCTTTTACGCGGCGGTCGTCGATCCGGAGCGGGCGCGCGTGGCGGCGCGGCTCACCGACGGCACGCCGCTGCTGCTCGACAAACAGATTGGCGAAGGCCATGCGCTGCTGTTGACCTCAGGGCTCGACAACCTGACCAACGACCTGCCGCTGCATCCCGTCTTTGTTGCGTTTGTGGACCGCGCAGCGCGGTATCTCTCCGGCAGCGAGCGGCTCAGCGGCTCTCGCCTCGTCGACGCCTTCATCCCGTTGCGTTCGGGAGCTGAGCCCGTCGGGGTGGTCGGGAATGTTGAAGTGATTGATCCCGACGGCCGACGGCCGCTTTCGCTCACCGAAGCGCGCACGGCGCAGTCCATACGGCTAAGGCGCGCGGGGTACTACCGGATTCGATTTGCGAATGGACGAGACGCAGTGATCGGGGTCAATCCTGACCGGCGCGAGTCGGATCTGACACCGATTGCGGATGATGTGCTGGCCCTCTGGAGCGGGAGCTCAAGCAGTGGAACTCCCTCCACCGCAGCCGCACCTCCAACAGACAATTTTCAGCGCGCCCAGCTCTGGTGGTGGGTTATGCTGCTAGCATTGGCAGCCGTGGTCGCGGAAGCGGCGCTCGCCAGCGGCTACCTGGGCACGCAGCGGGAGGAAGCATGAGCTACCGGAATGAGCTCAGTTCCTATATCGCACGGCTGCAGCAACGGCTGCGCCTGGGAGCGTGGCTGCGCGGTGCGGCGGTTTTCGCCTGCACTGCGCTTGCTGTCACGCTGGCGCTCGTCTTCACGCTGAATCTTCTGGCATTTCCGGCGCGCGGCGTCTCCCTGGGGCGGCTCGTGATTCTCGCAGCGCTCGCAACGGCGGCGGCGCTGGGCATTGCATTGCCGCTCAGGAAACTCACGCGGGCGCGCGCTGTGCGTGTGGCCGAATCGGCCAGTCCGGAGCTGGACCAGCGACTCACGACTTTCGAACAGCGTACACAAGCAAACCCGGCAGACCCTTTCCTCGAGCTGCTCGCGGCCGACACGCTGGCACACACACGCGAAATCGAACCGGCAGTTCTTATTCCCCGCAACCGGCTCTTTGCTCTGGGCGGCGGAGGCTTCGCATGCCTTGCAGTGCTGGTGTGGATGATTGCCGCGGGGCCGGGCTACGTGGGGTACGGCGCCTCCCTGCTCTGGACAGGCCCGAAGAAGGATGCCGCTCCGCTCTACGCGATTACGGTAACTCCGGGCAATGCGACGGTGCGGCGCAACAGCGATCAGCTCATCACCGCGCGCGTCACCGGCATGCAACCAGGCCACGCGCAACTCTTCGCGCACTACCAGAGCGCCGCAGGATGGGAGCCGGTCGCGATGCAGGGCGCGCCCGACGCCAACGGCGGTGCGGCGTATCAGTTCGTCTTCGCCGGGCTGCCGGAGAATGTGGAGTACTACGTGGCCGCGGGGCCGCTCACTTCGCCGCACTACAAGGTGCGCGTCGTCGATCTGCCTTCGGTGAAGGAGATTCGTGTCACCTATCACTATCCCAAGTGGACCGGCATGAAACCGGTGACGGAGGGACACGCAGGCGATTTGCGCGCCATTGAAGGCACGGACGCGTCGGTCGAGCTGCAGATGGACAAGCCGCTCAAGGACGGACAACTTCTGCTCGACGACGGCAAAGTGCTTGCCCTCACCGGCGGCACAGGCAATCGCTACCAGGCATCGATCCACATGGAAAAGGACGGTGCCTATCACGTTGCCGCGACGGACGAGGGCCAGCCCGTGCGGCTCTCCGAGGACTACTTCATTGCGACGGACAAGGCGATGCCGCCGGAGATCGCGATCCAACGCCCCGGCGGCGACTACCGCGCCAGCCCCATCGAAGAGGTCACAGTAGGCATAAAGGCCGCCGACGAGTTCGGCCTGAACGACGTCCACCTCCATTACTCAGTGAATGGCGGTCCAGATAAAGATGTGAGCCTGCTGAAGACCCCAGGCGCGAAGGATGCTGATGGCACTTACACTTTGCCCCTCGAGGACTTCAAGCTCGCGCCTGGCGACCTGGTCAGCCTGTACGCGACAGCGAAAGACGGTCACGGCGAAGCGCGCACCGACATCTCTTTCATTCAGGTCGACCCCTTCGAGCGTGAGTTTTCGCAGTCGCAGCAAGCAGGCGGCGGTGGCGGCGGCGGTGGCGGAGCCAACAATCAGACCGAGATATCTAAGCGGGAAAAAGAACTGATCGCCGCCACCTGGAAACAGCAGAATGACAAGTCTGCGACGCCGAAGGACCAGGCGGCGCAGGGTCAGTTCCTTGGCGATGCGCAGCAGAAACTGCGCGACCAGGTGATGGCGCTCTCGCTGCGTATGCAGAGCCGCGATATCTCTTCGGCCAACGAGGAGTTCACCGACTTCGACAAAGATATGCAGGATGCAGCCAAGGCCATGGCGCCTTCGGCTGACAGACTGAGAGGCACACAGTGGAAGGATGCGATTCCCCTGGAACAGAAGGCGCTGCAGTCGCTGCTGCGTGCGGAGGCGACCTTCCGCCGCATCGAAGTGGCCTTCGGTCAGCGCGGCGGCGGTGGCGGCGGAGGAGGCGGCAGCACAGGCCGCGACCTGGCCAGCCTCTTCGATCTCGAACTGGACACCGAGAAGAATCAGTACGAGACGGCGCAGACTGCTTCTCCCGCAGAGCAGCATGAAAAAGACGTAGAAGACGCGCTCGAAAAACTCGACGCGCTCGCCCGGCGCGAGGAGGATCTGGCCAACCAGCAGCACAATCCGCAGCAGAGCTTTGAGCAGCGCTGGCAGCAGGAGATGCTGCGCCGCGAGGCCGAGCAATTGCAGCGGCAGATGGAGCAGATGGCGCAAAGCGGCCAGAACGGCCAGCAGGGGCAACAGGGCCAGCAGAGTTCGAGCAGCTCATCTTCATCGTCCTCCTCTTCTTCCTCGTCCTCGGGGCAATCTGGCTCGCAGCAGCGCGGCTCGCAAGGTCAAGCCGGATCGCAGGCTTCGCGTGGACAATCGGGAAGCCAGTCATCCGGAGCGAACTCGGCTTCAAATGAGAGCCCCGATCAGCGCATCGAGCAGGCGCTCAGCCGGCTCAGGCAAGCGACGGGAACAATGCAGCGCAACGGCAATGTCCAGCAAAGCGCCGACGCAGCACAGCAAGCCGCTGAAAAACTGCGCGAGGCCACCAACCTGCTTGCCGGCAGCCAGCAGCAACTTGCTTCGGGCAAGATGGACTCGCTCACGCACGAGGCCAATCGCCTGGCGCAGGAAGAGCACTCACAGGCAGACCGCATCGACAAGCTCGCCAATCGGCAAAACGACAACGAGAACGCTGCTGGAGGGACCAGTGGCAGTACGGATCTCGATGGCGTAATGGCGCGCCTGCACGAACGCGACCAGCTCGCCGCCGAGCGGCAGCAGCTCTCCAACGATCTTTCGCGCTTGCAGAAAAACCTGCGCGACGCGGCGCGCGAGATGGCCTCCAATGAACCGGACGCCGCCGGCAAACTCCGCGACGCACTCACCGAAATGGACAACTCCGATCTCGACAATCGCGTGCAGCGCTCGGCAGACTGGCTGCGCAGCGGCATCAATCCCAATTCCAATGGTACAGAAGATGAAATTGCGAAGGGGCTTGGCAGGCTGAGCCAGCAGCTCCAGCAGGCGCAGCAGGCCATGGGCCACGAAAAGCCCGGACAAATGCCCAGGCAAGGCCGCGCCGGGCAGGGTGACGAAAGCGCGGCGCTCGACCAGGTGGAGCGGCTGCGCAATCAGATCGAGGCCATGGCGCGTGGACAAGGCGCGCAGAACGGACAAGATCGCAGCGGACAAAACGGTCAGCGAAATGGCCAGCAAGTTGCACCGCATCCAGCACAACAGGCTGGGCAGCAAGCCGGTCCTGGCGGTCAGTCAGGCGGCCAGTTGAGCCGTAACGGTCGGCCGGGTGGCCCGAACCAGCAGGGCTGGGCCTCTGCGCAGCCGTTGAGCCGCTCCGGCCAGCCAAATGGCAACAACGCACAGTCGGGCAACAGTGCCGGTGGCCCGCGCAACGGCGCGCGCGGAGATATCCGCAATGGCTGGAGCGGCGATACGCGCGTCGGTGGAGGCGGTGCAGACGGCACGGTGTGGGGCAACTATGACACCGGCAACAACACGCCGCGTTTGCGCGGGCAGCCGCAGCCCGCGCCGTCCGATGCTTCGGGCAATCCCGTTGACACCGAGCAGACCTATCAGCAGAGCCTTCGCGCTCTCAATCAACTTCGGCAGACGGCAGTTGATGATCCCCAGGCGGCGAAGGACATCGCAGAGCTCGCACGGCAGATGCAGCTTCTTGATCCGAAGCGCTTCCCTGGTAATCCAGCCATTGTTGAGCAGATGCATCGTGAAGTGCTCAGCTCTGTTGACCGCATCGAGTTAGAACTGGAACGCAGCGGCGCTTCTTCCGATGCGCGCACCGGCAAGCCATACGTGGTTCCCGCGGGCTACCAGGACTCCGTCGCCGACTACTATCGTCGGCTCAGCAAGAATTCGCAGTAAATGCATCTGCCATCACAGAGCTTCGCGATCCGTTCAGCCAGTCCCGCAACACGGGAAACGCCGCTCGTCCGCGATTGACTTTGGTTCTATGCGCTGCGTAGAGTGGGCTCGTCGCCGTTCTGCCACGCGGGAGAGCCCAATGGAGCTCGCAGCCATGGAAACCTCCGCCACGCGCTCCTGGGCCACCAGGCGCGAAGGCAAGTTGCGCCGCATGGCGCAGGTCGAGCCGTGGCTCAAAGTAAAGGTGCTCCCTGCCGGCCGAATCGTCGAGGCGTTGGAAGCGCTGCTCGTGTCCGGCGACAAAGTCGTCATCGAAAGCATCCAGAAGCAGGCCGATTTTCTCTCGCGCTCTCTCGCAGAGGTGAATCCCAAGAAGCTGCACGATCTGCACATCATCATCGCCGCCATCGCGCGGCCCGACCATCTCGCGCTTTTCGAACGAGGCATCGCGAAAAAAGTGGACTTCAGTTTCGCCGGTCCGCAGAGCCTGCGCGTCGCGCAGATGGTCGAGGATGGCCAGATGGAAGTGGACGCGATCCACACCTATGTGGAGCTCTCGGCGCGGATGTTTGTCGACCTCATTCCGAACGCCGTGCTGGTCTGCGCCGAAGCCGCGGATCCGGAAGGCAATCTCTACACCGGGGCAAACACAGAAGACACACCGGCCGTCATCGAAGCGGCCGCCTTCCGCGACGGCATCGTCATCGTGCAGGTGAACCGGCTCGTCGAGAAGCTCCCGCGCGTCGATATACCGGCCGGATGGGTGGATGTAATCGTCGAAGCCGACCGCCCCTTCGCGCGCGAGCCAATCCAGACGCGCGATCCGGCGCAGATCAAAGAGCTGCAGATCCTCACCGCGATGATGGTGATCCGCGGCATCTACGAGCGGCATCAGGTGCTCTCCCTCAATCATGGCGTGGGCTTCGACACTGCGGCGGTCGAGCTGCTGTTACCCACCTATGGAGAAAGGCTAGGTCTCAAAGGCAAGATCTGCCGCCACTGGACGCTCAATCCGCAGCCCACGCTGATACCGGCAATCGAGAGTGGATGGGTGGAAAGCGTGCACAGCTTCGGCAACGAAGACGGCATGGAGCAGTACATCGCTGCACGGCCCGACATCTTTTTCACCGGCCGCGACGGCAGCTTGCGCTCGAATCGCGTCTTCTGTCAGTTGGCCGGACACTACGCCATCGATCTCTTCATCGGCTCGACGCTGCAGATTGATCCGGACGGCAACTCCTCCACCGTCACGCGCGGACGCATCGCAGGCTTTGGCGGTGCGCCAAACCTCGGCAGCGACGCGCACGGCCGCCGCCACAGCTCACCGGCGTGGCTTTCAATGATCACTGGTGACAGCCCGACAGTGCGCGGCCGCAAGCTTGTGGTGCAGGTTGTGGAAACGTTCAAGGCGGGCGGTGTGCCTGCGTTTGTCGAATCGCTCGATGCGATTCAACTAGGCAAAGACGCGAAGATGCCCGTTGCGCCCATCATGATCTACGGTGATGACGTCACCCACATCGTCACCGAAGAAGGCATCGCGTATCTTTATAAAGCAAGCAGCCTTGAAGAACGCCGCGCTGCCATTGCCGCCATCGCCGGCGTCACCTCCATAGGCCGCAAAGCCGATCCCAAGCGCACCGTGGAACTGCGCCGCAAGGGCCTGGTCGCATATCCCGAAGACCTGGGCGTACGGCGATCGGATGCAGAACGCTCGCTACTCTCCGCGCGTAGCATGAAAGATCTTGTTACCTGGTCCGGAGGGCTCTACCGTCCGCCGGCGCGCTTCCGGAGTTGGTAATGGCGGCCACCGTGTTCAGCAGCGTCAACGTGCGCGAAGCACACCTGCCGATCTCTGCTGAGGCACGCACCGCTGCGGCGCAGCTCGCTGCCCACGCAGTGCAGGCCTTGCTCGATGAAGCCAATCTCACGCCGAAGCCCGCATTGGTCGACCAGCGTGGCAGCGGCGCGCATGCTGATCTCACACTCGCGTTGATGCACCGCTCGGCGCACGCATTGTTTTTCTGCTTCGAAGCAATCGCCTCTGCGTGCAAAGGCATGGCGCCGAGCCAATCTTTGCGGGAGCGATTGGGAGCAATCGGAAGAGCGGGTGAGCAGAGGATGTTTGCGGCCGCCGGCTGTACGAACACCCACAAGGGCGCAATCTGGTCGCTCGGGCTGCTCGTCGCAGGCGCCGCTATTTGCGGCGATGTGGACGATGCATCTGCGATTGCCGCCGCAGCCGGAGCAATTGCGTGTTATCGCGATTCCTGCACCGAGCCAAGCGCTACGCACGGCGCACGCATGCAGGCCTTGTACGGTGTCGCCGGCGCGCGCGGCGAAGCGCAGGAGGGATTCCCGCATGTGATTGAGATCGGCCTCCCTGCCCTGCGCGCCGCACGCTCGCGGGGAATAGCTGAGCACTGTGCAAGACTCGATGCGCTCATGGCCATTATGGCGGCCCTCGATGACACATGCCTGTTGCATCGCGGGGGACTGGCTGCCCTGCGCGCAGCGCGGCATGGCGCGCAGCGCGTGCTCTACGAGGGCGGATCATCGACTGCGGGCGGCATGGCCCTGCTGCTCGCTCTCGATGCAGAGTTGCTCGCGAGGAACGCATCGCCCGGTGGAAGCGCCGATCTGCTCGCAGCAACACTTTTTCTCGATTCCGTAACCCTCACATCGGCAAAGCAACGCGGCCCGAGAAACTTCGCTGGAGATCTGGAGCTATGGAAAAACTGACCTTTGACTATCCTGCTTCCGGCGAAAAACCGAAGCGCGCGCACGTGGGTGTCGTCGGCTCCGGCGATTTGGAGATTCTGCTCGAACCTTCTGTGGATGAGAGAGCGCATGTCACGATCCAGACCAGCGTAACGGGTTTTGCCGATACCTGGAAGGCGGTGCTGGATCGTTTTTTCGCCGGCTACAAGGAGGCCGCGAGCTTCGACATTCGCGACTGCGGCGCGACGCCGGGAACCGTCGCCATGCGCCTGCAACAAGCCATCGAGGTGAGCCGCTCATGACTACTGCAACTCAACTCCCCGAAGAAGTACTCGCGTTGAGCGCGCGGCGCAGCTATATCGAGTTGAATGCGCGCGCCCGCGCGACGCAACTGCTTGATCCCGGCACCTTCCGCGAACTGCTTGGTCCATTCGACCGCATCGAATCACCCTGGCTGCCCATGCAGGGCATCGTGCCGCAATCCGACGATGGTTGCGTTGTGGCCAAAGGCACGATCGACGGCAAGCCCGCTTTGGCTATCGCGCTCGAAGGCAAGTTCCAGGGCGGCAGCATCGGCGAAGTCTGCGGCATGAAGATGGCCGCGGCTCTGGCCCTCGCGCGGCAGGATTGTGAGTGCGGCATCTCCACAGGTGCAGTGCTTTCGCTCGAAAGTGGCGGCGTGCGCCTGCAGGAAGCGAACATCGGTGAACTGGTGATTGCCGAGATTTACGCTGAGCTGATCGCGCTGCGCCAGCACGTGCCGGTGATTGTCGTCGTCGCCGGCATGACCGGCTGCTTTGGCGGCATGTCGCTGGCTGCGGGGCTCGCCAGCTACGTAGTCATGACGCGCCAAGCGCGGCTCAGCATGAACGGACCCGAAGTCATCGAGCAGGAGGCCGGCATCGAAGAGCTCGATGCGCGGGACCGGCCCCTCATCTGGAACATCTGCGGCGGCGCGCAGCGTTACGCCACCGGCCTTGCGGACATGCTGGTGGAAGACGATGCCGCGGAGATCGCGCAAGCCGTGCGCACGCTGTTCAAAAAAGGCCGGCCCGCAATATTGCGCAGTGATCCGCAGGAGTTGTACGTCGAACGCCTCAAACAACTCGATCCCGCGCAGCCGTGGACCGCAGAACAAATCCGCGAATCCTGGAAGGAGAGAGCACGATGAGCCGCGGCCGCATCTGGTTTAAAGCCCTCTCCGGCAGCAACGGCGCGCAGCCTGATGGCCCAGCCTCTTTGCTCGTCGCCGATGCAGAGCTTGGCGCAGAGAAAGTGAGCTACCTCGCGGTGGCGCCTGATGACCAGGCACGGTTTCCCCGCGCACGCGGTGGTGAGGTTGGGGTAGAAGAGGGCTGGTACGGCGCCCGCGCACTCCGGCGTATCATCGAAGCCGACTGCGATCGAACAAAGCGGCCTATCCTGACCATCGTCGACGCAAAATCGCAGGCGTACGGCCTGCGCGAGGAACTCATCGGCATTCATCTCGCAGCGGCGGGGCTCATCGCTGCCTACGCCGAGGCGCGCATGGCGGGTCATCCCGTCATCGCGCTGATCGTGGGCCGCGCTGTATCCGCTTCCTTCCTCGTGCTCTGCGGGCAGGCCAATCGCGTGCTCGCCCTCGACGATCCGCAGGTTCTCGTGCACGCCATGTATAAGGACGCTGCCGCGCGCATCACCCGGCGCACAGTGGAAGAGCTCGACGCACTGGGCGAGACCATCGTGCCGATGGCGTACGACATCCGGTCGTTTGACAAACTAGGCGGGCTCTACCGGCTGCTGCACGTGGCGGCTCCCGATGCACCGCCGAGTGAATCGATCGAACACGTCAAGTCCGCTTTGGTCGATGCTATCGCCGACGCGCGGCGCGGCCCGCGCGATCTTTCCTCGCGCCTCGACTCACAGGGCGCGCAGCAATATCGCAAGGCCTCGCTCGCTGTGCGCGCCAAAATGGCGGAGCAATGGACCGCGTTATGAACGCGTCAGCCTTGAAAGACCAAATCGAGGCTGCAGATGCAGCGCGGCCGCACGATCTTCTGTGGATCTCGAGCATTGAAGTCATATTCGCGCCGTGCGCTCTGCCCGACTGGGTCCGGAAAGCGATCGCCGCAACACCCATCGTCGTTGTCCGCCGCGCGGCTCGCAGTGGCAACGCGATTCCGGTAGGCATCCGCGGACAAGCCAGATCCGAACGGTTCGCAGCATTCATCGCGCCGCATGCCGTAAGAAAACGCATCACGCCGGAGAATCTGGTACAGACCAGACGTTGGCGTGAAATCCCACGGCCTGAATCTGCGGCCATGCGTCGCGCGCTTGAATCTGTCGCCGCGCGGTGGAATGGATTCCGGTGGGGCCCGGCAGGCAGCGTAGGCTTCGAGCTCGCCACCGGCTTACCGGTGACGACAGACAAAAGCGATCTCGATCTGGTGATCCACGCGCCGCAACGCATCACGGCAAACGAAGCGGAAGTTTTGCTGAAATCCGTTGCCGGGCTCGAAGTGCGAGCCGATGTCCGCATCGAGACTCCCTTCGGCTCGGTCGCGTTACAGGAGCACGCATCCCCAACATCACCACGCATCCTGATGAAGACCTGTGCGGGGCCTATGCTCGTCGCTGATCCCTGGATGCATCCCATCGAAGAGGCACCGCTGCCCGCCGCATCCTGAAGAGGAAGATCAGAACGTGACCATTGCATTCCTTTTTCCGGGTCAAGGCTCGCAGCGCACCGGCATGCTGCATGCCTTACCCGATCACCCGCAGGTCAGAGCGACGCTCGAGGAGGCGAGTGAGATTCTTCACCGCGACGCGCGCGAACTGGACGAAGAGAAGACGCTGGAATCGACCATTGCCACACAGCTCGCCATCTTTATCGCCGGCATCGCGTCAGCGCGCGTACTTGCGGCCGAAGGCGCAGAACCGGATTTTGTGGCAGGCCTCTCGGTCGGCGCTTACTCCGCAGCGGTGGCAGGTGGCGCGCTGGTGTTCGCCGACGGCCTCCGCCTTGTCCGCACACGGGCCGAGCTTACGGCGTCACGTTTCCCAAGCGGCTACGGGCTCGCGGCAATCCTCGGCCTTAACGAGCAGGCCGTCGCGAAGCTGGTTGAAGGCTGCACCACGCCCGAAAACCCTGTGTACCTCGCGCTGGTGAATGCGCCACAGCAGATCGTCGTCGCCGGATCGATCCAGGCATTGGAGAATGTTCTCAATCTCGCGCGTGAGGCCGGCTGCGCCAAAGCAGAACGGCTGGCCGTGCGCATCCCGTCGCACTGCCCTTTGTTCGGCGATGTCGCACAGCAGATGCAAGCGGCGATGCGCGGTCATGAACCGCGCGCGGCGAAGGCCGCTTACATCGCCAACCGAACAGCCCGGCCCACCAAAGACTTCGATCGCATCCGCGAAGACGTCGCGACGAACATCGCACATCCCGTGCGGTGGCACGATTCAACGGAAGTTCTTGTCGAGATGGGCGCGCGCCTGTTCGTCGAGATGCAGCCCGGCCAGGTGCTCACGCGGCTTGCTACTGCGGCTTTCCCGCAAGTGCGCGCGATCGCGCTGGAGGCAACCCCGCTTGCGACAGCCTTGAAGCTTGTGCAGGCGGCGCGCCGAGAGGCTGAAGAATAGCTCCGTTGTTTATGCACTCAGTAACTTCACCAAGTTGGTGTAGCTGATCTGCAAGCTTTCGAGCGGCGGCCGCTCAGTCTGATCCTGCTCCACATACATGTAAGGAACGTCGAACTTGTCCGCCAGACGCAGAATCGCCGGCCAGTCGAGTGTGCCGTTGCCCACCTCTGTAAAGTGCGCAGAGGCTGGCCCAGTCTCCACTGAAGTTGACACATTCGGCTTGCGGTCCTTCAGGTGCAGCGACTGAATGCGCTTGCCATACTGGCGGAACAATGCGACAGGATCATGGCCGGCCTGCGCGACCCAGTAGCAGTCCATCTGCCACTGCACCAACGCCGGATCGGTGTTCTTCATCAGCACATCGAAGCCGGTAACGCCGCCGAAGACCTGAAACTCTGCGTTGTGATTATGGAACCCGAATTTCAGCCCCATTGACTTCGCCTTCCCAGCCCACACGTTGTATTGGTCGGCGCCGCGCTTGTAGCCATCGGCCGAGTTGGCAATCGTCTTGGGAATTGATGAGCAGACAACGTACTCGGCGCCCAATTCCTTCGCGTAATCGAGCCGCGACTCGAAATCATCGTAGCCGAAGTGCGCACTGGGCACCGTGAGGCCCGCGTCGAGGATCGCCTGGCGCAATTCCTTCGCGCTCATTTTGTACTCGGCTACGTAGGTTTCCACCGTCTTGTAACCGATCTTGCGGATTGCCGCCAACGTACCGGGCAGGTCATTCTGGATGACGGCCCGCACCGTGTACAACTGGACGCCGAGCGGGCGCGTCATCGCTTTGGCAAAGGCTCTGACGTCGAGCGCCGTGGCTGCAAGTCCCGCAGCCGCACCCCCAAAGAACTTTCTTCTTGTCAGCATGATCAACACTCCTCGATTCAGCCCGTTCACTTTACCATCCCCCGGTGCGGGTTCGCTTGACAATCGATGTCAATCGATTTTAGAGTGATTGCTTTGGCAGGCATGAGTGCGGGCGTACGTGTGCGCACGTGCGGTTTGCCGAACCGAATCGGGGCGCGGATGACAGAGCGCAATCTGCTTGTGGTGCAGGGCGGCGGGCCGACCCAGGTCCTGAATGCGACCCTTGCCGCCATTGTGGAAGAAGCGCAGGGCCATTTTCAGCGCATTCTCGGCGCCCGATCTGGAATCAAGGGCCTTCTTGCGGGCGGTGAGGTCGACCTCGCCCGGATCTCAGCCACCGGTCTGGACCTGTTGCGCGTGAGCCCCGGTGCGGCGCTTGGCTCGTCGCGCGCAAAGCTCTCCCCGGACGATCTCGTCAGGCTGCTCGATTACCTGCGCCACAACAATGTTCGTGATCTTCTGTTTCTGGGCGGTAACGGCTCCATGCGCGGAGCAGAGACCGTGAGCCAGTTCTGCCGCGAGCAGGGATACGATGTGCGCGTGCTCGGCGTGCCCAAAACTGTGGACAACGACATTGCCGTAACCGACCGCTGCCCCGGTTACGCAAGCGCCGCGCGGTACATTGCGCAGTCCACGCGCGATCTGGGGATGGATGTCCGCTCGCTGCCGCAACCGGTCTCGATCCTGGAGACGATGGGCCGAAGCGTCGGCTGGCTCGCGGCTGCTGCCGCGGCAGGCAAATGCGGAGACTCCGACGCGCCCCATCTCGTCTATCTGCCCGAACGCGCATTCGTAATGGATGAGTTTCTCTCTTCGCTAGATCGAATCGTCGCGAAGCAGGGATGGGCAATTGTTGTTGTGGCCGAGGGCATCCGCGACCGCGAAGGCAATTATGTGTATCAGGTAGCCGATACCG
>Ga0335072_10010350_pt1 | contig 13440 bp, 11 predicted proteins | sample Lox_Sample_21_FD_206725 | JGI IMG/M metagenome (GOLD analysis project Ga0335072, IMG submission 206725) | Soil microbial communities from Loxahatchee National Wildlife Refuge, Florida, United States - Lox_Sample_2.1 | ecosystem: Environmental > Terrestrial > Soil > Wetlands | place: USA...
CCGTCGTGGCGGCGACCGCCGGCAACCTCGTCGGCTCGCTGCTGGCCTACGGAATGGGCGCCAGCCGGCTGCTCGAGCGAGTGCCGGGCGCGAACGGCGCACTCAGCCGCTCGCTGGCGCTGCTCGACCGGCAGGGACCGAAAGCGGTTTTCCTCGCGCGCCTGCTGCCGCTGGCGCGAACCTTCATCTCACTGCCGGCGGGAGCGCAGGGCGTGCCGCTGGGACAGTTCGTCGTGCTGACGACGGCCGGCTGCGCGATCTGGGCAGTAGCGCTCACCCTGGCCGGCCTGGCCGCCGGGAGCGCGTGGGCGGCCGTGGGAGCAAGCGCCGGCTGGGGGCTTCTGGCCGTGGGAGTGGTTGTTATCGCCGTGGCGCTGTGGCGCGGGGGACGACACAGCTCTCAGTAGCGGTCTGGGTCGGGGTCTGGGTCGCGGGGTCTGGGTCTGGGTCTGGGTCGCGGGGTCGGGGTCTGGGTCTGGGTCGCGGGGTCTGGGTCTGGGTCGCGGGGTCTGGGTCTGGGTCGCGGGGTCGGGGTCTGGGTCGGGGTCGCGAGGTCTGGGTCGAGGTCTGGGTCGGGCGCTGGTCTGAGGTCAGGCACTCGCGCCCAGCCAGCGAAGTGGCTGGGGATATCTTCACCATTCACTCTCCCACAAACGAAACCGCGAACCGCGCCGCCGTACCCAGATACCGGCCCCTACAGGGGTTATGATGTGCCACCAATGGGTGTTATGATCCGCCACCATGGCCAGTCCGTTCGTGTACGACGAGCCGGTCGCGGCGCAAGCGCTGGCGGACCGCAAAACGGAGCTTCGCGGCCTACTGGACCGCGCGCTCGATGCCCGCAACACCCGCATCGAGGGACCCCGCCGATACGGCAAGACGTCTCTGCTGCGCGCTGTGCTGGCCGCCGCGGAGAAGGCCGGCGCGATACCGATAGAGGTCGGGTTCCTGGGGTGCGTGACGGCCGCGGACGTCGCCGAGCGGATCGAGCGAGCCTACGGCGCGCAGCTGGACTCGCGGCTGCGCCGGTGGTACGACGGGCTTATCCGCACACTGAACCCCACCATCAGCGCGGCGCCGGGCGGCGTCGGCGTCCAGGCCAAACCGCAGATCACCGCTCCGGGACTGCTCGACCGGCTCGCCCTGCCACGTCGGATCAACGAACGCACGGGCAAGATGTGCCTCGTCGCCTTCGACGAGTTCCAAGAGGTGGCGCGCATCAACGCCGCCCTGCCGGGAGTGTTCCGCTCAGAGCTCGAGAGTCACGGCCAGGCAGCCGCCTACATCTTCTCGGGATCGCACCCGGGACTGCTGCGTGAGCTGTTCAGCGACCGCCGCCACGCCTTCTTCGCCCAAGCCGCACCCCTCGAGCTCGGCCCCCGCCCCCCCGACGAGCTCGCCGAATACCTGCTGCAACACTTCCATGCCGGCAACCGCGACCCCGGCGAAGCCCTCGGACCGCTGCTGGACACCGCCGAAGGCCACCCCCAACGCGCGATGCTGCTGGCGCACCACCTCTACGAACGCCTCGAGCCCGGCGCCAGCGCAGACATCGAAACCTGGACCGACACACTGCAAGCCGCCCATCGCGAGACCGACAGCGAAATCCAAGTCCTGTGGGAGTCCTGCCCCTCGCTGCAACGCAGAGCGCTCAAGGTCATCGCGCAACGCACCATCCCCCTCGGCGGCCACCAAGCCGACCAACGCTACGGCCTGCCCAAGGGAGGCTCGACCCAAGCCGCCGTCCAGCGGCTGCACAACGACGGCCACCTCGTCCACGACCACGCCACCCGCACGGGCTGGCGCACAGTCGACCCCTTCCTCGCCAGTTGGCTGCGCGAGAACTGAACACCGAGCGGCTACCCGCGAAACTTCACCTTCACCGCCCCGCCGACGAAGTGACTCGGTGAAGGCTCAGGCGCCGACGGTCGCCAACGCCCCCAAAACCCGTGCGTCGTGCTCACGTGGCTTGACCTTGCGCAGGACCTCACGCACGATCCCATCCGGGCCGATCACGAACGTCGTTCGCTCGTTGCCCCAGTACGTGCGCCCGTACATCGACTTATCGAAAGGGGTAGTAAAGACGGCGCAGAGCGGGCTGGCTGCCCCTCATCTCGCTGCGCTCGGGGTGGGAAACCTAGACCGAACCGAGCGCTCTCCAGCGCGATCATCTCGGTGAAGCCGTCGATCCGACTCATCCTCGCCATACCCCCCACCTACTGATAAACTTTTGCAGTAGATATGTCATCCACCCGTGACGCCGAACAAGCCCTCCAACGCCCGCCTGCCGAGATCGGGCAGGCACTCAAGGCGGTCCCCGAGGATCAGTGGTTCGACCGCAAGTCCTTCCGGATCGCGGCGCGCGATCTGGCCAACGTCGAGATCGGCCTGGCCAACGCGGACGGAGGCATCATCGCTGTCGGCATCCACGACGGCAGCATCGAGGGCACAGACGGCTCCCCTGAGCATCGCAACGAGTTGAGTCAGGCTCACGTCCAGTTCAGCCAGCCCCCCGTCCCGGCCAAGATCCGAACAGTGGAGTGTCAGCGCGAGGACGGCCAGGCCGATCAGTTACTCATCGTCGAGGTTCCTCCCGGCGAAACGGTATACACCAACGTCAAGGACGAGGTTTTCCTGCGAATCGGAGACGAGAACCGACGCTTGACGTATGCGCAGCGCCAAGAGCTGCTCTATGACCGTGGTCATGGATCTTACGAGAGCCGTGTGGTCGATGGGAGCTCTTCAGGCGACCTGGATTACAACCTGCTCGTCAGCTACGCCAATGCGTTGGGGCACCCCGAACCACTACGCCTGCTACAAGCGCGCGGGTTGGCCGTCGAGGACCATCTGACAGTCGCTGGGGTTCTGATGTTCGCGGCACACCCACAGCTCTACCTGCCGGAGTCGTTCATTCGCGTCCTCCACTACAGCGGGAACGAACGCGGGACCGGCGCAAGGCAGCGTCTGATCCGAGACGAGAGAGTGGAGGGTCCAATCGCCCGCCAGATCGTCCGGGCACAGGAGATCATCCAGGAGGAGCAACCCCGCAGGCGTGCCCTAACGAGGCAGGGCACTTTCGAGGCGGTCCCCCTCGTTCCCCAAGACGCCTGGCTCGAGGGAGTCGTCAACGCAGCGGTCCATCGCTCCTACAGCCTCGCCGGCGATCACATACGGGTAGAGATCTTCTCCAACCGCATCGAGGTGATGAGTCCCGGGCGCTTCCCCGGCCTTTTCAACGCAGCCAGCCCACTAGATGCGCCCCGCTACGCCCGCAACCCCCGGATCGCACGTGTATGCGCAGACCAGAACTTTGGTGAGGAGTTGGGCGAGGGCATCCGCCGCATGTTCGAGGAGATGCGCCTTGCGGGGCTGGTCGACCCGCTGTATGAGCAGACTCCAGCTAGCGTCAAGCTGACGCTGCTCGCCGAGCCACTGGATCGGCGCCTGGAGGCCCGCCTGCCCCGAGGATCGAGGCGTATTATGGCCACCCTGCGCGATGGTGGGCACCTCAGCACAGGAGAGGTTGCCGAGGCCGTCGGGATCTCACGCCCCACCGCCAGCAGCCATCTGCGCGCCCTAAGAGACGCCGGCCTGGTCGTCTGGACGGGCAAGTCTCCCAACGATCCGCGCGCCTCTTGGTCCCTGACTCCAACCTAACTGACCGCCAATGGACCGCTAACGCTATCGTCTAGGCGTCCAAACCGCCGAGCGACCTACTGTAAAGCAACTGGAAAGCTGTCTTGGCAGTAGCTTTTCGGTACGAGCTCCCCAACCCACCGTTGACATACTCCGCAGAGCTGGCCCGCTCGGCATGGACTGGCCAGCGGAGACCCCGAGATCGCTCTCGGGAGGTTTCGTAGCGACGTGTGCTGGATGCGGCCGAGCCATGCCCGCGCGACGCTGAGGTGCGAGACGCCCGAGACAATGCGAAGAGCCAAGCGCGCGTATGTCCTCGCGACCCGGATCAGGCGCCGGCAGCCACCAGCACGCTCAGCACCAGATCATCATGCTCCGCCGGCTTGACCTTGCGCAGCACCGTGGCGAGGTTCCCGGCGGAGTCGATGACAAATGTCGTCCGTTCCACCCCCCAATATTTTTTCCCGTACATCGACTTTTCCACCCAGACCCCGTACGCCTCGGCGACCGCGTGGTCCTCGTCGGCCAGCAGCGGAAAGTTCAGGCCGTACTTGTCATGGAACTTCTCGACCTTCTTCACCGGGTCGGGCGAGATGCCGAGCACGGTCGCGCCCACCGCATCGTAGTCGGCCTCGTGGTCGCGCACCCCGCACGCCTGAGTTGTGCACCCCGGGGTGTCGGCCTTGGGGTAGAAGTACACGACGACCTTCTTGCCTCGCAGGTCGGACAGCCTGACCGGCGTGCCGTCCTGGTCGGGCAGCTCGAAGTCGGGGGCCTCATCTCCTGGCTCAATCACGCGCGCATACTACCGCCGGCCACGCCAAGCGGGGGCGAGATGCGAGGCCGTTCGGCGGGTTTCGCCGAACGAATCATCCCGTGCTGTATCCCACGCTACTTGAGCAGCCGCGACAGCCGCCGATCCTTGAGCACGCGTCCCTCGGTCTGGCAGTTCGGGCAGTAGGCGATCGTGTAGTCCTCGTAGTGGACGGCCTGCAGCGTCGTGGCGCAGCGCGGGCAGGGCTCGCCCTCGTGGCGGTGTACTTTCAGCGGCATCGGCAGCTTGTCGGGGATCGGTAGCGCGATCGCTTGCTCGTAGTGGGCGACCGCGCCGTCCAGCACCGCGATCGTCGCCTCGCGCAGACGCGCCACCTCATCCGCGCTCAGGTCCGCGCCGCGCTTGTACGGCGACAGCCGCGCGCTCCACAGGATCTCATCCACCCACGAGCGCCCGATACCCGCGATTGTGCGCTGATCGCGCAGCAGCGGATGCAGTGGGCGCGGCGCGTCCAGCAGCTCTTTCAGTTGCTCCACAGACAGACCTCGAGCGCCGCCATCCGGCGTCTTGCCGCTTGGATCGGTCCACGCCTCGGGCCCCAACTTCGCCAGCGCCTCGTCCTCCTCCAGCTCCCGCGCCCGCAACAGCTTGACCCATGCGGCCTGCTTGGATCCGAACTCGCGCAGCCTCAACTCGCGCTCCTCCCCCGCCCGCGTCAGCACCCGCACCAGCAGTCGCGAGGTGCGATCGCGCGGCCCGGCGCGGGTCTCGTACAACTGCAGTCGTCCGGCGGACATCAGGTGGATCAGCAGCGCCAGACCGCCCTCGGAGGATTCGAGATCGACGATCAGGTTCTTGCCCCGCCGGCGCACGCCCGCGATCCTCGCGCCCTCGATGGCCGACAGCGGCGGATCGTAGGTCTTCAGCGCATTGATCCCGGGAGCGAGCACCGACTCGATCCGCGCGCCGCGCAGTGCCCCGTCCAGCAGGCGCGCGGTGATCTCGACCTCGGGCAGCTCGGGCATGGCTACGCACTACATAACCACACCCCATCCCCAGCGAGGTCGAAACCGCTCTATCTGTAGGCTGCGATCGAAGCGCCTTCGTACTTGCGGCCCGACGGGCTGACCCAGCGCACGCGCCAGGCCACGCCGCGGGCGGAGGACACGAACGACCAGTACCCGAGCGAGTTCGTGGTGACGGTCTTCAGCGTCGCGTACTTGCGGGAGCGCTTGGATCGTTTGATCAGGATCGTCGCCGTGGTCGAACCGGTCGCCGGGCGGATCAGGCCCCACAGGGCATAGCCGTGCCCGTGCGGGGTCACGGTCAGCGGCAGCGGCCAGCTGTAGTACAGCGGCTTGGGCTGGCCGTCGACGTTCTCGAGGCCCGTCTGAAAGCCGATGAACCCGCCGTTGACGCTCGCGCCGGCGCGCCCGCCGAGCGGGTCGTCCTTGAGCAGGTACTGCGAGAACGCCGCCACGCGCGGGTTCGACCACGCGATGTGCTCGTCGATCGCGTCGAACTGGGCCTGCTTGGCCAGCGAGACGCCGAGTTCGCGGTTGGGCACGCTCTGCACCCCGAACTCGGTCAGATAGATCGGCACGCCCGCGGGAATCGCGTGCGCGCGAGCGGCCGCGTTCAGCGCGTTCGAGAGCCGCGAGAGCACGCCGATCGTCACATCGTCGCGCTGGGGCGGACGATAGTAGGGGCCCGCGGGCAGCGTGTAGGCGTGGTGGGCGTAGCCGGCGGTCTGCAGCTCCCCGCACGAGCCCGATTTGCGGTAGCGGTTGTTCAGGCACAGCATCCCGCGCAGGAACGCCAGCGGCGCGACATCGTGCAGCACGGCGTGCCTGGCCCCTTCCTGGCGAAACTGGCGGCGGCTGATCGAGTCGTACCCGAACGGCGCCGTCTCGCCCATCAGCACCTGCGGCGGGCTGGAGATACCGTCGGCGACGAGGCCCGCTTTTAGCCCAGCGTAGCCTGCCTGATACAGCCCGCGGTACACCCGCGGCGAGGTCGGCTGACCGTGGGAGTTGAACTGCGGGCGCAGAAACGCGGGGTGGTTGGGCTCGTTCCAGATCGAATACAGCGACACCTCCGAGCCGTAGTGGCGCGCCACCGCGGTCATGAACTGTTCGAAGTCCTGATCGTCGGGGCTCGTGACGTAGGGCGCCTGCTTGTTGGAGGTCGCCCACCGCGGCACCGGCGAGGTCACGGTCAACAGCACTTTCCAGTGCAACCGCACCGCTTCGTTGATCAGCGCGTCGTATTCCCCCCAGGCGTAGGCGCCGGGATTGGTGGCTTCGAAGTTGGGCTTGGTCGCTGACTTCTGGCCGGGCGCGACGTCATACCAGGACAACTCCACGCGCAGCGCGGTAACGCCGAGCGCCTGCAGCTGCGCGATCGCGTGTGGGCGCGTGGCGCGGCTGAGCAGGTCGGTCGAGCCCTCGAAGTACACGGCCTCGTTGTGCGAGGCCAGCGCGGCGGGCGCGGCGGCCAGAGCGGCAAAGATCGTGCTGAGCAGCAGTGCGGGGAGGATCAGCTTGTTCTTGAGCATGGTCACCTAAGACACCTCGGCGGTGAGGAGGTTGCGGTCGGAGAGATTGATTTCGCGCGCAAGTCGGATGCTCCTGCCCGATGCCCACAGGCCTCAGTAGCCCTCAAACGCATACGGGTTGAGGAACTGGCGCCGCCAGAACCGCGCCCGGTCCACCTCGGTCAGCTCGGCCAGATCGCACACCCCTAGCCATTCGGTCTCGATCGTCTCGATCTGACGGTCCACGATCTCGCGGGCTTGCGCTTCTGAGAGCATGTACGTGGAGGCCCGAGCGACGCAGCCGGCCAGTTGGCTCATGCGGTAGCCATCCTCGCCGATGGCCATGATCTGGGCCGCCTCACCGCCGGCACGCGGTTGCGGGCAGATGTCGTAGGCCGGCGTCAGGGTCAGCTCCCGTCCGTCCCAGAACGCGGCGTGGTTGCGGGCGTGATCGTCGTTGTTGGAGACGAGGATGTTGAACGTGATACGCGCGAACAGCTCGTGCAGCGTAAACAGGGGGTCGGTGAACCGGGTGCGGATGCTGTGCGCGAGTTCGGCGTAACTCGCATACCTCGCCCCCAACTCGTCCAGCCCGAGGATCGTGAGCGCCGAGATCATCAGGCGCCGGCTGCCGTCAGGGGGCCGGTCGAAGCGGTCGATCAACAGCACGTCCTTGCCGAGCGCGCGCGTAAGCCGCACCTTCGCCACATCCAGACCCGCGCGACGCGCCAGCTCCATCGCCAGGAACTCGCCCTTGACGACTGGATAGGTGTCGGTGCTCGAACTGAACTTGGCGATCGCTCCGGGGGCGCCGTCGCCCGCGATCGCGCCGTCCGTGTCATCGCCGTCCGTGCCATCGCGGTCCGTGTCATCGCCGTCCGTGCCATCGCGGTCCGTGTCATCGCCGTCCGTGCCATCGCGGTCCGTGTCATCGCCGTCTGTGTCATCGCCGTCCGTGCCATCGCCATCTGTGTAATCGCTGTTCGTGCCATCGCCGTCCGTGCCATCGCCATCTGTGTAATCGCTGTTCGTGCCATCGCCGTCCGTGCCATCTCCGTCCGTGTTATCGCTGTTCGTGCCATCGCCACGCGCCTCACCACCATGCACACCCTCACCCGCGCCCTCGCGCAGCAGGGCCTTCGGGCGGGCGCCACCGATGGAGCTGCCGTGCAGCAACGCCTGGTCGAGCTCGGGAGAGAGCGGTATCCCTTCCTCGACGCGCCGCGCGGACTCGGACAGCTCCGCGAGCGTCGCGCCTGTCGCCACCCGTGGGACGTATGCCGAGGCCGACGTCTGAAAGTCCAGCGCGCCGATCCGATCCGAACCGGACTCCAGCAGATAGGTCAGCAGGCCCAAGTCCGTCGTGTCGCCCAGTGCGCCATCCAGTGTGTAGCCGTCGACCCGGCGATCCAGGATCACCCGCCGGCCCCACGAGTCCGGCGCGCTGTCGGCGATGCAACCGGCCACCTCGCCGACAAGCGGATCGATCGCGCCGCGGCGCAACGGCAGCTCCGGCAGATACAGCGGGATCGCCCCCTCGTGCTCCAGGTAGCTGCGTCCGTACGTGAACGTCACGATCTCGCCCACCGCATCCAGGCGGCCGGCGACCACGGGCTCCCGCTCGCCCGGCAGCCAGACCCATACAAACACCTGCCGCGGCTCAGAAGTCATCGTCCACCTCTACGGGCCTGCGCACCGACTGGGGCAGCACGGCCAGGCGGTCCTCCACCCGAGCGGCCTCCAGCGCGCGCCGAGACCGCTCCTCGTGGAACAGCGGCACACCCGTGACCGCGGCGGCCTCCAACACGACACCCGACCGTCAGGTCTCCGCGCTCGACCTTGCGCATCGTCACGCGCGTCACACCCACACGGTCGGCCAACCCTTGCAGCGTCCAGCGCCGCTCGCGCCGGGCCAGCTTGATCCTCGCGCCGAGGAGGCGGGCTGCTTCGGTTGTTTGCGGCGAATACGTATGCACCTTGGACATATGGATATTATAGTAACCCTGCAAGTGCTTCAGGGATAATATTATTTTCTTTATGTTGGCATAACGGTACTCGCTTCCCGGTCCGTTCCGGCTCTGGCGCGTCGCGACCAAGGCGTCGGATAGCGTTGGCCCTACACCCATGGCCACCACCATCGCCCCAGACGACATCGTCGCCACGCACGCGCAGGCGCAGAACCACGCCCGCCCGCCGCTGCTGGTGCTCGAGCCACTGCGGGCGTTCCTCGACGAACACGGCCTCGGCACGGGCGAGCTGCGCGCCGAGCCGATCGGCGAGGGGCACTCGAACGTGACCTACCTGATCGAGCGCGTTGGCGCCGGCGTGAGTCCGAGCGCGGACGACGCCACCGGCACGGGCGCAGGCCCCACCCAACTCGTCCTGCGCCGCCCTCCGCGCCCGCCACTGCCCCCGTCAGCCCACGACGTGCTGCGCGAGGCGCGCCTCTTGCGCGCGCTGGCCGACACCCCCGCGCGCGTGCCGCGCGTGCTGGCGGTGTGCGAGGACGAGGCCGTGATCGGCTGCCCGTTCTATGTGATGGAGCTGATCGCGGGCGAGGTCATCGTCTCGGAGGTGCCCGCCACGCTCGACTCCCCGACGCACAGACGGCGGATCGCCGAAGAGCTGATCGAGGCGCTCGCGGAGATCCACTCCGTGGACTGGCGCGCCGCGGGCCTTACGGGCTTCGGCAAGCCCACCGGTTACCTGGAGCGCCAGGTGCGGCGCTTTGGTGGGCTGTGGGAGGTCAACCGCACGCGCGATATTCCCGCCGTCGAACGGGTCGGGACCTGGCTTTCAGAGCACATGCCCGAGTCCGGTCCCGCGACGATCGTCCACGGCGACTATCGCCTGGGCAACACCATCTTCGCCGCCACACCCCCCGTACACCTGGAGGCGGTGCTGGATTGGGAGATGGCTACGATCGGCGATCCCCTGGCGGACCTGGGCTACCTCTGCATGATGTGGACCGAGGGCGGCGACCCCCGCGGCGGCATGCGCGACTACCTCGGCGGGGTCACCCGCGGCGAGGGCTTTCCCACGCGCGGGGAGCTGATCTCGCTGTACGAGGACCGCACCGGGCGTTCGATGGCCGACCTGCGCTGGTACACCACGCTCGCGCTGTGGAAGGCCGTCGTATTCATGGAGGGCAACTACCGACGTGCAATGGCGGGGGCGACCGACGATCCGTATCTGCAGCAGTTCGGGGACGGCGTCGTGCAGTTGGCAGAACAGGCTGAGGCAGTGGCGCTGGGCGAGAGCGATCGGTGACGCCCTCGTCGAACGACACCCCCCAGTTGATACCATAGTTATCAAAACTCAAAAAGTCAATACACAAACCCCCGCCTTTAGATTCACCGACTCCCTCCTCGAGATTCGATCGTGAACAACATGAGCAATCCCCACAACATGAGCAGCCCCCATACAGACGACACGCCCGTTGAACGCCCTCCCGCTCGCACGGCCCTGCTGATCGATTGGGGCGGCGTGTTGACCACCAACCTGTTCGTGTCCTTCCATGCCTTCTGTCTGCAGGCCGAAATCGATCCGCACAGGCTCGGGGAGCGGTTCAAAGCCGATCCGGACTTCCGCTCGCTTTTGATCGCGCTGGAGAAGGGGGAGCTGTCCGAGCCTGAGTTCGAGCTGCGATTCGCCGAGCTCTTGGAGGTTCCCCCGGACGGCCTGATCGATGGTCTGTTCGCGGGTGTGGCGCCCGATGAAGCGATGTTGGACGCGGTCCGCCGCGCGCGCGAGACGGGGATCAGGACCGCCCTCGTATCCAACTCGTGGGGCACCCACCGCTATCCACACGAGCTGTTTGCAGAAATTTTCGACGGGATCGTGATCTCAGGTCGGGAGGGCATCCGCAAGCCCTCCCGGCGGATGTACGAGCTTGGTGCGCAGCGGGCCGGCGTCGCGACCGGGGCCTGCGTGTACGTAGACGATCTTGCGTTCAACCTCGAGCCCGCCGCCGAACTCGGGATGGCGACCGTCCATCACACCTCAGCCGAGACGACCATTCCGGAGCTCGAGCGGCTGTTGGGTATCGCGCTGCGCGAGCCGGTGGGCTGAGCTCACGAGCCGGTGGGCTGAGCTCACGAGCCGGTGGGCTGAGCTCACGAGCCGGTGGGCTGAGCTCAGTCTCGCTTGCCCCGTCCATATAGGAGCTTGAACAGGCCTCCCACCAGCCCAGTCGTGCGCTTGCGATACGGGTACATGAACGGTTCCTTCTTCATCGCCAGCCTGGGCGTGACGACCGTCGCCTGCTGAGCGCAGTACTTGCGTATCCCTCCCGCCCCATGACGCGAGCCCATGCCCGAGGCCTTCGCCCCGCCCATCGGCAGCTCGAGGACCGTGTAGTTGATCATCGCGTCGTTCACGTTCGCCGCACCGACTTCCAGACGCCGCGCGATCTCCGTGCCGCGCTCGGTATCGCGGCTGAACACCGACGCGCCCAGACCATACGGCGAGTCGTTGGCCAGCCGCACCGCCTCCTCGGCGTCGGCGACCTTCATGATCGGCAGCGTCGGCCCAAACGTCTCCTCGGTCATGCACTTCATCGAGTGATCCACGTCCACGATCACCGTCGGCTCGAAGAACCTGCCCTCGCCGGCCGACGTCGTCGCGTGGCCGCCCACCAGCACGCGCGCGCCCTTGTCCACCGCGTCGGTCACGTGGTCTTCGATCTTGGCCAGCTGCGGCGGGAACGTGATCGCTCCCACCTCGACCGAGCCCGGCCCCTCGGGCCTGCCAACGCGCAGCGCTCTCACTTTGTCTGAGACTTTGGCCACGAACTCCTCATACACCGGCTCCTCGACATACACCCGCTCGATCGAGATGCACGTCTGGCCGGCGTTCTGCATGCCGTAGTACGTCGCGAAGTTCGCCGCGCGCTCCACGTCCGCATCTGAAAGCACGATCATCGGGTCCTTGCCCCCCAGCTCGAGCGACGCCGGGATCAGGCGCCTAGCGGCGCCTTCGGCGACCTTGCGCCCGGTGGCCGTCGAGCCCGTGAACATGATCATGTCGACGTTCTCGATCAACGCCGCCCCGGTCGCCCCCCGGCCGGTCGCCACCTGAAAGACGTCCTCGGGCAGCCCACACTCGCGCAGCCCCTCGGCCACCAGCAGCGACGTCAGCGGGGTCACCTCGCTGGGCTTGAGGATCACCGAGTTGCCCGCGGCCAGCGCCGGGATGCAGTCGCCGACCGAGTTGACCAGCGGATAGTTCCATGGCCCGATCACCCCGATCAGCCCGAGCGGGCGATAGCGCAACATGATCCGTTTGCCCTTGACCAGCACCTGGCTTGACTTGACGCGCTCATCGGCCAGATACCCGGGCGCGTGCGCGGCCCAGAACCCGAACGCGTTGCCGGCGTAGCCGATCTCCGCGAGCAGGGCGTCCTCATAGGTCTTCCCCGTCTCGGACACAATCGTCTGGATGATCCGCTCGGAGTTGTCCATCACCCACTTCTGCGCGCGCCTGAGCACCCGCGCGCGCCCCTCAAAGCCGTGCGCCTCCCACGCGGGCTGGGCGACCCGCGCGCGCCGCGCCATCTCCGCGACCGCCTCTGGGCCGAGATCGGGCACGCTCCCGATCGTCTGCCCCGTCGCGGGGTTCTCGACCGCGATCTCCTCCCCGGCCGCCGACTGCCCAGCACCGTTGCCCGCGCTGAAGATCTCCTGCTCGATGTGCTGCTCGACGGTCGCCATCAGTCCTCCTCGTTAGCTCTCCCGAGAAGGCTACTCCGATCAGGAAATATCGATGGTCGCGATGCCGATCGGCTCGACCGGGCGATCGGAGCCGTCGGTCTGAACGCCCTCCAGCCGCTCGACCACGTCCATGCCCTCGCTCACCTGACCGAACACGGTGTGCTTGCCGTCCAGCCACGGACAGGACTCGGCGGTGACGATGAAGAACTGCGAGCCGTTGGTGTTCGGACCGGCGTTGGCCATCGCCAGCGCACCGCGCACGATCTTGTGCGAGTTGATCTCATCCTCGAACGTGTACCCGGGCCCGCCCGTACCGGTCCCCTGCGGGCAGCCCCCCTGGATCATGAAGTCGGAGATCACGCGGTGGAACGTCAGCCCGTCATAGAACCCGTCGGCGGACAGCTTGCGAAAGTTCTCGACGGTCTTGGGCGCGTCGGCGTCGAACAACTCGAAGACGATCGTCCCCTCGGTGGTTTGCATCGTGGCAAGGCTCATCGGTATCGGGCTCCTCCGGTAGTCGTGGCAGTCGTGACGGCAGCGGTCGTGGCGGTCGGCGTCTTTCCGTGACGGTCCGGTCGTGTGGCGATCGACATCCTCGCGGTCGACGCCCTCGCTCTACCCTACCCGCTCGAGAGTCAGCTCCCGCCCGCGCACCTCGCGCCCGCCAAGCGCCTCGATCACGCGCTGCGCCTCGGCCTCGGGGACCGACAGAAACGAGAAGCGGTCCAGCACGAGCACGTCGCGTACAGCCTCGCCGTCCAGGCCCGCCGAGGAGGTGACCG
>Ga0335072_10010351_pt1 | contig 13439 bp, 8 predicted proteins | sample Lox_Sample_21_FD_206725 | JGI IMG/M metagenome (GOLD analysis project Ga0335072, IMG submission 206725) | Soil microbial communities from Loxahatchee National Wildlife Refuge, Florida, United States - Lox_Sample_2.1 | ecosystem: Environmental > Terrestrial > Soil > Wetlands | place: USA: Florida...
AACAGACCCGAAGGAACTTGCAGCGTTGAGAGATGACCGGTTGAGGTGCACTGAGGCGCAATTGGTAGATGCCCTGACGGGAAGCTCGCAGCCGATGCATCGGGAGATGCTTGCTCTTCAACTGGAGCATCTCGAACTGATCGAGACACAAATGGAGAAGCTCAGTCGCATGATCGCACAGGTCATGAAGCCACATCAGGAAGCAGTGATGCGGCTGGCGGAAGTGCCCGGCTTCGGAGTCGAATCGGCGCAGCAGGTGATCTCAGAAGTAGGCGCCCAGGCCAGCACGTTTTCCTCGGCGGTGGAATTGACCTCCTGGGTGGGTGTCTGTCCAGGGAAGGACGAAAGCGCCGGAGAAAACCACAATAGCCGTTCCGCCAAGGGCAACAGATATCTGCGCCGGGTACTGAATCGGGCGGCCCATGCTGCGGTCAGGAAGAAAGGCAGCCATTTTCAGACAGTGTTCCGGCGTCTTTTACCTCGTTTGGGCTATCAAAGCGCCATCTGGGCGATCGCCCATCGGCTCTGTCGAGTGGTCTGGAACATTCTGCATGAAGGAGTGACCTTCATCGAACAAGGCAATCAACCTGATCCCGCAAAACAGAAGCGACGCGCCAAGGGCCTGGAAAGGGCTCTGCGTCGACGCGGGTACGAGGTCGTAATCTCTCCGACCAATCCAGCCATTCAAGACGGAACGCCAGTTCTGGGGAGTTGATTTTCGACGGTGTCCCATTACGTCTGGCTACGGCGACTGATCAATTCGTGCCATTGAACACCTCTTGAATTCATGGGATATCGTGCAATAGTGCTCCCACAGCCTATTGCGGGGAGGGACCTTCGCGATCAATAAAGATTAGCTCGGAACTGAGTGGATATGCGAGATGCACTGGAAGGCCGGCGTTAGAGAGGTCGCGGCCCGGGACTGTGCGATCGGTTGAGGTTCCGTCCTGGTAGTGCATCCGATAGCGGCCACCGGGCTCGAGACCGCTGAGTACGAAGGAATGATCCGATTCATCTGCGATTGAGCCACGGAAAGCAAAGACCACTCCCTTGCCACGCGCGGGATCCCAATATTCCATACCGTCCCAATGAATGCCGTCGGGACGCGGCGAGACGTGGTAAAGGTGCGCGTCACGGATGAGTGGGCGGAGCTGTTGCTTGTAGAGCGTGATAGCCTGGCGCGCAGCCTCATGTTGTTGCGGCGACCATGCTGACGTGTCCTGCATGACAGTGATCCAGCCCATCATGCCGCTGCGAAGCATGTAGAGAAAGTTCTCCAGACGCGGTGTGGGCCATTTTTCCACGTAGCTTTCAAGCATAGCGGGCGGAAGCATAAAGCTGGTGTCGTAAAGGGCGCGACGATTCGAGAGCGGATCATAAGTATCTGTAATGGAGAAATAGTCTCCATGTGCGGCCGAGCCGAAATCGACCATGCGGCCGCCGTCGTTGCATATCTCAAAAATCAAACCGGGATGCTCGCGGCGGAGCTGTTCGTAGATGGAGTAATAGGAACGGACAGCGTGGTAACTTACGTCCGTTGAGTTATTGCCAATTACAGACTCCGCGCCCCAATCGTGAATCACTTTCATGGTGGTGCGATCGAGCGGCGCATGGGGGTGATCGTTCTGCATACATCCCTTGGCCACCAGGTAGCCGTCATGTTCGAGCATGTCGAGGTGATAATCTTCGACAATCCGCTTCAGTTCTTTGGCGGCGTAGTCGCGAGCTTGAGGAACGCCGATATCTATGGTGCGCCCTTTGAATGCCTCGGGCTTCCAGTCAGGCGCAACATCAGAGATCAGCCATTTGCTGACTACGGGGTCATGCACATTCAATGCGCCGGGCTGGGTGTCGATGCCGGCCTGCGTCCAGTCCACCCACATACCAAATCGCAGTCCGCTGCGATGCGCGGCATCTGCAATCACGGCCAGACCATGTGGGAACTTGACCGGATCGGGATACCAGTCGCCAACTCCGCGAAACCATCCGGCATCGAGATGAAACATCTCAAGCCCCAGGGCTTTTGACTCTGCAATCATGTGCAGCGCGAGAGTTTCATCCACCTGCATTCCGCTGCCCCAACTGTTATTCACAGTGAGCGGATAATGCGAATCGCGCCACGTGAGCGGGTTGCCGAGAACAGCGCGCACCCATGGGTGAATTTGATTTGCAGCGCCGTCCGGACCACCGTGGAACGCTCCCAGAAAGACTCTTGGAGTCTCGAACTCCTCTCCTGGGTCAAGACGCGTTCGAAAGAGACCGGGATCAGGATTGAGGCCGAGAGAACTAGTAAGGTCGACGCCTTGCCTGTCGAGTGCAATCCTGGTTCGCCCGCTAAACTCGATTCCCGCAAACCAACCGCTTTGGGGCTGAGCTGCCCGATAGACAAATTCTGCCGGAATGATCTCACGCGCTATTCCCGGCGATGGAAGCCCATAAGTAGAGGACTCTCCAGCCCACCTATAACCATCGATTACGGCTTCTTGATGGGTGCCTTGAGCGGATGGAGTGTCGGCGCCTTTTTCGACGTAGAAATTCTGAAGCTTCGCCCCTGCTGGCAGAGACCAGTCAACACCAAGACTGTCGATCATCGGCAGCCAAACCTCCTGGCCGCCGAGATTCTGAACGACAATCCTGTGTTCGAGGGGGCCGAAAGCCGCCCGCGCTTCCCAAATCCATTCGAGGCGCAGATGTGGGTTCGCAGATTCGTAAACGAGCACAACATGATGAGCATCCGATTTGGTGAGATCGCGCCTGAGCTGCCATGAGACCGGAACGGAAGCATCGTTGATTTCTACATAGGAAGGAAGGAGTTCTGATTTTTGGTTCTGCCAAAGATTGGCACCGCGGCCGGCAAGGCTCAACAGCCGCGGACTATGTGTTCCCGCGCTGAGGTTGATATGGCAGTCGGCAGTTGCAAGCCGAAGGCGAGATTTACGCGAGGATTGTGCGAGGAGACCGGATGAAAACATGGTGCAGGCGGTCAACGCTACAAGCGCAAGACAACACGTGCGGATTCCCGGACCGCAATTCGATCGTATTCCAAAGACCAGAAAACGGCTTACTGAGTGGGTAGACTTCATAGCTAGAACTCAATTGGAGCCTTTACTCGATGATACGAACTTGAACCAGGAGATGCTTCAGAGAAAGTGAGTTTACCCTGCCCGCTGCCGGCAGACGGCGGCGTGGCTCCATTTCTCTCGACTGGCATCAACGGTATTGAGTGCATATTGTCCGGTAGGCCAAAGGCAGCTATTTGCTGACGGCCTGCGGCTCGTCGATGGTGTCCAGGACATGACCCTGCGCCATGAGCAGGTCTTTCCGGCCGTCGTTGTCATAGTCCACAAAGCGGAGGCCCTTGGTGCTTGTCTGCAAGCTTTGTTCGAACAATGCGGCCCGGGCGTCAGACTGAGATTCGGGCCGTTCATGTTTCTGTTGACTTAACTCTTTCCGATTGCGTCGCAATTAGAATTCGAGCAAATCCAAGCCTGCTGTCCAGTTCTCGACTGATTTTAGGCGCGAATGCCTGGAGCGCCCCCAAGGCCATATTGACACTTATCCAGTCGGAGTAACATCGCCTGTAGCTCAGGATTATGCAACACCAGTTACTGCGTTGAATTCCAGGTTCGATAAAGGACAACCGCACGCGCTTCGACTGCGTTTGCGGCAGAGTGTGTGGCAAACTTCGTTCAGGATGACATTGCACAGAACCGAGAATCTTGTTCCGGCGCAACGCGAAATGTGATCCCGGCGGATTAGCGGGGCCACTGAGCTGAGATCACGCGCTCTTGCCGGTTCCCTGCGCAGCTGTTAATTCGATCGTTTAGGTCGATCGTTGAGGCCGCAAAGCTACCAAGCCGAAACGCAATACTGCAATCCAACTTCTCGGGTTCAATGTATCTAGACCGGCGGAAAGACGCGCGACTCGTACCAACTCTTGCGGTGGAAAATCAGGGGGCAGTTTTGCCATGAGTTTCGCCGCCTGATCTCGATCCCCCGCAGCTTTGTCTCGTTTGGCTCGCTGTAAGAGCGATGGCAGTTGTTGGATAGTTGGATCGGGGCAGTACGCCGGCGTCCCAGGCTGATAACGCCAGGATTCGGATAACGGCCCTGCATTGATGGCATCGAACCCCATCTTTTCCAGCAGAGCCATGACCAGATATTTTGACCTGACGTCATCCCCAGATACCGGAAGGGCGATCCGATTTTTTGAACCCTTCGGAAAAGCCTTGTGGAGAAGACTGTCTGCCACAATGTTGTTGAACACCTTAATGACGGGACGGCCCAGCACATGGGACGTCCACTCACTCTCGACCATCCCTCCTTTGATCTCGGCGATTACACCATCGCGAAGCGGGTAGTAATTCCCGGCGTCGATGATCGGCGATGACGAGGGGAGATCGGAAAGAAGGTCCTTCGGAAGCGAAGGCACGCTCTTCATGGGGATTGCGATAACGAGAAGGTCCACTTTGTTCGCTACTTCGGAGATGGCGACAGGAGTAGCACCAGTTTTCTGAGCGACTTGGGAGAGCGTCTCCGGGCCGCGCGAGTTCGCAATCAGTACGGTGTAACGGAGTTTGCGGAAATGCAGGGCAAGCGCTGATCCGATGTTACCCGCTCCGATGATTCCAATCTTCATCTGTTCTCCTATATGGTTTGAACGGTGACGGCGTGCGCTTCAGGAAAACCGGGCACCATGCCGGCATTAAGTACGAGTTAGTATTTGGGCAGTTGCGAACTATTCCAGCCTCCTCCGACTGCCTTGATCAGCAACACGCTTGCGTCCATGCGCCGGCGTTCGATGTCAATGTCGTTGCGCTCGTCGGCGAGGGCAATGGTCTGGGCGGTAATCACTTGAAGGTAGTTGTCCACGCCGCCTTCGTACCGGTTGGTAAAGAGCTGCAGCGACTCCTGAGCAGATGCTGTCGCCTGATGCTGCTGGTCCGCTTCTTTCTCGAGGATGCGGAGCGAAGCCAGGTTGTCTTCCACTTCCTGAAAGGCATTCAGCGTAGTTTGGCGATATGTTGCTACGGTTCCGTCGTAATTGGCCTGAGCGGATGCGGATGTGGCGCGGCGCCGGCCCGCATCAAAGAGCGTCTCCGATAGTTCGGGCCCGACCGCCCAAAGGCGACTGGGCCAGTTCAGCCAGTTAGTCACCGTCGTTCCTTCGAATCCACCAGAGGCACCGATAGTGAGAGTCGGAAAGAATGCGGCCCGTGCAATGCCGATCTGGTCGTTGGCCTCGGCCATACGTCGTTCATCCGAGGCGATGTCGGGGCGGCGCTCGAGCATCTCAGAAGGTACGCCGACCGGGATCACCGGGAGCTGCATTTTGACTTGCTGCGACGGCGGCAGATTGAATTGCGCCGGAGGCTTTCCAATCAACACAGCAATCGCGTGCTCAAACTGAGCGCGGGCTACCGTGATGTCGGTGTCCTGCACCTTGGCTGCATCCAGTTGTGTCTGTGCCTGAGCTACGTCCGACTTGGGAGCGGCGCCGCCTTCGAAGCGATTCTGGGTTAACTGCAAGGCGCTGGAATATGCATTCACCGTATCGTCGAGCAGCTGTTTCTGCGCATCGGCGCTACGAAGTTCAAAATAATCGATCGCCAACTCTGCGTGTAGACTGAGCCGGGCCGTTTCAAGGTCGGCCGCGGTTGCCTGGGCTTCTTCGCGCGATGCGCTAATCGTGCGGCGCACACGGCCCCACAAGTCCACTTCATAGGAGAGGTCGAATGGCAACGTATAGTTACCGGTGCCGTCGTTTGCAGCGAAGGAAGGGAAGTAGGGTGAATTGGCGGATACTCGCTCATTGGCCACGCTCGGCGAGGTGGAGATGGTAGGCGCAAGGAACGACCGGTTGAATTTGATCTGTGCACGCGACTCGCGGAGCTGGGCCTCGGCGACCTTCAAGTCCTGGTTCGAAACAGTGAGCTCATCTTCGAGTGAATTCAGCTGCGAATCACCGAAGATCTCCCACCAATTTCCGCGGAGGGCTTGATCGTCGGGCTGAGCGGATTTCCAATCGTTTGATTCCTTATAGGAATTCGGGGGCTGCTCCTTGTACTCCTGTGCCAAGGGCGCAGCTGGTTTGACATACTTGGGGCCAACCATGCAGCCGGTCGACACCACTGCCGCAGAGAGCAAGAGAATTGAGATAAAGCGAGTGCTCATTTTGAACCCTCTGCGTTCATTGCATTCACTCGAACTTGAGTGCCGGTGGTGAGCGAGTCCGATGGATTGACGATCACCAGGTCACCGGGCTTGAGACCGGCAATCGCTTCAACCGTTGACCCGTAATCGCGGCCGATCGTGATCGGCACCAATTGAGCGCGATCGTTGCGCACCACGCCAACACGCAGACCTTCCGAACGAAAGAGTAACGTGTTCGCCGGGATGACGACAGATGTTGCCGTATCCTGGCTAGCATCGGGAACCGAAAGGTGGACGAAAACATAAGCGCCTGTCTTTATGCGGTCGCCCGAGTTGTTGATATCCACCTCCACATTCAGTGTGCGCGACGAGAGATCGATGGAATCGGAGTTGCGGACGATGACACCCTGGAACGTCTGGCCGGGAAACTCATCGAGCGTGAGCGTGGCTTTCGCTCCGTCCTTTGCGGCCCTTAAATCTACTTCCGGCAGAGCCACGAAAACGCGCAGTTTGTCCACCGCCGCCATATGAAATAGTTCCTGGGGCGCGCCTCCGGTTCCAGCCCCACCGGCTCCAGCATTGATGAGGTCGCCGATATCCGTGTTTCTAGCCGTGATCACACCCGTGAAAGGTGCGTAGATATTCTCGAAGGATTGCAACTGCTCGAGCCGGTGCACGTTGGCAGTCATCGACTCGACGGTTGCCTGTTTCGCGTTCAGATCACTGACTGCCTGATCGGTTTCCTGCCGGGAAACGCTGTTTGTCTTGAGCAGGTTTTGCCAGCGTGCGGCGGTAATCTGCGCCAGTTGCTCGTTGGCCTGTGCGGCTTTCAAGTCCGCGCGAGCCTGGTCCAATTGCTGGTCGATCTCCGGTGTATCGATCTCAGCCAGCAGTTGCCCTTTCTCCACGTGTGCCCCGATATCGAAATACCAGCGCTTCAGGTAGCCATTGGTTCGCGCATAGATAGGCGTGTCGCTGAAGGCCTGCGTGTAGCCCGGCAGTACGATCTGTTCATCGCTGGCTCGCGTTTTCGGATGGACGACATTGACCGCCGTCACTGCGGCACGCTCCGTTGCCAAGCTGACTCTGCCTTCCGCCAGGGCGCGCTGATGAATTCCGGAGTGAATCACGAGTCCCAGCAGCAAGGCCGCGACCACCGACACGAGCAACGGCCATAGCTGCCGGCGTTGACTTGTTGAAGGAACAGGCTGCACTTCTACCGGCTGAGTCTGATTTGAATTCGTGCCAATCGTGGTCATCTGGTTTCTCCAATCGACTTGAAAAGTCACGATGCGTGAACTGGTTGGTTCGCAGGTTCGCTTACCGGTTGCGGACCCGGCGACGAGCGCCGCCGATGCAAAAGCGCAAAGACCGACGGAACGAAGACGAGCGTGGCTACGGTGGCGAACAGGAGACCGCCGATCACGGCGCGTCCCAGCGGCGCGTTCTCCTCGCCACCGTCTCCAAGCCCAAGCGCCATGGGCACCATACCGATGATCATGGCAAGTGCAGTCATGATTACGGGGCGGAAGCGCGTCGCGCCGGCTTCAAGGGCCGCCATCATTGCGTCGCCGTGATGAAGGAGCCGTTCTTTGGCGAAGGCAACAACAAGAATGCTGTTAGCCGTAGCGACGCCCATGCACATGATTGCGCCCATCAGCGCCGGCACACTGAGCGTTGTGTGGGTGACGAAAAGGAAAAGAACAATTCCGGCCAGCGCCGCGGGCAGCGCGGTGATGATGACGAACGGATCGAGCCACGACTGGAAATTCACGACGATAAGGAGATAAACCAGAACGATGGCAAAGCCCAATCCGCCCAGCAAGCCCACATACGAGCTGCGCATGGTGCCGTATTGACCGCGCAGCTTTACGAAACTGCCGCGAGGAAGAAGCTTGCGGTCAGCGTCGACGATGCGCTGGACCTGGCTGCCCACAGAGCCGAGGTCGCGATCCTGCACAGCGGCATACACATCGACAACGCGCCGGATGTTGTAGTGATTGATCGATCCAGGCTCGCTCGCACGTTCGATTGAAGCAACGTCCGCCAGAATTCCCTTTTGCTTATGGTCAGCACTGCTTAAGGCGATATTGTCGAGATCCTGCTTGGACTGGATGTCGTATTGCGGCGTCTGCGTCACCAGGTTGTAGGAGACTCCATTCTTCGGATTCAGGTAGAAGGTGGGCGTCACCTGGAAGCTTCCGCTCAACGAGATCAACATACTGTTGGCCACGTCGCGCTCGGTATATCCGGCCTGCAACGCTTTGGTCCTGTCCACATCGATGTGAAACTTGGGATAGTCCGATTGCTGCTGGATGCGCGCATCGACAATGCCGGGCACATGCCTCAGTTCGCCCAGCACTTTATCGGCGACGCGCTGATTGTCGACCAGGTCGGCACCGTCGATCTGAATATCAATCGGCGCTGGCAGGCCAAAGTTCAGCGTTTGCGTGACGATGTCGGCCGGCAGGAAGTAAAACGTCGTTCCGGGAAACTCGGTGGGCAACTGCTTGCGAAGCATTCGTACATAGCCGGCGGTCGGGCGGTGTTTTTCCCGCAGCGTCACAAGGATGTCGGCGTCCGCCGCGCCAGTGAGTCCGGAGCGATTGTAGATGTAATTGATGCTGCTGTAGGGCAGCCCGATATTGTCGAGAATGTTGTCCATCTCTGCAGCAGGAATCGTTCCGCGGATACTCTGTTCAACCTCGTCGGCCAGACGCGCAGTCTCCTCAATGCGGGTGCCGGTTTTCGCACGCACGTGCAATATGAACTGACCGCTGTCGGTCTCCGGGAAGAAGTCTTGACCGAGAAACGGGACCAGCGCCGAGGCGCAAAAGCAGGCGAAAAGGAATGCCGGGACAAAGTAGTTGCGAAGCCCGATGAGACGCCCCAGAAGTGTGGAATATGCGGAGCGAATTCTCTCAAAGAGCCTTTCAAAGCCTGCGTGAAAACGAACGAAGATACTGCGCGTTACAGGAACACCCTGCTTATGCGCTTTCAACAGGTACATGGCCAGTGTTGGCACCAGGGTACGCGAAAGGATATAGGAGGCGAGCATGGCGAAGATAACCGCTTCGGCAAGAGGAACGAAGAGGAACCGCGCTACGCCACTCAGGAAGAACATCGGCAGGAAGACAATGCAGATGCAAAGCGTGGAGACCAGTGCGGGAACCGCGATCTGCGCCGCTCCCTCGAGAACCCCCTCGTGCAGCGCGGCTCCCTCCTCGAAATGGCGCTCGATGTTCTCGATGGTGACAGTTGCGTCGTCAACCAGAATGCCGACCGCAAGCGCAAGCCCGCCCAGCGTCATGATGTTGATAGTCTGATGCAGAAAGCTCAATGCGATCACTGAACTCAGGATCGAGAGCGGAATGGAGATCGCAATGATCAGAGTGCTGCGCCAGCTTCCCAGGAAGATGAGAATCATCAGTCCTGTCAAAGCTGCGGCAATGACCGCCTCGCGAATGACACCATTGATGGAACTCCGAACAAAGATAGACTGGTCCGACAGCGGTTGAATTTTCAACTCGGGAGGAAGCGTCTGCTCAACCCGCGGAAGCAATTGCCGGATTCCCTTGACGACATCGATCGTTGACGCATCTCCGGCCTTGAGCACGGTGACGAGCGCGCCCCGGCTACCATCCTGTCTGACGATGTTGGTCTGCGGAGCAAACCCATCGCTCACCGTGGCCACGTCACGAAGGTAGATGGTTGCGCCATTGACTGTCTTGATAGGGAGGTCGTTGAACTCCGCTACAGACTTCAAGTCGGCGTTCATATCGACGTCGTATTCAAACTGCCCGATCTTGGCGGTACCTCCGGGTAGAATGAGGTTCTGATTTCCAAGCGCCGTTAGTACATCGTTCGGTGACAGCCCTTTGGCCTGCAACAATTGCGGGTTGAGATTGACCATTACCTGCCGCTGCTTGCCGCCATACGGAAAGGGAACCGAGGCGCCGGGTACGGTAACCAGTTGGGTGCGCAGAAAATTCAGCGCGATGTCGTTGAGCTGCGGCTCGGTCAGGTTTTTTCCGGAAAGTCCCAGCTGCAGGATCGGCACTGTGGACGCGTTGTAGTTGACAATGAGCGGCGGCAGCGAACCTGGAGGCAACTGCCGGAGAATGGTCTGGGAAACGGCGGTGATCTGCGCATTCGCCCGGTCAATACTGGCTCCCGGCTGCATATAAATCTTCACAATCGCCGTTCCGTTGACGGTGGTTGACTCGATGTGCTCGATGTTGTCGACTGTTGTTGTCAGCACGCGCTCGAAGACCGTCGTGATGCGCCCTTCCGTTTCCTCAGGGCTTAATCCCGTGTATGTCCAAGCCACGGCGACAACAGGAATGTTGATGGAAGGGAAGATGTCCGTGGGAGTTCGCAGAATGACGACGGGGCTGAGGATGAGGATAATGAGCGCGAGAACGATGAACGTATACGGGCGGCTAAGCGCGAGCTTGACGATCCACATTAAGACTCTCCCTGGATCTTTCCCTGGCTTTTCTGTTGTCCTCGGATCGTAATTCCTATACGGATCGTATAGAATTGACATCTCGTTGGATTCCTGGTGCGGGAAAAGGATTCACTAGAGGTCCCGGATTGCGAAGTGGGGGCTTATAAACTGGCGAAGAGTCTTGCTTTGCGCGATGTCGCAGATTATTGAATCGGCGACGTGTTGAGTACCGGGCGGGGGAAGGCAAATCTTTGGGGAAAGACCATGCGGAAAGCGAGTGAACGTCCGGACTCAGGCACAATGAAACGCCGACAAAAGGCTAGAAGCGCGATACCTGAGCCCAAGCATCGCGGGCGTCAACGGAGCGAAGAGTCAGAAGAGGCAATTCTTTCGGCAGTCATTCGCTTGCTTCGCCAAAAACCATTGCGGGACATCTCGATTGAGGAGATTTCGAGGGAGGCTGGAGTAGGCAAAGCGACCATTTACAAATGGTGGCCGAGCAAAGCCTACCTTGCATTTGACGCATTTTCCAAGAGACTCAAGGAGATGGTCCCGATTCGCGATACAGGAAATGCCGAGCGAAATTTCAAAGAACAGCTTTGCGATTTGTTTGCGTTTTTCGATAGCCCTGCCGGCAAACTCCTTGGCCAGTTTCTTGGCGAAGGACAAATCGATGAGGAGTTTGCTTGCCTCTTCCGCGAAAGATTCATTAAGCCGCGGCGAGAATTGGTGGGTCTTGTTTTCGATCGCGCGGTGGAACGGGGAGAGATCCGGGGCGACCTCGACCGCGAGTTGGTGCTGGATATGATCTACGGCCCAGGTTTCTACCGTATGATGATTCGACGCGCGCCGCTAGGACGGGATGCAGTAGATGCAATGGTTTCTGCGTTGTTTCGAGGCTTAAGGGGCACATCCTCACGCGAGGATCGGCCCCTTCGACAATAGTAAGAGACAAGCATGCCCATTGAATCTTGCCGATGTTTCAGTAGTTTGATGGCAGCCGATCGAAGAGTTCGCGAAGTCAACCAACTCGGGCATTGGCTCTGATTCTCAGTCGCTACTGCTGCGGGGCTGGATCGGACGAATAAGAGATCGCCGCGATTCGCGAGCCATCGACCGCTTTGACTAGCTGCCAGATATCGCTTCCGCGGTTTTAACTAAAAGGGACACGCTCTCTTGATGTATCGAAATCCGGAGATATTATCCGGTTGCAGAAATCTTGGAAATGACATTTGCACAGTCGCTCGGCTATGAATCTCTCCCTTCGCAAAGCTCGAGCGGCGGCTGCAATCAGCCGAGCTTGACCAGATTCTGAAACAGAAGTCCGCCAGGCTGCCCGCACACAACATGAAGGGGTACGCCACCCCGATCGAGCCTTCCGAGTTCGACCGGAGCGAAGCCAAGCCGAGTTGTCACGGCCGCGACAACTGCGCTGGCATCGGCGTCATCGCTCGAGAGGAACACGGCTTGCCGCTGTCCCTCCAGGGATGGATTCGTTCCAAGCTGTGCCGCAGACAGATGATTAAATCCCTTCACGAGACGTGCTCCGGCGAACGCCTGGGAGACGATTTCAGAAGAGAGGAGCCCTCCCAACTCCTCAGGAGTCACATGAAGCGCGTTGGTTGTATCGACGATGACCTTGCCCTTCCACTGCTTAAGCTGCTTCGCGACATCCTTGTGGGCGGAAAATGGAACTGCGAGAAAAATGATTTCAGCTTTGCAGGCGTCTTGAACGGATTGAGGAACGACGCTGGGACCGAGTTCGTCTGTCAAGGGCGCAAGCGTCTCAAGTCCACGGGAGTTTGCGATTGCGACCTCGATATTCTTACTTGAAAAGGTGCGTGCGAGCGCGGTACCTATCTTGCCGGAACCAATAATGGCGTATTTCATCAATAAACTCCTGTATCTCAGCTCTGCTGAGAATTGTTGGCAGTTGATTATTCCTTACGCGCCTTCGACGCTGGCTGGCTTACCTGGAGGCGGTGCCACCATCGGGATCCGCATGGCGCTCGGAGCGAGTCGCGGCGCGACCGTCTTGCGCCCGGCCATTATCTAGTGGAGACAGCCGCGGTCATTGAGATCACGCTGCTGCACAACTTTGCTTGGCACGTACGCTACAGGTGGCGCGACCGTCGCGACCGCTCCGCAGTGGTTGTCCGGCTCCTTCGTTTTCATCTTGCGAACGGCCCGGTCTCGTTCATCGGCAACGTAGCGCTGATGCGAGTGCTGGTGGGGCAAGCGCATCTGCCGGTGCTTGCAGCCAACGGAATTGCGATTGCTTGCTGCTCGATTGTGAACTTCGCCTTGTCTGATCTGTGCGAGTTTGCGGGCGTTCGACCCAGGTGGGCCTGAACCTCTCCCGTTCACACTCGAACCGGAAATGCTCTATGGCGCAGTGAAGGTGTAAGCCGTTTCCTGCCAGCCGCTGATGGTGGCCTGATAGAGCGTTGCAACGATCGTCGCGCCGTTTGCCGGGATGGTCACTGTGGCCGAGGTCTCAGTGGTCTCGCCGGTAGCGAGCAGAACCGGCGAGCCGGGTGCCTGGGAGCGCACCACCAGCATGTAGTAGACTGCCTCATTGCCGTTGCCCCAGGTGAAGGTCTGGCTGGTCGAGAGCGTGCCCGAGGACGGCGAAAGCGTAGCCGGTGTTGGCGTGCCCGGCGCAGTGAAGGTGTAAGCCGTTTCCTGCCAGCCGCTGATGGTGGCCTGATAGAGCGTTGCAACGACCGTCGCTCCGTTGGCCGGGATGGTCACTGTGGCCGAGGTCTCAGTGGTGAGTCCGGTATAGAGCAGAACCGGCCCGCCGGGCCACTCCGAGCGCACCACCAACATGTAG
>Ga0335072_10010352_pt1 | contig 13439 bp, 8 predicted proteins | sample Lox_Sample_21_FD_206725 | JGI IMG/M metagenome (GOLD analysis project Ga0335072, IMG submission 206725) | Soil microbial communities from Loxahatchee National Wildlife Refuge, Florida, United States - Lox_Sample_2.1 | ecosystem: Environmental > Terrestrial > Soil > Wetlands | place: USA: Florida...
GACCGGGAGGGCAGGCCCGAACTCGATCACGCCGTCGTCACGCGCCACCTGCTCTCCGCGTCCGCCCTCCGACTGGGTGAACACGGCGAAGATCGCGCCGCGCACGCCGCCGGCGCGCATCCGGGGGACATCGAGGTGCCCGCCGGCGCGCCCCGCGGCGAGCAGCCCGTAGTCGTCCTTGGTCAGGGCATCGTTGTGCCCGTCGAACACCGACACCACAATGGCCTCCTACTCAGGCACCAGTGTGGGAACGTCGACCGCCGGCAGGCCGTCGATGCTGAGGGAGTTCTTCTCGCGCTGGTAGTCGAGCAGAGCCTCGGGACCGCCGACGCGCAGCTTCTTGGCCGCCCACAGCTCCATGTGGGGCCGGCGTCCCTCATAGCTCATCAGCGGCACGCCGTAGCCGCACGAGTCGGCCACTCGCTGGACCTCGACGAGGACGATCGCGCGCCGAGCCTCGGGGATCGCCGGCTCGGGGAATCCACACGCGGCCGCGAGCTCTCGGAATTCTTCGTCCGCTGCCGCCACGATGCGGCCCTGGCCGTGGAGCCGCAGGATCCGGGGCGGGCCCTCGAAGGCGCAGAACATGATCACGATCCGGCCGTTCTCGCGGACGTGCGCGATCGTCTCGGCGCCGCTGCCGACGAAATCGAGGTAGGCCACGGTGTGCGGATCGAGCACCCGCAGCATCTCGATCGGGCCCTTCGGCGAGACGTTCACGTGCCCGTCGCCGTCAAGCGGCGCGCTCCCCACGAAGAACATCCGCTGGGCGGCGATCCACCCCTCCAGCCGCTCATCGATGCCGTCGAAGGTCTTCCCCACGCCCTACACCTTACGCAACGCTAGGCTCAAACTGTCGTGGCCACCACCGCCGGCACCTCGATCGAGCGCGAGCTAACCGCCCTGCTCGGACCCGGCGGCGTCCTGAGTGGGCGGGACGGGATTCCCCGCGCGTATCTGAGCGACGCCACCGAGAGCCGGAACCTGCGCGGCCGAGCCGACGCGGTGGCGCTGCCCGCCGACGCCCAGCAGGTCGCCCAAACGGTCGCCTGGTGCTACGAGCACGACGTCCCGATCGTCCCCCGGGGCGGCGGCACGGGCTTCACCGGTGGCGCGGTCCCCCTCGACGGGGGCGTGGTGCTGAGCCTCGAGCGGCTGACGAAGGTCCGTCACCTCGATCCCGGCCTGTGGCGCGCGGCCGTCGAGGCCGGCGCCATCACTGCCGACGTGCGCCGGCGCGCCCGGGAGAACGGCCTCTTCTATCCGCCCGATCCGGGCTCGTCCGAGCAGTCCCAGCTCGGCGGCAACATCGCCACCAACGCCGGCGGTCCGCACGCCTTCAAGTACGGCGTGACCGGCGCCTGGATCACCGGCCTCGAGTTCGTCCTGGCGCCGGGCGAGCTGGTCAGGGTCGGCGGCCCGATCCGCAAGGACGTCGCCGGCTACGACCTGAAGTCGCTCTTGATCGGCTCCGAGGGCACCCTTGGCGTGGTCACCGCGGCCTGGATCAAGCTGATTCCCGCGCCCGAGGCGTCGCTGCCTCTGGCGGCGCTCTACGAGGACGCTGGCGCCGGCTGCGCCGCGATCGAGTACGTGCTCGGCAGCGGCATCGTGCCCGCCGCCCTCGAGTATCTGGACGAGGGCGCAATCGCCGCCACGCGCGGCGCGTTCCCGATCGATCTGCCCGACGACGCGCGATTCATGGTGATCGCCGACGCCGACGGCAGCGCCGAGGAGGCTAAGCGCACCCACTCAGAGCTGGCCGAGGTGCTGGGCGAGCAGGCCACCCTCGTGCACGCGCCCACCGACTCCCGCGAGATCGCGGCGCTCTGGCGGTGGCGGGACGGGGCCTCGATCGCGGTGACCGCCCAGCGCGGAGGCAAGGTAAGCGAGGACATCGTGGTCCCCATCGACCGCCTCCAGGAGGCGATCGAGCAGACCGTCGCGATCGGGCGCCGGCACGACTTGCCGGCGTGTAGCTGGGGCCACGCGGGCGACGGCAACCTCCACTCGACCTTCATGATCGACCTCGACGACCCGGCGGAGCTCGAGCGCGCCGAGCACGCGGCCGAGGAGCTGTTCGAGCTCGCGGTGGCGCTCGGCGGCTCGGTCTCCGGCGAGCACGGGATCGGCCTGGCCAAGAACGGCCAGGTGGCCCGGCAGTGGGCGGCGCCGGCGCTCGCCATGCACGAGGCGATCAAGCGCGTCTTCGACCCCAAGGGGCTGCTCAACCCGGGCAAGAAGGTGGCGCGAACCGCCTGAAGCAAGGCCACTGGCGCGACTCAGTCGGACGGAGGCCGGACGGCCGTCCGGTCCGCGCGCGACCCGTCAAGAGCCGGCCGGAGCCGGCCGATCGACGAGAGGATGTCAATCGAGCCGAGCCAGGAGGAGCAGCTGCTGGCCGGCACCCTCGGCCGTGAGCGCTCTCAATTGACCGATCGCGAGTAGCCCGGCAAGCTCGACCCCCACGAGTGGGAGGTCATCAAGACCCACACGATCGAGGGGCAGAAGATGCTCGACCGGGTGGGTGGGTTCATGCGCGAGGTGGGCCTGATCGTCCGCGCCCACCACGAGCGCTGGGACGGCGGCGACTACCCGGATGCCCTGGCCGGCGAGCGGATCCCGCTCGAGGCACGCATCATCTCGTGCTGCGACACCTGGAACGCGATGCGCACCGACCGCCCGTACCGCGAGGCCCTGGAGCACGAGGTCGCCGCCCGCGGAGCTCCGGTCAGCGTCGGGCACGCAGCTGGACCCGGCGATCGTCGACACGCTCCTGTCGATCGTGGCGTACGAGGCACCGGACGCGCCCGTCGCCGACGCCCGCTCCGAAAGCCGCCACCCCACTCGAACGTTCTTGACCGGAGCCCTTCAGGCGCAGGGGATGCAGTAACGGGAACGCACCGGCAGGCTCGAAGCGACGACGCGGGAGGTAGTAAATGCCGATGCGCAGCTGGTAGGTGAACCGGACCGCGGATTGCCGGCCCATCACGGCTGGCAATCCGCGGAACCTCAAAGATGGAGCCGGTGCGCCACCGCCGCCGCCTGCGTGCGACTCTGCACACCCAGCTTGCTGAGGATCCGCGAGACGTGCACGCTGGCGGTCTTCTCCGCCATGTACAGGGCCGCCCCGATCTGACGGTTGGTCGCGCCCTCCGCGACCAGCGCCAGCACCTGTCGCTCGCGGGCGGTAAGCCCGAACGGATCCTCGCCGGCGCCCGGGTCCGCGCCCGCCGCTCCATCACCGGATTCGCCAGACCGGCCGTCGGCGGAGGCCGCGCCCGTGCCGCCGGCGTCGCCGAGGTCGAGCCGGGCTCGCTGGGCGAGCAGGGTCAGCTCCTCGGTCAGCCACCGCGCTCCCAGCCGGCGGCTGTCCTCGAGCGCGCGCTGTGCCGTCTGCGCCGCCGCGGCGCGGTCGCCGGCCTCGATGTGTGCCTCGGTCGCGCGCCACAGCGCCACCGCGCGCTGGAACGGCCGCAGGATCGCCTCCCACTCGCGGGCGGCCTTCATCCACAACTTGGCGTCGCTGCGTCCGCGGGCGCGGGCCAGGTCCGCGGCACCCGCCGCGAGCCACGCGCGCTCCACCGGACCGCCCTCCTGGGCCGCCGCGCGCAGGCGCTGCATGTGGATGCGGGCTCGCGTCAGCGCATCGCGCTCGTCGGCGCGCTCGCGCAGGTCGCGCGCCCGCTGGGCGATGTCGGCCTCCACGCGCATTCCCGCCGCGGTCACGCGAGCGATTCGGCCGACGTCGTCGGTGCACAGCTCGATCCGGTCGAGCGCGCTGCTCACCGCGGCGCGAGCGCCCGCCAGGTCCCGACGGCGCCGGCGGGATTCGGCCAGGAGCGTCCCGAACCCGCCGATGAACTGCGGCTCGGAAGAGCGGGTCACGAGCGGCTCGACCTCCTCGAGGTATCCGGCCGCGCGTTCCTCGTCCCCGACGCCCAGGCAGACCTCGGCCTCGTGCAGTCTGCGGAAGATCAACTGGCGGCCGACCGGATGGGTCGCGGCCTGGTCCAGGTAAGCCCGCGCCGCGTCCCAGTCGCCGACCTCGAACGAAAGCTCCGCGTTGGCCAGAACCATCCAGTCGCGGATGCGAGCGCCCGGACGGACGGTCGCGGCCAGACCCGCCTGCGCCGTCTTGAGCGCCTCGTCCGTCCGGCCGACCAGGTTCAGCATTTCGGCGAGATTCGAGTACGCGGTCACGAGACCGTCGAGGTCGTCGTCCTCATGCGCGATCTCCATCGCCCGGCGCATGCGCGCGACCCCCTCGTCGACTTCGCCGAGGACGATCTGCGCCATCGCCAACGTGTTCAGGACCTCGCTCTCCGCCCGCCGGTCGCCCGCGGCGAGCGCGGCGTCCAGCGCGGTCTCGCCCTCCTTGAGCGCTTCGCGGTAGCGCCCACGCAGATGCCGGATCCTAACCAGCCAGGCCAGCAGCGATGCACGCTCCGGTGTCGGCTCGTCGTCGGGCAGCAGCGCGAGGGCTCGTTGCGCGGTGTCGACCGCCTCGAGCCCGCGGTTGAGCGTCCACTGGATGCGCGAGAGGTCGTCAAGCAGCGCCGAGTAGCGCCGCGGGTCGGCCTCAGGCCCGCCGGCCGCGTCGAGCTCGCGCAGGGATCGCCGCAGCAGGGTCTCGGCCCGGCCGCGGTCGCCGGCGACCGTTTGCGCGCTGGCAGCGAGGCTGAGCAGCTCGACGTGATCGAGGGGGATCAGCTCGCTCGCGTCCGGGACGCGGGGCCACAGGTCGAGCGCGCGCTCGGCCAGGTCGGCGGCGTCGCCGTACGCGTGCAGGTCGCGCGCGGCGAGCGCGGCCTGGACCGTGGCGCGCAGCGCGGCCGGCTGGTCGCCGGCGGTGGCGTAGTGATGCGCGATCGCCGAGCTCAGCTCGAGGCCCTGATCGTCCTCGAGCGCGGCGCGCGCCTCGTAGGCGACGGCCAGCGCCAGGTGGAGCTCGCTCCGCTCGCCCGGGAGGAGGTCGTCGTACATGGCCTCACGGAGCAGGGCGTGGCGGAAGCCCAGACGGCTGTCCTCGCTCGCCACCAGGACCTGCTCGGCCACGGCCTCGCGCAGGGCGGCGTTCAGCGGATCGGGCTCGATCCCGGTCACCTCGGCGATCATCTCCTCATCCAGCGCCCGGGCGGCGGAGATCGCCCTCGCTGCCGCCTGGGCGTTGTCCGAGAGCCGCTCGATCCGCAGCATGAACGCGTCACGGAGCGACTGCGGAGCGGCACCCCGACCGTCCATCCCCGCCGCCAAGAGCTCTTCGGTGTAGAGCGGGTTGCCCTCGCTGCGCGCGTACAGGCGCTCGACGAGCTGGGCGCTGGGCTCCTCGCCCAGGATGTCGGCCATTACCTCACCCATCTCGCCTCGATCGAAGGGCTCGAGCTCGATCCGCCGAACCTGATCGAGCCGCTCGAGCTCGGCCAGCAGCGAGCGCAGCGGATGGCGGCGGTGCAGCTCGTCAGTTCTGTAGCTGAGCAGCAGCATCACGCGCTCGTGCCGGAGGCTGCGGGCCAGGAAGTCGAGGAACATCCGCGTCGAGCGATCTGCCCAGTGCATGTCCTCGAGCGTCAGCACCACGACGCGCTCCGCGCTCAGGCAGTCGATCAGCTCGAGCACCGCCTCGAACAGCCGCAGCTGGACCGAGGGGTCATTGCGGTCGGCGATCGCCGGCTCCTCCTCGAGCCCGGGCAGCAGTGCGGCCAGCTGCGCCCGGCTTCCCCGTCCGAGCTCTTGCAGCGCCGCATCCCGCCTGCGCACCAGCGGCCGAAGCGCGCCGATCAGCGGCGCGTAGGGAAGCTCCCCGTCGGCTTCCTCCACCGCCTCTCCACGCAGGACCAGCACGTCGTCCCGCTCGGACAGGCGGTCCTCGAACTCCCTGACGAGCCGCGTCTTGCCGACGCCCGACTCGCCGCCGAGCAGCGCCACGAACGGGCGCTGCCCGGATGCCTCACGTAAGGCGTGCTCCAGCTCCGCCAGCTCCGTGGCCCGGCCGACGAACCGGCTCGAAGTGACCCTCGCGCGCACGACCGAAGTATCGCGAGTAGGCTCGGCGGACGAACGACCGGTGGCCAGGCTCGACCTCGCCGGCGCGGTGGCGCCGCTCGCTGTCGCGGACCATGTCTGCGACGTGCTCGGATGCGAGTGCCTGGGAGATGTTGGGGTGCATTCCTCGCTCCTCTCGAACGAATCCTGTTGTTTCACTGGAGTGAGGATGCGCTGAGACGCCCGATCTGACATCGGGAGAACGGAGCCAGTTCGGCCCTACCACCCCTTAGTTCTGTAAGTGGAGGCCTTAGGGGGATTTGGGATCGTCGGCGACGCCTGACGGCGGCGCCTCGGGCCCCACCCGGCGGGGTGGGAAGGGCGAATCGCCTTCGCCGCGCTCCGGGAACGGTGAGGCGCCCTCGGGCTCGGGAGCCTCCTCGCCCGCGCTCAGCGGGCTCGCGGCCGACCGGCTCGCGGCGGCGATGTCGGCCGCGCCGACGTTCTGCGGGTGGTGACAGGCGGCCAGGTGACCACCCGCGTACTCCGTGAGTTGCGGCTCCACGGCGCTGCAAACCTCGGTCGCGCGAGGGCAACGGGTGTGGAACCGGCATCCGGACGGCGGGCGGATCGGGTTGGGCGGCTCCCCGCTGATGATCGGACGCTCGCGCGCGCGGTTCTCCTCCGGGTCGGGGATCGGTATCGCCCCGAGCAGAGCCGACGTGTACGGATGGATCGGCTTGTGGTAGAGCTCCTCCGCGGGCGAGACCTCCATGACCTTGCCCAGGTACATGACCATGATCCGGTCCGAGACGTGGCGAACCACGCTCAGGTCGTGCGCCACGAATCCATAGGAGAGGTGCAGTTCGTCCTGAAGCTCGTCGAGCAGGTTGATCACCTGCGCCTGGATCGAGACGTCGAGGGCCGAGACCGGCTCATCGAGGAGGATGAGCTTGGGGTCCATCGCGAGCGCACGTGCCACCCCGATTCGCTGGCGCTGGCCGCCGGAGAACTCGTGCGGGAAACGGTTGAGGTGCTCCGGGTGGAGCCCTACCCGCTCGAGCAGTTTCCGCGTCTCGGGCTCGACGCGGTCCTTGTCCACGCCGCGCATCCGCAGTGGCGTGGCCAGGATCTGCGCGACGCGTTTGCGCGGATTGAGCGACGCCTGCGGGTCCTGGAAGACCATCTGCATCTCGCGCCGGATCGGCTCGAGCTCCTTGCGACTCGCGTTCGTGATGTCGTTGCCGCGGAAGCGGATCGCGCCGTCGGTAGCCGCGACCAGCCGCACCAGCGTACGGATCAGCGTCGTCTTGCCGCAACCGGATTCGCCGACGATCCCGAGCGTCTCGGCCTGACCGAGCGTGAACGAGACGTCGTCGACCGCGTGCACCTGCCCGACCTGGCGGTCGATGATCACCCCCGACTTGATCGGGAACAGCACCTTCAGATGCTCGACCTCGAGCAACGGCGTCCCGTCGCGGGCCGCCTCGGCGGACGGCTGCGGCTCCGTCGGGGGCGGGTGGGCCTCCATATTTACGAGATCACCGTCTCGGCGGCCCGCAGGCCGATCTGGTCCCCGACGCGGCGCAGGCTCCGCTTCTGCTCGACGGTGAGCCAGCAGCGATCGAGGTGCGCCGGCGACTCCGGCAGCCGCGACGTGAGCGCGGGCACCTCGGTGCAGCGGTCGAACGCGTGCGGGCAGCGCGTACGGAAGTGGCAGCCCTCGGGCGGCGACAGAAGTGATGGAGGCAACCCGGGAATCGTGGGCAGGCGCGCCGAGCGGTCGGAGTCGATCCGCGTGATCGAGCCGAGCAGCCCCCATGTGTAGGGATGCTGAGGGTCGTAGAAGATCTCGTCCAGCGTTCCCTGCTCGACCACCCGACCGGCGTACATGACGACGATCCGGTCGGCGATGTCGGCCACCACGCCCAGGTCGTGGGTGACGAGGATGATCCCGGCGTCGGTCTCGGAGCGCAGCTGGCGCAGCTCGTCGAGGATCTGCGCCTGGATTGTGACGTCGAGCGCCGTGGTCGGCTCGTCGGCGATCAGCAACCTCGGCGAGCACGACAGCGCCATCGCGATCATCACGCGCTGACGCATGCCGCCGGAAAATTCGTGCGGGTAGGAACGCAGGCGCTCCTGCGCGCGGGGTATCCCCACGCGCTCCATCAGCTCGACCGCTCTATCCATCGCGGCCTCCTTGGAGGTCCCCTTCTCGTGCGCGCGGATCTGCTCGACGATCTGGTCCCCGACGCGGTAGACCGGATCGAGCGAGCTCATCGGGTCCTGAAAGACCATCGCGATGCCGGCCCCGCGAATCTTGCGCAGCTGCGCGTCGGAGGCCGCGACCAGGTCCGTTCCCTCGAACAGCGCTTGACCCTCGAACCGGGAGTTCGGCCCCCGGGTGAGCCCCATCAGCGTCATCGCGCTCACCGACTTGCCCGAGCCAGACTCGCCTACGATCGACACCACCTCGCCACGGTCGACCGTGAACGAGACGCCGTCCACGGCGCGCACGAGCCCGTCCTCGGTGTTGAACGACACCTTGAGGTCAGAGACCTCGAGCAGGCGCCCGTTCGAGCTCGCCTGCGGCCCCGGAGCCGAGCTGCTCACGTCCCGAGCCTGATCCGCGGATCCAGCACCGCGTAGTAGATGTCGGTGAACGCGCTCAGCAGCACGACGGTGAACGCGATCAGCATCGAGCACACCAGCACCGTCACGTTGTCGAGCAGCCCGATCGCCTGGGCAAACAGCTGGCCGACACCGTGCAGGTTGTAGACGGTCTCGGTCAGGATCGCCCCGCCGCCGATCACCTGGCCCATGTCGAGGCCAAACAGCGCGATGATCGGGATCAGGCTGTTGCGCAGGATATGCCGGCGCAGGACCTGGTTGTAGGACAGGCCCTTTGCCGTCGCGGTGCGCACGAAGTCCTCGTTGATCGTGTCGAGGATCGTCGAGCGCAGCACGCGCGAGTAGAAGCCGATGAACAGTACGGACAGCGTGATCCACGGGAGGATCATGTGGCTTAGCCACTGCGAGGGGCTCGTGGTGAAGGACACGTACCCGCCCACCGGAAACAGGCTGGCCTTGTATCCAAGGAAGTAGATGAAGATCGCGCCGAGGAAGAAGGGCGGGAACGAGACGCCGATCATCGATAGCACGGTGAGCACGCGATCGGTGTGGCGGCCCGCCCTGATCGCCGCCAGCGTGCCGACGATGATCGACGCCGTCATCCAGATGATCCCGGCCCCGATCGCCAGCGACAGCGTCGCCGGGAGGTCGTGCTTGATCTGATCGAGGACGTTGAAACCCTGCACGTAGGAGGTCGCCTGGCCGGTGAAGATGTTCTTCATCATGCGGCCGTACTGGACGTAGATCGGCTTGTTGAAGCCGTACAGCACCTCGATCTGATGCACCTCGGCGGCGGTCGAGTTGCGGCCCGCAAGCCGGAGCGCCGGGTTGCCGTTGGGGATCGCCGCGAACAGCAGGAACGTGATGACCGAGATCAGGAACAGCACCAGCAGCATCATCGCCAGCCGGCGGATGATGAAGCGGCTCATCGCGTCCTCCGCATCCCCGTCAGTGGGCGATCCGGACCTTCGACCGCGGATCGAGCGCGTCGCGCAGGCCGTCGCCGAAGATGTTGATCGACAGCACGGTCAGCACGAGCATGATCCCCGGCGCGAGGACATTGTGGAAGGCGGCGGGGATCGTGCTGATGCCGTCGCTCAGCATCGTCCCCCAGGACGCGTTCGGCGGTTGCACACCGGCTCCCAGGTACGTCAGCGCCGCCTCGAGCAGGATCGCGTTGGCCAGGATCAGTGGGATGAAGACGACGATCGTCGAGGCCAGGTTGGGGAGGATCTCGCCGAACATGATCCGGACGTTGCCGAGGCCTTGCTGGCGCGCGGCGTCGACGAACTCGCGTTGGCGCAGGCTCAGCACCTGCGCGCGGATCGGCTTGGCGACGTACGGGAAGTACACGACGCCGATGATCAAGGCGGTCGACATCAGGGTGGTTGAGTGGAGCGGGCCGATACCGCTGGTCGCGATCAACGTCCCGAGCACGATCCCGAGGAGCACCACCGGGAACGCCCAGGTGACGTCCAGGATCAGGTTGATGATGTTGTCCGCGACGCCCCCGAGAAAGCCCGCGGCGATCCCCAGGATCATCGCCAGCAGCATCGTGATGATGGTCGCGACCGCGCCGATCTCGAGCGAGTTACGCCCCCCGTACAGCAGCCGCACGGCGACGTCGCGGCCGAGGCTGTCGGCGCCGAGGAAGTACTTGCTGATGTTCCAGCTCGGGCCGACGGGGATGTCGGTCGGCCCGACGCACGTCGGCGGACAGGTGTTGAGGTTCGAGCCCGTGATGTTCTGGGTCGCGGGCCCGATGTGGGCGACGTCGTGCGAGTAGACGGGCGCCAGCAGGCAGAGCACGACGATGACCACGAAGACACCGCCGAAGAACAGCGCCGTCTTGTTGCGTCGCAGCCGCCGCCAGGCCAGTCGCCACGGGCCGGTGCCGGCCGCAACCTCCTCGCCCTCGTGGACGAGCGCGGCCGGAAGGTCGGTCGAGAACTGGCTGCCGGTTTCCGAAGTTGTGGTCGCCATCAGTGGCCTAGCCGAGTGGGCCGAGACAGCGTAACCGCCTCAGCCCACTCGTGGCTCTTTCGCTACTTCAGCGAGAACGACGTCCAGTCCCAGCCGTACTCGGGCTGGAAGACCGTGGCGCCGTAGTTGATCCGATCGGAGGCGAAGAACGGGAACGTCTCGTAGCCGAACACGGCCACGTATGCCTTCTGGGCGACGTACTTGTCCAGCGATTGCCACTCGCCGGCGACCGAGTTCAGATCGGCCGTCGGCACCGCCGAGAGCTTCGCCACCTGCGAGTTGACGTACGGGTCGTTGGTCTCGCCAAAGTTCTCGTTGTTCGTCGGCAAGATCGAGTTGCCGTCCAGTAGCACCCCGTAGAAGTCGACCGGGTTCGGGAAGTCCATGTTCCAGTCCGCAAAGCCCGTCTGCGGGTGGAGCTTGAGGTCCCCGAGCGTCGTGAAGTAGTTCGCGTCCGCGATCACCTTCTGCGTCGCCTTGAATCCGATCTGGTTCAGGAACTGGGTGTAGTAGGTCATCCATTGCTGGCGCGGCGACCGCGTCTCGCTCCAGACGGTCACCGGGTAGCCCTCCATACCGGAGGCTTTCACGAGGGCCTGGGCCTTCGCGATGTTGCCCGTGAAGCTGGAGTTGTTGTACGGGCACGAAGCGCCCGTCGGATGACCCGGGACGTACGGCGGCAGGAAGAAGCACGCGGGGATCAGCGTGCCCGACCCGAGCCGGTTCATCGCCTGCTGGTTGAGGCCGGTCACGACCGCCTCGCGCGCGTCCAGGTTGTTGAACGGCTTGTGCTGCGAGTTCAGGAAGATGTAGTAGGTCGTGCCGCCGAGGTCGACGAGCTTGAAGCGGCTACTTGCCTGAGACTTGATCTGGGGCAGCAGGCTGCCCGGGATCACGTCGGCCCAGTCAAAGAAATCGGCCGAGTTGTTGAGCACCGACAGCGCGTTGGCGTCGATGTTCGACGAGATCTTCGCGTTCACCGTCACCTTGGCCGCGGGGATTCCCGGGATGTCCATCTTCGCCCAGTAGGGATTCGGCACCGCCGTGAACGACGTGTTCGGAACGATGTTGGTGACCTTGTACGGACCGACGCCCGGCGGCGGGTTGGTCGGCTCGTTCTTGAACGGCGTCCCTGGCGGGATCAGACCGAGCGCCGGGAAGGCTAGGACGTTGTCGAAGGGCCCGTACGGCGCCGTCAGATGGATCGTGATCTGGCCCGTGGCGTTGTCGGTGGTAACGCCCGAGATCGTGCTCGCCTTGCCGTTGGAGTAGGCGGTCGCGCCCGCGACCACCGGAGTCATGAATTCGCCGGACCCGCCCCACGGGATCTTGATCGCCCGCTCGAGCGTGTAGGTGAAGTCGCTCGCCACGACCGGCTGGCCGTTCGAGAACACGAGCCCCTTGCGCAACGTGCACGTGTAGGTCTTGCCTCCGTCGGTCACGGTCGGCAGCGCGGTGCACAGGCCCGGGATCACCTTCGTGCCGGCGGTCCCGTTCGCGTGGGCATACGTCGTCAGGCCGGTGTAGACCACCCAGTTGATCTCAGCACCCTGGGTCGTGTAGTCCATTCCCGGGTCCATCGACTGCGGCGCAACGCCGTACAGGAACGTGACGCTGCCGCCGGACTTGGCCGGCGCCGCGCTCGAGCTAGGCGTCGTCGCCGATGTCGCGCTCGTGGGCGAGCTCGACGAGCTTCCGCACGCCGCCAGCGCGAACGCTGCGAATACGGCCATGACGGCCCACAGCGATCGGTTGTACTTCCTCATGCGTCCTCCTCCTAGAGGTTTATCCAGTGGAAATCTACTTAACCCGCGCGCGCTAGTGGGTCTCGAGTCCGGGTCCTAATCAACTGGAAACACGCGCCGGCCAGGCCAACCCGGCTAGGCCGCGGCCCTCGGCGCGCCCGAGACCGGCGCTGGGTGAGCTCGGCAACGTCCCGTGGCTCGGCCCAGGTCAGCGTGCCGTTGCCCGATTGACAAGACCGTTTGCCGGGCTTCCCGCTCTCGACGCCGCAGCATCCGTACGAGCCGGTGCCCTCGTGCACCACCGGGACGAGCCACGCCGCCAAGCAGAACCAGCGCGTCGCCGAGGGCTTCGACGCCGCCTACAACCCGTTCTGGCAGTTGCTCGATCCCTCCGAGATCGGGCTCGCCGGCCACTCCTACGGCGCCGCCGGCGTGTCCTACATCGGCCAGTGGGATCCGCGGGTCAAGGCGATCGTCGCCTGGGACAACCTCGGCGGCCCCGGCCCCGACGACTCGCCCGTGCCGGGCGCCGAGCCCGGGGCACCGCCGCAGACAATCGGCGAGTCGGGCTGCCCGGCGGATCCGGCCGACCGCACCACCGTCCCGATCACCAAGCCGGCGCTGGGGATGTCGGCCGACTACGGCCTCCCGCCGCTGCCTAATACCTCGCTGCCCGATCCGGAGGGCAAGTCGACCTGGTCCTTGAACTACTCCAAGGCCGGCGTCGACACGGGCGAGATCATCATCCGCGGGGGCTCGCACCTGGACTTCAGCTTCATTCCCAACCAGGCCTTTGGCGCCTCGCTGCGCGGCGCGGACATGATCGCGTGGTACACGACCGCGTGGTTCGACAAGTACCTCAAGCACGACCCTGGTGCCGACGCCATGCTGCTGACCAAGCGCTGGCAGGACGACCCCATCGAGGCCTCGATCGACCCCAACCACGACGGCAACGCGTCCTCGTTCTACTACTACTCGCGCCTCGGCATTCACCTCGCGAACGGGCAGGTGTGGGATTGCGAGGACCTGCGCGACGGCTGTCCCGGCATGGTCCCGGAGAGCCAGGACGGCTTCCCGGGGACCTATTCCTATCTG
>Ga0335072_10010353_pt1 | contig 13439 bp, 12 predicted proteins | sample Lox_Sample_21_FD_206725 | JGI IMG/M metagenome (GOLD analysis project Ga0335072, IMG submission 206725) | Soil microbial communities from Loxahatchee National Wildlife Refuge, Florida, United States - Lox_Sample_2.1 | ecosystem: Environmental > Terrestrial > Soil > Wetlands | place: USA...
CCAAGACACAACCAGATCTTATCATTGAGGCCAAAGCACCTGGAGAATAGGGTAATGCATACCTCGATTGCGGCAAAGACTCCGTCTCGCCGATACTTGACAGGAGCTGTGGTATCACAAATGAGTATTTGTCATTCCATGCCGGCAAGGCCTCTGCAACAAGAGATATGAGCTACGTCAAGAAGGTACTGGAGATGCTCACTGATCTCAAGACTGATCCTACCTTCTCCGAGTGGTTCAATGGCCGTGCGGGTACAATTGTTCTCCTTCGCATGATTCATACTTGGGTTCCTGAGAGCGTCGAAGTGGTCAATAAGGCTATGTAGCCTCTAATCGAGCACTTGCTTAGTCAAGAACCTTGGTTTTGGTCCGGGCGTCAATATTGTGGACCTGGGATATTGACCCAAATAGTCCTAGGCAATCCGTCCTATGCTCCAAAACTGGAAGCAAAGCTCTCTTCACTCCTAGATCTCCAGGTTGTTGATGGTAACTGGCCCGTCGTGCCTGGCAAAGACATAGGTTTAGTCCAATTCTGCCACGGTGCACCGGGCTCCATCATATCCCTCGTTGCGATACGGCCCCATTTCACAGCTCATCTACAAGCACGGATAGATGCAGCTGTCGAACGTGGAAGAAAGGTGACGTGGGAAAAGGCCCTTCTCACTAAAGAACCAAATATCTGCCACGGCATTATCGGTAATGCGTTGGCTCTAAAGGCTCCTGAGAGAGATCATTTCCTTGGCTTCGCGACTCCGGAGAAGATCAAGCAAGGAATAGCAGACGGGAGATTTGAAAAGGATGAAGAGCCTTACGGGCTACTCTGGGGCGAAGCTGGACGCGCTTGGGTATGGATGAATGTTGTGAACAGTTCAGTGGACGGTATCATCCCATATACAGATATTTGATGTAGTTGAGGAGTACAAGGAACGCCCCGGAATTTGGTAAAGAAATCTACTTGTGCAAAATGATGCAGCTGGCAGCCATTTTAGTTTGAATAATTGCAGTTAAAGATTCAGCATACAGCTTCAGGTGCAGAGGACAACTATACTAAGCCCCCCTTCATCTGTCAATCTAGCCACTAAAGTTGCATCATGACAGGCCCTAAAAGGTTGTCTACATGACGTTCTATCAGAACGCCAACGGTAGCTCATATAAACGCTTCAAGCTAGAATGCGTCGAGGACCAGGATGAGGTTCAGGTCAATAAGCCTTGATTGTCTCATCAACCATTCAGGTGGGCTGAGGTTAAATACATAAAATCTCGAGAGCAACGGCGCGAGTCCGCGCAGGTATGGCGTGAATCAACGTTTTACTATCCTCGAAAACCGACTCGCTGAAATGACTCCAGTACTGGTAGTAAATTGTTGCGATGAAAAGATACTTGAGCCGCAAAATTCACTCAAGAATATCACGCGTTTTCCTGATTTGTGCACTTGAATACTCGTCAAGATATGGAAACTTGTTTGTCGACGAGGCCGCATCACACAGGTGAGGATTAGAAATAAAGCACCAAGAGTGGTGATACTAATTATCAACCAAGAGTCACGCTTCGAACAGCTTCGCATTTATCACTGAACGGCATATATCTACAGGACAGCGTATATTCACATGGCCGCGGAAGTGATAAAGACAATAGGAAGTTATTTCGCATGAGCGCTGAGGAGCAATGGTATTAACTCGAAATAAATATCTAGGTATAGGCAAGTCCCTGATCTCGTCGGCTGGGTCTTGAAACATCAATCTACGCCTTACTCTATAGTATGGCGAGGGATCTTTCACCTTGTATTTATAATTAACGACTAGGAAGGTAACTGGAGATCCTAGAACTCTTATCACGTTGCACGAGATATCAGTGCAAATTAGAGTGTCGGAATGGCGGCCGCTCGATCCGATCGAGCTTTCGACATACGTAACATTTACGACAATGTAAAAATCAACGACGGACATATCGACACAACACATCTCCACGATGTCTCTTGTATCTGGCCCAGGACGAGGTGGAGCTCCATCCAATCTGCCAGATGAGTTGCAGTTAGCCGTCGATGCACATGTCAAATACATTCAAAGCCTCGACACTGTGCGTACCTTCATCTGTGCCTATATGCTCGGCGATCTGGTGGCTGATACATTGACAGCGAAAAGATGAGATAGAATATTGGCTGACTGAGCATCTACGAATGAATGGACTATACTGGGGACTGACCGCATTACATCTCATGGGAAGACCAGAAGCTCTCCCTCGAGCAGAAACCATTAAGTTCGTGCTGTCCTGTCAGCACAAAGATGGAGGTTTTGGCGCTGCCCCTCGTCACGATGCACATCTACTATCAACAGTGAGCGCTATACAGATTCTCGCAACGATCGACGCTCTTGATGAACTAGATAAAGGTGCTTATGGCAAGGCTAGAGTGGGCAAATGTGAGCAAGTTCCTTGGTTGTCCATAGGTGCTTCCGCTGATTTTGAATTTTCATAGATATTGCGAATCTCCAGAATCGAAAGACTGGGACATTTGCGGGAGACGAGTTCGGTGAAGAAGATACTCGATTCCTATACGGAGCTCTCAACGCGCTGTCCCTTCTACACATGCTGGACATGGTTGATGTAAACTTGGCTGTGAACCACATTGCTGCCTGTGCGAACTTTGATGGTGGATACGGGGCTAGACCGGGTGCAGAATCTCATGCTGGGCAAATCTTTGTATGTCTGGCTGCACTCAGCATCGCTGGTCGGCTCGATCTGGTCAACAGAGATAAGCTGTCGACGTGGCTTAGTGAGCGGCAGGTCGAAGGGGGTGGCCTTAATGGCCGGCCAGAAAAGCTGGAAGATGCCTGCTATAGTTGGTGGGTATTGAGCAGCTTGGCAATGATCGGCCGAGCACATTGGATTAATGGCAAGAAATTGCAAGACTTTATTTTGAAGTGCCAGGATCCCGAGAGGGGTGGGATTGCTGATAGACCAGGAGATATGGTTGACGTTTTCCACACAGTGTTTGGCATATGCGGACTAAGTCTCCTGGGTTATCCGGGTCTGGAGGCTGTTGATTCCGTCTAGTAAGTCGAACTATTGACCTTCTAGTTTTACTCGTCGCTGATGTTGCCTTTAGTTGTATGCCAGTGAAGGTAACGGAAAGGATTCTTGGTAAGAGGCCGAAGAATACCATTCAGCGGGAGGCTCCCCTACCATAGTTCCATACCTTAAAGACATAAATGAATGTGTTGGCTGCAGTTAGCATAACTCACTTCGGACGGCTTTCAAAGAATAAGTAGGAAGTATATCGTCTAAAGATTATTGCTAGCGAACGACGTGCACGGATGCTATGGCTCTATGCTGCTCCTGGGAAATATCGAGAATAACATGATCTCCTCGTCCTCTCGCCATCTAATAACCCTTCACCGAAACATCAGTGGTGGCTGGGATACAATGCGGGAGAATAGCGAACCGCTGTGTCTTCTTCTTCTCACCTTCCTATGGTGGGAAAGATTCTGGGCTTCAGCCCACAAATTTGTATTTTTTTTATGCAACGAGAATTCAGCTATGTTGTGTTGTGCTCTTTCATCCGGAAAGACATCTTTCGCTTTCTTGAGATACCATATGTCCTTCGAAGACAGTTAGGTTATGGAGATTCGTAACCTACTCCGTTCACCTTCTCAATAATTTCATGAACAACGCCATTCCAATTTCAGATTTAGGTCAGGTATTTTTATACTTTCTGCACGCAAACAAATAAATTATGTACATTGCGTGTGCTTCTTCCTTGATTAATGCTGCCGATTCTCAATCTATCTCTAAGTTAAAGTGTAAGTTAAATCCCAAACTCCGCTGTCGAGCGTGCCTTCTTCCATTGATGACCCATTAATATCGCCTTTGCCGAGCTCCTCTCCTCCGCCTTCTTCACTTCTCTGAATGCCAGTCGATATTTCTCCACGTACCACGATAGAAGCACTTGGCAATTCCTTGCTGTGAGTTGCCTTCGGATACGCCTCTTGCGTGCTATCAATATCAATTTCAAGTAAGTGCCACAATATCAACCCTTTCTTCACCGTCCTTGTCATTAATCTTAATGTCATTGCATTGGGCTCCTACACACTACGTTGCTTTACGGGTCAAGCACAAGCCTTGCACATGGACGTTCCTATAAGATATCGACGAATTGGTCAAGCTACTCTGGAGAGTAGTTCAGCAGAACTTCAATGCAGCAAGACCAACACTTTGCAAACCCATCTTAATAAGCCTGGTCTTCAGCACCACCTCCTTCATAATCCCTCGAGCTTCCATGTCATAGACCTGTTCGCTAACTTGGTGCGAAGCAATTTAGATGCCGGCAAACATGCCTAAGCAAGCTACTAATATGATTCCATTGCTCTGCGACCTCTGCCCAAAGAAGCCCCGATTCTCTGACGTCTCCCATCTCCTTACTCATATCTCATCAAAGTCACACCTTTCCAATCGTTTCAAGTTGCAGATCCGCTCTCAAGGAGAACCAGAAGCAAGAAAATTACTCGCGGATTTCGACAGCTGGTATACTAGCAATGGCCTGGAAGACCTTCTCTCTGAGCGTTTTAAAGCGAAAGAGCAGAAGAAAGCCACAAAGATGACTAGACCCCCGTCTATAACTGTAAGTATTCATGGCTAGACGTGCACTCCAATGGATGATCAATACTTCGCATATTCAGATTGAATTGACTTGTGCTCGCATGCAGACAAAATCCAATGTGAAGGCCGAAGTGAAAACTGAGAGACCAATGGAGCTGCCACTAGCAGCAACTCCCGTATACCGTCCTTCACTACCTCGTATGCATTCGTGGTCGACAGGTCCTTGCATTGCTGATTTTACTGCATCTCCCGCAGGTAGTCCGTGGAGAGAGACTCTATATAGTATCTACAAGACTCCCACCATGAGACGGAATATTCCAAACTTTATTCAAATGGAATCGCCTGCTCCGATTAGTACGGAACCTGTGTAAGACATACAACTCCTAAATCATCTTCCGTCACTAATTAGTCACTCAAAAGGAATCCCACACCAATGAAAGCTGGAGACACGGAAGACAAGGCCAAAAATGAAGGTTCAAAGCTTAAAGGTGTATACTGGCCGGGAATGGACCTCTTTGATTCGGCAACAGCGGAAATGAAAAGAATGAGGAACCAGAAGAAGGACGGAACTGTGTTACAAAAAATGAAGCAGAGCTCTGCAGGAATTGAGCCTACTGAGTGGGTCTTCAACGCCGATGGAGAGTTCCGGAAAGTTAGAGACATCTTTGATGAGTCAACTGAGAGTAGCCCGGTAAGTCTTTCAAGCAACAGTGCCTTGTCTATGACTGTTTTATTAGATCACCCGGCAAACATGAAGTCGAATCAGCATATTACACCAAGATTGTACGGGCGAGCTGACTTTAACCAGGAGAGGAGCGTTGTAGCACCAAGTCCCAAGAAGCGAGGAATGCGAAGGGGAGTACTAACGGACATCAGTGCAAATGCTCCCCGTCCTAGACCTTCGGCAGCCGGGCAACTCGCAAAAATGGGTCCAACAAAGCGAAGATTGACCACCGTGGATCTAGAGGAGGTCGCTCCGAAGAAAAGGACACACCCACCTCGCCTTAGTCTATCAAACGACATTCATTTCTCGCCAACCGCCGATGAACTGGAGGAGTTCCGGCTGACTATGGTCGACCTGGGAAAAGAGCGAAAATTAAGCATTTTCCGAGACGCTGAGGGCAGCCTAGGTGAGTAATTACGTTCAACATTTAACGGCGATGACTGAGACTCAATAGCACGTGCCGAGAGTCCCCTTGAAGACCACAGGTACGCAAAGGACACACTCAATGGTGTTTAGTAAAGTACTGATGACAGATTAGATTCGAATTCTCCGCTGATCGAACCGTTGTACCTAGCAAGCTGAGCAATATTGTCCAAAACTCACCTATACCTGTTTTCAAGCCGGTACCTATGCGTTTCGATGGGAAAGAAAACCCAGAGCCTGGACAAATAAATCGGCGACTAATGTCCACTGCTGCGAGTGGGCTCCACCCAGAAATTTTCTACAACAATTCTTTGAATCCTCTGTATACTCACTCTCACGCTCACGCATTTTCTTATGACGACAGGGCAAGCTTCCAGGCTGTTTTTAAACCTAGTTTTCCAAGCTTCGGTGGTGATTTCAAGCCTTTGATGATCGCGGACCCCTTCAGAAGTACGAGTGAAACTTATGGATTGCTCAATATCCCAGAGTATAGCATGGCGGACAACATACGATATGGCATGTAAGCCAGGCGCACCTCAAAAGCTATTCTTCGCCGCTTGGCAGTGACGAAATATTACGAAGGCGCGTTTGGGAAACCTCAATTTCCCTTTTCTATATATTTCACACAGGAGGACTTTCAACTATGGCTTTATCGATATTACGTCGTTTGAGGTATAGTCTTATGCTACGGGTTGCTTTCTGTAGTTTGATCTGAAGTAGAGATAGGCAAAGCCTTCATGAGTTGAACTGGCTGTAGAAAAATGGCTCCCAGACTACCCATCATAGATATCATAATGAAAGGGCGCAGACCTCTTCTGGTATTCACATCTTTGCAGGGGTACTAAAATGTTATCTCATACCTTGAAAACGATATATAATTAAAGCTCTTAATTTGAATCAGTCCACACAATTGCGCATTTTATACAGAGCAATTACGTCTTTGTAATGTAACAGAAGCCCCCGTGAGCCAAGTTGTAGCATAAAAACTATATAAAATCACTCCTCTATAACTCCTCAATCCCAACAATCAACTGCTCCAACAAATCAACCTCATGTTTCCCTTCCCCATTTCCACTGCCACCACCACTACCCAAGACCAGGCCCCCAACCATCCTCGCCAACCCGACCACCCTCTTCGCCCGAACCTGCTCTTCCAACTCCCTGCTCTTCACGGCGGCGAGGTCTAGCACAGGCTTGGGGACGCGCGCTAGACGCGCGACGTTCAGTCCGTAGGAGCGGTGTGCGGTGCCGGGAGCGATTTGGTAGAGGAAGGTTATCTCTTGCTCGTCTGAGACGTCATCTCCGGTACTCGGTCTCCTCCCTGACGTCGCCGATAGGTCGCCTACGGCTCCCTTTCTATCGACCTCCACGAAACGCATATGGACATTCCTTAACTCATCATTTGGGAAGCCCCTTGCTACGGACGCTAGAGTCTGATAATGCGTGATGAAGAGCGTGAGGCATTGGATGTCGCGGACGACATGTTCCAGGACGGCATGCGCGATTGCAACGCCGTCGTGTGTGCTGGTGCCACGTCCTAACTCATCTAGGATCACCAGTGACCGTGGCGTGGCTTGCTTGAGGATGTCGGAGGTTTCCGAGAGCTCGACCATGAATGTGGATTCGCCGGAGAGCATGTTGTCGAAGGCGCCCATGCGTGTGAAGACAGCGTCCAGCATACCGAGGCGGGCGGAAGTGGCGGGGACGTAGGAGCCTATTTGAGCCATAATGCTGATGAGAGCGACGTGGCGAACGTAGCTGGATTTGCCACCCATGTTGGGGCCGGTAATGAGTAGGGCGCGAGTCTCGGACGAGGAGAGGGTCGTGTCGTTGGGGATGTAATCGGAAAGGAGAAGTTGTTCGACCATGGGATGGCGGCCCCCGATGATGGTGATTTCGTTGGTGTCTGCGTATTCGGGCTTGACGTAGCCGGGCTGGGCGGCTACGGTGGCGAGGGAGAGAAGGCAGTCTAGGATTGCAAGGGAAGAGACACAATCGCGGAAGGACTGGTAGTGTGATGCAATCTCAGTCAGGAGGTTGGCGAAGGCAACATCGCAAGCTGCCGCAAGGGATTCTTTGTGCTGGTCACGCTCCCGGATCATACGAATGACTTCGGGAGTATGGAAGCGCGAGAGCTTCTTTGTACCACTAATTTTAGCCCATGAAGCAGGCACATGCTTCAAATCCGTGTTGGAGACTTCAATAAGGTACTCAATGCCCGCAACGGTGACATAGGTAACATTCTTCTTGCGTATCTTCTCGGCAGCAACTGGGCGATGGGCTTCAAGATCTTGTTCGACTGATGCAATGCCCATTTTATGATCGCTGATATCTTCACTTTCCTCGTTTTCGCGGAAGAATGAATACTTGTCGTCTGAGCGTGCAGCTTCGAGGTTGATCTTGTCAAGGAAGCTAACGACACTATCTCCGATAACTGGAAGAGCTGCTATTGCCTCGTTGATCAAGGATGATTTGAACCCAGCTTGCGCCGGGGATTTGATATGTGCAAATTCATTGGCAATGCGTTGCATGGTTTGAAGAACCGTCAAAAGCTCTGGGCGGGTACATTTTCCATAGTATATGCGGATAAGACTTCGTTCGAGATCAGATTTGACTTTCATTAGGAGAGATCTGAGCTTCTCAACATTCGTAGACTGGTTGCGGTCCTTCAGTTCCTCAACGGCTGCAACGCGCTCCTCAAGCTTTTGCTTATCAAGAAGTGGTCTACCGACCCATTTCCGTAGAAGGCGTTGACCAAATCTTGTTTGAGTTTTATCGAGCGCCCAGAATAAGCTGCCCCTTTCTGTGTGATCAGTCTGATTATGATATAGCTCAAGGCTCGTGAGGGTATTCCCATTGAGCAGCATATGAGAGCGAGCACTGAATGACTGAAAATACTTGGTCAAGTCAAAGACATGTTCAAGACCATATTCTGTCATATGGGTAATCAAAGCGGACAAGCAAATAGTGACAGGCTCTGAAAGCTTCAGGACCTTGTCCAGTAGGTTGCTGGCTCGCTCATGATCTGAATTTCCATGTGCCTTCATTTTTCCGGCGTAGAATTGTGCAACGTGAGTGTAACTCTGCGTAGCCATAGTCTTTGGTTTCTCCACCCGCTCCACTCGAATTTTATCTCCGAACACATTGGTGGTACTTCCCGACAGATGCTGTATCAATTTTTCCGTAGCTTTTGTCAGTTCACCAACGATTAAGAACTCGCATGGCGATATGTGGAGTAGTCTTGTTTCAATCTCGCTTCTCATGAATCCATCTTCGAAGTTATCATATATGACGTCGCCAGTTGCAGGTTGTACCGCCAATATACCTACATCGACTTTCTCGTCAGTGCCCCAGCCTTTGGATTTACTCTCAGTGATGCACAAGAGATATCCGCTTGCTGGGGCACCCCCTGTAGGAGCATTGGTCTTTTGATCCAAGCCCTCGATATCATCAATGTAGGTGCCTTTAGTATACAGATTTGTGAGCTTTCGAATGAAAGGTGTGTTGCGATTATCACCGGCTTTCTTGAGGGCAGCAGTCTCGATTTGACGAACGACACCGACTTTATGACCTGCTACCACAAGTCTCTTCGCATGAACAGGTAGCCGATGAACAGGAATACTAGCAGACGCAAATCTATCGAGATGAGCTTCCGAAGGATCTATAGCATTTCAATTAGTCAGGTCCCAAGTATGACTCCTTATACTCACGTTCATCAAATCGAAACTTGCCCGGTATGCATACAATGCCAAGTTCTTTTGCAGCTATTCGCGCATCCTCGCCAAAGAACTTAAATTTGTAGCCCACTTCTACAATCAAGATAGCATCCATATGCTTCCTCTTAATCTCCAACATTTGCAGCTCCATGGGTGTCAACTTCCCCGTCTTAGCTCCCTTCCGCCGAGCTTTCGTAGGCACGGGAATCTCTTCCTCCCCCTCATCGCCTTCTCCATCGTCTTCGTCCAATTGTTCAGTCTCCTCCGTGATCTGCCAATTCCGTCTCTTTATTTGTGCTATACTATCTGGATGGCCCAATTTCTTCACAAATTTGCGGTGGAGCTCCGCCTTCTGACTCCTGACAACCTCATCGTCCAGGTCGTCATCTTGGACTGCTGCAGAACCGGCTGCAGTTTGGCTCGAGCCGTCATAAATGTAACGTTCCGTTCTTTGAGTTGCCTTGGATCTTTTTGAAGGGGCTGAACCAGTCGTCCCAAGTTCTGCTTGGTTAAGAGGCTTCTCAGGCACGACTAAGCCTCCGCCACTGTCACCTTTAACTCGTTTGCTCGACCTGTCTAATCCATTGTTGATTGCGTCCGGGTCTTCTGCGAGAGGGCGCTTCGAGCTCCGGCTCGGCAGTCTCGCTGATATAAGATCTTCATCTTCGCTCTCTGCATCATAGACGTTCGGGGTCTCTTCTTGTGCCGAAGTCGAAACAGTCGACTGGCTCTCCGGCTTGCTGGAAGCGCTGAGGCCATTGACTGTTTTGGGCGTAAAAAAGCTCGAGATTGACTGCTGCTTTTTGGCAGGTGGGCCTTTTGCGGGACCCATATTTAAAACAGGTGTCAACCGCGTATTGACTTCGTGACGATTCACGCGATGTTCTACGCGTAAATAGGTTTGCCTAGAATCCAAGGCAAGTGGGAAGTCATTTGCGCTACCTCAATCTTCTGCTTCCATTGGAATTCTAAGCTTCCAATTAAAGTGTCTCAGTTCAATCTCTGGTCGATTTTTCTACAAGTTACCAGAATAAAGAGTATTTTACAACAAGAAGAAAGTTTACAGACGTTGCTAGCAAGTCTGCCATCAACACGAAAACAAAAGACGAACGCGTGCTAAGGTACACTGGCTTTGACCGAGAGTAGACTTCACACTTATGTTAAAGTGTTTTAAACTTTTAGTAGTCAAGGAATCAATCAAGGATTAAGGGTCGTCTACATGAAGAGCAATATGATATAGGGAATACCACCCGATAACGAGAGGAAACGGTAACAAAATGCGATCCCAATGTCTGTGAACTAGAAATCATTGGTTTCTAACATGATAGCCTTCTGAGGATGTAACTTACAAAACTTGGTTCAATAACGAGTAACGACAAGAATCAAAGGGTGACAAAATCCAGTAGACCACTCATCTAGAATCTCCAGCTATCAAGCTCTCTACCTTACCAAAGCTTTGTGGCATTACCGTCGTTATTCCGCCATGTACAGAAAGGAGGATATGATTATGCACATGCACTTGATTGCGAAGTATATGTCCAAAACCCCGCTCACACTCTTCTATGGATCATCGACTCATTGAGGAAATTAGACAGTTGCTATCAGTGTCGCCGCTAGATCTCTTCTTTGACCAAGCACCCTATAACTCGTTGACTGCTCCTATTTCCCCTCCACCCGAATATCTTTCCTGCAACTTGAAAATTATCGGCATTAGGAACGATTAAGTGATATTAAGCTGACCCGAACTCTAAGACACAAGGTTCCTCGTTTGCAAAATCCTCATCAACCTATTTAATTGCCTCCCCCTCCGGAAGCGGCACATCAAATCCATTCAACAGCATAGCCGTATAAGCATAAAACCCCACAAAATGTACTAACCCAACCGCCCCCTCCCTCCCCAGTGTCTTCACCGCGCGTTCCCACGCCCCCTCACTCAGTGGCTTCATGCGACTAACTAACTCCACCGTCACATCATAAGCTACACTCTCCGCCTCCCCCAAGCCCACAGGTTTCTTGCCCACTTTGATCTCTTGGATCTGCCCTGCTGTCAGACTTGTGTGGTTCACTGCGATGCGCTCATGGGCGTAAATCATGTATTTAGCGTCATATTTGGCGCCGAGTGCAAGGACGGCGGTTTCGCGCGAGGGTAGGGACAGGCCCGGGATGGAGGATATGGAGGCTAGGAGCTGGAGGAAGAGGCGGCTTTGTTTGGGAGCGTAGAGGTAGCTGGCTAGAGGGCCTATGAGGGCGCCATCGGGGCGTTGCCATACGAAGCTCGAATGCGTGGTAAGCTTGGGGTTTAGTCACTGAGGGATATTACCGGAGTTATACTCGTTTTCCACTTGTGTACTCAATGTTTGGGACAAGAATTCTTGGAATTCCTTTTGGTCCTCATTCAGGTCTTGTGGAGGGATGGGTGGTAGGCGGGACATAGTTCGTTAATTCCAAGATAATTGAATATGAGATGAATTTGTCTGATCAATAGAGAGATAGGAGCTTGATAAATACGTATTATCCGAGGATGGAACGCCTCCACCTCTTATATAAGTTCATATACGATAAGCTTTAACATTGCCAAAGAAATCACTCGGAAATTATCTTGTTCTGTACGCGAGCTGCCCAGTCATTGAGTATTTAAACCAGGCTGCCGAAAATGTTATGCATCTTGAGGAAGATGACTGTATTTTGATTATGTCAGATTTTAGTGTAACCTTATGCGTGCCGCTTAGCCCCCTGAAATTCCTAGGAACTGTAAAACCGAAATAGAATCTTTGGCAGAGCCTTTTCTATAAACAAGGTTGGAGATGGGATGTACAAAGTTGTTAGCATTCGACGTTTCGTGATTCCTTTCTGAAACGGTCTTGTTCGACATTGAGCCTGGAATGTACGGTAGACCGACGAAGAGCGGGCCCAAGCTGCGCCGTCGAGCAACAAAATCAGGTGAGTGAGAGAGAAAAGATCGGGGCGTTGCAAGTCAATACGGCGGCACAAAGCTTCAGGGGGACCATACGTTGCAGGAAATCTTCTTGTCACTTCTAATGCTCTCGTCGCTTTCATTCTTGTTCCAAATCAGGTTTCTCAGCTTCCTATAACTGGCAATAGTAAATGGCCGAACTCTGTTGTATATATAAGGGACCTATGTCGTACTGCAATCTTTACATACTGTGGTGGGATTCCGTGGTCCTCTACAAAATTACTGGGCGATAGTTGTTCCTGTACCGGGAATATTGATGTATTTAGCTAGCTCGTAGACTACCTTCGAGCATCATCTTTATAGTTATCTTTTACGGGTCGCACGGGTCGGACAATTTGTTTTTACAGGAGGTTTACGGACGCAGACCAGTTTTACGGGTTTTAATAGGAGGTTTTACGGACACGGAATACAGTCTTTTCTTTTATGTGTTTTGGGCATTGTGCTGAGCGTTGCCTCCGTCCCTATTGCCAGCTATTCCGTGGCTCCGAGCTTGTACGCTGCCCTACCTGTTGCCCTGACGATCGTGCACTTCGACGGCACACCCATTCATTCCCTCAACAATACAATAGCTGTAGCAAGAAAATTGATCAGTCTGTTCCTAAGAGCTGGTAAAACCCTGCAATAATAACTCCTCAAGTAAACTTAATAGCGAAGAAGTTGTATAGCTTCCCCAACTCCATGAAGAAGAGTTCAAATTCCTAGATCCAGTTGCGTTGATAAAGTTCTCGCCACTGCTACGAGAAAGCAAGCACTTTAAGCTTGCTGACCTATGCCTAGCTTTAGACTACTATTCTAGTGCCTACGGAAGATTCACTAAATGACGACTGACCCAAATTGTTGCATGCTAAGTATAGGTAATATTTGTGGCACATTAGTGTATAAATACCAGGCCTTAAGCCTAGTAAATCAAGTCATTCAATTCAGTTGAGAGTAAAAGTGGACTTAGCATTTTGCGTAATCCACCTTAAGTTAATGACACCTTCCGTACAACTACAAAATCACGTAAAAA
>Ga0335072_10010356_pt1 | contig 13438 bp, 17 predicted proteins | sample Lox_Sample_21_FD_206725 | JGI IMG/M metagenome (GOLD analysis project Ga0335072, IMG submission 206725) | Soil microbial communities from Loxahatchee National Wildlife Refuge, Florida, United States - Lox_Sample_2.1 | ecosystem: Environmental > Terrestrial > Soil > Wetlands | place: USA...
GAGTTACGGATGATGCCGGAACTGTTACTGATCAGCGCGGCACGATCAGCCGCAGTTCCGGCAAAAGCGGTCGCGCCCAGAGGGCAGTAACCACACCGGACGGTCGGGGTCGGCAGCCGTTCTGGGTCGCGTCGGGCCGCCGTTAGCGGCACATCGGGTAGCGGGCAAAGCTCTCGGCGGTCTGCCATGAGAGGGGGACCGCCCCATGACCACGGCCGTTCAGCCAGGCGGAGCTAGCTCGGGTCGCCCGTCGCCAACTGGTCTCGCCGATGTCATCGACACGATCCTGGATAAGGGATTGGTCATCGATGCCTACGTGCGGGTGTCACTGGTCGGTATCGAATTGCTGACTATCGACGCGCGGATCGTAGTGGCGAGCGTGGACACTTACCTGCGCTTCGCCGAGGCGGTGAACCGGCTCGACATCTCGCAGGAGAAGGAGACCCTTCCTGACCTCATTGGTGACATGGAGGAAAGCGGCGCCAAGCACAAGACCAAAGGCGCCCTGGAAGCTGCTGGCGAGAAGCTCCGCGACTTCGGCGGCCGGCCGTCGGAGCGTCAGCACTCCCCCAGCCACCGGAGCCGGGAGGAGGACTAAATGACGCAGGCACAGCACCCTGACCAGGTACCGCAGCAGCGGCGGAACGGTGAGCCGGCACGGCAAGCTTGCTACGTCTATGGCATTTTTCCCGGCGATATCGAGGTCGACCCGGACTTCACCGGGGTCGGCGATCCGCCCGGCAAGATCAAGGCTGTGCGCGACGGCGACCTGGCAGCTGTCATTAGTACGGTCGAACTGGACCGACCGCTTGGCACTCCGGACGACCTGCGGGCGCACACGAGAGTTCTGGATGGCAGCGTCGCCGAAGTTCCTGTCCTGCCGATGCGCTTCGGCGCCGTGCTCAGCGACGAGGACGCCGTGGCGACCGAGCTCCTCCAGGCCAACCATGACGAGTTCGCCAGTGCGCTTCGCGAGATTGACGGCCGTGTCCAGTATGTGGTCGTAGGCCGGTACGTCGAGCGGGCGATCCTGTCCGAAGTGCTGTCGGAGAACCCCGAGGCGCAGCAGCTGCACCAGGAGATCAAGGGCACTGACCCGGCCGCCACGAGAGATGCCAGCATCCGGCTCGGCGAGATCATCAGCAACGCCATCGAGGTCAAGCGTGGAAACGACACCCGACTGCTCATCAAGCGCATGGACGGGCACTGTGTTGCCAGCGCGGTACGAGCGCCGTCGAACGAGCTAGACGCTGCGCACGTCGCCTTCCTGGTCGAGCGGGACCGGGAGAGTGAATTTGAGCAGGTATCCGATGGTCTGGCCGGCGACTGGGATGGCCGGGTGCAGCTGCGCGTTCTGGGACCGATGGCCGCGTACGACTTCGTAGTTGCCAGCGCGCCGCGAGGCTGACGTGGACCCGCTGACGCTGCCGTTCCGGCTCCCCCTCCTGCCGATCACGGCGCTGATCCGGCTCGCCGAGATCATCGACGAAGAGGTGCAGCGCGAACTCCAAAGTCCCGTCGCGCTCCGGCGCGCCCTGGAGGACATCAAAGAAGCACAGGAGTCCGGACAGGCATCTGCCGATGAGGTCGCAGAAGCGGAGCGAGAGGTTGTCAGCCGACTGACCGAAAAGCGACAGCGCACCAGGTGATGGGAGCTGACAGGAATGCCTGAGCGAGAACCTGTTCGCGAAACACGCAGCGAGGAGATACCTGCGCAACACAGGCGGCGACCGCGCCGGGAGGCAGACGGTGAAGACAGGCGCCCGGAAGCGAGGCCGGCCCGCCGGTCCGAAAGCCTGACTGCGAATGAGGCAGCGAGGGAAGGGCTGCGGCAGATCAGCGAGCTCACCGGCAAGCGGCCCGAGGGCGTTACCGGACTCCAGCAAACTGACGATGGCTGGGTCGTGGGGGTCGAGGTAGTAGAGGACCGGCGCATACCATCGTCCAGCGACATCCTGGCGACCTACGAGGCCGAATTCGGCCGTTCGGGCGACCTTGTCTCCTACCGGCGGCTGCAACGGTATTCACGCGGCCACGGCGGTTCATCCGGTGGCCGCGAGGGCGGGTGACATGTCAGCTGGGATGATGGAGCCGCGCTCCGGGTCGCTCAGTCCCTACGGTTCCGGCATCGGGGCTGGGGCCGGGCACCAGCCGGCCAGCCTCGGCGACATCCTTGAGCGCGTACTGGACAAGGGAATCGTCATCGCCGGCGATATCCAGGTGAACTTGCTCGATATCGAGTTGCTGACAATCAAGCTGCGGCTGGTCATCGCCTCACTCGACACGGCCAGGGAAGTCGGCATCAACTGGTGGGAGACCGATCCGTGGCTGCATGCCGGCGCACTGGGCAACTCCAGGCACGATGAGCTTGAACACGAGAACCGTCGGCTGCGCGAGCGCGTCGAAGCGCTTGAGTCTGCCGACCGAGACGGCCGCCGCCGTGACTAGCCAGACTGGGACATGGCTGTACGGCGTCACCGACAGCCCTGCAGCGATCCGGCGTGACTCGTTCGACCACCTGACCGGGGTCGGCGGCGGGAAGCTGCATCTTGTTTCAGCTGGTGGCCTGACTGCGGTCGCCGAGACGGTGAGCCTGGCCGAGTTCGGCGAGACGGCACTGCGCCGCAACCTGGAGGATCTGGACTGGCTTGACTCGACAGCGCGTGCGCATCATCGGGTGATTGACGCGCTCGCCAGCCAGGTTCAGCTTGTGCCGCTGCGGCTTGCAACCGTGTACCGCGAGGACGGCAACGTGCAGTCGATGCTCTCCGAACATGGCCCGCGATTGCGGGCCGCGCTGCACCGGACCGCCAGCCGCGCGGAGTGGGGCGTCAAGGCATACGCTGAGCAGCCAGCGTCCGCTCGCGCGGAAGCCCCCCGGGTTAGTAGCGGCCACGGCGCGCCAGGGTCCGGCGCAGCGTACCTGCGCCGTCGGCGGGACGAACTAGCCGCCAGTCAGCAGGACCGGCACGCGGCTCTGGTAAGTGCGCAACAGCTCCACGCCGAACTCGCCCGCTTGGCCGCCGACACGCGTTTGCACCCGCCACAGTCTCCGGAGCTCACCGGGAACAAGTCGGCGATGGTACTGAACGCGGCGTATCTCATCGACGATCAGCGGGCCGCCGGTTTCCGCCAGGCAGTCGACGATCTGCGTAACCGGCTACCGCTCCAGCTCGAGCTGACCGGCCCGTGGCCGCCATACTCGTTCGCCGATGCCGGACCGGACCTGCGGTGACTCCTTACCCCGCGGACCGACCGCCCGCCGGCCGAGCGCCCGCAGACCAAGCGCCCGCGGAGCGGGTGGCCCTGCCTGCTGACCGGATAGCGCTGGTAGACCTCCTCGACCGTGTTCTGGCGGGCGGTGTGGTGATCGCCGGGGATATCACGCTCTCTGTCGCGGACGTCGACATGGTGACCATTTCATTGCGCGCCCTGGTCACTTCCGTCAGCGCGCTGGCGGCCCACCTCCCGGCGCCTGCCAGCACCAACTGGATGCCGGATGACAGCTGAGCAGCCGCCCGGTAGCCACCGGGTACGACCACCGCGGATCGACGCCGACCCTGAATCGGTCGAGCGCGGTCTTGTGACGCTGGTGCTCACGCTCGTGGAATTGCTGCGTCAGTTGATGGAGCGTCAGGCGCTGCGCCGGGTGGAGGACGGCACGCTGACCGAGGACAAGATCGAGGAAATCGGCAGGACACTGATGGCGCTGGACGACCGCATGACCGAACTCACCGATCACTTCGACCTGACCAGGGCGGACCTCAACCTCGACCTCGGTCCCCTCGGCTCACTGCTGCCGCCGGAGTAACCAGGCCCACGAGGCCGTCCGTCGCGCCCCACCACCCGGTTTGACTCGGCAAAACGGGGTAATGGGGCCAGATGGCGACACCGACTGAGATAAAGCCCGGATGAAGCCTGCCGCGCGGAGACGGGACAGGCAGTGGTGGGACGACTACCGGCAATGCCGGTAGCTGTGCTATCTGCCCGGATGCAGCCTGACCTCTGGTTGTCGCTCCTAGCGGCCTGTGGTTAGCAGCCCGTTACCTCACAACCCTGATGGCCACTAGGTATTGGACAGCACAGATGGATGTAGACAGCAGCCAGACGCGAATGGTGGACGTCCTGCTCGCCAACCAGGAGAAGCTTTTGGCGAGGTGGGCCGAGATCCTGCTAGCCAGCGATGCCGGCCAGGGTACGGCCGAGGAGACACGGCAAGAGCTCGCCGAAATCTTCGGCGCCCTGCAGCGCTCCATGTCCGATGCTGACGAGTCAGCCCAGGGCGAGCTGCGGGCTATGCTCGCCGAACTCTCCCGATCCCGGGCGCGCCGGGGCGCGACTCCGACCCAGACCGCGATCAGCGTCTTCGCGCTCAAAGACGCGGTATACGAGCTAGTCGCTAGCGCGGCAGAGCTGGTGCCGGAGTTCCTCGTCTTCTCTCGGATGGTCGATGACCTCGGCTTGTTCACCTTCCAGACCTACGCCGCGGCCCGCGAGCAGGTCATTGCAGACCAGGCTGAGGCCATGCTGGAGCTATCCACGCCGGTAGTCCGGCTCTGGGACGGCATTATCGCCGTGCCGCTAATCGGGACCCTTGACTCGGCCCGGACCCAGTTGGTGATGGAAAAGATGCTGGATGCCCTTGTCACGGAGGGCGCCGAGCACGCGGTGATCGACATTACCGGTGTGCCGACGGTGGACACCGAGGTAGCGCAGCACCTGCTGAAGACGGTGATGGCTGCGCGCCTGCTCGGTGCGGAGTGCACGATCTCCGGAATCAGGCCGCAGATCGCGCACACGATCGTCTCGCTCGGCATCGAATTTGGCGATATCGCTACGAAAGCGACGCTGGCCGACGCGCTAGGGCACGCACTGAAGCAGTCCGGCCTGAAGGTAGGACCAGCCTGATGGACCGGGTACCCATCCTGAAGATCGAGGGCATCCTGTTCGTCTCGATCCAGGTCGACCTGCAGGACGACACGGTACTGCAACTGCAGGAGGACCTGGCCGACGAGCTCTCCGCGACCGGTGCACACGGGGTGATCATCGATATCACCGCGGTCGAGATCGTGGACTCGTTCATCGGCCGCATGCTGACGACGATCGGTTCGATCTCGCGGATGTTCGACGCCGAGACGGTGCTCGTTGGCATGCGTCCCGCTGTCGCGATCACGTTGACGGAACTCGGCCTGTCACTGCGCGGGGTGCGGACAGCGCTCAACGCGGAAAAGGGTCTGCGCCTGCTCGCCGCCCGTGATGGATGAGCTGCCGATCGTCTCGGGCGACGACGTCGTCCGAGTGCGGCAACGGGTCAGGCAAGCTGCGGCGGCCGCCCGGCTGTCACTGGTCGACCAGACCAAGCTCGTCACCGCCGCCAGCGAACTGGCGAGGAACGCGCTGATCCACGGAGGCGGCGGTGCGGCAAAGGTGGAGGCGGCGACCTCTGCGACAGGCCGGCGCGGCATCCGGGTCACATTCAGCGACACCGGACCGGGCATTAGCGACATCGACCTGGCGCTGACCGATGGCTGGACGACAGGCGACGGGCTGGGCCTGGGGCTGTCTGGCGCCCGTCGCCTCGTGGACGAGTTCGAGCTGACATCTAAGCCTGGCGAGGGCACCTGCGTCGTGGTTGCCAAATGGTCGCGCTGAACGCCCCGCTCACCGCTTCGGCCGACGCCGACTCCCGCTGGATCAGGGTCGAGGACGTCAGCGCAGTAGCGGCGTGCCGCAGCGCCGGGCAAGCACTACTCACCCGGCACGGCTTCCCGGCTGCCAGAGCAGCAGAGGTAGCCCTGGCTGTCACAGAAGCGGCCTCCAACCTGTACAAGCATGCTCGGCAAGGCGCGATGCTACTGCGCGCTGTTCAAGCCCACGCCCAGCAGCCAATGCTCGAGCTCATCACCATCGACTCGGGTCCCGGGTTCCGCGACGTCAGCGCGGCGATGCGAGACGGGCACTCCACTGCCGGGACACTGGGCATCGGTCTCGGCGCGATCCGGCGACTGGCCGATTTCTGCGACCTGTATTCGCTGTCTGGCGTGTGCAGCGCGCTGGTAGCCCGCTTCGGGCTAAAACCTGGGTGGAATGCTCCAGCCTGTGCCGGTCTTGTCCGGCCTATCTCCGGGGAGACCGAGTGCGGCGACGCTTTCGCTGTTCTCCGCAGCGATGACAGGCTCATGGCCGTGATGTGCGACGGGCTCGGGCACGGTCCGCTGGCTGCAGCTGCCGCGCGCGCGGCCATGGATGAGGTACTTGCCGAGCCAGACCGGGAGCCGGCCGCCGTCTTGACGCGCGTGCATCACCGGCTTAACCGCACCCGAGGCGGCGCAGTCGCCGTGTTGTCGCTCGAGGGCAATGCCGCACGGTTCGCCGGCCTCGGCAATATCGCTGCCTGGATCTTGACCAGCGAATCCAGGTCCGGGATGCTCTCAGTGCCCGGCATCGCCGGGCACCAGGCCCGCACGATCCGGCAGTTTGACTACAACGTGCCGGCCGGGGCGGTTCTCGTGCTTCATTCTGATGGGCTGTCGAGCCGGTGGGACTACCGGTCCATGCCCGCGCTGACTGACCGCGATCCCTTGCTGATTGCTGCCGTCCTGCTCGCCGCGGCCGGCGTGCACCGAGACGATGCTGGCATCGTGGTGCTGCGGCCATGACCGAGCTAGCCAGCCTGGAAGTCCGCGATCAGACCGGGGTGTTCGCCGCCCGGCAGCTGGGTCGCAGTGTTGCCGTTGAGCTGGGCCTGGACCGACAGGATCAGATCCGGGTGGCGACTGCGCTGAGCGAACTCAGCCGGAGCGTAGTGCAGGCAGGCGAGCAGGCCGACATCAGGTTCGCCTTCGATGACGTCGATCTGGTCGTGACGATCACGGTCGGCTCCGACCTCCCGGCCGAAGGCATCACTGCAGCTGACCGGCTGATGGACAGGGTCGCTGTGAACGGGAACGTGGTGACGCTGGCCAAGCGGCGCCCAGCCGGTGCGCTGCCGAACGCCCGCGCGATCCGTAACACCCTCAGCACGTTGTATCCGGCATCCGCGCTGGAGGAACTGCAGCGGCAGAATCAGGACCTAATTGCCGCCCTGGAAGACCTGCGGCAGCAGAAGCAGCAGTTGCAGCTGCTCAACTCGGAGCTTGAGGAGACCAACGCCGGCGTGATGGCGCTGTACGGGCAACTGTCTGATGAACTCGAGCAGACCAACCGGGGCGTGGTTGCCCTGTATGCCGAGCTCGACGAAAAGTCAGAACGGTTGCGTGCCGCGTCCGAGTCGAAGGACAGGTTCTGGGCAAATGTGAGCCACGAGCTGCGCACGCCGCTGAACTCGATTATCGGGCTGGCCAGGGTGCTGGCCGAATCGCCGGATCCGCTCGATTCCGACCAGGCGTACCAGGTCGAGCTGATCCGCAACTCGGGTGCCGCGCTGCTTGCTCTCGTCAATGACTTGCTGGACGTCGCGAAGGCAGAGTCAGGTCGCATGCAGATCGACCCGGCAGAGGTCAACCTCCGGGCCGTGCTCGGCCGCCTCAGGGCCCTGGTCCGTCCGATGGCGGAGGCAGGCAACGTCGAGGTGATCGTCAGCGACGAATCTGCTCCGCAGACGCTGCTGACCGATGAGCTGGCCCTGACAGCGATCCTGCGCAACCTGCTGGCCAACGGAATCAAGTACACCTCAGGCGGACAGGTCCGGCTCGAAGCCATCGTGGAGGGCGCTGAGCTGCGGATCAGCGTCGCCGACACGGGCATCGGCATCCCGGCTGGCTTGCAGGAGCAGGTCTTCGAGGAGTTCTATCAGGTACCGGGCGTCCGGCGCGGGGGAACCGGGCTGGGATTGCCGTACGCGCGCAGCCTTGCGCAGTTGATTGGCGGCCGACTCACGCTCACTAGCGAACCGGGTGTCGGCACCACAGTCACCTTGCGACTGCCGCACGGGCCGGCCAGCGTCGGCACCGTGCTGATCGCCGATGATGATGCCGGGTTCCGCGCCGTACTGCGCAGCATGCTGGCTCCGATCGCGGCCGAAGTACTCGAGGCTGATGACGGCCGGCAGGCGCTTGCGATCATGGCTGAGCGGCCGGTCGGCCTATTGCTGGCCGACATGCGGATGCCCGGCATGGACGGCAGTGAGCTGCTGGCCAGCCTGCCGGGGCTCGTCCCGGTGATCGTGATTACCGGCCTGGACATCGAGGCACCGGCCAGGGCCGCCGGGCTGCTCCGAAAAGACGAGCTGAACCCGGATCGGCTGGCCTTCGCGATCCGCCGGATAGGCACGGACTTGTGATGGCCAGGGATCTGGCCCGCGTGCTGCTCGTTGATGACGACGTGGCCAAGCGCTACGTGCTTGGCACCTGGCTGCGCCGCGCGGGGCACACAGTCGACGAGGCAGCCACCGGCGCCGAGGCGCTGGCCAAGGTGGCCGGCGCCGAAGTAGTCGTACTGGACGTCAACCTGCCTGACACTACGGGTTTCGAGGTCTGCCGGATCATTAAGTCTGATCCGGCAACGGCATCAATCCCCGTCATCCAGGTCTCCGCGACCGCCGTCGAGGTTGCTGATCGGGCACACGGCCTGACCCAGGGTGCCGATGCCTACCTCATTGACCCGGCTGAGCCAGCGGAGCTGCTCGCGACGATCGCGGCGGTGCTGCGGTACTACCGGGCCCGTCATCGCGCAGAGCGCACCGCGTCCCTGCTTACCTGGCTGACCGAAGTGACACTGGACATCAACTCGGCCACCACGTTCGACGGACTGGCCAGAGCCGCAGCGGCCGGGTCTGCCCGCATCTTCGGAACAGCCGCGGTACTGATCCTGATCCAGCCGGACGGGCAGTTGCGGCGCACTTCCGCGTCGCCCGGCCAGCCCGTGCCGACCCAGCGCGGCGGCCCGGCGGAACTCGCCGAGATTGCCGGCCGGCAAGTGCTCGGCGCCACCGGCAGCGGCGTCGCCCACGTTGCCCGGGACGACTGGCTGCGCATCGTCCCGGACAGCACGATCCGTACCGACGTCAGCCTGGCGATGGCCAGGACGAAACCCGATCGTCCCCCGGTCTGCCTGGTTGTCAGCCGGGACGGCATCCAAGGACATGAGGAGATGCAAGTACAGCACCAGCTAGTGCAATCGGCAGCACTGGCTGTCGAGGCCCTGCGCTCGTACGCCGACGAGCACCTGATCGCGATGACGCTGCAGCGCAGCTTCCTGCCCGCGGCACTGCCGACCGTGGCCGGGCTGGCAATAGCCGTTCGTTATATCCCGGCCAGCGATCAGGCCGAGATCGGCGGAGATTTCTACGAGGCGCTGAGCTGGCAGGACAAGCTGCTCGTGGCAATCGGAGACGTGCAAGGGCATTCGCTGCATGCGGCGACCGTGATGGGCGAGCTGCGCCACGCGCTGCGCGCGTTCGCCAGCGAGGGTCATCCGCCCTGCGAGATTACCGGCCTGGTCAATGACGTGTTGCAGCGATATCACCCGGCGATCATCGCCACTTTGTGCCTGGCGCTGCTCGACCCGGCGACGGGCGAGGTTGAAGTCGTCAACTGCGGGCACATCCCGCCCCTCGTAGTCGTAGGTGGCGAGGCAAGCTACGCCGGCGAGGGGGGCCTCATGCTAGGCCTGCCCTTCCACGAGCCGCACCAGCACCGAACGTCAGTGCCGCCAGGCGGCACCCTTCTGCTTGTTACGGACGGGCTCGTCGAGGAACGGCGGGTGTTGCTCGATGACAACCTGGAGAAGCTCAGGCGCGCCGCGGCTGATGCCGGGGGCGAGCCGATCGAGGCGTTTGCCAATGAGCTGATGGCACTGTTCGGGCCGCGCGAGGACGACGTCGCCATGATCGCCATCCGCCGAGTCGGGTGACCGGCAGCCGTAGCGACACACCGTGCGCTAAGTTCGCTCGAGCGCGGCCAGAGGTTCCCCCGCGGTTCGCCGGGACTAGGTGCGGCCAGCTTCGCCGCAGCGGTGTGCATCGCCGCGATGAGCAAGCTGACCGGTTAGGCCTGCGCTTATCTGGGTAGCCGTGCCCGATGCGAATCCATCTTGTCTGCACGGCCGCGCGTTCGTGACCGCGCTCGGAGCTTAACAATGCGGCGGCGCAAGAAAGAGGTCAGCACAGCGTCGCTGACGGCGCAGGAATTCCCGCCGCACGCGCTACGCGACTACGCCCTGCTGGCCGATGGCGAGCGCGGCGCGATCATCGGTCCGCGGGGCGAGATTGCCTGGCTGTGCGCTCCCGTCTGGCACTCAGATTCGGTCTTCTCCTCGCTGATCGGCGGGAGGAGCGTCTACGCGATCTGCCCGGTCGACCGTTTCGTCTGGGGCGGTTTCTACGAGCCCGGTTCCCTCATCTGGCGTAGCCGGTGGGTCACCGAAACCGACAGCATCACTGAGTGCCGGGAGGCGCTGGCTTTCCCTGGGGATCGGCACCAGCTGACTTTGCTCCGCCGCGTCGTCGCGGCGAGCGGGCCGGCCCATGTCCGTGTGCTGCTGGGGCCGCGCGGCGAGAATGACCAGCTGCCACTCCGCGGCCTGGAGTCCGAGGCGAAAGACACATGGACTGGCCGCCTTGGCGCGCTCTACCTGCGCTGGTCCGGGGCGGTAACGCAGGCACGACTCGCAGACGGACCGGGTGACGCACGGCTTGAGCTTGACCTTCGGATACCCGCCGGCAACGTGGCGGACCTGGTGCTCGAGATCTCAGATCAGCCTCTCGCCGCCGCGCCGCCGGATGCCGGCGAGATCTGGCGATCCACGGAAGATTGCTGGCACGAAACCGTGCCTGAGTTCGGCAACCTGACCGCCGGCCGGGATGTCCGGCACGCTTACGCCGTCATGCGCGGCCTCACCAGTTGCCGCGACGGCATGGTCGCTGCGGCGACGACCAGTCTGCCCGAGCGCGCCGAAGCCGGGCGCAACTACGACTACCGGTACGCCTGGATCAGGGATCAGTGCTACGCCGGGTCGGCAGTCGCGGCAGCGGGCGGCGGCCCCCTGCTGGATCAGGCAGTCCGGTTCGTGACCGCACGCCTGCACTCCGACGGGCCGGGCCTGAAGCCTGCTTATACCGCGGACGGTGGCGTGGTTCCCGACCAGAGCAGGCTGGAGTTGCCGGGCTATCCGGGCGGTTTCGATCTGACCGGTAACTGGGTGAACAAGCAGTTCCAGCTTGACGCCTTCGGCGAGGCCCTGCTGCTGCTCGCTGACGCCGCGAGGCTCGGCCGGCTCGACGCCGACGCCGCGGCGGCTGCCCAGATAGCGGCTGATGCCATCGCGCAGCGCTGGCAGGAGCCTGACGCCGGGATCTGGGAGATCGACAATCAGGCCTGGACGCACAGCAGGCTGATCTGCGCTGCTGGCCTACGCGCGGCCGCGCCGACGATCGCTCCCGCCACGCTGGCGCCACGGTGGACAAGCCTGGCCGAGACAATTGTCGCCGATACCGCGCGCCATGCCGTGCATCCGTCCGGACGATGGCAGCGATCACCTGGCGACAGCGGGCTTGACGGAGCCTTGCTGCTCGCGGCAGTACGCGGAGCCGTCCCCGCCGACGATCCGCGGACCACGGCCACTCTCAATGGCTATCTCCGGGAACTGGTCGAGGCCGGGTACGCCTACCGCTTCCGGCATGACGACCGTCCGCTTGGCGACGCCGAGGGCGCGTTCCTGCTCTGCAGCTTCATCCTGTCGCTGGCATTGCTCCAGCAGGGAAATCTTATCGAGGCGGTCCGGTTCTTCGAGCGCACCAGATCCGCCTGCGGGCCGCCGGGATTGTTTACCGAAGAGTTCGACGTCGCCCAGCGACAGTTGCGCGGCAACCTTCCGCAAGCCTTCGTGCACGCGATGCTTCTGGAGTCAGCGGCACGCCTCAGCAAGATTCCCGGATTGCTGACCGGCTAGGGCCTGCGGTTCGCGACGCAGGCTGGTCGTGGCGACCGACGCAAACGCCGAAGCGATCGCCGTCTCAGCCAGCAGCGCTCGCCGCAGCGCCGGCTCGGTGCCAGCCAGCGCCAGCATTGATGCGGCATGCAGACCGTCGGCAGCCGCCCCAGCCTGAACCAGCCGACGCCCGGGCGCCAGGCCGCAGACTGCGGCCTGGACGAGCTGACGGGCCCCGAGCACGCGCGCGACGGCACGCACCCGGCCGCTGACCGGCGCACCCGTCACGGCACTGATCATCGGCCCCGGAACGCAGAGCAACGCACCTCCGTAGCCGGCCCGGACGACATTCATCCAGCGCGTGCCGAGCGCGGCAGGGGCCGGGCCGTCCTGCTGCACAGCGCCCGCCACCGATCGGAGCAGCGCCCGCGCCGACGCAGTCATCGCCGCCACGCCGCGAAGGCTGCTGCCGCCGCCACCCCGCACCCGGCGATCGTGGAGAGCGCAGGGTGATGCGAGATCCAGAGCTGCACGCTGCGGTCATGTGATCGGCCGTCGAAGTCGCCGTGTGCACCGTGGTCAGTCCCGGGAGTTCCGTCGACCGGCTGTATCAGGTTTTCTGGCCGGTCTGCCACCGCCGGCTCGCTGGTCTGCTGCGACGAATAGCCGGTACGGGCCAGATACCGGTCAAGCAGCGCTGGCGCGAACTTGTTGGCGGCAAGTGTCGCGGCAGTGCTCGCGCCGACCCAGTACTCTCGCCGACCGGGATGATCAGCGGCATACACCACGCCGCGTGCGGCGACTTCGGGCTGGTAGATGGGCGGCACAGGCTGCGGCTGACGCGGCAGCTTCGACCTGACCCAGGAGAACTGCGGCGTGTTGACAGCAGGCATCTGGACGACGGTTACGCGGATGCGCGAGCCCTCGTGCAGCAGCTCGCAGCGAAGCGACGACGTGAACCCGTTGATCGCGTGCTTTGCGCCGCAGTAGGCGGACTGCAGCGGGATGCTCCGGGCGCTCAGCGCCGAGCCCACCTGAACGATCGTGCCGTGATCCCGCGGCCGCATCCGTGCCAGAGCAGCCATCGTGCCGTGGACGAAGCCCAGGTAGCTGACATCGGTTACGCGACGGAACTCGTCCGGCGTTATCTCGGCGAACGGCGCGAACACAGAGGTGAACGCGACGTTGATCCAGACATCGATGGGACCGAGTTCGGTCTCGACGCGGCTTGCGGCAGCGTCGACCTGCGCGTACTCCGCTACGTCAGCGCAGATCGGCACGGCGGTGCCGCCAGCGTCCCGGACGTCCGCTGCGGCTCCGTCCAGCCCTGCCTGGCCGCGCGCGATCAAGCCGACCCTGTCCCCGCGCTCGCCGTACATCCTGGCTGTGGCACGTGCGATGCCCGCACTTGCCCCGGTAATTACCACTGTCTGCGTCATGGGACCTCCCGTCTCTCGCGCTCCAACGCGCGAGCGACGCGTCGGCTACAGACCCTCCATCTGCCCGTCGCGCACTGCCTAAACGCACGATTCCGAGCCGGGAACGTGGTTCGCCGTGGCCAGTCACTGCG
>Ga0335072_10010357_pt1 | contig 13437 bp, 10 predicted proteins | sample Lox_Sample_21_FD_206725 | JGI IMG/M metagenome (GOLD analysis project Ga0335072, IMG submission 206725) | Soil microbial communities from Loxahatchee National Wildlife Refuge, Florida, United States - Lox_Sample_2.1 | ecosystem: Environmental > Terrestrial > Soil > Wetlands | place: USA...
TGTGAGAATGCGTTGGCCGTGTATCGGCAAGCGCCTCTCTTACTTTTTCACGGAACCATGCATCGTAGGCTTCCGTATCCGTCGTGAGCCCGGCAGGTAGCGCGCCTTCTTTGACCACCCATGTGAGCAGAATGCGTACCGCGTCGGAGACGGTCAATCCGAAGTTGGCCAATTTTTCTGTAGCGGCATTCTTAAGGTCGTCAACAATGCGGACATGCAACATCGAGCTGTGGGCAGCCATGAATATACCTCCTTGGGGTCGGAGGTATTTTGTATCTCAAAAGAGATACAGGCAGGTTCGCCTGAAAAGCGCTGAGCCCGGCTTTCCTGGCTCTTCAAAGCCGGGCACATCCATGTGCCCTCTTCGCGCGATGAGGCATCAGCACGATTGGGCGCTCAATGCTTCGCCGGCGGCGGCCCCTGCACCACCTGCATCAGGTTATTCGGCTTCAGATATTTCTTGAACGCCGCCTGCACCTGTTCCGGGGTGAGCGTGAGGTAGTGCTTTGCCGCCACCATCGGCTGGTCCAGCGGCTCGTCGTGCCACGCCCAATTGAGCAGTGCGCGCGCAATGCTGTTGATGCTCGATACGCCGACGGGAATGGAGCGGATTTCATACTGGCGGGCGTTGTCCAGTTCGCTCTGCTTGATCGGCGTGGTCTGCATCGCCAGCAGGTTCTGGTGGATCAGTGCATTGACCGGCGCCACCTTGTCCGGGTCGCTACCGTACTGCACGAAGAAGACCGAACGCGAGCGGTCGAACTGCATGCCCGAGTCCGCGCCATAGGCATAGCCGTGCTTGACGCGGATGTCGGTCATCAGGCGCGATGCAAAGCCGTTGCCGCCCAGCACGTTGTTGCCCAGCTGCAGTGCGTAGCGATCGGGGTTATGCATGTTGAGCGGGAGAATCTGCCCCATCAGCACCTGGTCCTGCGAGGCGTATGAGTTGTCGATCACGGCATAGCCGGGAGGATTGACCGGGACTGGCGGGGATACCACGTCGGGCTTGGCGCCTTGCGCTTTCCATTGGCCGAAGTAACGCTCGACGGTGGCCTTGGCCTGCGCGGGCGTGACGTCGCCGACTACGACGATGGTGGTCAGATCCGGGCGGTACGTGTTGGCAAAATAATCCTTCACATCTTGCAGTTTCAGCGCGCCGATGGTGTCGGGCGTGGGCAGGCGCAGATCCGGATCGCCCGCGGGCAGCAGGCCGGCGCGCAGCGCCTTCATCATCTTGTACTGCGGGGATTGCATCTCGCCGGCGAGCGCGCGTGCCAGCGTTTCCTGCTGCACATTGAAGCCTTGTTGCGGCAGGGCAGGGTGAAGTTCGTTGTCGGCCAGCAACTGCATGGCGCGATCGAAGTGATCGCTGAGCGCCGCTACGCCGAAGTCGGTGCCGCCGGTTTCGGAGGCGGAAATGTCATCCAGTGCCTTGTGGAAGGCATCACGATCCAGCGTGCTACTGCCGTAATCGAACAGTGAATCCAACAGGCGCGCTACGCCTTCCTTGCCGGCCGGTTCTTGCAGCTTGGGGTTGTTGTCGATATGGCCGACCACCGTAACGGTCTTGCTGATGCGCGTGGGCTGCACGATCAGGCGGATGCCGTTGTCGAGCTTCATGTCCACCGGCGACAGCGTCCAGCGCGGCATCTCCAGCTTGCTGAGTTTTTCGGCGGCCCATGTGGGCAGCGGCGCATCCAGCTTTTCGTTGCTGTTGAAGGACTCGGAACCGCCAAAACCGCCGCTATCGGGTGGCCGCTGACCGTTCTGGTTGGGCGTGAGCACCACGGTCACGCGTTCGTCCGGCTTCAAGTACTGGCGGGCAATGCGGTTCACGTCGGCGACGGTGACCTGGCGAATCTGGTCTTCCGCTTCTTCCGGTGACTTCAAGCCCATCCAGGCAATGGCTTGCGACCATGCGCTGGCAAGGCTCACCGCGCTGTTCTTGTTGAATTCGGCTTGGGCGATTTCCGCTTGTTTCGATGCCTCGACCAGGTCGGCGGGTACACCGTTCTTCAGCAGATCGTTGATCACGCCATCCAGATCGGCTTGCGCCTGGTTTGCATTGCCGCCCTTGGGAAAGTCGACTTCAACGATGCCGATGCCGCCATGGCTGAAAGGCTGCAATTGTGCACTGGTGCTGAGCACCTTGCCCTGGACGGCAAGCTGGGAGAGCGAGCTGCGTGCATTGTTCAGCACATCCAGCAACACCTGGGCGGCGGCATTGTCCTTGTCCATCATGCCCGGCATGCGATACATGAACTGCACGGCGCCGGTGCCGCGCGGCGTGGTGGAGGCGATGGTTTCCGGCTTCACCGGCTGCAGTTTCACCGGCTCGCGCGGCGGCAGCGGACGCTGGGGAATCTGGCCGAACAGTTGCCGCACCTTGGCCAGAGTCTGCTGCGGATCGACGTCGCCGACGATCACCAGCAGGGCGTTGTTGGGCGCGTACCATTCCCGGTAGAACTTCTGCAGATCCGCCGCGGTGGTTTTGTTGAACGAAGAGCGCGTGCCGAGCGGATCCTCGGCATAACCCGTGCCGGCATACAGAATGCCCTCGGCTTTCTCGAAGGCGAGGAATTCCGGCTCCGAGATGTCGCGTGATACTTCCTGCTCGATCGCGCCGCGCTCGCGCTGCCAGTCCTGCTGGGTGAGCAATGCGCCGTCCATGCGGGTCGATTCGATGCGCAGCAGCAAATCAAGGTAATTCGACGGCGCCACAAAGTAAAACTGCGTGGCGTCATTGGTGGTGAACGCGTTGTTGTCCGCGCCCATCTTGCCGGTCATTTCGTTGAGCTGGGCGCCGGTCATGCCTTTGCTGTCGCGGAACATCATGTGCTCCAGCGCGTGCGCAGTACCGGGGAAACCCGCCGGCGTCTGGTAGCCGCCGGCAAGATAGGTGATCTGCGTGGTCACCATGGGCGACAGCGTTTCGCGCACGATCACCACGCGCAGGCCGTTGTCGAGGGTGGCTCGCAACACCTGGCTGTCGTTGGCTACGGCCTTGGGAGCCGCGGGTGCGTCGGCGCGCGCCGGGATGCTGGCGCTTAGCAGCCCCACGCCTAGCAATACACTCCATGCCAATGTCTTGAACGGGCTCGACATCATGTTCGGGTTCCTTGTGGGATGACAGCGATAGACCGCCGGATGTTGCCATAGTGCCGCGCGATCCCTTAAGTGCCACAAGGACCTGCATACGACGGTGAAGACAGAGTATCGTGCGCACATCGCAAGTTTTCCCGAAAAAGGAGCGAGGCTATGTTGGTGGTGACGACCGAGAATGTGCCGGGCCATCAGGTGGTCCAGGTAAAGGGGCAGGTGTTCGGTGTGGTGGTGCGCAGCCGCGGCATCGGCGGCAACCTGGTGGCGGGTTTGCGCTCCCTGGTCGGCGGCGAGATCCACGAATACACGCAGATGCTGGAAGAAGCACGCCGCCACGCGCTCGATCGCCTGGTGACCAACGCCAAGGCGATGGGTGCCAATGCGGTGGTGATGATGCGCTTCGACTCGGCCGAAATCGGCCAGACCATGAGCGAGATCGTGGCCTATGGCACCGCCGTGGTGCTCGACCCGCCGACTTGAATCATGTTGACCATCGTCCTGTATGTGATCGGCGGCCTGCTGCTGGTGGGTGCCGGCATTGCTTTCCTGACCGGCGTGATGGTGGCCTTGCTGCCGCAGCTGATCGTCGGCGGGTTGTTGCTGGTGGTGGGCCTGGCCATCGAGCGCTGGCGCTACAAGCCGTTGTTGCGCGGCGGCCCGGATCCGCGCTGGCAGGATACAGGCGAGCGTTTCGTCGATCCGGGCAGCGGGCAGCTTACTGCCGTATATTTCGATCCACGCGACGGGGAGCGGCATTACATCGTCGTGGATGAGCGGGGACGGGCGCCTTGACAGGGCACCATCCCAATCGATGGGTTCAACTTAGGAGCAGACATGGCATCGGGAAATCCGGTATTGCGGGAAAAGGCGTTTCAAGGCTTGGCCGTCACGGGCGAGCGCATGACCACCAACGGCACGGTGACGCGCACGGCTTTGTTGCTAATGCTGGCGGTCATCACCGGCGGCTGGACCTGGCAACGCTTCGCCGACGTGGCAGCAGGCGGCAGCCTCGACGCTGCGCTGGCCGCGATCAGCCCCTTCATGTGGGGCGGCCTGCTGGTTGGCCTGGTGCTGGCGCTGCTGACCACGTTCGCGCAGCGCTGGGCCGGCATCACTGCGCCGTTGTATGCGATTGCGGAAGGCTTCGCGCTCGGCGGCATTTCGGCCGTGATGAACCTGCGCTTCCCCGGCATCGTGCTGCAGGCGGTGATGCTTACCGTCGGCGTGCTGGCGGTGATGTTGTTGGCTTATCGCTCCGGCTTGATCAAGGTCACCGACAGGTTCCGCATGGGCGTGGTGGCGGCTACCGGCGGCATTGCGCTGCTGTATGTGGTGGATATGGCGCTGCGTGCGTTCACGCATATCCAGATCCCCTTCATCCATGAAACCGGCGCCCTCGGCATCGGCTTCAGCCTGCTGGTGGTCGGCCTGGCGGCGCTCAACCTCGTGCTCGATTTCGACATGATCGACCGTGCCGCGAAGGCCGGCGCACCCAAGTACATGGAATGGTATGGCGCTTTCGCGCTGATGGTGACGCTGGTGTGGCTGTACATGGAGTTGCTGCGCTTGCTGTCGAAGGCGCGCCGCTGACGCTGCAGTTGTAGGTTGGGGTTCGCCTGCGCTCACCCCAACCTACGCACAGCCCGCAATGCTAACCTTGCCGTTTTTCCGGCAACCCAGGCAGCCATGACGAAAGACGCAGGCCGCGGCCATGCCTTGCTGGTGGGCGCAGGCATACTTTGCAGCCGTTTGTTCGGCTTGGTGCGGCAGCGGGTTTTTGCGCATTTTTTCGGTCTTTCCGACGCGGCCGACATTTTCAGCGCCGCCTTGCGCGTGCCGAATTTTCTGCAGAACCTGTTTGGGGAAGGCGTGCTTTCGGCGTCTTTCATTCCGGTCTATGCGCGCCTGCTGGCGCAGCACAAGCAGGAGGAAGCCGACCGCCTGGCGGGTGCGATCTTTGCGATTCTGGCGCTGATCATTTCGGTCATCGTTGCGCTGGGGATCTTGGCCACGCCGTATCTGCTCTGGCTGATTGCACCGGGCTACACGGGTGAAAAGCGCGAGCTGACCATCCTGATCGTGCGCATTCTTTTTCCCGGCACGGGCATCCTGGTGTGGTCGGCATGGTGCCTGGGCATCCTCAACAGCCACCACAAGTTCTTCCTTTCGTATGCGGCGCCGGTGATCTGGAATCTCTCCATGATCCTGACCATGCTGATCTTCCATCACCTGGATGCGAATCGGCTGATCGTGTACCTGGCATGGGGCACGGTGCTGGGGTGCCTGCTGCAGTTTCTGGTGCAACTTGGTCCGGTGCTGAAACTGGTGCCGAATCTGCGCTTGCGCCTGGATCTGCAAAGCCTGCACGTGAAGCAGGTCGGCGGCAGTTTCCTGGGCGTGGCGGTGGGGCGTGGCGTGGTGCAGATCAGCGCTTTCGTCGACCAAGCCATTTCCACGCTGCTGGGCAGCGGCGCCGTCGCCGGTATGACCACCGCCGCATCGATCAATCTGCTGCCGGTAAGCCTGTTCGGCATGGCCGTTTCCGCGTCGGAGCTGCCCACCCTCTCGCGCATGGCCGGTGAGCACGTGGACGAACAAGTCGCCGCGAAACTCTCCGCGCGCTTGAACAACGGCTTGGAACGCATTGCGTTCTTCATCGTGCCGTCCGCGATGGCGTTCTTCGCCTTGGGCAACGTCATCGTGGCGGCGCTCTATCAAACCGGCGCGTTCACCGCCAAGGATGCGTATTACGTGTGGGCGATCCTGGCCGGTTCCGGCGTGGGATTGCTGGCTTCCACGTTTGGACGGCTGTATTCGTCCACCTATTACGCCATGCGCGACACGCGCACGCCGCTGCGCTATGCATTAGTGCGGCTTGCCTTTACGGTGGCGCTTGGCCTGGCGAGCGCTTTGTCGCTGCCAAAGCTGCTGGGCATTCCCATGCAGTGGGGCGCGGTCGGCCTGACGGCTTCGGCCGGCGTGGCGGGATGGATCGAGTTTCACCTGCTGCGCAGGAAGATGAATCGCAAGCTTGGCCGCACGGGCGTGGCGATATCGATGATGGTCAAGCTATGGATGGCGGCGTTGGTTGCGGCGCTGGTGGCATGGGCTGTCGAACACTTCATGCCTGCATGGGGGCCGATCTTGACGGCGGCGTTCGTGTTGTCGACCTACGGCATTGCCTATTTTTCGGTGACCTTTTTGTTGCATGTCAGAACGTGCAGAGAGGTGGTGGAGAAGGCCATGCGGCGGATTGGATTTGGCCGGCCGTAGGCTGGGATTTCATCCCAGCCTACGCGGTTAGTCGATGATCACCGGCTCCGGCTCCAGACGCACACCAAAGCGCGCATGCACGCCATCGATCACGCGCTCCGCGAAGGTCCAAAGCGCCTGGCCGCTGGCCTTCCCGTGATTGACCAGTACCAGGGCGTGGCGATTGGAGATGCCGGCATCGCCCTCGCGCATGCCTTTGAAGCCGGCCGTTTCGATTAGCCAGGCGGCGGAGAGTTTCCAGTGTCCGTCCTTGCCGGGCCACGCGACGAGTTCGGGATATGCGTGCTTCAACACTTCCCCTTGCGCAGCGTCCACGATGGGGTTCTTGAAGAAGCTGCCGGCATTGCCGATCACGGCCGGATCGGGCAGTTTGCGCGTGCGCAGATGCACGACGGCTTCGGCGACGTGGAACGGCGCCGGATTGCTTACGCCCATGCGTTCCAGTTCTTCGCGAATACCTGCATAGTCCAGCCGCAGCGCATGCTGGCGGGGCAGGGCAAAGCGCACCGCGGTGACGATGAAACGATCGAGCTCGTGCTTGAACAGCGAATCGCGGTAGCCGAAGGCGCAAGCTGCGCGATCCAGCGTGACCACGCGCCGCTCGATGCGATCCCAGGCTTCCACGCTCTCGATGAATTCGGCGACTTCGGTGCCGTAGGCGCCGATGTTCTGGATCGGCGCCGCGCCCACGGTGCCGGGGATAAGGATGAGGTTTTCCAGGCCGGCGAAGCCCTGGCCAAGCGTCCAGCGCACGAAGTCGTCCCAGCGTTCGCCCGCGGCGACGGCAATGCGGGTGAGATCGCCTTCCTGCTCGACGTGTACACCACGTGTTTCCATCGCCAGCACGGTGCCATCGACATCGCCGGTCAGCAGGATATTGCTGCCTTCGCCCAGCACCAGCAGGCGGCTGGCGCGAATGGCGGGGAAGTCCAGCAGTTCCGGCAATTTGCTGGCGTCGCGTATCTCGGCCAGCAGCTTGGCGCGCGCTTCCACGCGCAGCGTGTTGCGCTTGAGCAGCGAGGCGTTTTCGACCAGCGTATAGCCGCCCATGTCGACGCGGTCAGCGTGCATCCGGATGGTCCTGGTGACGGCGGATTTCATTTACGCACTCGGCGACGAGTTCGGGGCCGCGATAGATCAAGCCCGAATAGATCTGCACCAATTGGGCGCCGGCCTGGCGTTTTTCCACCGCATCATCGCCCTCAAGAATGCCGCCCACGCCGATGATGCCGACGCGCTCGCCAAGACGTTGGCGCATGCCACGCACCACTTCAGTGGCGCGCGTGCGCAACGGCTTGCCGGAGAGGCCGCCGACCTCGTTGCCGTGCGGATCGCTGGCGACGGACGAATGATCGATGGTGGTATTGGTGCAGATGACGCCATCCACGTTCGCAGCTAGCAACACTTCCGCCATGCTGTCCAGTTCGGCTTCGCCAAGATCGGGCGCGATCTTCAACAGCATCGGTTTGCGTTGGCCTTGCTGCGAGCCGAGCCGCTCCTGCGCTTCGCGCAACGTTTCGATAAAACGGCGCAGCGTGGTTTCTTCCTGCAGATCGCGCAGCCCCTTGGTGTTGGGCGAGGAGATGTTGACAGTGATGTAGCTGGCATGTGCGTACACGCGTTCCAGGCAGAACAGGTAATCGTCCACCGCTTTCTCGTTGGGCGTGTCCTTGTTCTTGCCGATGTTGATGCCGAGCATGCCGCGATAGCTGGATGCCTGCACGTTACGTACCAGCGCATCGACACCGTCGTTGTTGAAGCCCATGCGGTTGATGATGGCTTCGTGCTGCGGCAGGCGGAACAGGCGCGGACGGTCGTTGCCGATCTGCGGTCGCGGCGTGACGGTGCCTACTTCGATAAAACCGAAGCCGAGCGCGCCAAGCGCATCCAGGTGGGCGGCGTTCTTATCCAGCCCTGCCGCAAGCCCGACCGGATTGGGGAAGCTGATGCCAAAAGCCGTTACCGGCAAGTCGGCCGGCGGCGTGGCGACGAAGCGCATCAGCTCGCTGCGCCAGGCGACGTCCAGGCCATACAGCGTCAGGCCGTGCGCGGTTTCGGCGTCAAGTTGGAACAAAAGTGGTCGTAACCAGCGATACATCAGACCTCACCAATATAGACGCGGGTGTCGTAGTCGAAGCTTACCCGACCGTCCACCGCGCAAGCGTCGAACAGCTCGCGCAGTGCTTCGATCATGGGTTCGTGCCTGGGGTGCCCAACCTGGGGCGCATACGAGGAGGACATCAGCCTGCCGCGCAATGCCTCGAAATCTAAGAGCTGGCGATGATCGAAACTGGCCGCGCCACGCCAACCCTCGCCAAACCATTCGCGCATGCTCGGTTCATCGGCATAGCGTTCGGCCACGCTGGTGTAGTCGGTGCCATAGGTTTGCAGCAGCGTTTCGTAGCCTTCCAGGAAGGGCGTGCCGACCAGGCGGCGCGAGTTCCAGTAGATCGCTGCCAAACCGTCCGGGCGCAGAATGCGATGAAATTCGCGCCGGGTGCTGACCGGATCGAACCAATGGAACGCTTGTGCCACGGAAACCAGATCGACACTGGCGTCGTCCAGGTTGGTGGCGTCGGCCCGGCCGTCCACGGCGAGGAAGTTGGGGTGGCTTCCTAACCACTCGATCGCCGCACCGCGCATCGCGGCATTGGGTTCCACCGCGATCACGGTGTGGCCGGCATCTAGAAACAGTTTGCTGGAAATGCCGGTGCCGGCACCGATATCGGCGACGCGCCAGTCGGGCGTCACGCCGTGTGCCTTGCGCAGCCAGTCGATCATGGCTTCGGGGTAGGTGGGGCGATAGCGGACATAATCGGTGACGCGGTTGCTGAAACGTTCGGTGCTTTTGAGATCGTTCATGAGCCTCACCTCCATGCCTGACTTAGCGGGATAACTGCTGGCCACCATCGACGCACAGGATCTGCCCCGTCACCCAACCAGCCCATGGCGAGGCGAGGAACAACGCCACGTGCGCCACTTCCTCCGGCGTGCCGTAGCGGCCGAACGGGATTTTCGATAGCACGGTAGCGTAACGCGTGGGATCTTCGTGCTTGCAGCGGTCCCACAGGCCGCCTTCGAATTCGATGGAGCCCGGCGCAATGGCGTTCACGCGAATGCGCTGCGCAGCCAGTGCCAGCGCTTGCGAGGTGGTGTAGTGGGAGAGCGCCGCTTTCATCGCGCCGTAGGATGGCATATGGGGGCGCGGATGCAGGGCGGCGATGGAACTGGTGTGCAGGATGCTGGCGTGCGGCGACTTGGCCAGGTGCGGCAGGGCGGCGCGCGAGGCGCGCACGGCCGCCATTATGTCGATGTTGAAGACCGCCGCCCAGTCCTCTTCCGTATCGGCGAAGCCGTAGCCACTGGCGTTGTTGATCAGCACGTCGATGCCGCCGAGCGTTTCGCCGGCGGCGTTGATGTAGGCGTCGATGGCCGATGCCTCGCCCAGGTCGCATGATTGCGCATGCACCCGTACGCCGTGGGCAGCGATGGCCTTGGCCGTTTCATCCAGCGCAGCCCGCCCGCGTGCGCAGATCGATACGGCTGCGCCGGATGCGGCGAACGCCAGCGCCATGCTGCGGCCGATGCCCTTGCTGCCGCCGGCGATGACGACGCGGTAGTTGTGCAAGTTGAAAGGAGAGGAGGTCATGCTGCCTCTTCGATGCTGTCATCGCGGCGTAGGTTGGGGTGAGCGTAGGCGAACCCCAACGTTGTCATGCATAGCGGGTTGGGGTGCGGCGATGCCTCACCCCAACCTGCACGCTTACAGATCGAACTTGATTCCCTGCGCCAACGGCAACGCATCGGAATAATTGATCGTATTGGTCTGCCGGCGCATATACACCTTCCACGCATCCGAACCGGACTCGCGACCGCCGCCGGTTTCCTTCTCGCCGCCGAACGCGCCGCCGATCTCCGCACCGGAGGTGCCGATGTTGACGTTGGCGATGCCGCAATCCGAACCTGCAGCCGACAAATACTGCTCCGCCGCCTTCAGGTTCTGCGTGAAGATGGAGGAAGACAGGCCCTGCGGCACGCTGTTCTGCAGTTCGATCGCTTCGTCCACCGTCTTGAACGGCATTACATAGAGAATCGGCGCGAAGGTTTCCGTCTGCACCACTTCGTCGCTGTTCTTCAGCCCCGTAACGATGGCGGGCAATACGAAATTGCCCTTGCGATCGGCTAGCGCCGCGCCGCCGGTGCGCACCGTACCGCCGCTGGCCTTCGCCTTTTCGATGGCAGCCAGATACGCGCTGACGGCTTCCTTGCTGTTGAGCGGGCCCATCAGCGTGGTGGCGAGCGTGGGATCGCCGATCTTGCCTTCCACCTGCTTGTAGGCGGCCACCAGCTTGTCGGTCACGTCGTTGATGATCGACTCATGCACGAACAAACGGCGCGTGGAGGTGCAGCGTTGGCCGGCGGTGCCGACGGCGCCGAACACGATCGCAGGAATCGCCAGCTTCAGGTCCGCGCTTTCATCCACGATGATCGCGTTGTTGCCGCCCAGTTCCAGCAACGAACGGCCCATGCGTTTGGCTACGCGCTCGCCGACCAAGCGGCCGACCTTGGTGGAGCCGGTAAAGCTGATCAGCGGAATGCGGTGGTCGTCGACGAACGCCTGCGAGAGCTCCGTGCCGGCGTCGTTGAACAGGAAGAACAGATCCGGGAAGCCGCCTTCCTTCAGCGCTTCGTTGCAGATCTTCATGGTGGCGATCGCCGACAGCGGCGTTTTCGGCGAGGGCTTCCAGATGCAGATGTCGCCACAGATCGCAGCAAGCATGGCGTTCCACGCCCACACCGCCACCGGGAAGTTGAACGCGCTGATGATGCCGACGATGCCGAGCGGATGGTATTGCTCGTACATGCGATGGCCGGGGCGCTCCGAGTGCATGGTGTAGCCATAGAGCATGCGGCTCTGGCCGACCGCGAAATCGGCGATGTCGATCATCTCCTGCACTTCACCATCGCCCTCCGGCTTGATCTTGCCCATCTCCAGCGCGACCAGCGAACCACCGCACAACCGCACCGCTTCGCCGCGGCGCGGGGCAGGGGTGGTGCGCCACACCTTGAACGCCTCCTGTGCGCGTTTGACGATGATCTCGTAATCGGCGGCGCTGGAGGCATGGACGGTGCCGATCACCTCGTTGGTGGCCGGGTTCAGCGGCTGCAGCGTGCCTGCCGTCGTGGTCTTGGACCACTCGCCGTTGCCGAGGTACGTACCCGACTGCTCGCCGGTAAGGCCGAGCGCCTTGAGGATTTCGTGGGACATGCGGACTCCTGAGACGTGGCGTCTAAGCGCCTGGGAATGGGGAAACGCCTATTCTATCAGGCGGACTCATGCCCTACCGGGACCGGCTTGCTCGCCACGGTGGCGCATCGCCTATACTTTGGTGTCTTCAGGCATGCCCCTTGCGGTATGTCACGGAGCCCTTTCAGCCCTCGTAGCTCAGTTGGATAGAGCGTCCCCCTCCTAAAGATACAAGGGCCTTATTTCTATTGGCCCGAATTCTGCCTGAAAGCCCAGAAAAACCTAGCTTTTTCGGCTGTTTTGGGGGATTTGGCGTGAGGGGCGAAAAGCAGCCCAAAATCGCCCTAAACCGGGGCAATTTGTCCCAGATTTGTCCCAGGCGACCTGATGCTATCTTGAGCACATGTCTCCCAAGGTTGCTGAAGAATTACGCAAGCGGTTTGGTGAGCGGCGCATCCTGTTAGACGTCGCTGAAGTTGCTGAGGTCATCGGCAGAGTCTCCCGTGGAACCAAAGGTCACATCCGTGAAAGGATGAAGAACGGAGACATGCCAGGGGCAAGGAAGCAAGGGGGACGTTGGAAAATTTCCATCGACGACTTGGCCGAGGTCATCGACCCCACCCCTGTGGTTTCAACACCCCCGCTACCTGGAATCTCCGCAGGTGGTCATGGGCGGGTGGGCAGGCATCGAGCAAAACATGGCCAGCGCATTCAGGCAATGCGGATTGCTCAGTTCTGGCTAGGTGTTTGCCAAAGGCTGGGGTGGAACCAAGAGACAGAGGTATTCGGGGCGCGTTTTAGCGCACTACAGAGTCAAGGGTATGAGGAAGCGATTTCGGTGGAGCGGGGGCGTCTGGATGCAAGAACTCCGCTTGCCCAGGGTAAGAAAAAGGAAGGCGGGCATTTGTAGCAGGAGCGCGAGTTTTGGTTTGGCTCCTAGCTATTGATGAGAAGGTTCGTGGGAAATTTTGAAGTGTCTGATATTTTTCGGAACGAACAGTGTGGTTAAGTATTCGACACTCGACATGATGAGAAGAAATTCACCAGGTGCGACGAGAATGAGCCCGCCGACTGATTTGATGTCGAAATTCAGTTTCAGCGCCACCGAAGCGCATATGCCCATGATCATAAGAACCAAGCCAGCCAATGGACTTGCCCAGTGATAACGGAATCGCTTTCTCTCCAGAAATGATCCTGTCGGAATCCTTCCTAGTGACTTGATAGGGGATAGGCCGTCCACGGTGCCCGATACTTGAGGTACGAGTTTTTTCGACGTGTGGATGATTTCTAGAACAACTCCTGTTCGTTTGCCCCAGTAGGAAAAATTGATATTCCACTTTTCTGGCGTTCCTGTTGGGGTTGCTGTGAAGTTCAGTGCGTCAGGCCCCGCATGGATGACGTTGACCGATAGAATTTTTTCTCCTGGGAAAGAGAGGGCTAGTGGGTTGGCATTAACAACGTCATCGGGGTAAATGGGTTTTCCACCGGAGTTCCAAATCCACACGTGAGATTTGGTAAGCCTGCTTACGAGTTCGCCACCATGGGTGATGGCAAGGTTCTCGATAGAGTTCGGCTGTTCAATCAAGGAAATCCCATCTGCGGAATATTTAATCTTCCTGCGGTCGGCTAGGTTTTTGATCAAGTAAACTAACAATCCGCTAATAAGGGCGGAGAAAATGCTGATAGTGGCTGGAGAAGTTGTCATGGCCGAGTTGGACCTTTCTGATGGTTGGCATGCGAACAGCGATGTTGGAGGGACGCCAATGAGCGCTACGATGCTTTCTGTTGCTTCTAATCCTCTTCCTCGAGACCCC
>Ga0335072_10010358_pt1 | contig 13437 bp, 9 predicted proteins | sample Lox_Sample_21_FD_206725 | JGI IMG/M metagenome (GOLD analysis project Ga0335072, IMG submission 206725) | Soil microbial communities from Loxahatchee National Wildlife Refuge, Florida, United States - Lox_Sample_2.1 | ecosystem: Environmental > Terrestrial > Soil > Wetlands | place: USA: Florida...
CTGAGTAATCTAGGCACATGCCCTGCCCGCTTCGGCGGGCAGGGCATCTTGTTTCTCGCGATAGCATGGAACTCTTCGAACAATGACTTTGTTTGCACGCTCCGCCGGTTATCTCGGCCGTTGGTCCAACCCGATCGCCGCGTTGATGCTGATGAGCGCATCCAGCGCACTCGCGCCGAACGCGCATGCCGATCCGGGCGATTTTCAAGCGATGCCGGGACTCTGGAAGATCACGCTGCATACCGTGAAAGACGGTCGTGCCGGCACGACCACCATCAAATGGAAATGTCTTTACGACGGCGCCGATCCGTGGACGACCTTTGTCGACGTGATGAAACCGGAAGCCAACTGCGAGCGCAGCGGCGAACGCCGTACCAGCACGGCGTTGGCGTGGCAGGTTGCGTGCGGCGCTCACGCCGGCAACGGCCACATTGCGTTGGATTCTCCCAAGCACTACACCGGCGATGTGGCTGTGGACGGCCATGCTGCGTTGCACATCGAAGGTCAGCGCTACGCCGCCTGCACCGGGCCAAGCGATTAATGGGCTAATACGCCCCTTCATCCCTCGCGTTTCACATTTTCACGACGGTAACGGGCTCAAGTTACCTGTGAATGGAATGTGGAAGGCAGTCCGGGCCAGCGTCAAACCGGACACGGTGCGCGGGCGCAACGCCTGTGCGAAGGATGACCAGTAAGGGGGAAACAACATGCTTTTTGCCAAAGGCAGAATGGCCGGTGCCGTCGCGGCGCTGGTGATGGTAAGTGCTGTCAATGCGGGTACGTTTCCAGATTACGGATATCAACCGCCGGCGTCGTACACCGGACCGCTGTTTCAGTTGAGCCAGGATTATCCAAAGACATTGCCGAACGGGCCGTTGCCCGAGTTTTTCAAGCTCTTGCCGCACAAACTCAGCAACGACTTCGAGCAGTGGCGCCCGTATGTCGACGCGGTAAAAAAATATTGCCTGGAAGGCAATGTCGAAAACGATTGGTACGTGCAGAAAAATACCATCCGGCATTGGTATCACGCACCGTGGCAGCACTACGGACCACTTGGCCGCGAAGGCATTCACGGCCTTACTAAGGAAGCGCAGATTCAAGCGCAGCAATTGGCGCCAACACAAACCACCACCGGGCAAACCTTTGCCGTGGGCATCTATAACGACATAGGCGGCTACACCATCGGCCAGGTGTGGAAAGATCCGCAGAATCCCGATCCTTCCGTCACTTCAAAGCCGAACAGCTTTCATAACGGCACGGTCGTGTGCAAACCGCTGTTTGCCGACGTCGATCTCAAGCAGGTGCCGTTCTTGGTGAATCCGGTGTTGTGGCAAGCCTACGTGACCGACGATTTCAATTCGGCCAACCGCGAAATCAAGAATGTCGCGCTGATTCAGATGGATTTCGCGGTGCGCGATACGCGCATTCCGGGAACCGGCTGGATCTTCGGCACCTTCCAGTACAACGGCGCGATGAGCGACAAGCCGAGCTGGGACAACCTGGTGCCGGTCGGCGTGATGTGGGGCAACGATCCGGAAAACACCGGCAACGACTACACCAACCCGAAACCGTCGGTCACCAAGATCAATCCGACGATCAAGGAGTCGGCCATCAACGCCAAAACGTCCGAGCTGCCACCCACGCACCTTGGGTGGAACGGACGTCTGGACGGCCCGGTGGACAATCCCGTCAGCGCCTGCATGAGCTGTCACATGACCGGCGAAAGCCCGCAGCTCACCATCATGAACCCCACTTTCCAGGCTCCCGACAAGGTGCCGCCAGTAGGTTCGCCGGAATGGATGCGCTGGTTCCAGAACATACCCGCGGGCGTACCGTTCAATGCAGCAGCGCTCAGCACCGACTACAGCCTGCAGCTTGCCGGCGGTATCCAGAACTTCTACGAGTGGAAGTGCACGCAGGACGGCGTCTTCGTCAAAGGCGGCAACGCCTGCCAGCAACGCGACGTCAAGCTGAAACTGCTGAAGTCGGCCGCACCGCCGGCCAAGATCTACAAGGTCGAACGCGATCCGGCGCTCAACAATCTTCACTGAGACATCGCAAGAGCGGTCATGGCAACGGACGGATTGCATTGCAATCCGTCCGTTGTCGTATCAGGTCATCGATCAGGTGGTCAGAACTTTTTCTGCACGTTGATCAAGATCGACTGATCGTTCTGATCGCCGGCATTGATCTGGTTCTGGTACTCCAGCCGCAGCAGCCATTGATTGACGAGCTGCCAGTTCACGCCGATGCCGATCATGAAATGGTTTTGCGTAAGCGGATCGACCTGTGCGCGATAGATCGGGCCCGATAGCAGGTCGGCATACGTCATCGTCGCCTGGCTGGAGCCCTGGAAATCGTGTCCGTACTCCAGGCGAAGTTGCGGCATGACCGTGCCGTAATCTTCCTTGATCAGGTAGTTCATGCGCACGCCGAGGCTGGCGGTGGTCGTTCTGACCGTTTGCCTGCCATAGCTCAACGCGTAGATCGCGTCGCCTTGTTCGGTGTAGCTCTCCAGTCGCGCGGAGGCGTCGTCGATGCGGCCGTAGGGCGATATCAGCCATTGATCGTTGCGGTATTCGTAACCGGCAGCGAGCGACGCGAATACCTGGTTGCCGTCGCGGGTTCCGTTCACCGTGTTGCCGTCGGCGGTGACATAACGGCGCGCGTCGAACGACAGCCACTGATAACTGATCAGTCCGTCGATAAAGGTCGACTCGGTCGGGCTGAAGCTGCCGTACCAGGCGATGTTGTAGCTGTCGGCCGTGCTGTTGCTGCCGTTGTGCCCGATATCCGTATCGTCATGGCCGTAGCCCACGCCGACACCCATCGCGAACGACGAGGACATGCGCCGGTCGATACCCACGCTGATGCCCGCCGTGGTGAAGTCGAACCCGTTCGCCGTAGCGGTGGTATCGCGCGATCCGAAATTCACCGCGCCGCCGGTCCACATCACGAAGCCGTCCGGCAGCGGCGACGAAGAGGTCGTCGTCGGATTGGCCGGTGTTTGCGGGTTCACCAGATAGCGGCGATTGAGATTGCCGGCCGCGTTCTGCGCATTGTTATAGGGCCACTGCTGCGCAAGCGCGACGTTGTTGTTGTTGTCGCCGGACATGAAGGTCAGGTTGTTCTGGAAGCCGCTGTCGTTGCCGCCACCGCCGCCATGCAGATTTTCCAGGCGTTGCTGGAAGTTTTCGATTTGACCTTGCGCGAATTCGCGCGCCGCATCGGCCTGTGCATTAAGCACGCCGAGCACTTCCGGATCCTTCGAGGGATCGGGTCGCGCCGCCACGTCGATGGTCACCGTACCGGGTGCCGATGTCGCGTAGGCGTTGCTCAGCGTAAATGTCACGATGGCCGCGCCGCTGAAGGTTGGCGATGCCGTGAAGTTGAGTTGATAGCCGCTTGAGCTTTGCACGATCCGCGCGTTGCCGGCCGATGCCGGCGACAGCGATACCAGCGTGGCCGCGGTGAACGGTCCGCCCGTGGCGCCTTGGGTCAGGTTGACTTGCACCGATCGACCGGCAATGGAGGAAACGCTTTGCGATGCGACGATTGGCCTGGGATCAACCGTTACCGTGACGGTGGCTGGCAGCGACACGCCGAACGCATTGGCCAGTGTGTACGTGAAAGTGACCTGTCCCGACGCGGTGGCTTCCGCGCTGTAGTTGATCGCGTTGCCCGACACGGTGGCCGTGCCCGACGAAGGTGCCTTGACGATGGCGATCGCGGTAAACGGCCCGCCGGTTGCACCCGCGGTGGGATTGATGTTCACCGTGTTGCCGGCGAGCACGGTTGCACTGAGTGCGGCCACCGTCGGCACCGCCAGCGGCGTCACCGTGATCGTGACGGTGGCCGGCGCCGATGTGCCGCCGGGACCGGTCGCGATGTAGGTGAACGTATCCGTGCCGAAGAAGTTGTGCGTCGGCGTATACACGACGGACAGTCCGCTTACCGTCGCGGTGCCGTGCGCGGGCGACGAAGCCATGGCGATGCTGGTGATCGGGCCGGTATCGACCGACGTCACGTTGATCGTTACCGCCTGGTTGGCCGGCGTGCTGGCAGTGTCGTTGGCCACGACGGGTTTGGGCTGTTGCGTCGTAACGGTGTATGCCTGCGATCCGCTGAAATTCAGGCTGTCTTTGGCCGTCACGGTAAAGTTGTAATTGCCCGCAGCGCTAGGCGTACCGGATAGCAAGCCCGACGTGCTGAGGCTGAGCCCGGTTGGCAGCGAACCCGCACTGACACTGAAGGTGTAGCTGCCATCGCCGCCGCTGGCGGTAAGTTGCTGATTGTATGCGGCGGCGACTTGCGCGCCAGGCAGCGTACTCGGGGCGATCGTGACGCTGGGTGCGTTCACGGTCAGCGAATAAGACCTGTTGGCAGAGAACGGCGCGCCGGTACCTGTGCTGCTGTCTATGCTTTGCACGGTAATGTTGTAAGTGCCCGCGGCGGTCGGCGTTCCGTTCAACACACCCGCGGAGCTCAGTGTCAGTCCAGGTGGCAGCGCGCCAGCCGTGATGCTGTAGTGGTACGGCGCGGTACCGCCCGACGAACTGAAGGTCTGGTTGTAAGCCGCCTCGGCGGTGGCGGCTGGCAGCACGGGCGAGCTCGGTGTCAACGTAACCGTCGGTGCGCCGATCGAGACGCTATAGGCTTGCGTGCCGGTCGCGTTGTCTTGATCGGTAGCGACCACGCTAAACGAATAGGTACCCGCGGACGTCGGCGTGCCGCTGACCGTACCCGACGAACTGAGCGTGAGGCCGGCCGGCAAACTGCTTCCCGTCGCGAGCGAATAGCTATACGGCGCAATGCCGCCGGTCGCTGAAAGCGTCGTGTTGGTATACGCCGTACCCACACTCCCGCTCGGCAAGGACGACGGCGTGATCGAAATCGCCGCGGCGCTCACCGTCAGCGTGTAGTTCTGGGTGACCGAGAACGGCGCGCCGGAACCGGTGCTGTGGTCGATCGCCGTCACCGAGAAATTGAACGTGCCCGATTGCGCCGGCACACCCGACAGCGTGGCAGTGCTCGTATTGAAACTGAGTCCGGTCGGCAGGGTGCCCGAAAGCGTATACGTGTAAGGCGCGACACCACCGGTCGCCGTAAACGTCAGGGTATAGGCTTGACCGTAAGCCGCGCTGATGTTGGGACCGGGCTGCAGGTTGAGCGTTGGCGCGCCAACGGTGCCGGAATAGGTTTGCGTGCCGACATACGGACCGGTACCGGTGCTGCTGTCCCTCGCCTGTACCGTAAAGCTGTAGGCGCCTGCGGATGTCGGTGTGCCCGTCAACGCGCCGCCACTGGAGAGACTGAGTCCGGTTGGCAGGCTGCCGCTGGTTACGCTGAAGGTATAACCCGCTGTACCGCCGCTGGCGGTCAGCGTTTGATTGGCGGCCACGCCATCGGTCAGTGTCAGGCTGCCGGGCGATACGGTAATCGTCGCGGCATTGATCACCAGCGAATAGGTTTGGGTGCCGGTTTTTCCATTCGCATCGGTGACCTGTACCGTAAGCGGGAACGTGCCGCCGGCGGTCGGTGTACCCGATAGAGAACCGGTGCTGCTGTTGAGCTGCAATCCGGCAGGCAGCGCGCCGCTGGTGATCTGATACGTATAGCTAGGTACGCCACCCGTGACGTTGATGGTCGCTGCGTAGGCTGTGCCGACGGTTCCACTGGACAACGTCGTGGTCGTAATCACCGGTGCCGCCGAAATCACGTTCAACGTGTAGCTGATAGGACTGCTTGTATAGGGGCCGGTGCCAGTGCTGCTGTCGGTTACCGTGATCTGGAATGAATAGTTGCCATACCCCGTTGGCGTGCCGCTCAGCGTGTTCCCGGACAAGGTGATGCCAGCAGGCAATGCGCCGCTGGTGACTTGATAGGTGTAACTGGGCGTGCCGCCGCTGGTGGAAAGCGTCTGCGTATACGCCGTGTTTTGCGTGGCATTGGGCAATGCGCCGGCGGCCGGCGTCACGATCAAGGTCGGCGCGTTGATGGTCAGCGTGAGGGCGCTGGAAGTCTGCGTCACGCCATTGGCATCGGTGACTTTGAAGCTGGGATTAAACGTACCGCCGGCGGTTGGCGTGCCAGTGATCGCACCCGTTGCAGTGTTCAACGACAATCCTGCCGGCAACGCACCGCTGTTGAGGCTGTACACATAAGGCGACGCACCGCCGCTCGCCGCGCCCAACGCCGCGCTGTAGGAGACGCCGACCGTGCCGCTGGATGGATTGGCGGGTGTCCAGGTCAGCGGCGGCGCAATCGTGATGCTGTAGTTCCCGGGGTTGGACGTAAAACCGTGCAAGTCAGTGGCAATCACGGTGAATGTGAACGTGCCACTGGCGGTTGGTGTGCCGCTAAATAGGCCGCTATTGGCATTTATCGTCAGGCCACCTGGCGGCGCGCCCGACGTTATCGCATAGGTATACGGCGCCGTGCCGCCATTGGCAGCGAGCGTCTGCGATGGATAGGTCACGCCTTGGTCGCCATTTGGCAGTGTGGATGGCGTGATGGTGATCGTTGGCGCAACGACCTGCAGCGAATAGCTCACCTGTGCCGAATTGCCGGCGGAGTCGGATACTTCCACCGAAAAATTAGTGGTGCCCAACGCGGTGGCCGTGCCCGCGATCGTTCCTGACGAGCCAATCGTGATGCCGCTGGGCGGCGCCGTGCCGGGTACTTGTGCAAACGTGTACGGTCCGGTGCCACCGCTGGCGGCAAGGGTTTGGCTATAGACCTGATACGCGGTCGCACTCGGCAGGCTGCCCGGGCTGACGCTGATGACGCCGCCGCCGATAGTCAGCGTTATGGTTTGCTGTCCCGCGTGACCTGCGCCATCGGATGCGCTTTCGGTGAAGGTAAATGTGCCGCTCTCGGTAGGCGTGCCGGAAATCAAGCCAGTGGTGTTGTCACTCAGCCCGGCCGGCAGAACACCCGAATCGATGACGAAGGTATAAGGGCCGCCATTGCCGCCGGTAGCGCTGAATTGCAGCGAATAAGCTTGTCCTATCGTGCCGTTTGGAGCCGACGTGGGCGAGATGACGACTGGCGGAATAGTGGGCGTGCCAATCGTGATGCTAACGCTGTGATCGGCGCCGGACGCATCTTCCCAGACAAACGCATCGCTGGTGATGCCATCGCCGTTATTGACGTACGTAATGATCAGATCGTTGGCGCTTATCGTGGCGCTGCCGTGAGACGGTCCTGAGAGGATGGAACCGGGACCATTGGTACCCTGACCTCCCGTACATGAGGAGGTGTCGTAGTCATAGGTGCCTCCGGACACGACCGTGAAACTGGTCGGACAGCTTTGCGCGTGTACCGTGACAGGCGCCAGGATCAATACCGTCACGCACAGCAGGAATGCCAATATCCGCTGGCTTATGTGACGAAATTCATTACGCACAACGACGTGCGAGCACGCCGTTCCCCCTCGACGTACAAACATGATTCCCCCTGCGCGCCTATTTACAAACGGTCCCTATAGCGCGATAAACCGCAGGTCAGTCTGCGGCGACAAGCGGACTGTAGCATTGCTTGGCAACATTCGTTGTGAAAACGCCGCCGTATGGTGAAGGAAGCGTGAAGGCGGTGGCGCCATAGTCATTGGCTCGACCACAGGGGGTCCAACGATGTCGGATTATTTTATTGGGCAGATCATGCTCAGCGGCTTTGGCTTTGCGCCTCGCGGCTTTGCGATGTGCAACGGGCAGACGCTACCGATCAACCAGTACCAGGCCGTATTCGCCTTGCTGGGTACGTATTACGGCGGTAACGGCACCACCAATTTCCAGCTTCCCGATCTGCGGGGACGCACACCGGTGGGTTACGGCAACAACTATCCGCTTGCCACCAGCTTCGGCGTCGAAAACGTAACGCTCAATTCCACGCAGATACCGGTACATACGCATGCGATTAATGCGACCACGGCGGCGGGTGCGCTGCGCGATCCTGCCAATTCCATGTACGGCGCGCCATCCAACGGGCAGGCCTACGCCACTGCCGCCAGCGGCGCGACGCAGCTCTATGCTCAACAGATGCAGAATGCGGGCGGTAGTCAGCCGCATTCAAACCTGCAGCCCTACAACGTGCTGAATTTCAGCATGTGCCTGGCTGGCATCTTCCCTACGCGCAGTTGAGCGCACCTCTAAATCGCTTCCATCTGGAGATGGCGACATGACGACCCCTTACGTGGGTGAAATTCGGATGTTCGGATTTAACCGGGTGCCGACGAGCTGGGCGCCTTGCGACGGCAGATTGATGCAGATAGCGGGGAACGAGGTGCTCTACACCCTGCTTGGAACCACTTACGGTGGCGATGGCGTCAATACCTTTGCGTTGCCCGACATGCGTGGACGGCTGCCTGTGCACCAAGGGCAGGGGCTTGGGCTCTCGCCTTACATCATCGGCTCACGAGCAGGCACCGAGACTGTCACGCTGACTACGCAGCAGATACCGGTGCATACGCATCCCGTGTACGCGACGACCAACAACGTCAGCACCAATACACCGGGCAATCAGCTCATGCCAGGCGCGTTGACCAATACGGATACGATGTATGCCACGGACTTGAGCGGTGCGACGCAATTGGCGTTGCAATCCAATACCGTCGCCAACGCGACACCATCCGGTAACCAGCCGCACGATAACTCGATGCCGACTTTGACGGTGTCCTACTGCATCGCGCTATACGGCATTTTTCCGTCGCAAGGCTGAGCTCTGCGAACAAAACGCCATCACGCCATCGTCCGGAGCAAATCATGTCTGACTCTTTTACTGGTGAGATCCAGGTATACGCGTTCAACTTTGCGCCGATCAATTGGGCGCAATGCAGCGGTGCACTGCTGCCCATTTCGCAGTACACCGCGTTGTTTTCACTGATCGGTACCATCTACGGCGGCAACGGTACCAGCACCTTCCAGCTGCCGAATCTGGCTGGGTTCGCAGCGTGTGGCCAAGGCCAAGGGCCTGGGCTGACCCAGCGAGATCTGGGCGAGGTGTTCGGCGAGGCACAAGTGAGTTTGCTGAGCACGCAGACCCCCGCGCACAACCACGGCTTTGCTTTGTGGAACCAGACAGACGCGAACAAACGCAGCAACAAGCCGACCGCGGGCAGCGCCTTGGCGGAACCCTTTCAACTGCAACCCTTTCCGCGATCGCCCGTTACGCCGAATACGACATTTTCGCCAAACATGGTCGCGGGATTCGGTTCACCGTCGCCGCTGCCGCATGAAAATCGCCAGCCGGCTTTGGCCATCAACTATTGCATCTGTTTGAACGGAACGTATCCGACCTTCGGCTGATGCATGCCCTCGGCCAGCTTCCTGCGTTTCCGCTGGCGGCGACCTCACCTTCCGGCAGCGGGCTGATACCCGGCCGGGAGGTGCAATTGCGAGCCGCGGGCGCGGACGACATGCCTTTTCTGCGCGCGCTCTTTCATGCCGTGAAAGAGGAGGAGCTGGGCTTGGCAGGTTGGCCCGAGCCTGCAAAGCAAGCGCTACTTGATCAGCAATTCGCGTTGCAGCACAGGCAGTACGTGAGTGCTTATGCCAGTGCGGACTTCTGGATCGTCGAACATCGTCAGCAGCCCATCGGACGCTACTATCTGCTGCGCGAATCGCTGTGCTATCACATCGTCGACATCATGCTGGCGTCGGATTGGCGCCATCGCGGCATAGGCAGCTTGTTGCTGAGCTGGACGCAATCACTTGCGCAAGCACACGGCGCAACGGCGATCAGCCTGCAGGTGGATGAGCGAAATGTCGGCGCGCAGCGCCTTTACGCAAAGCACGGCTTCGCGCAAATCGCGCGTGAGACGCCCCACATTGTCATGCACTGGAACCGTCCGGTTCAGTTGAATACGGCCTGATAAAGAAAGCCATCGCGATTGCGCGCGACCGGCACCAGGAAGATGCCGAACTGGCCCATGCCCGCATGGGTCATCTGATAAACCCGCTGCGGAAAAAGCACCGGAGAGCTGTTGTGAAACACCAAGGAAAACGGTGTGCGAGCCATACCGTTAAATTCCCGAAACGGCAGCGGTGTGGCCTCGACCAACACGAATGGCGTGCGGCCCTGATCCATATCCGCCGAGAAGGTTTCGTTCAGATGCGGAGCGAAATGTTCCAGCGTCAGAAAGTCCATGTCCGCGCACCCCTGTTCGCTTGACGATGCATGAGTGTCACACATTTGTGTTGCACTTGCGACGGGCGTGCACGCGCCGTCTACCGCCGTATCCACGCGATCGCCGTGACGACGGCTTGCTTGAGTTCGCGTATGCGACGCTTTTCCGCACGGCGTGCTTTGCGTTCCGCTTTACGCAGCCGGCGATCGTATTGCCACAGATAGATCGCGGGCGTGCTCAGCAGCGTTAGCAACTGCGAAACAAACAATCCACCGAGAATGGCGATGCCCAGCGGCTGGCGCATCTCCGCGCCGACACCGAAGCCGATCGCCAGCGGCAGGGCCGCGCCCATCGCCACCAGCGTCGTCATGGTGATCGGACGGAAACGCACCAAGGCCGCTTCGCGGATCGCTTCCGGTGGCGTAAGGCCGTCTTCGCGCTCGGCGACCAGCGCAAAATCGACCATCAGGATCGCATTCTTTTTCACGATGCCGATCAACATCAGCACCGCGATCACCGACATCGTGCTCAGTTGCGTGTGCGTAATCAGCATGGCGAGAAAGGCGCCCATGCCGGCGGCGGGAAGGGTGGAAAGAATGGTCAGCGGGTGGATCAGGCTCTCGTAAAGCATGCCCAGCACGATATACATCGCCAGAATCACCGCGATAAACAAAATCGCGCCGTTGGTCGCCGCTTCCACCAGTTTCTGATTGTCGCCGGTGTATTTCTTCATCACGCCGGCGGGAAGCTGCGCGGCGAACATGGCCTGGTCGACCAGTTTCAAACCGTCGGCCTGGGTGATGCCGTCGGCGAGGTTGTAGTTGATCGTTGCCGCTTCGAGCTGGTTGTAGTGCTGGATATCGGTGGCTTCGATATGCGGACGAATATGCGCCATGGCCGAGAGCGGCACCATCTTGTTCTGGCTGTTGCGCACGTACATGTTCAGCAGCGTGTCGGGACTCAACGAATTGGCGTTGTCGGCGATCAGGATCACCTGATACTCGTTGATATCCGAATAGATGACCGACGCCGGCGTTTGACCGAATGCGTCGGCCAGCACCTGATCGATCTGTCCGATGCCTACTTGCAGGCGCGCCGCCGCGTTGCGGTCGATCTCCAGAAATTGCTGCTTGCCGATGCTGTCGAAGCTGGTGCTCACATCTTTGAACTGTTTCATTTTCCGCATGGTTTGCGCCAAGTGGAGCGCAGGATTCTGCAGCGGCACACCGGAGGTGCTGGTGAGATCGAAAGCGTACTTGCCTTTCGCCTTGCTGTTTCCGCCGCTGTCGGTGAAGAAACCGAGGCTGGTGACGGAAACTTGCACATCGGTCAGCTTTTTGTATTGATCGGTGAGGCGCTTAATGACTTTGTCGGCGGCGTCGCGTCGCTGGCCAGGTCCGTCGCCGCGCGGTTTCAGATCGACGAAGAACGACGCTTCGTTGCCGACGCCGCCGTTCGTATTGTTGCCGCCGAGAAACGCGGAAACATCCAGGACGGCCGGATCGGCCTGCATGATGGCAAGGACCGCTTGCGTGCGTTTGGCGAGCAGCTGCGGCGAAATATTGGCGTCCGCCACCAGGTCTGCCTGCATCATGCCGGTATCGCCTTCCGGCATCAGCGTGCCGCCCGCCGTCTTCACCACCGCCATCGCAAGGCCGATCGTCAGCGCCAGCAGAATCAGCGGCTGCCAGCGCATGATGCGCCGATGACGCATCGCCCAATTCAATCCGCTTTCGTAGATGCCAAGCAATCGGCGGTCGAAACGTTCCACCGCCGATTCAAACTTGCCGGGCGCGCGGCGATCGGGCTTTTCTTCCACAAGATGGCGACCGCACAACGCAGGCGTCAGGGTCAGCGACACGATCGCGGACATGACGATGGTGGCGATCAGCGTGACCGAAAACTCGCGCAATAGCATCACCATCGGGCTTCTGCCGAACACCATCGGCGCAAACACGGCGACCAGCGACAACGTGATGGATATGACGGTGAAGCCGATCTCGCGTACACCCACCAGCGCGGCATCCAGCGGCTTGGCGCCCTTCTCCATGTGCCGGAAGATGTTCTCGATGACCACGATGGCATCGTCCACCACAAAGCCGATGCACAACACCAGCGCGATCAACGACAGCATGTTGAGCGTAAAGCCGAGCGCGTACATCAACACGAACGCACCCGCCAGCGACAATGGCACGCTGAACATCGCGATGACCATCGGACGTACGCGGCGAAGGAACAGCAACATCACCAGAGCCACCATCACCACGCTGAGCATCAGCGCCACTTCCACTTCGTGCAACGCGGATTTGGTCGATAGTGTGAGATCGAAAATCGGTGTGATCTGTACGTCCGCCGGAACGATACGCTGAAGATTCGGAATGGCCGCACGAATCTGCCGCACCACTTCCACCGAGTTGGCATCGGCGCGCTTCATCACTTGCATGATGGCGGCGTGCTGGCCGTTGAACCATGCCGCTTGCGTGGAATCCTGCTGACCGTTGGTCACCGTGGCGACGTCGGAAAGATAGACGGGTTTGCCTTTTTGCGTGGCGATCACCAGGGATGCAAAATCATCCGGCGAGTGCAGGCCGTCGTTGGCCGTTACCGTCATCTGCATGGCGCCGTCGCTGAGAATGCCTTGCGGCGAGGCGACGTTGGCGGCACGCAGCGCGTTGGCGATGTCGTTGGCCGTCAGTCCTTTCGCGGTAAGCGCCGCGCTATTCATCGACACGCGGACAGCGTGCGGCGAGCCACCGATCAACTGCGCCTGCGCGACACCGGTGATTTGCGAGACGGCCGGACGCATCAACGTATCGGCCAGATCGTAAAGCTTGTCCGGGGCCATGCTGGTGGATGTCATCGCGATCAGCAGTACCGGAATCTGCGATGTATCGGCTTTGAAATACTGCGGCGGAAACAGCGCCAATTCGGCGGGAAGATCCGGCGCGGCTGCGTTGATGGCCGCTTGTACATCGCGCGCGGCCTGATCGGATGTGCGCGACAGATCGAAACGAAGCTGGATGGACATGCCACCCTCATTCGAATCGGAGTTCATCTCCTCAATGCCTGGAATGCGCGCGAGTTGGCGCTCCAGCGGCGCGGTGACGGTTGCCGCCACCGTTTGCGCATTGGCGCCAGGTAACTGCGCAACAACTGCCACGGCAGGAAACTGGATCGATGGAAACGCCGCCAAGCCCAATACCAGATAGGCGCAGAAACCAGCCAGCAGCAGCCCAATGGCCAAGAGCGAGGTGGCGGTTGGACGCCGGATGACGGGCTCGAAAACGTTCACGCTTCAACCTCCGTGTCGA
>Ga0335072_10010359_pt1 | contig 13436 bp, 13 predicted proteins | sample Lox_Sample_21_FD_206725 | JGI IMG/M metagenome (GOLD analysis project Ga0335072, IMG submission 206725) | Soil microbial communities from Loxahatchee National Wildlife Refuge, Florida, United States - Lox_Sample_2.1 | ecosystem: Environmental > Terrestrial > Soil > Wetlands | place: USA...
GAACCCGTTCTTCTGCCCGGACGCGCAGGCGGCGGCCGATTGGGAAACCTACCTCGCCGACGTGCGCAAGCGCGGCTCCTCCTGCGGCGCGGTGATCGAAGTGGTGGCCGAAGGCGTGCCGCCCGGTCTGGGCGCGCCGATCTACGCCAAGCTGGACGCCGACATCGCCGCCGCCCTGATGGGCATCAATGCGGTGAAAGGCGTGGAAATCGGCGACGGTTTCGACGTGGTTCCCCAGCGCGGAAGCCAGCATCGCGATGAAATGCATATGGACGGCTTTACGTCCAATCATGCCGGTGGCATTCTGGGCGGAATCAGCACGGGGCAGCCGGTACGTGCCTCAATGGCGCTCAAGCCTACGTCGAGCATTCTGATTCCCGGCCGCAGCGTGAACCTGGCCGGCGAGGCGGTCGAGGTGGTGACCAAAGGGCGCCACGATCCCTGCGTCGGCATTCGCGCCACGCCCATCGCGGAGGCGATGATGGCTTTGGTGTTGATGGACCACGCCTTGCGCCACCGCGCGCAGTGCGGCGACGTGGGCGACATAAAACCTCGCATCCCTTAACGGAATAAGGGCCTGTCGCCGGCAGCAGCGCGTAGCGTACGACGGCAGGACGCAAGCATCCACGGTAATCGGTCGGCATGAGCAAGTCACACAGCATCTGGGTTTCGCGCCCGCTTTTTCCGGAAGTACTGGCGAGTCTCGCCCAGTACGTGGAAGTGCATGCGGAAACCGCCGAGCGCAAGCACACGCCTGAGGAGCTGCGCGAAAAACTGGCTGCGGTCGATGGCGCCATCATCGGTTTGAGCGATCGCATCGACGACAAAACGATTGCAGGCAATCGGCGATTGCGCGCGATCGCCAATCTGGCCGTGGGCTACAACAATCTGGATGTCCCCGCACTGACAAAGGTAGGCATTCTCGCCACCAATACACCAGACGTTCTCAACGAAACAACCGCCGATTACGCATGGGCGTTGTTATTGGCGGCCGCGCGACGCGTCGGCAGTGCGGAGCGCTGGTTGCGTGCTGGGCAGTGGCGGGGCGGCATGCGTTTCGACGATTGGCTCGGCGTGGATGTCCACGGCAAAACGTTGGGCATTCTCGGCATGGGGCGCATCGGCCAGGCGATCGCGCGCCGGGCTTACGGATTCGGCATGCCGGTGATTTATCACAACCGTTCACGTCTGCCTGATGCGATCGGGCGCGAGTATCGTGCCGAATGGGTCGAGAAAACGGCCTTGCTCAAGCGTGCCGATCACCTTGTGCTGGCGCTGCCTTACAACGCGCAAAACCATCACGCCATCGGCGCGTCGGAGTTGGCGCTCATGAAGCCGACGGCGGTACTGGTGAACATCGCCCGCGGCGGCATCGTCGACGATGCCGCGCTTGCCATAGCCTTGCGCGAAGGCCGATTGGCGGCGGCAGGGCTGGACGTATTCGAGGGCGAGCCCGCCGTTGATCCGGCCTTGCGCGAACTCGACAACGCTGTGCTAAGCCCGCACATCGCCAGCGCCAGCGCCGATACGCGCCGTGCGATGGCTCAGCTGGCTGCCGATAATCTGCTGGCTGCGCTGGGTTACGGACCCAACGCGGGGCATCCGCCGTCCTTGCTCAATCCTGAAGCGCGAGGGCAGCGGTGATGGCGAAACGTGATGCGTCTCACGCTGGCAAGGCTGTGCCGTGTTGTTTGCGTGCCGTGCAGGCTAGATTCCCCGATCGGGGTGTCGGCGCCGTCATGGCGACCTTCTAAACCCCAAGACAAGTGACCTGAAGATGAGCAAGAAGAGTAGTTACAAGGTAGCCATGGTGGGCGCGACAGGCGCCGTGGGCGAGACCCTGCTGAGCATTCTGGCGCAGCGCGAATTTCCGATCAGCGAGTTGGTGCCGCTGGCAAGCGAGCGCTCGGCCGGCAGCAAAGTAGAGTTCGCCGGCAAACAGATCACCGTGCAAAACCTGGACAACTACGACTTCAACGGCGTGGACATCGCTTTTTTTTCCGCTGGCGGTTCGGTAAGCCGTGTGCATGCACCGCGCGCCGCCGCCGCGGGCGCCGTGGTGATCGACAACACGTCCGAGTTCCGCTACCAGGACGATATCCCGCTGGTGGTGAGCGAAGTGAATCCGCACGCTATCGCGCAATACACCGTGCGAGGCATCATCGCCAACCCCAACTGTTCCACCATGCAAATGCTGGTGGCGCTGGCCCCGATCCATCGCGCGGTCGGCATCGAGCGCATCAATGTCGCCACCTATCAGTCGGTGTCCGGTGCGGGGCGCTCGGGCATGGAAGAGCTGGGTAAGCAGACCGCGGCGCTGCTTAACTTTCAGGACGTGGAGAAGTCCAAGTTTCCCAAGCAGATCGCGTTCAATGTGATTCCGCACATCGACGAATTCCAGGCTAACGGCTACACCAAAGAAGAAATGAAGATGGTGTGGGAGACGCGCAAAATTCTGGAAGACGAATCCATCCAAGTGAATCCCACCGCCGTACGCGTACCGGTGTTTTACGGTCACGCGGAAGCGGTGCATATTGAAACGCGCGACAAGATCACCGCCGATCAAGCGCGTGCGTTGCTGGAAAGCGCCGAAGGCGTGGTCGTGCAGGACGAACGCAAGCCGGGCGGCTATCCCACGCCGGTGGGTGATGCGGCTGGCCAGGATCCCGTATTCGTGGGCCGTATCCGCGAAGATATTTCGCATGATCGCGGGCTCGATCTGTGGATCGTTGCCGATAACATCCGCAAGGGCGCGGCACTCAATGCGGTGCAGATCGCGCAATTGCTCATCGAGGACTATTTGTAATGCATCGTTTCGGTCTGGTTTTGCTGGGTTGCGTGTTGAGTTCGGTTTCGCTGGCGCAATCGTCGTCCGAATCGCCCCAGGCCATCGCCCATGCGAATCGACAAGTCTCCCAGCATCAGGCCGAAGTGCAGCGTCTGCAAAAGGATGTTACCCAGCAGGAAACCGCCAGCCAGCAGGCGGCGGAACGCCTGCAACAACAGGACCGTACCATCGCCGAGCTGCGCAAACAGCTCAAAGCGACTCAGGATGCGTCCAAGCTCCCGGTGGCCGGGCATTGATGGCCGTCACGTCAGGCAAAGAAAATCGCTGCTGAAAGGGCCTGGCGGATAAATATGGTATTGTTGATTGACGTTTATCTAACTAAAGTGACGCCTTCCAAGAGGAAGTCGCCGCAACCTGCGGTGGCCTTTCGGTAAAGCGTCCGGGGTGTCTCGGGGGAGCCAAGCGATGAATCGTTCGTTGAAGCTGTCGATACTGTTGGCGCTTGCCTTGGGCAGCAGCCAGGTGGCAGCCGTGGAACTGGGCCAGGCGCACGTCAAATCGGCGCTGGGGCAGCCGTTGTTGGTGGAAATCCCGGTCACGCAGGGCACCCCGGCCGAGCTGGAGACCCTTAGCGCCCAGCTGGCGTCCAACGAGGCCTTCGCCAAAGCCGGCAGCGAGCGTCCCACGGTCCCTCTGCAATTCAACGTTGTGGATGTCGGTGGCCATCGATTGATTCGCGTCACCAGCAGCTCGGCGGTGGACGACCCTTACCTCGACCTGTTAGTCGAAGTGAACAGCAGCACGGGCAGCACCGTGCGTGAATTTGCGATCTTGCTCGACCCGGCCAGCAAAATCTCGCAAACGCCGCCGACGAGCAGCGCACCTACGCGTCGCGCACCCGCCTCCAGCGCCTCGGCGCCGGCAGAGACCGCCACGGCAGCGCCGCGTCACGCTGCGCCTGCGCGCAACGCCGCCGCTTCGGTCAAGAATGGTCAATTCGGCCCGGTCGAGAAGGGCGCGTCGCTGTCGCATATCGCGACGGAAGTTGCACCTTCCGGCGTAGACACCAACCAGATGATGCTGGCGCTGAAGGCCGCCAATCCGGACGCTTTCTATCGCGACAACATCAATGCCTTGAAGGCAGGTGCGATCCTGCGTGTACCGTCGCGCGACGACGCCATGGCCACAGCGGCCGAGGCCGCTGCTGCTGCCGTTCGTCAGCAAAACAGCGACTGGCGCAACGGCACCGTTAGCGCACCGGTCGCCGTAGCCGCGGGTGGCACGCGCGAAAACGCTTCGGTCGCTCCCGCTGCCAACAGCAAGGCCGACCGGTTGGCTTTGGTTCCGCCGGGCAGTGAAGCGGGTGGAGCGGGCGGAAAAGGCGGCAACAACGCCGCTGTTCGCCAGGAACTCCAACGCAATCAGGAAACGCTGGCCTCTTTGCAGCAGCAAAGCAGCGAGCTCAAATCGCGCCTGAAGGACCTGGAAGACCTCAACAACAAGAATCAGCATCTCCTGTCGCTTAAGGACGATGAGATCGCCGATTTGCAGAAGAAGCTTGCCGAAGCCCGCAAGGGCGTCGGCGCGGTTTCTGCGCCGGTCGCGACAAACGCACCTGCATCGACCGCGCCGAGCAAGGCCGTGGCGCCCGTCGCGCCAGCGTCTACCCATGCGGCAGCACAAGCCCCCGCACCCGCCGCTGCGCCGACCGCCGAGAACAAACCGGCGACGCCACCGGCAAGCGCTGCCACCGCTGCACATACAGCGGTGACGACTCCGCTGAAGGCTCCCGCCAAGCCGGTGGTTGCGCCTCGTCGTGCGGCATCTTCGCCAGAATCCACCGAACAGCCCTGGTATACGCAGACCTGGGCCATGATCGCGGGCGGTGGCGTGGTGGTGTTGCTGCTGCTGGGCTTGCTGGCTCGCCGCGGCAAGTCCGGTGCTGCCAAATCTCCCAGGGTCGCACCAACCGGCGGATCGCTTGCGGACCGCTTCGGCACCGTCGAGGGCGAAGACGATCACGATCATTCCAGCGCCGATCTGGATCAGGAAGAGTTGCTCGATCAACTGGCCGAACAGCCGGACGACATTGCGCTGCATCTCGAATTGGTCAGCTTGTATTACTCGCGTCGCGACGTGGAGCACTTCGAGGCGGCAGCCGAAGCGATGCATGCGCATATCACCGATCCCGACCAACCGGAATGGCAGGATGTGATGCATATGGGCGAGGACTTGGCGCCTGGGCATCCGCTCTTCGCGCATGCGGCCGGGGATGCATCCGGGCGCGACGACCACGCGCCGCTTCACCATTTCGATTTGGATAGCTACGCCAACGATCGTGCCGCCTCGGAAGCGCAGCCCGCCGCTCCCGCGAAGAACCCGTCGCCGCTGCCTTCCAAAGTCAGCGAATACCATTTCGATTTCGATCTGACGCCGCATCACGGCGATTCGGTCAGTCGCACCGCCGCACCGGCGGTGAAAGAAGACATTGAGGAAGAACCGGTTTCGACCTGGAACTTCGAAGAACCGGCTGAAGCACCTCATACCGATCACGTAGAGCACGCCGATCACGACACATTTGGCGAACTCCACGACGATCCGATCGATACCAAACTGGATCTGGCGCGCGCCTACCTCGACATGGGCGATCCGGACGGCGCTCGCGCCATGCTGGAGGAAGTCCTGCACGAAGGCAGCCAGATGCAGCGGGATGTGGCGAAGACGCTCATGGAAAAGATCCGCTGAGCCCTTGCCGCTTCGAGCAAGATCGCATCGGGCCGGCTATGCCGGCCCGATGCGTTTTAGCTCCTGACGCCGGGTGATGCGCAGGCACCTGTTACTCTTGTCTCCTTTCATGTTTTCCCATCGCCCATGCGCATTGCACTAGGCATCGAATACGACGGCACCGATTTTCTCGGCTGGCAACGGCTGAGTCATGGTGCCAGCGTGCAAGCAAGCCTGGAACGCGCGCTCTCGTTTGTCGCGGCAGAACCCATTACGGTGACGTGCGCCGGTCGCACCGACGCAGGCGTTCATGGGCGCTGCCAGGTGGTGCATTTCGATACCGACGTGCAGCGCGACATGCGCGGATGGGTGCTGGGAACATGTTCGAACTTGCCTGCGAGCGTGGCCGTGTTGTGGGCGCAGCAGGTGCCCGACGATTTCCACGCGCGATTCTCGGCGCGAAGCAGACGTTATCGCTACACCATCCTCAATCGCGCGATTCGTCCTGCGCTGGATGCGCGCTATGTGGCGTGGGAACGCCAGCCCCTGGATGCGCCATGTATGCATGCCGCCGCTCAAGCGCTGATCGGCGAGCACGATTTCTCGGCGTTTCGTGCCATTTCCTGCCAGGCTGCGCATGCGCGTCGCGAAGTAAAATATCTGAGCGTGCGGCGCGAAGGGGAACAGGTGATCGTGGATATCGAAGCGAATGCCTTTTTGCACCATATGGTGCGCAACATCGTCGGATCATTGCTGCCCGTCGGCCGAGGCGAACAACCGGGGCAATGGCTGGCCGCCTTGCTGGCCGGACGCAACCGCGAAGTCGCCGGACCCACCGCCGCGGCCTCGGGGCTCACGTTTATCGGTCCGAGATACGAACGACATTGGGGTCTGCCACCGGAGGTCAGCGAATGACTCGTATCAAATTTTGCGGCATGACGCGTGTCGAAGATGCTTTGCTGGCCGCACAGCTGGGCGCCGATGCCATCGGCGTCGTGCTGACTGCGCACAGCAAACGGCGGGTTTCCTTGCCCCAGGCACGGGCCATCGTAGAAGCCATGCCGCCCTTCGTGACGACGGTTGCGCTGTGCATGGATGACGAAGCGAATTTTGTGCAAGAGATCATCGATACCGTTCGCCCTTCGATGCTGCAGTTTCACGGCAACGAAAGCGACGAATGGTGCGTGCAATTCGGACAACCTTACTTGAAGGCTATTGCCATGGGCGAAGGTGCCGCAGCGCTTTATCAGCTGCGCGATCACCCGCACGCCGCAGGATTGCTGCTCGACGGTCACGGTCTTGGCGAAGCAGGCGGTAGCGGCAAGTCTTTCGATTGGTCGCTGATGCCGCGCGATCTGAAGCAGCCGCTGATTCTTGCCGGCGGACTGACGAGCGACAACGTCGCCACCGCCATTCGCGCCGCGCAGCCGTGGGCGGTGGATGTGGCGAGCGGTGTCGAATCCGCGCCAGGCATCAAAGATCCGATTAAGTTGCGTGCGTTTGTGGAGGCGGTTCGCAACGCGTAAGAGCCTGCCCCAAGGGCTATGGCCCCTGAGTCAGCGCATCGCGCATCCAGGTGGCCAACGCGTCGATGCGGTTGTCGTGTCGGCGATTGGGAACGGCCAGAATCCAACGCGCATCGGTTTGTTTGAAGCCCCACGGCGCAAGCAGGCGGCCTGCCTCGATGTCTTCCTGCACCAACTGAGACGGCGCAATGGCTACGCCAAGTCCGGCGACGGCGGCCTCCAGCAGATAAAACAAACGCGCAAAACCTTGTCCATGATGCAAGGATTCAACTGATATGCCTGCTGCAATCGCCCATGCGGACCATGCTTGCGGGCGAGAGGTGGTGTGCAACAAAGCCTCGTCGCTGAGCGCGCCAGTGCCTTGGTTCAGCAATCGTGCGAGACCTGCATAGCGCGGACTGACGACGGGGCCGATACGCTCCGGCGCCAGTTCATAGACCTGCCAGCCGGCGGGCCACGGCGCTGTTGCAACGGCCAGGGCGGCGTCCGGTTCGGCGTGTTGCGGCGCAAGCGGATTTTCTTCGGGCGACAGATGCAGTCGCAGCCTAGGCAGGTCGCGCTCAAGCCGCTCGAGCCGAGGAATCACCCAGCGCGCGAGCAAGCTGCTGGCACAGCTCAGCACGAACGGTGCGTCGTCGCGCCGCCGCCGCAATTGGGCCCAGCCGTCACGCAGCTGATCGAACGCGCCGGCGACACGATCGCGCAGTTGCTCGCCAATGGCCGTGAGCGCGACGCCACGGCCGAAACGCGCGAACAGGGGTTGCCCCAATTCGTCTTCCAGTACGCGCAGTTGCCGGCTGATGGCCCCGTGGGTCACGTGCAGCTCCTCAGCCGCGCGGCTCACGCTGCCCAGCCGGGCGGTGGCCTCGAAGGCGCGCAGGGCGTTCAGGGAAGGCAGGTCGCGCATTTATGCTGTGAGTTTTTCTAACGTGTTAGGGACATGATATCGCTTTTTTGGTCGAGTCAATCGCTGTATTTTTGGCATCTCGCCGCCTAAGGCGCCGCGTACGTCTCCCCAGGATTTCTAACCAATGGCAACTCCACAAGACTTCCATCAATGGCCCGACGTTCACGGACGTTTCGGTAACTTCGGCGGGCAGTACGTCGCCGAGACGCTTATGGCGCCGCTGGCCGAACTCACCGAGGCCTATCTGCGCCTTCGCGAGGATCCCCAATTCCTGGCCGAGCTGGATCGCGATCTCACCCATTACGTGGGGCGTCCCAGCCCGATCTATCACGCCGAAGGCCTGTCCAAGCACGTTGGCGGTGCACGCATCCTGCTCAAACGCGAGGATCTCAATCACACCGGCGCGCACAAGATCAACAACACTGTCGGCCAGGCGTTGGTGGCCAAGCGCATGGGCAAGCCGCGCGTGATCGCCGAAACCGGCGCGGGCCAGCACGGTGTGGCGAGCGCAACGGTAGCCGCGCGTTTCGGATTGAAGTGTGTGGTGTACATGGGCGCGGTGGACATCGAGCGGCAGAAGATCAACGTCTACCGCATGAAGCTGCTCGGCGCCGAGGTGGTGCCGGTGACATCGGGATCGAAAACGTTGAAGGATGCGTTGAACGAAGCCATGCGCGACTGGGTGACCCATGTCGCCGACACGTTCTACATCATCGGCACCGTGGCCGGCCCGCATCCGTATCCGATGATGGTGCGCGATTTCAATGCGATCGTCGGGCGCGAGGCGCGTGCGCAAATGCTTGAGCAATACGGCCGCTTGCCCGACGTGCTGACGGCTTGTGTCGGCGGCGGTTCCAATGCCATCGGTCTCTTTCACGCGTTTCTCAACGATAGCAGCGTGCGCATCGTCGGTGCCGAAGCGGCAGGTGAGGGCATAGCGACCGGCCATCACGCCGCGTCGCTGGCAGCGGGTCGTCCCGGCGTGCTGCACGGCAATCGCACCTATGTGCTGTGCGACGACAACGGGCAGATCACCGAGACACATTCGGTTTCCGCAGGTCTGGATTATCCCGGCGTGGGTCCGGAGCATGCGTTCCTGAAAGACGCCGGTCGTGCCGAGTATGTCGGTGTTACGGACGATGAAGCGCTCGAAGCGTTCCATCTGCTTGCGCGTACCGAGGGCATTCTGGCTGCGCTGGAATCCAGTCACGCTGTCGCGCAAGCCATGAAATTGGCGCGCGAGCTACCGAAAGACGGCATCGTGCTGTGCAATCTTTCCGGCCGCGGCGACAAGGACGTACACACGATTGCGGCACGCGAAGGAGTTCAGGTATGAGCCGTATCGACAGCTGTTTCGCCGCGCTCAAAGCATCCGGTCGTACGGGATTGATTCCCTTCGTCACCGCCGGCGATCCCGCGCCCGAGCACGCCGTGCATGTGATGCACGCTCTGGTCGAGGCGGGTGCCGATGTCATCGAACTGGGCGTGCCGTTCTCCGATCCGATGGCCGACGGCCCGGTTATTCAACATGCCAGCGAGCGCGCCATCGCAAAAGGAGTGGGGCTTGCCGACGTACTCGGCTGGGTTGCCACCTTCCGCGAGCGTGACAAAGACACGCCCGTGGTGTTGATGGGTTACCTCAATCCGGTGGAGATCCATGGGTACGCGCGCTTTGCGACCGAAGCCGCCGCGGCGGGCGTCGACGGCGTGTTGTTGGTGGATTGCCCGCTGGAGGAAGCCGCCGTGCTGGCACCGCTGCGGCAAGCCGGCTTGCAGCAGATTCTGCTTGCCGCGCCCACCACCGCACCCGCGCGTATGGCGCAGTTATGCGAGGCGGCGGAGGGTTTCCTGTACTATGTGTCGTTCGCCGGCATCACCGGGGCGGGACGTTTGAGCACGCAGGACATCGCCGCACGCGTGGCGGATATCCGCTCTCATGCAAAATCGCCTGTTGCGGTGGGTTTCGGCGTAAAGGATGCGCAGAGCGCGAAAGCCATCAGTGAATTCGCAGACGCCGTGGTCATCGGCAGCGCGCTGGTGGAGCGATTGAACGGTGCGAATACGGCACCGGACATCGCAACACGGGTCGGCGATTTTCTCCGTCCCATTCGCGCGGCATTGGATGCCGCTTGATGGCTCGCTTTCCCTTTTCGGAGGGGGAAGGGTGAGGCGTCGGGGCTTGGCGAAAATCTGACAATGGAACGGTTCGGGCCCTTCGTGGTCTAGAACCTGCATCGAGGTCTGGTCGTCCTCGCCCTTTATCTTTGCGCAGATGTCGCCATAGAGAAGGGAGCGCACAGGAATCGCCAGACCGAGCGTGCCGGACAGGCCGCGCTTGTTTTCAGATCGAGGCGGAATCAATGAATTGGCTGCAAAAAATCATGACACCCCGCACGCGGACCCCTGGGGCCCCCGGCGGCAAGGGCAAGGTACCCGAAGGTGTTTGGGAGAAATGCGGCGGCTGCGGCGCCGTGCTTTACAAGCCGGAGCTTGAGCGCAATCTGATGGTGTGCCCCAAGTGCGGCCATCATCATTCCATCGGCGCACGCGAGCGCCTGTTGTCGCTGTTGGACGAAACAAGCGCGCAGGAGCTGTGGGCCAGCATGGAGCCCAACGATCCGTTGAAATTTCGCGATTCCAAGAAGTATCGCGATCGCATCGTCGCCGCGCAGAAATCCACGGGCGAGAAAGACGCCCTCATCGCGATGAGCGGCAAACTCAAGGAGCAGCCGCTGATGGCGGTGGCGTTCGAGTTCTCCTACATGGGCGGCTCGATGGGTTCGGTAGTGGGCGAGAAATTCACGCGCGCCGCCGAACGCGCGCTAAGCGAGCGCAGCGCGCTCGTGTGCTTCTCCGCCACAGGCGGCGCGCGCATGCAGGAGGCCTTGTTCTCGCTGATGCAGATGGCCAAGACCTCCGCCGCGCTGGCGCGTTTGCGCGAAGCGGGTATTCCCTATATCAGCGTGCTCACGCATCCGACCACCGGCGGCGTGTCGGCCAGTCTAGGCATGTTGGGCGATATCAATGTCGCCGAACCGAAGGCGTTGATCGGCTTTGCCGGCCCGCGCGTGATCGAGCAGACGGTGCGCGAGACGTTGCCGGAAGGGTTCCAGCGCTCGGAATTCCTGCTGGAGCACGGCGCCATCGACATGATCGTGGATCGGCGTCAGATGCGCGACAAGCTTGCCGACGTGTTGAACATCCTGCGCAAGGTGCCGCGCGCGGCATAAAATTCTTCGTGCTTGACAGATGCGCACGATGCCGCCTTCGGGCGGCATCGTTGTTTCTGCGCCTTACCGTCATTCCGGCGGAGGCCGGAATCCAGTCAAGTACGTCGTGCGAGGCACACAAAATTTTATTTCGAGTGCTTCGCTTTGCATGTTTTCACTGGAATCCGGCCTTCGCCGGAATGACGAGCGAAACATCCGTACTTTTCCACAGCACATGTGGAAGCTTCTTGGAAAAGCCTGTGGAAAACCCGCGCATGCGACTGTGCGATCAAGCACTTGGCACATCATGATGAAACTTTGCGCAGAAAGCGCGCGTAGTTTTCCACAAGTGCTGTGGAAAGCATCCGGTACAGCTTGTGGATAGGTGCGCTATCTCGTTGAGCGCAAAGCGCATGTGTACAGCGTGACTAGCGATTGATCAGCGCAGAAAATGATCAAGCAAACAAGTGCGGCGCGCTGTGCACGATCCACAATGACAGCGCGCCGAGTCCGCTGCCAACAAACATCGCAGCCAATACATCGCTGGGGTAGTGCAAACCGAGAATCACGCGCGACGCCGCTACCAGCGCAGTGAACGTCAACAACAACGGCGCAAGCATCGGATACCACGCCAACGCAACGATGGTGAAGCCCACCGCTTGCAGCGTGTGTCCCGACGGGAAACTGAACTCGTCCAGCGGCGGCACGTGCGCAATCACGCCAGGGCAGGTACGGAATGGGCGCGGACGGCGCGTCCAGCGTTTCAGGATGCGATACAGCAACAGCGCGACAAGGCCCGTGGCGGCCATGTGCGCGGCGGCTTCCAGGCCGCGCAAGCCATCGATCAACGTCAAGGCGAGCATCAGCGCGTACCAGAAGACACCGTCGCCGAGGCGGCTGATGACCCCGAAGAACAAACCCACTGCGTGCCGTGCGCCCCAACGGTTGGCGGCAATGCACATGCGTCGGTCGAACGCATGGCGCGGCAGCGCGACGGACTCAGGCCGGTGCGATGGTGACATGACGGTCATGCATGTTCTCCTCGACCAGTTCGCGCAGCAGATTTTCGAACTCGCGGATCACTGCCTCCGGCGACAGCCGCTCCACGCTGACGGTGGCGGCGTGTCCCATATGGCGAATCAAATCGATGTCGCCGGCCAGGGTAACGGCCGCCGCCGTAAAGGCGCGGGCATCGCCGGACGTGATGCGGAAACCGTTGATGCCGTCGATGAGGTGTTCGCGCGCGGCGCCTTCGGCGTAAGCCACCACCGGCAGACCGGCGGCGAGCGCTTCGAGAATCACGTTGCCGAATGTTTCGCTGAGGCTCGGAAACGGAAACAGATCGGCGCTGGCGTAGTGCGCGGCTAAAGCTTCGTCGCGCTTCATGCCAACAAAAATGAAGTCGGGATGAGCCGCTTGCAGCGCCGCGCGCGCAGGGCCATCGCCGACCCACACATAGCGCGCCTTCGGCGCGACTTGCTGGATTGCGCGGAACGTTTCTACTGCCAGCTCCAGATTTTTTTCTGGCGCAATGCGGCCGACGTAGAGCACGACCGGCGTATCGGCATCCACGCCCCAGCTTTCGCGCAAGGCGTTATCGCGCTTGGAAGGGTGGAACAATTTCGTATCGACGGCGCGGCGCAGCAGGCGCGCATGATCGACGCCCATCGCCGTCAGCTCCGCCGCGAGCGCATCGGTGGGCACCAGCGTGACGTTGGCACGCTGATGAAAGCGGCTCAGATAACCGTGCACTATCGGGGTCAGAAAGCCCACGCCGTAGTGATCGGCATAGGTATCGAAACGTGTGTGAAAACCCGTGGCGACGGGAATGCTCAGTCGTAGCGCGGTCTTTACGGCCGAGCGTCCCAACGGACCTTCGGTGGCCACATAGATCGCATCGGGGCGGCGTTCCGTCCAGCGGTTCCGCAAGGTGCGCGGTGCGGGAAGTCCGAAGCGCAAACCCGGGTAGCGTGGCAATGCGGCGCCGCGTGTTTCTAGTGCATCGATGCCGGGTTCGTCGATATGGCTGACGACTTGGCGAGGGCGGACGAGATCGATCTCGTGGCCTCGAGCGGCCAGACCTGTCGCCAGACCATGCACGGTGAGTGCGACACCGTTGATCTCAGGCGGATACGTCTCGCTGATGATGCCGATACGCATGGCGCATCCTCGTCTTGTACGGCAGTAGCTTGAGCTTGTGTCGTTTCGTAGCGATGGCGGGCACGTGACAAGGCGGTTACGGGTGTTACCGAATGCGGAAAAAGGTGGTTTTGGCGAACGCC
>Ga0335072_10010361_pt1 | contig 13433 bp, 12 predicted proteins | sample Lox_Sample_21_FD_206725 | JGI IMG/M metagenome (GOLD analysis project Ga0335072, IMG submission 206725) | Soil microbial communities from Loxahatchee National Wildlife Refuge, Florida, United States - Lox_Sample_2.1 | ecosystem: Environmental > Terrestrial > Soil > Wetlands | place: USA...
GGGCCGTCGGCGTCGGGTCTGTTGGTGCTGTTCCTGGCGACCACGCTGGGCGCGGTCGGGTTCCTCGATGACCTGATCAAGATCCGGCGCTCGCGCAATCTGGGGCTGAACAAGACGGCCAAGACCGTCGGGCAGATCACCGCCGCGGTACTCGTCGGCGTTCTGGTGTTGCAGTTCCGCAACGACGCCGGTCTGACGCCGGGCACCTCCGAGCTTTCCTACGTGCGTGAAATCGCCACCGTCACACTGGGTCCCGCGCTATTCGTACTTTTCTGCGTGGTTGTCGTCAGCGCCTGGTCCAATGCGGTCAACGTCACCGACGGGCTCGACGGGCTGGCCGCCGGCAGCATGGGCATGGTCACCGCCGCCTACGTACTGATCACCTTCTGGCAGTACCGCAACGCCTGCGCGGTCACGCCGGGTCCGGGCTGCTACAACGTACGCGATCCGCTGGACCTGGCGATCATCGCGGCCGCGACGGCGGGTGCCTGCATCGGGTTTCTGTGGTGGAACGCCGCGCCGGCCAAGATCTTCATGGGAGACACCGGATCACTGGCCCTGGGCGGCATCATCGCCGGGATCTCGGTGACCAGCCGTACCGAGATCCTCGCGGTAGTGCTCGGATCGCTGTTCGTCGCCGAAATCGCCTCGGTTGTGGTGCAGATCCTGGCCTTCCGCACCAGCGGTCGCCGGGTGTTCCGGATGGCGCCGTTCCACCACCACTTCGAGCTCGTTGGCTGGGCCGAAACCACGGTGATCATCCGGTTCTGGCTGCTCACCGCGATCAGCTGCGGGCTGGGGGTGGCGCTGTTCTACAGCGAGTGGCTCGCCGCCACCGGCGGGCGATGACCCACAACCCCGCGCTCGAGCCGTTGTCGCCGACGACGCCGGTGCTGGTCGCGGGCGGCGGTGTGACCGGGCGCTCGGTGCTGGCGGCGCTGGCACCGCTGGGCGTGACGGCAACGCTCTGCGACGACGATCCGGCGACCCGCGAGCAGTTCGCCGACGTCGGCACGGCGACGGTGGATTCGTCGACCGCCGCACAGCACATCACCGACTACGCGCTGGTAGTGACCAGTCCCGGCTTTCCGCCGACCGCGCCGGTGCCGGCCGCCGCCGCGTCATCCGGTGTACCGGTCTGGGGTGACGTCGAGCTGGCCTGGCGCCTCGACGCGTCCGGTCACTACGGGCCGCCGCGGCGCTGGCTCGCGGTCACCGGCACCAACGGCAAGACGACCACCACGTCGATGCTGCAGGCCATGCTCACGTCCGCGGACCTGCGCAGCAGGCTGTGCGGCAACATCGGCAGCCCGGTGCTGGATGTTCTGCGCGAGCCCGCCGACCTGCTGGCCGTCGAGTTGTCCAGCTTCCAGCTGCACTGGGCGCCGTCGGTGCGGCCCGAGGCCGGCGTGGTGCTCAACATCGCCGAAGACCATCTGGACTGGCATGGCACCCTCGCCGACTACACCGCCGACAAGGCACGGGTGCTGACCGGCCGGGTGGCGGTGGCCGGGCTGGACGACCCGCGCGCCGCGGCACTGCTGTCGGCCACCCATGCCGCGCAGCGCGTCGGCTTCCGGCTCGGCGAACCCGCCGCCGGGGAACTCGGGGTGCGCGACGGCATGCTCGTCGACCGGGCTTTTTCTGACGACTTGGCTCTGGCCCCCGTATCGGTGATTCCGGTGCCGGGGCCGGTGGGGGTGCTCGACGCGTTGGCGGCCGCCGCCCTGGCGCGCAGCGTCGGGGTGCCCGCGGCGGCGGTCGCGGACGCCTTGGCGACATTCCGGGTGGGCCGGCACCGCGCCGAGCTGGTCGCCGTCGTCGACCAGATCAGCTACGTCGACGATTCCAAGGCCACCAATCCGCACGCCGCCGAGGCATCCGTGCTGGCGTACCCGCGGGTGGTGTGGATAGCCGGCGGCCTGCTCAAGGGCGCGTCGGTGCACGAGACGGTGGCCAGGATCGCTCCGCGCCTGGTCGGGGCGGTGCTGATCGGCCGCGATCGGGCAGCGGTTGCCGAGGCGTTATCGCGACACGCGTCGGATGTCCCCGTCGTACAGGTTGTGACAGGCGAGGATGCTGGTATGCATGCGACTGCTGAGTCTCCTGTTACTCATGTGACAACAGTGATTCCTCCGTCGGACGAGGCTGTCGGCATTCGCGTGATGAACGCGGCCGTCGCTGCTGCCCGAGACCTGGCGCACCCCGGCGACACGGTGCTGCTGGCACCGGCCGGAGCCTCATTTGACCAGTTCAGCGGCTACGCCGACCGCGGCGACGCGTTCGCGGCCGCCGTGCGCGCTGTGTCTCCTAGGGCCCGGTAGCTGTACGTGAACAACAGGTTGACCCGGTTGCTACGCCGGGGAACCAAGGACGGGCAGCCGACGGAGAGCACGCCGAGCAGCCCGGACGATGCGAGCCCGGCAGCGCCCGACGAGAACCCGGCGGTCTCCGGCAAAACGCCCGCCACCGCCACCGCCGGGCCGCGCACCCGGTTCGGGGCCTGGCTGGGCCGGCCCATGACGTCGTTTCATCTGATCATCGCCGTCGCCGCGCTGTTGACCACGCTGGGTCTGACCATGGTGCTTTCCGCGTCCGGGGTCCGTTCCTACGACGACGACGGGTCGGCGTGGATCATCTTCGGCCGCCAGGTGCTGTGGACCATCATCGGGTTGGTTGCGTGCTACCTGGCGCTGCGGCTGCCGGTGCGGTTCATGCGGCGGATGGCGTTCTCCGGTTTCGCGGTGACCATGGTAATGCTGGTATTGGTGCTGATCCCGGGAATCGGCAAGGAGGCCAACGGTTCTCGGGGCTGGTTCGTGATCGCGGGCTTCTCGATGCAGCCCTCCGAACTGACCAAGATCGCGTTGGCGATCTGGGGTGCTCACCTGCTGGCCGCGCGGCGCATGGAGCGGGCCTCGCTGCGGGAAATGCTGGTCCCGCTGGTGCCGGCGGCGGTCATCGCGCTGGCCCTGATCGTCGCGCAGCCTGACCTGGGGCAGACGGTCTCGATGGGAATCATCCTGCTGGGGTTGTTCTGGTACGCCGGACTACCGCTGCGGGTGTTCCTGAGTTCGCTGTTCGCCGCGATCGTGGCGGCGGCGATCCTGGCGGTGTCCGCGGGTTACCGGTCCGACCGCGTGCGCTCGTGGCTGAACCCCGGCCAGGATCCGCAGGACTCGGGGTATCAGGCCAGGCAGGCGAAGTTCGCGCTGGCCAATGGCGGTATCTTCGGCGACGGTCTGGGCCAGGGCACGGCCAAGTGGAACTATCTGCCCAACGCCCACAACGACTTCATCTTCGCGATCATCGGCGAGGAACTCGGCCTGGTCGGAGCGCTGGGCCTGCTGGCGCTGTTCGGGCTGTTCGCCTACACCGGCATGCGCATCGCGCGCCGGTCTGCCGACCCATTCCTCCGGCTGTTGACCGCCACCACCACGATGTGGGTGATCGGCCAGTCGTTCATCAACGTCGGCTACGTGATCGGCTTGCTGCCGGTCACCGGTATCCAGCTGCCACTCATCTCTGCCGGTGGAACATCAACGGCCACAACGCTTCTGATGATCGGCATGATGGCAAATGCGGCTCGTCACGAACCTGAGGCTGTCGCCGCGCTGCGCGCCGGGCGCGACGACCGGATGAACCGGCTGCTGCGGTTGCCGCTGCCCGAGCCCTATACGCCGACCCGGGTCGAGGCGCTGCGTGACCGACTGCGCAGCCGGCCGCAGCCCGCCAAGCCGCAGCGCAAGCCGCCCGCCGCGCGGGCGGCACGGGCTGCGAGACCGCCCGCGGTGGATCGGCGGACCCCCAAGGCAAGGCATCATGTAGGCGGACAGCGGTACACCGGCCAGCGTCATGCGCATGGCCGTCGAGCCTTGGAAGGTCAGCGCTACGGGTGAACGACTCGGTCAAAGACTCCTCGTGGTCGGTCGTGCTCGCGGGGGGCGGTACGGCCGGCCACGTCGAACCCGCGATGGCCGTCGCCGACGCCCTGGTGGCCCTTGATCCGCAAGTCCGCATCACCGCACTGGGCACCGCGCGGGGTTTGGAGACCACGCTGGTGCCCGAGCGCGGTTACTCGCTTGAGCTGATCACCCCGGTGCCGTTGCCCCGTAAACCCACCGGCGACCTCGCCCGCCTGCCGCTGCGGGTATTCCGTGCGATCCGGCAGACCCGTGCGGTGCTGGACAAGGTCGAGGCGGACGTCGTGATCGGCTTCGGCGGATACGTGTCGCTGCCCGCGTATCTCGCCGCCCGCGGCGCGGCCCGACGGGGGCGGCGCGTGCCGGTGGTGATCCACGAAGCCAACGCCAGCGCCGGGCTGGCCAACCGCGTTGGTGCGCGCGGCGCCATGCGGGTGTTGTCGGCGGTGCCCGATCCCGGTCTGCCGCACGCCGAGGTGGTCGGTGTGCCGGTCCGCGCGACCATCACCTCGCTGGACCGTGCGGCACTACGATCCGAGGCGCGCGCGCACTTTGGCTTTGCCGACGACGCCCGGGTGCTGCTGGTGTTCGGCGGCTCGCAAGGAGCCGCCTCCATCAACCAGGCGGTCGCCGCGGCCGCCGGCGACCTGGCGGCTGCCGGCGTGGCGGTGCTGCACGCCCACGGCGCCAAGAACACCATCGACCTACGCACCCCGGAACCGGGCGACCCGCCGTATGTCGCGGTGCCTTACCTGAGCCGGATGGATTTGGCCTACGCCGCGGCCGATGTGGCGATCTGCCGGTCCGGCGCGATGACGGTCGCCGAAGTGACCGCCGTCGGTCTGCCCGCCATTTATGTCCCGCTGCCGATCGGCAACGGCGAACAGCGACTCAACGCGTTACCGGTGGTCAATGCCGGCGGCGGGCTGCTGGTGGCCGATGGTGACCTGTCGCCGGCTTTCGTGGCCGACCAAGTCGGCACGCTGCTCAACGACGAGCCGCGGCTGGCCGCGATGACCAAGGCCGCGGCGCTGGTCGGTCATCCGGAGGCGGCACAACGGGTGGCGCAGGTCGCCTTGGACGTCGCGAAGCAGGCGCGCGGCGGAGGAGCCCGACGGTGAACGTCCCTCCGCTGCCCCCCGAGTTGCAACGGGTCCACATGGTCGGCATCGGGGGAGCGGGCATGTCAGGTATCGCCCGCATCCTGCTGGACCGAGGCGGACAGGTGTCGGGGTCAGACGCCAAGGAGTCGCGCGGTGTGCGCGCGCTGCGCGCACGCGGCGCGCTGATCCGGATCGGCCACGACGCGTCGTCGCTGGACCTGTTGCCGGGTGGCGCGACCGCCGTGATCACCACGCACGCCGCGATTCCAAAGACCAACCCCGAGCTCGTCGAGGCCCGGCGACGTGGCATTCCGGTGGTCTTGCGGCCGGCGGTGCTGGCCAAGCTGATGGCCGGTCGCACCACGCTGATGGTGACCGGTACGCACGGCAAGACGACCACCACGTCGATGCTCATCGTGGCCCTGCAGCATTGCGGTCGAGATCCGTCCTTCGCGGTTGGCGGGGAGCTGGGCGAGGCCGGCACGAATGCTCACCACGGCAGCGGCGATTGTTTTGTCGCCGAGGCCGATGAGAGTGACGGCTCGCTGCTCGAGTACACCCCGAATGTCGCGGTGGTCACCAATATCGAGTCGGACCATCTGGACTTCTTCGGCAGTTCCGACGCCTACACCGCGGTGTTCGACGCGTTTGCGGAGCGACTGGCCCCCGGTGGGGCGCTGGTGATCTGTACCGACGACCCGGGCGCGGCGGCACTGGCCAAACGCACTGCGGCGCTGGGAATCCGGGTGCTGACTTATGGCTCCGGGTCTGACGGGTTGGATGGAACGCTGTTGTCCTGGGAACAGCAGGGGACCGGCGCGGTCGCGCAGGTCAAGCTGCAACGCGAAATCCATCCGTGGGTGATGCGGCTGTCGGTGCCCGGGCGGCACATGGCGCTCAATGCGTTGGGCGCGCTGCTGGCCGCGATCGAAATCGGCGCTCCCGCCGACTGTGTGCTCGATGGGCTGGCCGGTTTCGAAGGGGTGCGTCGGCGCTTCGAGTTGATCGGCACCTCGGCGTCGGTGCGAGTGTTCGACGACTATGCCCACCACCCGACGGAGATCAGCGCGACGCTGGACGCGGTCCGCACGCTGCTGGAGCAGAGCGGCTCCGGCCGGTCGCTGGTCGTGTTTCAGCCGCATTTGTATTCGCGGACAAAGGCTTTCGCCGCTGAATTCGGTCACGCGCTCGACGCAGCTGACCAGGTTTTTGTGCTCGACGTCTATGGCGCGCGCGAACAACCCCTCGCCGGTGTGAGCGGGGCAAGTGTCGCCGAGCATGTCAGTGTGCCGGTGCAGTATCTGCCGGACATGTCCGCGGTCGCGGTCGCGGTGGCCGAGGCCGCCGGCCCCGGTGACGTCGTAGTCACGATGGGCGCGGGCGACGTCACCATGCTGGCGCCCGAGATCGTGACCGCGCTGCGGGTGCGGGCCAACCGCGGCGCGCCGGGTCGGCCGGGAGTGTTGTCGTGACCGAGCACGACAACGGCGCGGGCGATCCGGCAGTCGAGAGCACTGTCACCGAACCGATCGCGGCCGCTGAATCCGGCGATGGCGCGCAACAGCCACAGGCCGAACAGCCCGAGATGGTCGAGGGTCCTCGTCGGCGGGCGAGGCGGGAACGTGCGGAGCGCCGCGCGGCGCAGCAACGCGCGATGGCGATCGAGGAGGCCCGCCGGGAAGCCAAACGCCGCGCCCGCGGGCGCTCGGCGGATCCGGCCAAACCTGCTCCGCGGGGGGCTGTTCGGGGCTTGAAGCTCGCGCTTGCGATAGTCGGGCTGACCGTCCTCACCGTGGCGCTCGGGTTGGTCCTCTATTTCACACCGGTGATGTCTGCACGCAGCATCATCGTCGTCGGGACCGGTGCGGTGACCCGTGACGAGGTGCTCGGCGCCGCGCAGGTCCGACTCGGCACGCCGCTGCTGCAGATCGACACCGACGGCGTCGCCGACCGGATAGCGGCCATTCGCCGCGTGGCCAGCGCGCGGGTGCAACGCCAGTATCCGTCGGCACTGCGGATCACCGTCGTCGAGCGGGTTGCGGTGGTGGTCAAGGACTTTCCCGATGGCCCACATCTCTACGACCGCGACGGTGTCGACTTCGCGACCGCACCGCCGCCGCCGGCGCTGCCCTACCTCGACGTCGACAATCCCGGGCCGACCGACCCGGCGACCAAGGCCGCGCTCGCGGTGCTGACCGCGCTGCGCCCTGAGGTTGTCGCCCAGGTGGGCCGGATCGCCGCGCCGTCGGTTGCGTCGATCACCTTGACGCTCACCGACGGTCGCACCGTGATCTGGGGGACCAACGAGCGCACCGAGGAGAAGGCGCAGAAACTGGCTGCCCTGTTGACCCAGCCGGGCCGCGTCTATGACGTGTCGAGCCCGGACCTGCCCACGGTCAAGTAGCGAAATTCGCCGAAATTCGCCCGCCGCTTCTCGGCGCGCCTGCGTCGATCACGTGCGCGGCGGCAATACCGTTCTGTTTGCGCGAAACAACTTGACATAACTCTAACCCTTTAGTTGAGGTTGAGGTTTGCCAGGTTGTTACGCACTAGGCCAAATCCCACCAGGGAGGAAGACAGAATGATGACCCCGCCGCACAACTACCTGGCTGTCATCAAAGTCGTGGGGATCGGTGGCGGCGGTGTCAACGCCGTCAACCGGATGATCGAGCAGGGACTCAAGGGCGTGGAGTTCATCGCCATCAACACCGACGCCCAGGCGTTGTTGATGAGCGACGCCGACGTCAAGCTCGACGTCGGCCGCGATTCGACCCGCGGGCTGGGTGCCGGTGCCGACCCCGAGGTCGGGCGCAGGGCCGCCGAAGACGCGAAGGACGAGATCGAAGAGCTGCTGCGCGGCGCCGACATGGTGTTCGTCACCGCCGGCGAAGGCGGTGGCACCGGCACCGGCGGCGCGCCCGTCGTCGCCACCATCGCCCGCAAGCTGGGCGCATTGACCGTCGGCGTGGTCACCCGGCCGTTCTCGTTCGAGGGCAAACGGCGGGGTAACCAGGCCGAAGCCGGCATTGCCGCACTCCGTGAAAGCTGCGACACCCTCATCGTGATCCCCAACGACCGGCTGTTGCAGATGGGCGACGCCGCGGTGTCGTTGATGGATGCCTTCCGCAGCGCCGACGAGGTGCTGCTCAACGGCGTGCAGGGCATCACCGACCTGATCACCACCCCGGGCCTGATCAACGTCGACTTCGCCGACGTCAAGGGCATCATGTCGGGCGCGGGCACGGCGCTGATGGGCATCGGTTCGGCCCGCGGCGACGGCCGCGCGCTCAAGGCCGCCGAGATCGCGATCAACTCGCCGCTGCTGGAGGCCTCCATGGAGGGTGCACAGGGTGTGCTGATGTCCATCGCCGGCGGCAGTGATCTGGGATTGTTCGAGATCAACGAGGCGGCGTCGCTGGTGCAGGACGCCGCGCACCAGGACGCCAACATCATCTTCGGCACCGTGATCGACGACTCGCTCGGCGACGAGGTGCGCGTCACGGTCATCGCCGCCGGCTTCGACGCGAGCGGACCCGGCCGAAAGCCGATCGTCGGTGCCAGCCCGGGCGCCGGTCAGGGCATTACGCCGGGCAAGGCCGGAAAGGTCAGTACGAGTTTGTTCGAGCCCGCCGACGCGGTCAGCGTGTCGGTGCCGACCAACGGCGCAACCTTCGACATCGGCGGCGAGGACGACGACGTCGACGTGCCGCCCTTCATGCGGCGCTAACCGGATACTGGATGTGTGAGCGTTCGCATCCGGCGTGTGACCACTACCCGCGCCGGCGGCGTCTCGGCGCCGCCATTCGACACCTTCAACCTGGGTGACCATGTCGGCGACGACCCGGCCGCGGTGGCGGCCAACCGCAAACGGCTGGCCGCTGCCATCGGCCTCGGCCCCGACCGGGTGGTGTGGATGAACCAGGTTCACGGTGATCGCGTCGTGGTGGTCGACGGGCCGCGCACTACCCCGGTCGAAGACACCGACGCATTGGTGACCCGCACGCCGCGGCTGGCTTTGGCGGTGGTGACCGCCGATTGCGTGCCGGTGCTGCTGGCCGACGCGCGAGCCGGCGTCGTTGCCGCGGTGCACGCCGGCCGGGTTGGAGCACGCGACGGTGTCGTCGCCCGAGCGGTTGAGGCCATGGTGGCCGCGGGCGCGCATGAGCCGGAGATCTCCGCGCTGCTGGGCCCCGCGGTCAGCGGCCGCAACTACGAAGTGCCAGCAGCGATGGCCGACGAGGTGGAGGCGGTGTTGCCGGGCAGTCGCAGCACCACCGCGACCGGCACGCCCGCGCTGGACCTTCGCGCCGGAATCGCCTGTCAGCTCAAGGCTTTGGGCGTGAACGCCGTCGACATCGACCCGCGCTGCACGGTGGACGACGCCAGTTTGTTCAGTCACCGCCGCGGCGCCCCGACCGGTCGGCTGGCATCGGTGGTGTGGATGGAATGAGTGCGGCTGCGTTAAAACTTTCACCGCGACCGGAGCGGGAATCGGAATTGGCCGACGCTTTGACAGCGTTACGATCGCGGCTCGCGGCGGCCGCCAAAGCGGCCGGCCGCAAAGTCGACGAAATTCAACTTCTGCCCATTACCAAATTCTTTCCAGCAACCGATGTCGCGATTTTGTCGAGTTTGGGATGCGCGGCCTTCGGCGAATCCCGCGAGCAGGAGGCGGCGGTCAAGGTGGGCGAAGTCGCAAGGTTGCTGGGCGGCACAAGTCCGCACTGGCACATGGTGGGCCAGATCCAGCGCAACAAAGCCCGATCGTTGGCCAACTGGGCGCACACCGCCCATTCGATCAGCAGCCCCCGAGTGGTGCGAGCGCTCGACCGCGCCGTGACCGTCGCCCTGAGTGAGGGCCGTCGGGAGAATCCGCTGCAGGTCTACGTCCAGATCAGCCTCGACGGCGATGTCTCCCGGGGCGGTGTCGACGTGTCCGACGCGAAAGCCGTCGACGAAATCTGCGCGCACGTCGAGGCCGCGGAATCCCTGGAACTGGTTGGCCTGATGGGCATCCCGCCGCTGGACTGGGATCCCGATACGGCGTTCGAGCTGCTGGAGTCGGAGCATCAGCGGGTGCGCCAAGCGCATCCAGCTGCGGCGGGGTTGTCAGCCGGAATGTCGAACGACCTCGAAAGCGCGGTCAAACATGGTTCGACCTGTGTGCGTGTCGGTACCGCGTTATTGGGCAGGAGACCGCTACCGTCACCCTAATTAGTCACTCCAGTCACATCTTCATCACAGACACCGCAACTCCCAGAGCCTAGAAGGGGTCCAGGCGATGAGCACACTGCATAAGGTCAAGGCCTACTTCGGTATGGCTCCGATGGAGGACTACGACGACGAGTACTACGACGACCACGTACCGGGCCGGAGCAGCTACCCCCGGCAGCGGTTCGCCGACGATGGATACGGCCGCTACGACGGGCGTGAGTACGACGATCCACGCGGCGAGGCGGTTGATTTCGCCGCGGGCAGCTATCGCGGTGGTTACTCCGACGAACCCCGGTTCCGGGGCCATGAGTACGACCGCGGCGACTTGGCCCGGCCCCGGTTCGGGTCACTGCGCGGCTCGACCCGCGGTGCACTGGCGATGGATCCGCGCCGGATGGCGATGCTCTTCGACGAGAGCAGCCCGCTGTCCAAGATCACCACGTTGCGGCCCAAGGACTACAGCGAGGCCCGCACCATCGGCGAGCGGTTCCGCGACGGCACCCCGGTCATCATGGACCTGGTCTCGATGGACAACGCTGACGCGAAACGGCTGGTCGACTTCGCGGCTGGGCTGGCGTTCGCGCTGCGTGGTTCGTTCGACAAGGTCGCAACCAAAGTGTTTTTGCTCTCACCCGCCGACGTCGACGTCTCGCCCGAGGAGCGCCGTCGCATCGCCGAGACCGGCTTTTACGCCTACCAGTAGCCGCCCGCCGGCCCGGCCTGGGGAGCGGGCGGAGTAGCTGAGCCGATGTGTACGGCCCGCTCGAATCGGTAGGCTGACGTTGCCGTGCTGGCTGCAGCCGGGGCTGTCGTCAAAGTCACATCTGCTTCATCACTAAGGTCGGGCTCTCGTTGACGCTGTTCGTGCACATCGTTGGATTTGCGCTCTTCATCTTCTGGCTATTGCTGATCGCTCGGGTCGTCGTCGAGTTCATCCGATCGTTTAGCCGGGACTGGCACCCGAAGGGCGCCACCGTGGTCATCCTCGAAATCATCCTGTCGGTCACCGACCCGCCGGTGAAGCTGCTACGTCGGCTGATACCGCAGCTCACTGTGGGCGCTGTGCGTTTCGATCTGTCCATCATGGTGCTGCTGCTCTTGGCGTTCATCGGCATGACAATGGCGCTGGATTACCACGCCTGAGCCGCGACCCTGCCACGGGTTGGCGACTGGTGCGGGTCCGGGAGGTTTGCGGGGCTGGATTTCGTTCGCTTAAGGCTTTCATTTGTCGCTTCTTAAACTTTGAAATTCGGTCTTATTTATCGGGCGAATCGGCAACCGGCGGGTCTGGTGTGACAGGATGGGCGGCAGTTGCAGTATGGCTACAACAACGTAGAAGCCGACCTACACTTTCCTGGTCGGTTTGATCGTCCACACTCGAGGGGGCTAAGAATGCCGCTGACACCCGCAGACGTCCACAATGTGGCGTTCAGCAAGCCGCCGATCGGCAAGCGTGGTTACAACGAAGACGAGGTCGACGCCTTCCTCGACCTGGTGGAAACCGAACTGACTCGACTCATCGAGGAGAACTCCGACCTGCGTCAGCGGGTCAACGAGCTGGATCAGGAGCTGGCCAGCGCCCGGGCCGGCGGCACGAGTGCTCAAGCCACCCAAGCCATTCCGCTGTATGAGCCCGAGCCCGAGCCCGTCAAGCCGCCGCCACAGCCCGCCCCGCAGCCTGCCCCCCAGCCCGCGCCGGCAGCCCTCGGCGAGGAGCAGGCGCTGAAGGCGGCCAGGGTGCTCAGCCTGGCCCAGGACACCGCCGACCGGCTGACCGGCACCGCCAAGGCGGAGTCGGAGAAGCTGATGGCCGACGCGCGGGCCAACGCCGAGCAGATCGTCGGCGATGCACGCCGCGAGGCGGAGACCACCGTCGCCGAAGCCCGTCAGCGCGCCGACGCGATGCTGGCCGATGCGCAAACCCGGTCCGAGACCCAGCTGCGCCAGGCTCAGGAGAAGGCCGATGCACTGCAGGCCGACGCCGAGCGCAAGCACTCCGAGATCATGGGCACGATCAACCAGCAGCGAACTGTGCTCGAGGGTCGCCTCGAACAACTGCGGACGTTCGAACGCGAGTACCGCACGAGACTCAAGACGTACCTGGAGTCTCAGCTCGAGGAGCTTGGCCAGCGCGGATCGGCGGCGCCGGTCGATTCCAGCGCCAGCAACGAAGCCGCCGGGTTTAACCAGTTCAATCGAGGCAATAACTAACTCGGCCGAAGATGCCGGCAACGGCGGTGGGTATTCTGCTGTGTTGGCAGTCCTGCCGAGTCGGCTGGAGGTTTACCGATGCTGATTATTGCGCTGGTCTTAGCGGTGATAGGTCTTGCCGCGTTGGTATTCGCGGTTGTCACCAGCAATGAGCTGGTCGCATGGGTATGCATCGGCGCCAGCGTGTTGGGCGTGGTGCTGCTCATCATCGACGCGCTTCGGGAACGTCAGCGACGCGAGGCAGGCACCGCCACCAAGGAATCCGGCACGGCAGAGGACGACGACTCGCACAGTGGCGAGGGTGGGGACTACCCCGCGGAAGAGTTGGACGAGCCCGAGGAGTCATCAGCAGCTGCGGATTCGGAATCCGACGCAGAGGCCGCAGAGAGCGTCAGCGACGATCAGAACACCCGTTAGGGCTCAAGCCGCTGAGGTGGGTTGGCGAGCAGTTCGCAGACCTCATCGTCGGTGACCTGATGGAAGTCGGCGAAAACCTGTCCCACCGCCTCGAAGTCGCTGGGCATGGTCGCGCACACCACGTCGTCGGCCTCGCGCGCCAGCTCCATGCAGACTGACGGCGGACCCACCGGCACCGCGACGACAATCGAATCCGGGTTACTGGCCCGCAGTGCGCGCACGCCTGCGAGCATGCTTGCACCGGTGGCGATCCCGTCGTCGACCAAGATCACGGTCTTGTCGCGCGGGTCGGCGACTGGCCGCCCGTCGCGATAGGCCCACTCCCGCCGGTCGAGTTCCATCGTTTCGCGGGCGATGACAGCGCGTACCTGATCGTCGCTGATGCCAAGGCTGGCGACGACATTGTCGTTCATGACGACACCGCCGCCGCTGGCCAGCGCACCCATCGCCAATTCGGACCAATGCGGCACGCCGAGCTTGCGTACCAGGAACACGTCCAACTCCGCGTGCAGGCCCGCGGCGACTTCCCAAGCAACCGGAACGCCACCGCGGGCCAGCCCGAGGA
>Ga0335072_10010362_pt1 | contig 13433 bp, 7 predicted proteins | sample Lox_Sample_21_FD_206725 | JGI IMG/M metagenome (GOLD analysis project Ga0335072, IMG submission 206725) | Soil microbial communities from Loxahatchee National Wildlife Refuge, Florida, United States - Lox_Sample_2.1 | ecosystem: Environmental > Terrestrial > Soil > Wetlands | place: USA: Florida...
CCTTGGAGCGAAACAGCGTTGTCGGAGGCGGAGTACGGCTACGAGGGGCTCGTCGACGGGACCGCAACCCATTGGCGGGGCGAGGGTGAGGCCGAGGGCGAGCTCGAGTCACCGTTTCGCACCGAGGCGGAGGTAAGCCAAGCCGAGGCGTTCGGCGAGGCTCAGATGTCGAACGTTCTGGAATCGCCGTTTCATACCGGCGTCTCCGAGATCTCCGAGGCCGAGCAGGAATCCGGCGCGTTTCATGAGCTGCTGGCCGAGCTCGAGAGCGAGCAGTTCGACGAAGCGGTCGCGCAGCTGATCGATGAGGCTGCGGGGCTTCACCTGGCATCAGGCACCACCTGGTCGTCTGCCGAAGCTGCGCCGGCCATGGCCATGGGCGAGCTCGAGGCGTGGATCGAGCCGCTGCGCCAGGAAGCGCACCGGATGCTCGAGAACATGGCGGACCGCCTCGAAGGCGAGCAGCTGGACACGCTCCGCGACTCGGAGCTGGAGGCGGTACTCGAATCAATGCGGCCCGACACCGGCGTGATGGCGCCGGCGTTCGAGAATTTCCTCGGCGGCTTGTTCAACAAGGCGAAGTCGCTGGTCAGCGGCGCGGTTCGACTGGCCAAGAAGGGCATCCAGACCGTGGGAAAGGTCGTCTCGGCACCGATCCGCTTCCTGCTGTCGAAGCTCGGCGGCGTCGCGAAGGCCATCCTCAAGGGAGTGCTGAACAGCGCCATCGGTCTGCTACCCGGACCGGTGCAGCCGATCGCCCGGGGTCTGGCAAAGCGCCTGCTCGGCGAGGCCGAGTCCGAGGCCGAGGCGGAGGCGGAGGCGGAGGCTGGGCCCGAGCCCGGGCTCGCCAACCAGTTCGACGTAACCGCTGCGCGGCTGATGTTCGCCGAGAGCGAAGCCGAAGCAGACGGCATCGTGGGAGAGCTCGAGGCGGAGATGGAACGTCCCGGGTCGCCCTCGCTGTCCGAGCTCGACGACGCGCGGGCGAGGCTCGCCGAGCAGCTCACGCAGCTTCCCCCGGGACAGGCACCGGTGGCGGAGCTCGAGCAGTTCCTGCCGATCCTGATGGCCGCCCGACCGATCATCCAGCTGGGACTCCGCCTGATCGGCGGCCGCGAGAAGCTAGTCGGCTTCCTAGCGGACAAGATCGCCGGCCTCATCCAGAAATTCGTCGGCGCTGACGCGGCACGCGCGCTGGCGCGACCGCTCGTCGACGTGGGTCTGTCCCTGATCGGCTTCGAGGCTCCCGAACACGCCGAGACGCTGGCCGGAGAGGCTCTCGCCGCCACCGTCGAGGAGACGGTCGATCGCGTCCTCAAGCTCCCGGCCGAGGCGTTTGAAGACACGCTGAGGCTCGAGGCCGAGCTTCAAGAGGCATTCGCCGAAGCGGCCAGTCATCACATACCCGCCGAGTTCCTGCGCTCCGATCTACCGCAGCTCGAGACTGCCGGTGAGCGGGGTGTGTGGGTGCTGATGCCCCGCGCCGCGCGCCCGCGATATCGATACAAGAAGTACAGCCGGGTGTTCCTCGTCCCGATCACCCGCCAGGTCGCGAGGGCGATCCCCACCGCCGACGGGGGAACGATCGAGACTGTCATGTTGGACCGGGGAGTGACCAGCTGGCCCGCGAACGCGGAGGTCCACCTGTACGAGGCGATGCCCGGTGCGACCCATCTCGGGCACATCGCCCAGTTCGAGGGCGAGGGCGAGACTCCGATCAGCGAAGCACTCAGTGACTTCCACCCACTGACACCTGAAGCCGCCGCGATGCTGCTACGCGAGCCTGGACTCGGGCGCCCACTCGCGCCGCCCGCTCACATCTACCACCCTTCCCGGCGGGCACCGCATGCGTCCACGGAGCCGTCGGTCGCGCGGCCGCCGGCAGCGGGGGGTCCATCGCATGCTCCCGCCACGGTGGCGGTGGATCACACCGTCGCGCACCCCGCGACCAGCGCCACCCGATTGGCTCGTCCTCTAGTTGGCGGGCACCGGTTCTTCCGCATCAGGCTCCCCGGGCAGGTTCGGGCGACGTCGGCACGGCCCCGCCACCGGGTTGGCGTCGGCATCCACCCACACCCGACCCCCTCACTTCACGTTCATATCCGTCTCAGCGAGCGCGAAAGCCAGCGGCTGGCGGCCACGCTGCAGCGAAATCAACTTCCGTCGGCGCTGGCGCTGATCAAGCATGCCTACCACCACGTCCTCCCGGCGGTGCTGACGGCACGCCTGCTGGGCCACCGGAATCCGTTGCCAGGACCGCCGTTCACCGAGGGGAGCGCGGTGCGCTTCTCCCTGGGCGTCGACGAGGCCGTCACCCGCGCCCTGAGCGGCTTTGTCCGGGATCGGCGCGCCGAGCTCATGGCGGCGGTCCAGCACGCAGCCCAGGGCGTCACGATCACGTTCATCGTCGACGTGACTGCCCATGGCCGGGGAGCGCCTCACCCGCACCAGGCGATCGTTGGCGTCAGGCCGGGTTACCACCCCGGCGTGCCCCATGCGCGGCCTGGGCAGCCAACCTTCGCGCCTCGACGCGGCGCGTCGGGGTACGCGCATCACGCGCCGCATCCACCGCACGGTGAGCCTGGATACGAACCTCGCCCCGAGGAGCCCGGGTTCCATCACCGCGAGCCTCACCGGAGACATGGCGTCTGACCTGGAGCTTGCCGTCCAGCGCGCCCAGCTTGCCAGCGAGGTGGCGCACTGGCGGGCGGCCGCGCATTCGCTCGGAGATCTCGAATCGCTGGCCGCACCCGCGGCGTGGTCCTCGCTCGAGCGCTACCTGGACCGCCACGTCCGCATCCAGCTGACGGGCATCGCCTCCGCGATGGCGCGAGAGGGCGATCAGCTGGCATCGGCGGTCGCCGGCATAGGATCGCAAGCCGAGATCGACCGGCTCCGCGAGCGGGCGTTGGCCTTCCGCCGCCGCTACACCCAGGCCGAGACCGTGATCGACTTCTACGCCGAGGCGGTCAACACCCGAACCACCCCGCGGCTCGGACGCTTGCTCCGCGGCCTGGACAGCATCGCCGTGGACAGCCTGGATGCGTTCCTCAAGCCCCTCGGGATCGACTCGCCCCCGGTGCTCACCTACCTGGACAAGGGGCTCGGAGCGTCGATTCTCCGCGCCGGCGTGAGGCTGTGGGACAGCGGTGCCCTTTCGCCGGCGGCCGCGATCAAGATCACAAGGCACAACCTCCTACGACCGACGTCGCTCACTCACGAGACGTTTCACCAGGTGGCACACCTCACCGGGTTCAACCAGGAGCTGCGACTGGCGTTGTACAGGACTCTGCACCCGCACTCGGTGGCGGCGGCCGAGGCGTGGCGTCAGTGGGCCAACGAGCTCGCGGCCGACGTCGGCGCGTTCGTGCTGCTCGGCTACGGACCGGTTCCGGCCCTCGCCGACGTGGTGGACGGGACAACGCGGCAGGTGTTCTCGATGCCGTTCGGCGATCCACACCCGTTTGCGTGGCTGCGCGTGATGTTCAACACCGAGCTCTGCCGGAGCTGGTTTGGGTCCGGTCCATGGGATCGGTTGCGGGCCGTCTGGATCGCGCGTCATCCGCTCGAGCTCGCCCCGACCGGCCCCCGCCGCGTCGCAGAGGAGAGCCTTCCGCATCTTGGGGACCTGGTCGCGCTGTGCACGCGGACGCCGATGCACGCTTTCGGAGGGCGGTCGCTGAGCCAGCTCTGCGATCCGCGGCGCGTGCGGGCCGACCAGCTGCGGGCGCTCGCCGATCGGGCCGGCGACTCGCTCTACACCTCGACCTATCTGCAGCGTCACGAGTCGCTGCGAATCCTTGCTTACAACACCTTCGAAGCCGCCGTCACACCCGACCGCGCTCCGCAGCTGGCCACGCAGCTCGAGGGCTGGCTCGAGCGGCTAGGCGGCGAACCGCTGGCGGCTGTGGCATGAACAGGACACCGACAACCGGGAGATACCGATGACACCGGCACCACGCACCAGATCGGATGGCAGCGCGAACATCGCGCAAGAGCGGATGCTCAAAAAGCTCACCGACGAGCTCGGTGGGCTCATGAAGGGCGTCCAGTCAAGCACTTCGGAACTCGTGAATGCCGTCACGGCCCTGGCCGATCGGGTTCTCCGCGAAAGCGAGGAAGCACGCGAGCTGGTCCGCGAGGACCGCGCCGAGTTCTATCGCGTCCTTAGAGAGGAGAACGCTCTCGTCCGAGAAGCCGCCGCCGAGGCGGCCGAACGCCACTCCCGGGAGGCGCTGGCCGCGCTCCAGGATCGCCGACCCGACGCCGCGCTCCCGATGATCACATCGGTCGCGGATGAGTATGACGCCACCGAGCGGCTCGAGCAGCGGGAGCTGGTTCTCAGCTACATGGCATGGCTGACGCTGCTGGGGCGCGCCGGGGTCGCATCGGTGTTCCTGGCGCAGCGGATGGGGGGCGCCAAGGGCGGGTCAGATGGGATCCAGATCTACGCGGCCCCGTTCGAGCAGATGGTCTACGGCTGGACGCTGGTGGTCACTCTCGACGGCGGCAAGGCCCTTACGGGGAGCGTTACCAAGACCGAGCGACCACCGGTCGTCGTCCCGGTTCCGTACTTGCGTCCCGAAACGCAGATCCGGCGGCTCGAGATCTGCGACGAGCGGGGTAATCCGTTGTACCTCGGAATTGTGACCGCCGTCCAGGTGCAGCACCGGCAATCGGAGCCTGGCCCGCTGGAGGCTGCACGGGCCTACGACGAGGACAGGTGATCAGCATGTTCCGCACACTCGAACGTCTCCTTCGCGACCCCAACCTCAACAGCCCGCCTCCGCCTCCAGCGCCGACCTACAACCCCGGCGTTTTCAAGATCCACCCATACCAGCTGAGTCAGTGGCTGGAGCAGGTGTGGGGGTTTGCGTATGCGGCGAGCGCCACCTTCGCTGGTCATTCCGACACGCCATTTCTAGGCGATCCGAAAATCGTGCCTGCCCTGGCGCTGCCGACGGGGCCGCAGCTCAACCCGTTCGATGCTGGCCTCGCGTCCGGTATACCGCAGGGCAAGACCCTGCCTGGGGTATGGCAGCCCGGCTTCGACGAGCCATTCGCCCCCGCCGAGAACCCGCAGCTCGCGCTGCCCTGGGAGCACCTCATGTACGCGTACGTGCTCGAGAGCACTGGGATGGTCGAGATCTTCGCGGAGATCGTGCGCCGGTTTGCGGTTGGCGAAACACTAGAGACGCCCAGCGTGCCGACACAGACCTGGCTGAGATCGACCGAGGAGCTGTTCTTCCGCGACCCGCCGCTGTTCCACCTGACCGGTCTCACCAGCCTCCTGCGGCCGGACGCACAGGTTGCCCGGCGCAACGCCTACTGGCGGCTCCTGGGCATGGATCTTCCGCACGCGGTGCGGGCGCGTCCTGGCAGCCCCCACCACACCGGCCAGCCGTGGAAGCAGGATGTCGGCATCGCCAACCTGCGCTTCCACGAGCTGTGGCTCGACCTGCTGCGTTCGATCTGGACCGGCTATGAGAATGCGATGAACACCAGCGGCCCGAACCCGACCGATCCGGGGTACATCTATGAGCTCTGCTGGTACATCCAGGACATGCTCCAGATGCGGCGCCAGGGCGGCAACCTGGCCCGCGACGAATTCGTCCACATCTCGACGATGAGCTGGTTCCACCTCACAGTCGAGCGCGACACGCCGATCGTCGTCGATCTGCGGGCTATGGGCACCGACCCGGCCGACCGGCTGGCCAAGCTCGGCGAGCGGGTCGGCATCCGTCCTTCGCCGCGCGCCCGCGAGCTGTTCGAGATCGCCGACCTCGTGTCCGCATTCGTTCGCTTTCTCGAGCTGGGCTACTTCAAGCCGGCGAACGTCAACACGATGTACGCGCTGAACTCAACGCTACGCACCGATGTGCTCCGAATCATCGACCTGTGGGAGATGGCGACCGGCGACAGCATCAAGGCCGACGCCGTCCGGCTGAGCGGGCAGCAGCGCCCGCGTGACCAACACGCCCCTCCGCCCCGGTCGCTATCCGTCCCGAGCGGGCCGACGGGCCCGACGCGTGCCCCCGCGCACCACAACGGCTCGGGTGCCCCGGTGGGCTCAGGCCGGTAACGCTCGAGCGGGGCTGAGCACATCGCTCGGGGCGCGCTCCAGTCAGGGTCGCTTGGGTGAGAAGTCGCTTCGACACCGCCGTGTTCATCCCGGGCGCCGGGACCTATGTCTTCGCGGATGACGTGGTGTGGCGCTACGCGCCCGGGCGGCGGCACCCGGACCGAGGCTACCCGCGACCGATCACAAAGGAATTCCCCGGGACCTTCCCGCGCCGCGTCGATGCAGCGCTGGTCGATCCCGCCCGCAGTCTCCTTCTGTTCCGTGGCGACCGGTACATCCGTTACGACCTTGCTCGTGGCCGGCCGCTGCTGGGGTTTCCGCGCCGCTACGCCGATGACTGGCCGGGCGTGTTTCCGGACCGCATCGATGCCGCCGTCCACTGGGGTCCGGACCTGGTCTACCTGTTCCATGGCGACGCCTACACGAGCTTCTCACCAGGTCGTGGCCGTGCCCGACCAGGGTACCCAAAGCCAATCGCCCTCAACTGGCCTGGGCTGAGCGGCGGCCCCGTCCGAGCGGCCCTGAGGCTCCCGGACGGACACCGCCTGCTGGTCACCGATTCCGGGGCACAGGCGTACGCACAGGATGGTCGACCTGTCGACCCCGAAGGGTTTGTCGCGCCGGTGATGGACCGGGTCGACAGCGTGGCGCGCCAGAGATCCTCGGAAGGGCCGGTCCTCCGCAGCCCGCGACTTCTCGGTAGCCCTGCCCGAGCCGAGCTCGAGCAGGTTGCCGCCGGAGAGCTGCGTCTCGGCCGCCCCTACGACCCGACGTACCCCGTCCCGATCCGCAGCCAGGGCCCCGCCGTCAAGGAGATCCAGAGATCGCTGATCGATCTCGGATGGCCGCTGCCGCGCTTCGGCGCCGACGGCCGCTACGGAAACGAGACCTACGCGACGGTGCTCGCTTACAAACGCCGACACAACGTCCCCAGTGACACGGGATACCTCGACGGGATCGCCGGACCGAAGATGATCGCCCACATCGACGCCTCGCTGCCGCTCCGTCCGTGTCCCCCAGCTCGGCCGTCGTCTGGTGCCCTCGCCGAGGCCGGTGCGTTCGGTGCCGAGGCCGAGATGCCCGGCGAGGCCTACGAGGTTCCCGATGTGCAGCCGCCGGCCCCGGGCGTGCCGCTGTTTCCAACCGCCGTGACACCAGTACTCATACCGGATAGCAAGCTCCAGGCGGCGCTGGCGATCGCAGTCGCCGCGGTCGAGAGCCGCCATCGGCTGACCCCTGGGTCATTCCCGATCCCGTTCGCAATCGCAGAAGTGACTGACACCAGGCCATTCGCTCTTGCCGGCCACCGCGAGAACGAGATGGATTACATCGCCAGCGAGGCCAAGGTCCAGATCATGTTCGCTGCCTATGCGCTGCGCGATTTGGCGCGACGGTTTGCCACCACGCGTGGAATCACCAGGCCCGCGGACCTCTTCGCACAACTCACCGCGGAGGTGACGCCGTTGCTGCGAAGCACCGTTCCGAGAATCGCCTCGGCGACCAACATCAGCGACCGGCACCGGGACGCCTCTTATAGCGCCGCGCTCGCCGCCAAGGTGGACGCGGCCGGTCCGGCGTCGGTCGACTTCACTCCGGCGTTTCGCTCCGACCTCGAACAGATGATCGTCGCCAGCGACAACAGCGCTGCCGGCAGATGCGTCCGGGCTATCGGCTACGCCTATCTAAACGGCGTTTTGCAGGCATGCGGGCTCTTCGATGCGGCGAGCGACACCGGGCTCTGGGAGGCTGCGGACTTCCACGGCGGCGATCCGCCCTTCACCGCGACCAGGTGGCCGAGCGTGAGGGTTCCCGTTGCGAACGACCGCGATGTGGGTCAGGCGGGCACGACGCGAAGCATGGTTGAGCTCCTCTCTCTCCTCGCCGCCAGACTGATCATCGACCCGGCAGCCTGCGACGAGATGCTCGGGCATCTCCACCGAGCTGCGGTTCCGCCGACACAGGTAGACCGTGTGTTTGCGCGTGAGCCCGGGATCCTGCGCGGCAACTCGATCACCCATAACAAGATCGGGATAGGTCCGCTCAACCGCGAACCCAATGAAGGTCGGCTCGCTTTCTCCGAGGTGAGCATCCTCAACGGCCCGATAGCTGCGGGCAGGCGGTACGTGGTGGCGTGGCAGAACTTCGTCGATCGTGACGGTGCCGCCTGGCACGCCCGGCCCGGTGCGTTCATCGATATCGCCACGATCATCCGCGACACGGTCACCGAGTACGAGAAACCCGCCGTCGCCCCGGAAGCGCAGGTGGGCGACGGCCCGCTCGGTGACGCGGCCGGATCGATGCAGCCGCCTCTCGAAGGCGACGACTTCTTCCTGAAGGCGGCGAACACAGAAAGCGATCTGAACTTCCTCTCGGCGGCACGGCCCGGCAACAAGGTGCAGCCGTTGGTCGATGGTTCGGCGTTCTTCCCAGCGGTCGAGGAAGCCATCGCCGACGCCAATGAGTCGGTCTACTGCACGTTCTGGGCGATCTACCCCGACACGCCACTGATGTCAACGAAAGTCAGGGACGCGCTTAAGGTCACTGACTGGCAGAGCCTGCTGGCTAAGATAGCGCGCGAAAAGGGCGTGAAGGTCAGGATTATCACCTCCGACTTCGACCCCGTGTTAGATAACGAGGGCCACCAGCGCACCTGGATGGGGTTCAACAAGTTCATCGCCCAGGCCGTCACGTCTGGGCTTACCGCCGATCAATTCCAGATCTTCATCAGCCTGCACCCGGCAGCGATCTCGGGCGGTATCGGCGACCTCGTGGACAAAGCGGCCAAACCGGTGCTGCAAGCGATCATCAAGCAGCTCAACGACAAAAAGCTCGCGGGCCTTGAGAACAGCCCAGGCCTTTGGCGACTCGTGAAGCTGTTGAATTCCGGCAGAGTCGAGATGATCGCGAAACCGGCGTTCTCGGCCAGTCCAGCCAGCTACCACCAGAAAACGATCCTGATCGACAATCAGGTCGGCTTCGTCGGTGGCATCAACATTAGCGACTTCTATCAGAACACTCCCCAGCACCTCGGCGATCACAGGGCGCACGACGCTTTCTGCCGAGTCGAGGGTCCCGTGGTAACCGACATCGAACGGAACTTCGTCGGACGCTGGAACGACGAGTCCCCGCGCTTTGCCGCGTTCGTGACGGCCGCCAACAACATCAAGCTCGGCAAATACCAGATCAAGAGCCCGCTCGCGATCTCGAACCTGACCCTCTCGAAGGTGACACCCCCCAACGCGGGCAACGCGCTTGTACAGCTGCACCGCACAGTCTGCGGGGGGATCGTCGGGACGCCGCCGCTGATCGCGCCCCAGACTGACAGGGACGACATCAAGCGCACGTACGAGCAGGTGATCTCGCGCGCCAACGAGTTCGTGTACATCGAGAATCAGTACCTCAGGACCACTGACCTCGCGGACTGGGTCATCAGTCGCTTTAAAGCTAATGGCAACCTCCAGGTCATCATCGTCGTCCCGGTGCTTCCCGAGGAGCTCGAAGAGGGGAAAGGTGACCGCATCAGTCTCAAAGGCGTCGACCTCGAGCACCAGACACTTACCAAGCTGCAGACCGGGCTGGGCCGCAACGTGGGGCTCTACTCGCTTGTACAGAACTCGAGCATGCCAGCCGGTACGCCGGCGGCGAAGAGAGGCCTGTCTTCGTTTGGCAGCCTGCGCATCTATCCGCACAGCAAGATCCTGATCGTGGACGACGTATTCGCGAGTATCGGGTCGGCGAACGTCAACCCTCGGAGCTTTCAACTGGACTCAGAGGTCGACCTCGGCTGGTATGAGCCGAGCTCGGTAAAGGCGTTCAGGGAGCAACTCTGGCGAGAGCACCTCGGCTCGCCAACCGGCAGCCTGTTCGCGACCTGGAAACCCGCCGACTACGTCAAGCAGTGGGAGGCGATCGCGAGCAGCAATTCTAAAACCCTGCCTGAGCGACGACAGGGGTTCGTCGTGCCTCACAGCGTAAAGGCCACCAAAGGGTCACCTGACCTCCTGATCCCCGACTGGCTGACGTAAGCGCGTCCGGCGTCGGCTCAGCCCTCGCGCGCGGTGCAAGGCGGCCGTCCACGGGTGATCACCACCGTTGGGTGCTCCTATCTCAACGGCTTGCTCCATCACGCCGGTCTCTCACCCCGGCTCCCGCCGCCAGCACGACGCCGGCCGATCGCAGCGGGATCTGGGTGTCGGGCAGCTACGCGTCACGCGACTGGAACCCGGAACGGACATGATGAAGCTGGCGGTTCGGGGCGACGCGCAGACTGTTCGGAGCCGACGCCATCGGGACGGGCGGGAATACACGATTGCACCATCGTCACACGTACCAGACCGGACGGAGCCGTGCTCGCTATGTGAGCTTCGTCCTCGGCGCGTTCGATAGCGCGCTGGGCCCGGCCCACCCGGGCGGCCCGCCGCCGCTCGATCCCGGTCCCCCGGCATCGTCCGACCGCTTGTGTGTCGAGCTTGATCGGTGGGTCTCGGACGCGCATTAGGTTCTGGCGGCGATCAGAACACGATCACGGCGCGCCCCCGCAACCCGCCCGCGTCCATCAGCCGATGCGCCTCGGCGGCCTCCTCGGGCGAAAACTCGCGCGCCACGCGCAGCTTGATCCGCCCCTCGGACGCGAGCAGACGAAGCTCATCCAGCCAGTCGGTCCGCTGGAGCACCTGAAACACCATGACGGGGTGAACACGAATCCCGCGCTCCTCGACCTCGTTGCCATCCCAGCCGCGCACGAACACGACTCCCCCGCCGTCGCGAATCGCAGGGAACACGTCGCGATAGATCAGCGCGGTGTCGAACACCGCGTCAACGCCGTCCGGCGCCACCGCGCGGACCGCGTCGCCGAAGCCGTCGCTGCGCGGCACGACCACGTCGGCGCCGAAGCCCTTGACGAGCTCCTCATCCTCGGGCTTGGCATCGGCGATGACCCGCAGGCCGCGCTCCTTGGCGAGCGCGATCACGTACGAGCCGAGCAGCCCGGCGCCGCCGGCGACCGCGAGCGTATCCCCCTTGCTCAGCCCGAGTAGGTCCAGGCCGCGCTCCGCGGTGAGCCCGTTCATGGGCAGCGTCGACGCCTCGGGCAGGCCCGCCCCATCGGGAATCGGCACGACCGAGGCCGCCGGCGCGACCAGCAGCTCCTGCTGCGCTCCGCCCTCCGGCCGGCGCGGGCTGACCACAGCCATCACCTCCTGCCCCACCTGGAGCCGGTCGACGCCGGGACCGAGCGACTCGACCACGCCGGCAGCGTCCATGCCCGGGACCCACGGCGCCGGAAGATCGGGCCCGCCACCGCGCTGCCGGAGTCCGATGTCGGTCGGGTTGACCGCCGCGGCCTTGACCGCGATCCGGACCTCGCCCTCCCCGGGTTCGCGGGCAGGCAGGTCGGCGACCGCGAGGACGTCGACGTCCCCGGGCTTCGTGATGGCAACGGCTCGCAAGGTTCAGGCCTCCTTGTTCAGGGTGGGGGTACCGGCAATGATCAGCGACGCGTGGGTCTCCCCGTCGGGGGCGACGATCCAGCGGCGGGCTCCGTTCCGAAGCACCGTCTTCTCTCCCGGTTGAGCTGGGGATCGATACTCGATCTCGACGTCGATCGACGCCGGGTCGCCGTCCTCGAGCAGCTCCTCCTCGAGCGGCAGGAAGTATGCGGCGTTGTTGACGTGGCCGGCGACGTCGCATTCGCTCACGCGGAAGCGCCACGCGGATCTGTCCAATGCCCCATCCGGGCTCGGGTGGTGCAGCCGCGCCGTCACCTTCCTGGCGCCGGCCGACTCGCCCCACGCCTCGAGCTCGTCCTCGCGCAGCGGCGTGGGCCGGAGGCTGACCGGATCGAGGTGGACCCACAGCGAGACGACCTCGACCCGGCCGCCCTCGCCGGCGTTGTCCTCGTCGTTCGCCACGATGCTCGTCCGGCGCTCGGCCCACATCCGGCCCAGGCCGCTGCAGAACGTGGCCAGGGCGAGCGGCTGCCCGAAGCGCGGGAAGCGATCGACCCGCATTCGGGTGCGCCGGACGACCCAGCGCGTGGTCTCGGACAGTCCGACGTCGAGCGCGTCGGCGTAGGCGATGTCCTGGGTGAACCGGGCCAGGGAGTCGAGCCGGACCCGGCCGCTGGGCGAGCAGTCGGCGAGGCCCGGACGCGCGGGCTCGGTGAACACCCGACCGCGCTCGGGCCGCTCGACCAGCTCGGTCAACTTGGCCGTGGCCACGGTTACGCGAACAGGCGGGGATCGGCGGTGGCGATCCCGTGGACGCCGAGCTGGCGCAACCTGCCGATCGCCGCGCGCTCGTTCACCGTCCACGCGTAAAGCCTCCCCCCGTGCTCGACCACGTCGTGCAGCAGCGCTTCGTTCACGAGCCGGTGCTGGGCCATCAGCGCATCCCAGCGGCCGGCGTGCAGCCCGGCCAGCGCCACCGCCCGCCAGTCGCGCCACCGGCGGCTCATCCGGGCGACGCGGCCGCCGACCGAGATCCCCACCCGAGCCCTCGGTTCGAGCGCCCGCACGCGGTCGACCACGTCGGGGACCTGGGAGGAGATCAGCGTGCGCTCGAGCAGCCCTGCGTCGCGCAGGCGATCGAGCAGCGAGGCCTCGCACCCGGGGTGCTTGACGTCGACGTTCAGCTCGAGATCGGCGAAGCTGCGACTCGACAGGTGCCGGAGCGCATCGGACAGTCGCACGTTGGCGCCACGGCGGGCATGGAAGATCGTGTGGGCGAGTACCAGCTCGCCGTTCCAGGCGCGCACGTCGAACTCGACCATGTCGATCCCGACCTCGCGGGCGGCGTCGAACGAGGCCAGCGTGTTTGCCGGCGCGAGCGCGCTGGCGCCACCGTGGCCGATCCGCTTGCACACGCCGGTCAGCGTAGCTGGGAGAGCCACTGAGTTATCGCGGCCCGTACCGCATCCAGATCGCCACGCAGGCTGTGGTTGCCCTTGACGGTCAGCACGGCGCGGTTCGGCCCGGGCGCCGGCATCCCGAACGGGTCGCTTTCGCCCTGGATGACGAGCACGGGCACCGGCACGGCTTCGAGCTCGTCCTGGCGGCTGGGCGCGCCCGGCCGCCCCGGCGGGTGTAGCGGGAAGGCCAGGCACAGGACCGCGGTGGCGCCGGTCTCAGCGGCGGTGCGGCACGCCACGCGCGCGCCCGACGAGCGCCCGCCGCACACGAGCGCCAACCCCCGCAGCGCCTTGGTCCGCAGGTGTGCGACCACCGCCGTCCACGCCGCGTCGAGCTGGCGCGCCGGCGCCGGCGAGCGGCGCCCCGCGACCCGGTAGGGCTGCTCCACGAGCACGACGCTGAACCCAGACGCGACTGCGGCCTCGCTCGCCGCCACCAGATCC
>Ga0335072_10010364_pt1 | contig 13430 bp, 6 predicted proteins | sample Lox_Sample_21_FD_206725 | JGI IMG/M metagenome (GOLD analysis project Ga0335072, IMG submission 206725) | Soil microbial communities from Loxahatchee National Wildlife Refuge, Florida, United States - Lox_Sample_2.1 | ecosystem: Environmental > Terrestrial > Soil > Wetlands | place: USA: Florida...
CTGCATCTCGCTTCGTGTGAGCGGATCGAGTGCGCCGAAGGGCTCGTCCATCAGCAGAACGCCGGGCTGGGCGGCCAGTGCGCGCGCCAGTCCCACTCGCTGGCGTTGCCCTCCCGACAGCTGATGCGGATATCGTTGCGCAAAGTTGGCGGGACTCAGCCCCACCGCTTCAAGCAATTCGTGGCTGCGCCGGATACGCTCCTCGCGCGGTCGTCCCTCCGCTTCCAACACCAGCCCCACGTTGCGCTCCACCGTGAAATGGGGAAACAATCCGTTCTCCTGGATCGCATATCCGATTCCGCGCCGCAACGAAATGAGATTTGCGTCCCTCACATCTTTGCCATCGAGCAGCACACTGCCGCCGGTCGGCTCAAGCAGTCGGTTCACGCTGCGAAGCAAGGTCGTTTTGCCGGAACCGCTGCGGCCCAGCACCGCGGTTGTCGTGGCTTTTTCCACCTTGAATGAAATGCCATCGAGCAAAGTTCTGCCCTGTGACGTTGCAAACGAAACATCGCGGAACTCGATCGCTGTGGTCATTCTGGTTGCACTGAGCAGAGTAGAAGTGGTCGCATAAATGGCTTTGTGAAAGGGCACGACTTCAGTCGTGCCGAAAAGCCGCATCAATCAGCGGGCTTTAGCCCCTGAGGTATCAGGTTAGGCCGCACATGGATCTATGCAACCGGTTCTGGCCTGCTTGCAGTCTCAAACGTGCCAACCTGCATCGACGGGTCATCGCTTCACTCCGGCGTACGGATACCCCTGCCACACGTACTCGAGCGCCTCGGGCAGCGTCTGCTCTCTCACCGCATGATCCACGTGTCCCGCGTTCCGCGCAAAGACAAACTGGTAGTGATAGTGCTTTGCGGCCAGCACGCGCGCCATGTCTTCGTTGGCCAACACCCAGTCGTGCATGCCATCGCGCATGAGATTCGGATTCAGCAAATCCCGGTCGCCCACTTCCATCCAGATACGCAGCGGCTTCCGCGGGTTGTCCGGTATCAGCCGTTCGTGGAACTCCCATGCGCCGCCCGGCAGCTTCGGATTGTAGGGCCATTGCTGATTGACGAATGTACCCGAGTAGCTCAGGACGCGATGATAAAGTTCCGGGTGATACCAGGCCATGATCAGCGCGCACGCGCCGCCGGAACTGCCTCCCATCGTTGCTCGCCCGTCCGGGTCTCTCGTCAATCGCACGTGATATTTTTCCTCGACCAGCGGCAGCACTTCCTTTTCCACAAATTCCGCATACTTGCCCGACATGGTGTCATATTCGAGCCCGCGCTCGCTGCCCTGCGCGTCGCCTCCTCCATTGCTGATCGAGATTGCGATCATCACAGGCACCTTGCGCTTGGCGATCAGGTTGTCCAATACCGTAAAGAGAAGGCGATCAGGCCCATCCGCTCCGACAATAAACGGAGCAACCGTGCCCGGAACATACTGCTTGGGCACGTACACGGTTACTCGCCTCGTATAGGGGGCAGGATGGCTTGTCGGTACGTTGAGCTTTGCAGGGTTCGCAGGATCGGGCGTACCAAAGGTGCCTGCATCACGGGCAATGCCCGGATAAAACTTGCTGTCCACTGAGCTCATCGTGAATTCGTAAATCGAGCCCTGCGGCACACCGTCGTGCGTCTCTGCCTCCGGCGCAGGCCGATGAGTCGGTCCGAGGATGAAGTTGCCGTCTTCGTTTGCCGGAGCATTGGCGCCATCAGGCAACTGCCGGGCTGCGACGTAACCAGGCGTATTGGGATCCCGCGCAGGCGGCGTCGGCCGCGCGGTCGCAGGCGACTGCGATCTCACCGACCCGGCCTCCATCAACACGCAGAGCACGAAAGCAACCATGACAAGACGCACTGTTGAGACTCCTTCCGCCCGCCGGATAAAGACCTTGGCCCCGGTGACACTTTTGGCCAACGGTTGCCAGAATTGTATATTGGGTGTGCCCGGTCGCGGCTCGACCTTCGCAACTCAGAAGCCAGAGAAGGGAATTGGCGAGGAGCCACTCGATGCATCAACCGCCCGTCCCAGCGATCGGCCGCGAGAGTGACAAACTCCTCTTTCGTCCTTCCCACACGACTCTTGACCGCGCCATAGGTCGCACTCTCAAGCGGCTTGGCCCTTACCTCATGCTGCTGTACGTTGTCTCATTCCTTGACCGCGCCAACATCAGTTTTGCCAAGCAGGCGCTGCATTCCTCCGTGGGAATTTCGGAGAGCGCCTACGCGCTTGCCGCCGGTCTCTTCTTCATTGGTTACTCGCTCTGCGGCTTTCCCAGCAATCTCATCCTCCACAAAGTCGGCGCGAAGATCTGGATATCCGTCCTCATGGTGAGTTGGGGCGTGTTCTCCATGGCCACCATGTTTGTCCGGGACAACACGTCCTTCTACCTCCTGCGGTTTTTTCTTGGAGTCACTGAAGCAGGCTTCTTTCCCGGCACCATTCTCTATCTGACCTATTGGTTTCCTGCGCGCGTTCGCGGCCAGATTCTCGGCCTTTTCTATGTCGGAATTCCGCTTGCCCTCATGATCGGCGGCCCGCTCTCAGGCTGGCTCCTCGAGATCCGGCCATGGGGCGGTCTCCAAAGCTGGCAATGCATGTTTCTCGTTGAAGGCGCATTCGCCGTTCTTCTCGGAATCGTCTCGTTCTGGTTTCTCGAAAACAAGCCATCCGATGCTGCCTGGCTGCCTGCCGATGAGAAAAGCATCCTCATCGATCTGCTCTCCGCTGAGGAGCAGTCACGGCGCGCCTCTGGGCCCGCGCAGATTCTGCCCATGTTGCGAGATCTTCGTGTCCTGCGCTTCGTGCTCATTTACGCCATGATTCAGATAAGCACCTATGGCGCGATTTTCTATCTCCCCGCGGAAATATCGTCGCTCCTGCACCGGCCGGAAGGTCTTGAAGTTGGCCTGGTCTCGGCCATTCCTTGGATTTGTGCCCTCTTCGCTGTATATGGCCTGCCGCGCTTGGCCGACAAGCTGAACAGCCATCGTTTGTTTGCCGTCATCGCGCTATTGATCGCAGGCGCAGCGAGCTTTGCGTTTCCTTCATCCGGGCCGAGCATGGGGCTGGTCGCGCTTTCTATCGCGGTCTCCGGGTTTATCGCCGTTCAGCCCATGTTCTGGACATTCCCGACAGGCTACCTCTCGGATCGCGCGGCAGCCGGCGGAATCGCGCTGATCGGGACCGGGAATCTCGGCGGATTCATTGCGCCGAACTTGAAAGTCATGGCCGACCAGTATTTCCACTCATCGCATGCCGGTCTCTATGTGCTGGCCGGGCTCACGGTCGTCAATGCCGGTTTGATTGCCTGCATCGTGAGTCGCCGCCCTGCCGGATCGCCGGTCGATGAAAAGGCCGTGCGCACGGCGGACCTGTCCTGATCGTGTGCGTCGAGAGTCGCTCAGCGCAGACGGTTAAGCGAACTGCTCCAGGCTGAATCCCAGTTCGTAGTTCTCGCCGTGGGCGAGCAGGTCTTCCCATGTCACTTCGCGATGCTGATAACCGGCCATGCGTCCCAGCATGCAGCTTAAGGCCGTCTCAACTCCCGCGGCAATCTGGTTGTGACACTGCCCCGACGTGATGCTCTCGATAAACGCGCGGTCCTTGTCGCGGTCGGCGTATTTCAGGTTGTCGAGGAAAGCCCCATTCGCGGCGAATTTTCCCGAGCCTGGCGCGGTGCCTTCTGAATCCTGCCACGCCCATGCATTCGATCCGGTAATTTGTACGGGCCCGGAGTAGGGCGCGGCTGCGGAGCCGGAACCGCCAAACAGCCTGAGACCGGCGTCGAAGGTATGTTCGTCGCCGAATTGCGTTGATGCAAACGAAAAGTGCACTTCGTTGGGATAGGTGTAGTCCACCTGGTAGTTATCCCAGATATCTCCCCAGTGCGTCAGAATGTTCCGTCCACCGGTCGCTGTGGCTTTCAGCGGATGCGCGCCAAGCATCCAGTTGCACAGGTCAATGATGTGAATGTTTTGCTCCACAAGTATGTCGCCTGACAGCACCCGATCCCAGAGCCAGTTCCGCAACCGGTACTCATCCTGCGACTCGCCCGGGCGCGATTTTTCGGTCGATGCAGGAGCGTTATAAATTCCCGACGCGGTGGCGATCTTGCCCAGGGCGCCCGATTGAATGCGCTGCGCAATCGCGGCCAGCGGTGGCGCCATGCGGCACTGGAATCCAACATCGACGCTCTGTGTCGGTTTCACACGCTTCGCAATTTCGAGCGCTTGATTCGCCTGTCGAATATCGATGCCCACAGGCTTCTCGCAATACACATGCTTTCCGCCGGCGACTGCCGCTTCGAGGTGCTGCACGTGGAAAAACGGCGGCGTCGAAATCTGGATCATGTCGACATCCGGCGATGCGGCGAGCTGCTCGAACGCATGCGGTCCGCGAAACAGCATCTTCTCGTCGATTGCCGCGCGTCCCAGGTTCGCATTCAGCTTGTTAAAGTGGTCGTGCCCTGCGGCGAGTTTGTCGGCAAAGATATCGGCCAGCGCCACCACCTGTGCCGTCGTGTTTTCAGAAAAAGACGTGGCAACCGAAGTGCCGCGATTTCCGCAGCCAAGCAGCCCGTGCCGCACAGCGGAATTTGCCTGGTATCCGAATGCAGTGTGTTCCTTAAGTAGAAGCATGCCTGAAAGTGCTGATCCTGTCTGCAGAAATTGGCGACGGTTCATTTTACCTCGCGTTTATTTGTTTGCTATTTCCGATGGCGCACTGTCTTGCCCATTGCCATCAGGCAAGCACTTCATGCAGGACGCGCTCAAGATACAGCTTCTCTTGCCGGACATCCTCAATCTGCTGCGGTCCTGAAGTCTCTCGTTCAATCGTAACCGCGCCCGTGTAACCGATGCGATGCAGTTTGGTGAAGACTTCCTTGAAGTTCACCAGTCCCTGCCCGATCAGCACCTCCTCGCCCAGCTTGTCGGGATCGGTCGGCCACCGCCCATCCTTTGCGTGAATGCTGCGCACGTGCGGCCCGAGAATATCGACAGCGTCCACCGGGTTCGCTTTGCCATAAAGAATGAGATTTGCCGTATCCAGCCCGACCGCAAGATTCGGCATTCCCACATCGCGGATCATCCGGGACATGGTCGTCGGCGTTTCCTGGCCGGTCTCCATCAGAAAATGCTGTCCATTTCCCTGGCAGTGCTGCGCTACCGTTCGCACTGCTTCAACCGCACCCGGATAGAGCGGATCGGCCGGGTTTTCAGGGATGAATCCACAATGCGTTTGCACCTGTGGAATGTTGAGCAGCTTCGCAAAATCGGAGACCTGCCGCAGCGCATCGATACGCGCCGCGCGCGTCTTGGGTGGAACAACTCCGATGGTCGAAGGACCCTGCATAAAGTTCCACACCAGCGGCGGTGGACCAACAACCTCAACCGTCGTCGCGGTCACGTCGTACTTGGCCAGCAGATCTGCAAACTGTTTCGCAAGATCGGGCGTGAACCCGTTGATATAGCCATCGAGCGAGAGAAAGCAGTTGCTGAAACCCAGCTTTTTCACGCGGCCGATCACTTCATCCGGAGCGCCAAAGGGAGTCACAAGCAGCCCCAACGCCATCGGTTTCAGTTGATCCGGCCTGGGCTGGGCCAGCGATGAATAAGGATACAATCCTTCCCCTAGAACTGCCGCTGTTGCTGTGCCAAGAAAAGTGCGCCGATCCATGAAGACTTCCTTTCTCCAGCCGAATCCCGGCCGACCTCTCCGCAATTCGCTCCGATTGCTCAATCTAGCTGCTTAGAGCCCTTGTCCGCAACTAAGCTTGTTCACAGCATCGCAAAGCACCCCGTTTATCGAGATTGCCCTGGAGAACGATAAAATAGAAAAAGACAGTTCGCGAATCCTTCCCATCAAGACCAACCTCGCGACTTTTGTCACGGAGAGAACACGATGGCACTGATCAAGACCTCTAATCCTGCACTGGGCGAAAAGACCTTTCAGAATCTTCCCGGCACCCAATACGGAGGCATCATTGACGAAGCCAGCCGCATGACGCTGAATGGCACCGTCAACAAAACAGGCCTCCTGCTGGTATGCGCCATTGCGACAGCCGCCTGGACCTGGCATCTCTTTCTTCAGTCGCACGACATCGCAGAAATCTCGCCTCTGATGCTGGGAGGCTTGATCGGAGGATTGATCGTCGCCATCGTCACAGTGTTCAAGAAAGAATGGTCCCCGGTCACCGCGCCCATCTATGCGCTGCTCGAAGGCCTGGTGCTTGGCGGGATATCTGCCGTTGTGGACCTGCGCTATCCCGGAATCGCTATTCAGGCGGTCGGCCTCACTTTCGGAACGCTCTTTGTTTTACTGCTCGCCTATCGCTCCGGTCTCATCAAGGTAACCCAGAAGTTCCGCCTCGGCGTGATCGCAGCCACCGGCGGCATCATGCTCCTTTATCTGCTCGAAATGGGGCTAGGCTTCTTCGGCATCCAGTTCGTCAGCATCAACGGCGCGGGCGCCATCGGCATCGGGTTCAGCTTGCTGGTTGTCGGGATTGCCGCATTGAACCTCGTCCTCGATTTCGACTTCGTTGAGCAGGGAGTAGGATACGGTGCTCCCAAATATATGGAGTGGTACGCCGCCTTCGGGATCATGGTCACTCTCGTGTGGCTGTACCTCGAAATTCTTCGCCTGCTCTCAAAAATGCGCAGCCGGAACTAGCGTCCATTGCAGATTCTGCGCAGACCGAAGTCAAAACTCGATTCCAGCTTTCCAATTCAAAACTGATACCGCAGCGCCAGTTGCATCAGGCGCGGCGGCATCGCGCTGACCGCCTGGCCAAAGCTGCCCGAAGAGATGTTGCCTTCAACGGCGGCCGCACCAAAGAACTGTGCATGGTTGAAGAGATTGAAGCCCTCTGCGCGAATCTCCAGCGCGCGGTTGTCTTTTACCAGGAACGTTCGCGAGAGGGTCGCATCGAAATCCTCAATACCCGGTCCTGAGAAGAAGCGTCGACGCGCATTGCCCATGGTTCCAAGCGCGGGAAGACTGAACTGGCCGGCATCGAACACGGGCCGGCCGGCGCGCGGATTGGTGTCAAGGCTGAGTGGCTTGCCGCTCCATTCCGGCGTATCGACGCCGTTGTTATTAATGCCGTTGGGAATGGTGCCCAGAAGGGAAGTGTCGTTGTTGTTCAGCAGCGTGACAGGCAAGCCCGAAGTAAAGCGCGCAATGCCTGCAACCGCCCAGCCCGAAGCCAGCGCACGGGACAATCCCTGCTCCTTGAACGTCGGTACGGCGTAGTGAAAACTGGTGACAAAGTTGTGCCGCATGTCGTATGCGGAAAGACCTCGGCTCAACGACGGATCGATGGGATTTACCGGCTCGGACAGCCCGGCGGACTGGTCGAGGGATTTCGAGAAGGTGTAACTGGCCAGCATCTCCAGCCCGTGTGAGCGGTGATTCAATGTAGCCTCAAAGGCGTTGTATGCCGCGTTGGCAATGGTGCGCTGCAACTCCACGCTGCCAAAATCGGATCCGAACTCGTCGCGGGCCGCCTGCTCGTTGAAGGGGCCGCACGCCGAGCCAAGACTCAGGCAAAGCGCAGGATTCCCGGGATTGGCCTCCTCCAGCACCAGGAGGTGATGCGATGAGGCCCCGACATAGCTGACCGTGGCCAGCGTCGAACTGCCGAACTGCCGCTCCACGCTCGCCATCCAATGCTCGGCATAGGGAGACACATCGCTCGGGTCGACCGCCGGAATGCCGACCAGCGGTTCAAACTCGCTCCAGTCCACTGTCGAATTCGGATGGGCCCGGCTTGCGCCATACGCCACCTTGGGCAAGGGAAATCTCTGTCCCGCATCGGCCCCGCTCGCGGCCACGGTGAACGGCGAATCAAACAGCGGAGGCGCGGCCGACGTGTAGGTATAGCCGTATGGCGGATTGGCGCTCATGATGCCGGCAGAGAGCCCTTCGTACGCCGTGTAGAACATGCCATAGCCCAGGCGAATGCTCGTCTGTCCCTTGGGGCCCGCAATCTTGTGCAGCCATGGTTTCGATACGTCCGGTGTCCAGGCAACTCCGATGCGTGGGGAAAAGTTGTTGCGCGCAGAGGCCAGCGACGGCGAAACTCCCGGGTCGCCTGGAAAGACGAGGCCTTGCGGCGCTCCAGGAAACACCTCTGATTGTTCGCCCTTCACCAGAGTCTGCAACTGGTTGAACTTCTCGCTCCATGGTCGAATGCGGTCCCAGCGCACGCCATAGTTGACAGTGAGTTGATCCGTAGCCTTCCAACTGTCTTGGGCAAAAGCGGCCATATAGCGGTTACGGTTGTAGAAGTCGCGCGCTTGGCCCTGCGTATAGCTCGAGGGCACGCCGAGCAGAAAGTCGGCAAAGTCGAGGCCTGTCTCTGAGCCGTTGAACGCGAAGCTTCCATTGAAAACGACGTCGGGATGAGTGTTGATCTGGTCCCAGTGAATTTCGCCGCCAAGCTTCAGTCCATGCTTGCCCAGAATCCGGGAAAATGCGTCGCTGACCTCGGCTATGTTCTCCGCTTGCACAAGAGCAGTTGTGTCCACACCCATCGTGAAATCGTTGAAGGCGACGTTTTCGATGCCGACGGTAGAGGGTTTGAGTGCCACAATGCCATTGAAACCCTGCGTCGCAAGCGAGGGTCCTACGCCGCCTTTCGGCTGTCCAACGGCATTGGCGTTGCGCATATAACTCGCATGGAACTCGTTCAACGTAGCGTTGCCAAAGGTGATGGTGTGGGCCAGGCTGGCTAGTTGAGCGCGCCCGTTGCTGGTGGCATCGAAGCCGGGAACACTCGCACCGCCCGTTCCAGTGGGATAGGGATTCTCGAGAGAATAGTTGTCGAGAAAGTAATAGCCGGTGAGCGTTCCTTTGCCATGAGTCCAGTCCAGGCGCAGCCCACCCTTGTCGTCGCTCAGAGTCTCGGCCCCGGCGCTCGTCTCAAACAGCGTTGTCCCCGCGTTGGGCTTTGGGATGGAAGCCATGAGGTACTTTGCCGGAGCAGACCACGCGGATTGAGGAATCTGACCATCAGGAAAAACCGTAGCGTAGGGTTCTCCCGCCGTCACCGTGCGGCCCAGCCGCGAAGAGAGCAGGCCGGCCCAATAGTCTCCGTTGACGCTGCCCGCGAGAGGCTCTGCGCTCAAGTCGCCGCTGCGCTCAGCCAGCGAAGGAACCGAAATGTTCCCCGTATCGATGCCTTCGGTCAAGCGCGTTCCCTGGTAGTCGGCAAAGAGCATCACGTTTTTGTGAAAGGGCTCGCCGCCGAGCGACCCGCCAAACTGGTTCTGGCGATAGGCCGCGCGATCCTGCGAAAAGTAGTTGCGCGCATCGAGAGCTGTGTTGCGCACAAACTCAAAGGCTGACCCGTGCACTTGCGCGGCTCCTGACTTGGTAACCACCAGTACCTGTCCACCACTGGAGTTGCCGTATTCGGCGTCGAAGTTCGAAGTCAGCACGCGAAAGCTGTCGATCGCATCGAGATTGGGCACAATCGACGTGCCCATATTCACATCCTCTTCCACGTCGCTGCCATTCACGCGAAACCCGTTCGAAGTCTCGCGCTGGCCGCTGATGGAGAGATCGCCGGGGTTGGCATCCCCTGAAGGTGGCGTGGAGGCGACGCCGCTCATAATCACCGCGCCGGGCTGTGCCGTGTTCTGCGGCACGATGCCGGGTTGAACCGCCATCAGGTCGGTAAAGCTTCGTCCGTTCAGCGGGACGTTTTCAATCTTCTTTGTGTCCAGCTTCTCGCCCAGTTGCGTGCTTGTTGTCTCGGCTGCCAGCGCATCCGCCACAACCTCAACTGTCTCGGTGGTCCCGCTCACGGCAAGAGTCACATCCACCGTGGCGTTTGGAGCGGTCCGCGTGACAGTCACCTGCGCCGAGTAAGGCGCGAACCCATTGGCCTCAATTTCCAGTTGATAGGTCCCAGCCGCTGGGAGCAAGACCTTGAAACTGCCTTCATCGTCCGTCTGCGACGACACGGCGACATCAGTTCCTGCCTGGCGCAGCGTCACCGAGGCGCCCGGGACAATGGCATTGGTGGCATCATGCGCCGTTCCTGAGATCGCAAAGCTCTCTTGGGCGCCCGCAGTAGGTGTAAGCAAAAGAATCAGAAAAAGAAGCGGGAGAAGAGCGATAAGTCTTTTCATTGCAGCGTTCCCTTGTACTTGGGCCGTCTCGAAAAGGCGGGTCCGACAGCCGGTTCTCAGAAATACGACCATTTCGGTCTGCTTTAAATATAGGACAAATTAAGTCCGCGTTTTTCGCAGTGATCAGGATCACACCACATCATGAAACCTGCACTCTTTTCAGGTAGGCCAACCGGCTTCTTCAAACGGGGAGAGTTCCGGAACACGGATCCGGCATGACCTGGCGTTTTCCGAAAAGGGGATGCGGACAGGCAGGAGATACAGCTGAATGGCGGAGAGATAGGGATTCGAATCGCTCCTTCGATCACCAGTTTGTCGGCGGCTTCAGGCACTAGATGTAATCAGGTGACGATGCTCGGCACCAACTTCGGTGTGATGGCGGGCACCGTAACATTTGGCGGAATCGCAGCAACACCCTGGCTGAGATCCCACAACGCCGGCCGACTTATGAGGACTTGGGGTCCCTTGTCTGATCGCTTCCCTGAAGCCGAAATGGTGGAGGCGAGACCACGATGTGATCCCCACCCTGTAGTACCCTGGCGCCATGACAGATCGACCGAATCCTGCTCGTCGGCGTTTTGCTGATGCTGTGTCTCACAAGGCTGGTCGGCGCACTCGGGTAGGAAAGGCGCCCCCGCGCCACTGATTGACCGTTGATCACGAAATTGGGTAAGATTTCGTCTAAGTTGTGGCTTTCCCAGTCCTTTTCTTCCCCAAAGTCCAGAATCTAATGTTCGAACCGCAATCCAAGCCGAGCTCCAGGCTCTTCCGAGAAAAGCTTCTCGGAATTGTTTGCTTGCTGCTGATTGCGTTCTGCGCGACAGTACAAGTCGTTCACACTCACGGCCTTAGCACAGATCCGCATCCGGATTGTGCTCTTTGCATGGTCGCTCACGCGGGCGTTACCCCTTCTGCCCCCTTAGTACTGCCTGCTCCTCAGGAACAGACGACCGAAATTCAAACCTTTCGAGCGGAAGATCCTCGCCAATCCTTTGTCTTCTCCTACTATTGCCGCCCCCCGCCTTTCTCCTGCTAGAGCATCGTTCCTATCTTCATCCCGATCGTCATATCGCCCGTCGCATCGTGTGGGCGATGCATCGACGCATATTTACAAGCTGATTTGAAGAGGACCGGTGCTCCTGAAAAGGCCCCGAAGACTCGCGCAGCACGTCGCGCGGATTGCCTTACGCATCTTTCATCCGATGTTCAGGAGATCTTGAAATGTCCATAGACCGTGGCGCGATACGGCTCATCCTCCCCCTCCTCGCTTTGATCTTTGTGCTGCCCTTCGCAGCGCTTTCCGCGCATGCGCAAAGCGGCAATGCCGGTACGATTCGCGGCACAGTGACCGATCCGTCGGGCGCCGTCGTTCCCAACGCGACCGTTCAGCTTACCAACGCAGTGAGCGGTTTCGACCGCTCCACGGCCACCGACTCGACTGGGCGGTTCAGCTTTCCGAACGTCCCCTTCAATCCTTACCGGATCAACGTCACCGCCAAAGGATTTGCCACGCTCAGCCAGAACACATCGATCGATTCGGCTGTGGGGACGAACCTTAAGCTGGTTCTCCACATTGCCGGCGGCACTCAAACCGTTACCGTTGAGTCGCAGGGTCCCATGGTCGAAGACGACCCCACCTTCCACGTCGACGTCGACCGCGACCTGTTCAACAAGGTGCCGCTGGAAAGCCAGTCCTCCGGCCTCAGCGCGCTGGTCACGGAGACCAGCCCCGGCGTGGCGGCCGATTCCAACGGCCTGTTTCACGGCCTCGGCGACCACGCGTCGAACTCTTTCAGCATCGACGGGCAATCGATTACCGACCAGCAGAGCAAAGTCTTCTCCAACCAGCTCCCCACCCATGCCGTGCAATCCCTAGAAGTGATCGATGGCGCGCCTCCGGCCGAGTATGGCGACAAAACCAGTCTCATCATCGTTGCCACTACGCGCTCCGGACAAGGGATTACCACTCCGACCGGCGATATCTATGCCTCCTATGGCTCATTTGGATCGGCGACCGGGGGCTTCGATCTCTCTTATGGCAAAAAGAACTGGGGCAACTTCATTGAGGGCGACGGATTGAACACGGGACGCTTCCTCGATCCGCCGGAGTTTACCGTCTTTCACGACAAGGGCAACGAGGAGAATATCTTCGATCGAATCGACCGCACCTTCACCTCGACCGATTCGATCCATCTGGACCTGAACTACAGCCGCTCCTGGTTCCAGACGCCGAACAGCTATGACAACCTGAATGTGCAGAACATAACTGCCGGTGGGGCAACTGCCAATCCGACTTTTGGCGACGTGGGCAACGCCGACCAGCGCTCCAAGATCAACACCTTTAACATTTCACCCACGTACACGCGCGTGACCAGCCCCAACTCTGTGCTTAACTTCGGCGCCTGGGTCAGAAAAGACCTGTATAGCTACTATCCGAGCGGCAACCCGCTGGCCGATGAAGGCGCGCCGAACGAGCAGACCTCTTCGATCTCCCAGAACCGCACGCTCACGAACGTCGCCGTGCACTCCGACTGGTCGTATGTGAAGGGCGTCAACAATGTCAAGATCGGCGTTGAATACGAACAAACGTTCCTGCGGGAGCACGATTCCTTGGGCATCGTCGAGCCCACCTATATGTTCAGTGCGCCTTGCGTGGACGTCAACGGCAACCCGCTGGCGGGTTTCTCCTATCAGGACTATTTGAACAATTGCACCGCGGCCCCAAGCGGAGCCAGCGCCAACCCCAACTACGTTGTTGCCTTAGATGGTCCGTCGGGGAACTACGACCTTACACGTGGCGGAGCGGAGTATGCATGGTTCGGCCACACCGATGTCAAACAACTTGAGACCTACGTTGAAGACATAATCAACGTCGGCAACTGGAGCATCAACCTTGGTCTTCGCGGCGACGTATATAACGGCCTGGCGGTCAAGAGTGAAGTGGAGCCCCGGCCGGGCATCGCCTACCACGTGAAACAAACCAATACTGTGCTCGCCGTTTCCTACGCTCGCACGATGGAGACGCCGTTCAACGAGAACCTGGTGCTCTCGAGCGAGGGATGCGGTGACGCGGTGCTCAACCCGCTGCTGGCCTGCAATGCTGGAGATCCCGGAATTCTGAGGCCGGGCTGGCGCAACGATTTCCATGCCAGCATCGAACAGGGCTTCGGCAAGAAGCTGGTGGTCGGTGGTGAGTACATGTGGGAGTACACGCATGGCGCTCACGACTTCAGCGTGCTGGGAAATACGCCCATCACCTTCCCCGTCGACTGGCATAACTCCAAGATCCCC